>Ga0183260_10001337_pt1 | contig 20762 bp, 9 predicted proteins | sample AntDrymUQ4972206_2_FD_129768 | JGI IMG/M metagenome (GOLD analysis project Ga0183260, IMG submission 129768) | Polar desert sand microbial communities from Dry Valleys, Antarctica - metaG UQ497 (22.06) (version 2) (version 2) | ecosystem: Environmental > Terrestrial > Soil > Desert | place...
CTGACAGCCCGCTCACGCAACTCCGGCGGGTACTTCCTTCCACGAGCCATATGACCACGTACTTCCTCTCACCAGGCCAGAAGCCTGTTTCAGAAGTCTCCGCCGATCCCGGGACGGCTCAGACGCACCTTCCCCGGCGCCAAGCGCTCGCCCGAATCCACATCAGCCAGACCGCGCAACACCGTGGACTCCGAGATCCCCGTCGCCCGCACCACCGCCGCCATCCCACCCCCTGCCCGCCGAACGCGCCTCCGCGGCCGCCCACAACCGCCGGCCGCGCTCATCGAGCACTCCCTGCGCCGTCAACAGCCGGTACCGCTCCCCAATCGCGCGCTCATCGACCACGATCCGACAGTTCTACATAACACCCCCAACCCCTCCACAAACTAGGTCGTGAGCCCTAACCCGGGTCGTGCAGGAAGCGGCTTGATGTGACTCGCGGCGGTGCGCGCGGTGTGAGATGGGCTTGGGAGTGATTGTCGGCGACCCGGATGCGGGCTTTGGCGGGCGCTGTGGTGTCGGCGGCGTCGCGATGGGCGCCGAGGCGGTGTGCGCGGGCAGCGATTCGTTGCGCTGTTCGATTCCTGGCGGGGGCATCACGGCACGGCGCCGGACGCGTACTTCGAGCCTGAGTCAAGCGCACAGCGCTAACCGGCGGACCGCGCCGGCAGCGCGATCGCCGTCAACGCGAACCCGTCGGCGACGAGGAAGCGCCCATCGAAGCCGCGCACGATCGGCCCCCCCAGCTGCGGGCGCTCGACCAGCAGCCGCGCCCGGAACGTACCGGCGCGCGGGGCGAAGGTGACGTGCGCCTGCTCGAAGCCGAGCCAGCCGCCGGCGAGGGGAAACCACGCCTTGAAGACGCTCTCCTTCGCGCTGAACAGCAGCCTGTCCCAGCAGCAGCCGCCGCCGGTCCGCGTCCGCAACCACTCGAGCTCGACCGGCAGCGCGATCTGCTCGACGATTCCCGCGGGCAGCGGCTCGTCGACCTCGGCGTCGATGCCGATCGTGGCGATCTCCCGGCTGCGCGCCACCGCCGCCGCGCAGAAGCCCGGACAGTGCGTGATGCTCCCGACGAAGCCGTCCGGCCAGCACGGCTCGCGGTGCCCGCCAACCAGCAGCGGCCTCGGCGGCTGGCCGAGCGCCGCCAGCGCGCGCCGCGCGCAACTGCGCCCTGCCTCGAACTCCGCGCGACGCCGCGCGACGACCTCGCCGAGCACCTCGTGTTCCTCGGGCAGCAGCGGATCGCAGGGCTCGCCGGCCGCGACCTCGAAGGCGGCGACGACGCTGGGCAGCAGCAGTTCGATCATGACGACGGTCGCCGCCGAACGCCGGACGCGCCCGCGCTGCTACCAGGTGGGCCGCAACCCGCCCTGCTCGGAGAGGTCCCCGTCCGCCAGCAGTGCGCTGAACACGTCCCGTGCGACGGCGAACTCCTCGATGCCGGCGAGCCGCGCCCAGTGCGCGGCGATCTCGTTCTTCGCGGTGATCGCGACCCCGATGCAGGCGCGGCCCCGCGGAGCGAGCGTGATGAGCTTGATGCGCCGATCCGAAGGGTGCGGCTCGCGCGTGACGTAGCCGCGCTCCTCGAGGTAGTCGACCATCTGCCCGGCGGCCTGCTTCGTCACGCCGAGGTGCTCGGCCAGCTCGGACGCCGTCGCTCCGCCAAGGCTGAGACGCGTGAACGCGAACCCGTGCGCAGGGCGGATCTCGTCGAATCCCGCCTCCGCGAGCCGTGCGTGCAAGCGCTCTACCGCCAATCGAAAGCCCGTCGCCAAGAGGCCGAAGAACTCCTCCCCGTCGACCTCTACGAACTCATCCGGCATGTGGGCCAGATCTCCTTGCACTTGCCTACTGTACACCCCGGGCGCGGTCGACAACGCCCTTGACGATCAAGCCCCTTGTCGGTACCATGGCCCCCATCGCTGCTTCGATCCCCATCGGCGCTCCAGCCCTCCATCTGACACTTCGGGACGTCGCCGGCAGCCCTGTCGCGCTCGACGATCTGGCGGGTGGACGCTCGCTCGTCCTGTACTTCATGCGCACGTCCGACTGCGTCGTGTGCAAGCGTCATGTACGGCAGCTGGCGATACGCCACGACGACCTTCGGCGGCGCGGCGCAAGCGTGGCCGTCGTCGTGCCGGATAGTTCGCAGGCGGCCGGCGAGTTGCAGGCCAGCCTGTCGCTGCCCTTCCCGGTCGTGAGCGGCGCCGACGGCGACGCGCACGCGGCCGCGGGCCTCGGGCGTGCGGTGTTCGGCCGCCTTCAGCGATCCGGAACGATCCTGCTGGACCCCGACGGCACCGTCCGCCACGTGACCTCATCGACCCTGCCGCTCGGGGCGCTCGACGAGCAGGCGCTGCTCGACGACCTCGACGCCATCCCCGAGAGGGCGTCGCTCTGACCCCCGGGGTGTCATCGGCGCCGGGGATGCATGTCGTCCCGGCGCCGCCGTGGCGCCCGAGCGGCTCTCCGGCGGTCCGCCTGCGAGGGGAGGTCCACGAGGTTCGAGCGGTCGCCGTCGACGTGTCCCCGCAGATCGCGACGGCGTGGGTGCAGGAGATCGCCAACATCGCGCTCACCGAGGTCAAGGCCGACGTCGTCGAGGTCCATCCCGACGGTGACGGCGCCGGCACCTACGAGGTTCGCGGCCGCTTCGCCGGGGTCCCATGGCAGGGCGTTTTTCGGTACGTCCTGCGCCCGGATGGCTTTCACTCCGTCCAAGCCGTGCGCCAGCGCATGCACCCGCAGGTCAGCGGCGGGTTCACAGTGGTTGGTACCGGGGACAGCGGCTGCGTCGTCGTACACTACGAGCAGTACTTGCTGCGTGGGCTTGCGCGCGTGCTGCGCTTGCCCTTCGCCTGGTACATCCGCAGAAGCATGCGCCGCGAGCTCGACGATCTCGCGCACCTGCTGCCCGCGCCGCCTTGAACGTTCCGTCACGGCCGCCGGATCAGGACGAGCTGACCCAGACGGCCAGACGGCCCCCTTGGCGCGGTAGCACAAAGCAAGCGCAACACTTGTGATGTTCCGGTTAAGTCGCGGAGGATTCTTTCTGGAGTAAACCGTAAACGCTGTGTGCTCACCATCACAGAACGTTCCCCCGGGAACGCTCAAGATGAAAGACTCTCTGTGTTCCGTTTCGTGGGCTGTAAGAGGTGTCGTCATGCCATCCGCAACCAGCCTTACCGCGCGCGACCAGCCCGTTGCCGGCTCTCCCGACGCACTCGCCGCATGGTTGCGGGCGGATCTGGCCGTGCGCGTCCAGCGCGAGCCGTCGGAGATCCGGGCCGACGAGCAGTTCGCTCGCTACGGACTGACCTCGCTGCAGGGCACGGGCATGATGGCCGCGCTGTCGCGCCTGCTGGGGCGCACGGTGCCCGTCGCGCTGCTGTGGGCGCACCCGACGATCGCGACCTTGTCGGCCGCGATCGCGGGGAACGCCACGGAGATCGATGATCGCGGGGCCGGCGCGCAGCCCGTGACGAGCGCGCGCCGCGACGAGCCGATCGCCGTGGTCGGGCTGGCGTGCCGCTTTCCCGGCGCGGCCGGGATCGACGCCTTCTGGCGCCTGCTGGTGGCCGGCACCGACGCCGTCTCGCCCGTTCCCGAGGATCGCTGGGACGCATCCGCGTACGGCGGCCGCGGGCAGCTCGACCGAGCCCGGCCCGTCCCGCGGCAGGGCGGCTTCCTCGACGAGCAGATCGACGAGTTCGATCCGCTGTTCTTCGGGATCTCGCCGCGCGAAGCGCAGGAGATCGACCCCCAGCAGCGACTGTTCCTCGAGGTCGCGTGGGAGGCGCTCGAGGACGCCGGCCTCGCAAACGCGGGCCTCGAGGGAAGCCGCACCGGCGTCTTCGCGGGAGCGATCTGGCACGACTACGCAGACCTCGCAGCCAAGCGGCGCGGCGGCTGCTCGTCGCATGCCGCAACCGGCCGCGCGCTGAACATGATCGCGAACAGGGTGTCGTACGCGCTTGGCCTGCGGGGCCCCAGCCTCGTGCTCGACAGCGCCTGCTCGTCGTCGTTGCTGTCCGTGCACGCCGCGTGCCAGAGCCTGCGCCTGGGCGAGTGCGATGCCGCGCTCGCCGGCGGCGTGAGCCTGCTGCTGAGCCCCGACACGATGGTCGCGCTGACGAGCTTCGGCGGCCTCTCGCCTGACGGGCGCTGCAAGGCGTTCGACGCGCGCGCGGACGGGTTCGGGCGTGGCGAGGGCTGCGGCGTCGTCGTCCTCAAGGCGCTGTCGCGAGCGCTCGCCGACGGGGACGACGTCTGGTGCACGATCCGGGGCTCGGCGACGAACAACGACGGGCTCAGCAACGGTCTCACGGCGCCGAACCCGCTCGCCCAGGAGGACGTCCTGCGCGACGCCTACCTGCGGGCCGGCGTCTCGCCGGCCGACGTGCACTACGTCGAGACGCACGGCACGGGCACGATGCTCGGCGATCCGATCGAGGCGCTCGCGCTCGGCGCGGTCATGGCGCATACCCGCCCACTGTCGGCTCCGCTGCGAATCGGATCTGTCAAGACGAACATCGGGCACCTCGAGGGCGCGGCCGGCATCGCCGGCTTGATCAAGGCTGCGCTGTGCGTGCGCCACGCGCAGATCCCCCCGAGCCTGCATTTCGAGGAGCCCAACCCGCACATCGCCTTCGCAGAGCGCGGCTTGCGCGTGACCAGCAAGCTTGAGCCGTGGCCGGTCGACAGCCCCCTGCTGGCCGGCGTCAGCTCGTTCGGCTGGGGCGGCACGAACGTCCACGCCGTGCTCGAAGGATGGCGCGATCCGAGCCCGCTGTCGCCGCTGCCCAAGCCGCGCGACCGCCCTGCGAGCCGACCGAGGGTCGCCTACGTCTGCTCGCCCCACGGCCACGGCTGGCGCGGGATGGCCCGCCTCATGCATCGCACCGAGCCGGCCTTTGGTGCCGCGCTGCGACGCTGCGACGCGGAGCTCGCGCGCTGGACGGGCTGGTCGGTCGTCGACGAGCTCTTCGCCGACGCGGACGACGACCGGTCGCGCCGCATCGACGTCGTCCAGCCCGTGCTGTTCGCGGTCCAGATCGCGCTCGCCGAGTGGCTGGAGGCGGCGGGGGCCGGGCCAGACGCGGTGACAGGGCACAGCCTCGGAGAGCTCGCGGCCGCCGTCATCTCCGGCGTGCTCGACCTCCCAGACGCGGCATCGATCGCCTACCACTACACGCGACAGCAGCAGCGGATCGCCGGCCGAGGTGGCGGCATGGCGATCGTCGAGCTGTCCGCCGCCGAGCTCGAGGCGCTCGGACACCTCGATCGCCGATCGGTCGTCGTGGCGGCGATGAACGGCCCGCGATCCACGGCTCTCGCCGGCGACAAGGCCGAGCTCGAGGCGATCATCGCGCAGCTCAAGGCGCGCGACGTCCTGTGCACGATGATCCGCGTCGACGTCGCAGCGCACAGCCCGGCGATCGATCCCGTGCTCGACGAGCTGCGGCGCGCGACGGCGGGCGTCACCCCGCGACCGGGCCGCATCCCGATGATCTCGACGGCGACCGGGCTGCCGGTGGACTGGCGCGAGGTCGACGGCGACTACTTCGCCCGCAATCTGCGCCGGCCCGTGCTGCTCGAAGCCGCGACGCGCCACCTGCTCGAGCACGGCTACGACACGCTGCTGGAGATCAGCGCCGAGCCGGTGCTCCTGTCCGCGCTGCGCCAGAGCGTCCGAGCGAGCGGCCGCCCGGCCGTCGCGCTCGGCACGATGCGCCGCGGCGACGACGATCGCAGCGGGCTCGTCGAGACGCTGGGCGAGCTCGCGCAGCTCGGCGTCGAGGTCGCCCTTCCCGGCCGCGGTGGCGACGGCGGCGCCGGCTGCGAGCTCGTGACGCTGTCGGCGAAGTCGCCGGCAGCGCTGGGCGAGCTCGCCGCGCGCGTCGCGCGCACGGTCGGCGACGCCGTCGAGGCGCCGCCGATCCGGGACGTCGCCGCGGCCGCCGCGCGCCGCGCCGACCATCCCTTCCGCCTCGGGGTCGTCGCGGACTCAACGCCGACGCTGGCTTGCGCTCTGACGTGCTACGGCACCGGCGAGGAGCAGGCGGACGTGCCCGCGTCCGCGCACGCCGTCGAGACGCCACCGCGGATCGCGTTCGTGTTTCCCGGCCAGGGATCGCAATGGCTTGGCATGGGGCGGGAGCTGCTCGCCGCCGAACCCGTCTTCCGCGCCGCCATCCAAGCGTGCGACGCGGCCGCCAGCGAGTTCGTCGACTGGTCGATCCTCGACGAACTCGTGGCCGGCCCCGAGACGTCGCGGCTGGACCGCATCGATGTCGTGCAGCCGGTGCTCTTCGCGATCCAGGTCGCGCTGGCGGCGTGGTGGCGCTCGCGCGGCGTGCGGCCCGACGCCGTCGTCGGCCACAGCATGGGGGAGGTCGCCGCGGCATACGTCGCGGGCGCGCTGGGCCTCGCCGACGCGATGCGGATCATCTGCCTGCGCAGCCGGCTCATGCGGCGCGCCAGCGGCCGGGGCGGCATGCTCGCGGTCGAGCTCGACCTCGACGACGCGCGCCAGGCGATCGCCGGCCAGGAGCACCTCGTGTCGATCGCGGTCGCCAACAGCCCGCGCTCGACCGTCCTGTCCGGCGACTCGCAGGCGCTCGAGGACATCGCGCAGGCGCTCGAGGCGCGGGAGGTCTTCTGGCGCTGGGTCAAGGTCGACGTCGCGTCGCACAGCCCGCAGATGGACTTTCTGCGCGACGACCTGCTGTCGGCGCTTCGCGAGATCGCACCGCGACCGGCGCACACCCCGATCCACTCGACGGTCACCGGCGGCGTCGTGGCTGGCGAGGAGCTCCACGGGCCCTACTGGGTCAGCAACCTGCGCGATCCGGTGCTCTTCTCTCAACAGGTCGAGCGGCTCATCCAACAGGACGTCACGACCTTCGTGGAGATGAGCCCGCATCCGGTCCTGTTGCCGGCGATCGAGCAGATCGCCGCCAGCGCGCACAAGCGGGTCGCCGGCCTGGAGTCCGTTCGCCGGCACGAGCCCGAACGCCGCTCGCTGCTGCGATCGCTCGGGCGGCTGTACGTGCTCGGCCTCCCGATCGCCGACGGGTACGCCTCGCCGGCGGGGTGTGCGGTCAAGCTCCCCCACTACCCCTGGCAGCGCGAGCGCTTCTGGCTCGACGACGGGCCGGACGATCGCGCCCCGGCCGCCGTCGCGCTGCGCGCCGGAACGCACCCGCTGCTCGGCGACCGGCTCGACTCGGCGACCCAGCCCGGCACCCACCATTGGCTGGTCGATTTCGACGAGGCCACCGCGAGCATCGGCGATCACCGGATCGGCGGCATGTGCGTGGTCCCGGGCTCGGCGTTCGTCGAGATGGCGCTCGCGGCGTCAGCCGAAGTCCAGGATCACGCCCGAGTGGCGATCGTCGAGCTGCGCTTCCGCGAGCCGCTCGCGCTCGAGCCCGGCACGAGCCGCCGCGTGCAGACCGTGCTCGAGCGCCGCGACGAGCACGCCGCGGTGAGGATCTTCACGCAAGGTCTCCAGACGTGCTGCGTCGCCCAAGGCCTCGTCGTGGCGGCGCCGGCCATCGACCCCGCCGCGATCGACCTCGCGGCGCTGCGCGAGCGCATGACCGAGACGCTCGGCGGGCCGGGGCTGTACGCGATGCTCGAGCCGATCGGCCTCGCCTACGGTCCCGCCTTCCAGGCCATCGAATCGGTCGCACGCTGCGACGGAGAGGCATTGGCGCGGCTGCGGCTGGCGCCGGGGACAGGCCGCGGCGCCGACTACCGCGTCCACCCGGCGCTACTCGACGCGGCCCTGCAGGCCACCCTCGCGCCGGCGCTCGGCCCCGACTGGGGCGAGCAGTGCGCGCACACGTTCCTGACGCACAGCATCGGCCGCGTCGTCGTGCATCGCCGTCACGCCGACACCGCTTGGGCACACGCGACCGTGCGTCCCGCCGCCGGCGGGGGCATGATCGAGGCCGACGTCCGCGTCGTCGACGACGACGGAGGCGTGCTGATCGAGGCGACGGGGGTGCGCATCCTCAAGTCGCGGCGCGAGAGCGCGCAGCGAACTCAACCGACCGTCGACGTCCCCGGGTTCGAGCCCGGCGCGGCGGACGGGCCCGAGCACGGGGCGCGGTCGGCGGCGACGATCCGCGAGGCGCTGGTCGCGCTCGACGACGCTACGGCGCGCCATGCCGCGCTGGAGGAGGTCATCTGCGAGAACGTCGCACAGGTCGTCAAGCTCGCCGCGGCGCGCATCGATCGCGACCGACCGCTCAAGGCGCTTGGGATCGACTCGATCATGTCGCTGGAGCTGCGCAACCGGCTCGAGGCCGCGCTGGGGGTCCAGCTGTCGGCGACGCTCATTTGGAACTACCCGACGGTACGCGAGATGGCGCCCTTCCTGATGGCGAAGCTGCAGCTCGCCCAGGTGGCCCGCGCGCCCGCAACGGCGGAGCCGGCGCCACTGCTCGAGGTCGCGGACGCAGCCGCCGAGAGCAGAGCGGACGACGACGCCGCCATGCAAGCCCTGCACCGCGAGCTCGCCGAGCTGACGCGCGAGCTGGAGAGCATCTGATGGCGCGGTCGACGAGCGCCACATCCGGTGCGAGCCCGAGCCTCGTCAGGGCGCTGTCGGCGATCGACGCCCTGCGCCGGAAGGTCAAGGAGCTCGAGCAGGCCAAGCGCGAGGACATCGCGATCGTCGGCATCGGCTGCCGACTGCCGGGCGGCGTGCGTAGCGCCGACGACTTCTGGGAGAGCCTGGCCGGGGGCCGAGACGGGATCGGCGCGGTGCCCGCCGCGCGCTGGGACGCCGACGCCTTCTACGACGCCGATCCCGCCGCGCCGGGCCGCATGACGATGCGCCACGGAGGGTTCATCGACGGCGTCGACGAGTTCGACCCGTACTTCTTCGGCATCTCGCCGCGCGAGGCCGCGCGGATGGATCCTCAGCAACGCCTCTTCCTCGAAGTCGCGTGGGAGGCGCTGGAGGATGCCGGCCAGACGCGGGAGGGGCTCGCGGGCTCGGCGACCGCCGTCTTCGTCGGCGCGAACTCGTCGGACTACCTGCACCTCCAGCTCGCCGAGCCCGTCACGATCGACATGTACACGATCGTCGGCGCCGCCAACTGCATCATCCCCAACCGGCTCTCGTACCTGCTCGACCTGCGCGGGCCGAGCATGACAGTCGACACCGCCTGCTCGTCGTCGCTGGTGGCGGTCCACCTCGCGTGCGGGAGCCTGCGCAACCGCGACTGCGCCGCCGCTGTCGTGGGCGGGATGAACCTCATCCTCTCGCCGGTGACGACGATGGCGCACGCCAAGGGCCTGCCGCTGTCGCCCGACGGCCGCTGCAAGACGTTCGACGGACGAGCCGACGGCTACGTACGCGGCGAGGGCGTGACCGCGGTGGTGCTCAAGCGCCTCTCCGATGCGATCACCGACGGCGACCGCATCTGGTCGTTGATCCGCGGATCGGCGATCAACCAGGATGGGCTGACGAACGGCCTGACGGCGCCGAACGGACGCTCGCAGCGCGCCGTCGTGCGCCAAGCGCTCGAGCAGGCGCGGCTGTCGCCGGCGCGGGTGACGCTGCTCGAGGCGCACGGCACGGGCACCGCGCTCGGCGACCCGATCGAGGTCGAGTCGCTCGTCGACGTCTACGGGGCCCACGACGGGAGCGATGACACGTGCGCGCTCGGGTCGGTCAAGACGAACGTCGGCCACCTCGAGGCCGGGGCCGGAATCGCCGGCCTCGTCAAGGCTGCCCTCAGCATCCATCACCGGTCGATCGCTCCGAACCTCCACCTCGAGTCGATCAACCCGCACATCGACCTCGACGGCAGCCGGCTGTTCGTCCCGACCGCCCTGACGCCGTGGGACGTGCCGGACGAGCGCAGGCACGCGGCGGTGAGCTCGTTCGGCGCCGGCGGCACGAACGCGCACGTCATCCTCGGACCGGCGCCGGTCGACGCGGGCGCGCCGCACGTGGTCGCGAGCGCCGCGCAGCCGTGCATCGTCCCGATCAGCGCCGCGACCGCCGAGGCGTTCGTCCCGATGGTTCGCCGCTTCCGCGCCCACCTCGCGTCCGCTGACGGCCAGGGCTTGGAGCTGCCGGACGTCGCCCACACGGCGACGTTCCGCAGGACGCAGCACGAGCACCGCTGCGCGGTCGTCGCGCGCACGCCCGCCGAAGCCGCCGAACGTCTCGCCGCGTGGCTCGAGCAGGGCGACGCGACGGCGGTCGTCGCCGGCCGCGCGAGCGAGGCGATCGGTCGCGACGCCGTGTTCGTCTTTCCGGGCCAGGGATCGCAGCGCGCCGGCATGGGCCGCGAGCTGGCCCAGCGATGTCCCGTCTTTCGCGCCGCCCTGGCGGAGTGCGACGAGGCGATCACGGCCGAGCTCGGGCACTCGGTCGTCGACGAGGTGCACCGCGGCGACGACGATCGCGAGCTGGCCGGGATCGATGTCATCCAGCCCGCGCTGTTCGCGATCGGCGTGGCGCTCGCGGCCCGCTGGAGGTCGCTCGGCATCGAGCCGGCGGCGGTCGTGGGGCACAGCATGGGCGAGGTCGCCGCGGCGCACGTCGCCGGCGCGCTGTCGCTCGAGGACGCGGTGCGCATCATCTGCCGGCGCAGCACGCTGCTGCGGCGCATCAGCGGGCAGGGCGCGATGCTCGTCGTCGCGCTGCCGCTCGCCGAGGCCGACGCCCTCATCGACCGCGACCGCGACCGCGTCTCGATCGCCGTCAGCAACAGCCCGACCTCGACCGTGCTGTCCGGCGACCCCACGCGGCTGGCCGAGCTCGCCGCGCTGCTGCGCCGGCGCAACGTGTTCTGCCGTCCCGTCAAGGTCGACGTCGCCTCACACAGCCCGCAGGTCGACGAGCTGCGCGACGACCTGCTGCACGAGCTCGCGGAGGTCGTGCCGCGTGCGGGCGCGATCCCGATCATCTCGACGGTCACCGGCGAGTGCTGCGACGGATCGTCGTTCGACGCCTCCTACTGGCTGCGCAACCTCCGCGAGCCCGTCCTGTTCTGGACCGCGATCCGCTCGCTCGTCGAGGGCAGGGCCGGGGTCTTCGTCGAGATGAGCCCGCACCCCGTCCTCTTGTCGGCGGTCGACCAGTGCTTCGAGCACGCGCAGCGAGAAGGGCTCGCGCTGGCTTCGATGCAGCGCGACGAGCCGGAGGCCGACGTCTCGATCCGGGGCATCGCCGCGCTGCACGTTCATGGATACGACGTGCCGCTGAGGCCGCTGTCGGCCGGTGGCCGCGCCGTGCGACTGCCCTCGTACGCCTGGCAGCACGAGCGGCTGTGGTTCCGTGCCGGCGGGGGCGCCGGCGCCGCGCCCGACGTTCGCGGCGCGCGACCCGACGCGGCGCCGCGGCCGCCCGAGCGCAGCGAGCTCGCGCGGCGCGTCGCGACGGCGAGCGACGGCGAGCGTCGGGACGCCGTCTACGAGATCGTGCTCGCCGCCGTGGCGTCGGTGCTGCACATCGACGCCCACCGCATCGACCCCGATGCCGGCTTCTTTCAGATCGGCATGGACTCCGTGCTCGCCGCGCAGGTGCGCGTGCGGCTCGAGGGTGCGGTCGAGCGCAAGCTGCCGGCTCCGACGATGTTCGAGCACGCCACCGTGTCGGCTCTGACCGCGCACCTCGTCGAGCTGCTCGGCGAGCCCGACGACGCGCGCGGGGCCGAGCCCGGTGAGCCCGACGACGGGCGCGCGACCGAGGCGGGCGAGCCTTCCGCGGCGCCGCGCCTGACGCTCCTGGCGTCGGTCGCCGGGCGACCCGACGAGCGCCTCGAAGCCGAGCTCTCCGAGGACGAGCTCGTCGCGCTGCTGGCGCGCGAGGTCAGCGACGCGGCGCGCGCCGCAGGAGGCCCCCGATGACGACGGTTCCCGAAGCGACCCGCCTCAGCGTCCTTGCCGACAGCGTTCGCGAGATCCGCCGCCTGCGCAGCGAGCTCGAGGCGGCGCGCTCGACGCGCGCCGAGCCGGTCGCGATCGTCGGCATGGCGTGCCGGATGCCGGGCGGCGCCGAGGACCCCGAGGCGTTCTGGGAGTTCCTGCGCGACGGCGGCGACGGCACCTCGGAGATCCCGTCAACGCGCTGGGACGTCGATCGGTACTACGACCCCTCGACCGAGGCCGCCGGGCGGATGTACACGCGCCGTGGCGGCTTCCTGCGCGACATCGACCAGTTCGACGCGAAGTTCTTCGGCGTGGCACCGCGCGAGGCCGCGACGCTGGACCCTCAGCAGCGCCTGCTGCTCGAGGTCGGCTGGGAGGCGCTGGAGCACGCCGGCCAGGCGCCGCGCGAGCTGCTGGGATCGCCGACCGGCGTCTTCGTGGGCGTGACGAACTACGACTACGTCCAGCGCCAGATGCAGGAGGTCGACCCCGTCGAGCTCGAACCGTACTGCCTGACGAGCAACGCCTCGACCTTCGCCGCGGGCCGGCTGTCGTACCTGCTCGGCCTGTCGGGTCCGAGCCTGTCCGTCGACACGGCGTGCTCGTCCTCGCTCGTCGCCGTCCACCTCGCCTCGCAGAGCCTGCGCGCCGGCGAGTGCTCGCTGGCGCTCGCGGGCGGCGTCAACGTCCTGCTGTCGCCGGAGTGGTTCGTCGTCCTGTCGCGCGCCCGGATGCTGGCGCCCGACGGCCGCTGCAAGACGTTCGACGCCAGCGCCGACGGATACGGCCGCAGCGAGGGCTGCGGCGTCGTCGTGCTGAAGCTCCTCTCGGAGGCCGTCGCGCACGGCGATCGCGTGCTCGCGCTGCTGCCGGGCTCGGCCGTCAACCAGGACGGGCGCAGCGGCGGCATCACGGTCCCCAACCCGGCCGCCCAGCAGGACGTCGTCCGCCGCGCGCTCGCGGCATCGTCGCTGACCGGCGCGAGCGTCAGCTACGTCGAGGCGCACGGGACCGGCACGCGGCTCGGCGACCCGATCGAGCTGCGCGCGCTCGGCGCCGTGCTCGGCGATCGCAGCCCGGCGAGCCCGCTGCTGGTCGGATCGGTGAAGACGAACATCGGTCACCTCGAGCCCGCCGCCGGCATCGCCGGCCTGATCAAGGTCGTCCTCGCCCTGGAGCACGAGGAGATTCCGCCGCACCTGCATCTCGAGCAGGTCAATCCGGAGATCGCGCTCGACGAGCTGGGCCTCGCGATCCCGACGAGCGGCGTCGCGTGGCGCGCCGGGTCCGAGCCGCGGATCGCCGGCGTCAGCTCGTTCGGCGCAAGCGGCACGAACGCCCACCTGATCGTCCAGGAGGCGCCGGCACAGGCTCCGGCGGCCGCCGGGCCCGACCGCCCCCGTCACCTCCTGACGCTCTCGGCGAAGTCCGAGCCCGCGCTCGAGGCGCTCGTCGGCCGCTACCGCGAGCGGCTGTCCGCGCCGACCGGGCCGGCGCTCGCCGACGTCTGCTTCACCGCCGCCGCCGGCCGTGCGCACTTCGCGCACCGACTCGCGCTCACGGCGGTATCGACGGACGAGCTGTGCGAGCGGCTCGGCACGGTCGCCGGCGGCGGCAAGCTCGCAGCCGGCACGCGGCGAGGCCACGCGCGCCCGGGTGCCCGCCCTCGCGTTGCGTTCCTGTTCACCGGCCAGGGCAGCCAGTACCCGGGGATGGGCCGCTCGCTGTACGAGACCGAGCCGGCCTTCGCGAGCTTCCTCGATCGGGCGGACGAGCTGCTGCGGTCGCGGCTCGTGCGCCCGCTGCTCTCGGTTATCTATCCGGTCCCCGGCGACGAGGCGCTGATCGACGAGACGGGCTACACCCAGCCCGCGCTGTTCGCGCTGGAATGCGGGCTGGCGTCCCTGTGGCGCTCGTGGGGGATCGAGCCCGACGCGGTACTCGGTCACAGCATCGGCGAGCTGGCCGCCGCCTGCGTCGCCGGCGCGATGTCGTTCGAGGACGGCTTGGAGCTCGCCGCGACGCGCGGCCAGCTCATGCAGGAGCTCCCGGACGGCGGAGCGATGGCAGCCGTGTTTGCGTCCCCCGAGCGGCTGCGCGACGCGCTCGCGCCGTTTTCCGGGTCGCTCTCGCTCGCGGCGGTCAACGGCCCGGAGAGCGCCGTCGTCTCGGGCGCCGCCGGAGCGCTGGAAGAGTTGCGCGCGGCGCTCGCGGCTGGCGGCATCAAGAGCAAGCCGCTGCAGGTCACCCGTGCGTTTCACTCGCCGCTCGTCGATCCGATGCTCGACGCGTTCGAACGCGTGAGCGCGCGAATGCGCTTCGTCGAGCCCCGCATCGCCCTCGTGTCGAACGTCAGCGGCACCCGCCTGCGCGGCGCGGGAGCGATCGACGCGCGCTACCTGCGCGAGCACGCGCGCGCGCCAGTGCAGTTCCTCGCGGGCATGCGGACGCTGTTCGAGGCGGGTCACCGGACGTTCGTCGAGATCGGCCCGGCGCCAACCCTCGGGGCCATGGCCGCGCGCTTCGCGCCGCAGGACGACGACCGCCCGACCTTCCTGGCGTCGCTGCGCACCCGCCACGAAGACTGGAGCGTCCTGCTCGACAGCCTCGGCGCCCTGCACGTCGACGGCTTCGACGTCGACTGGGTCGCGTTCGAGGGCGGCCGGCGCCGGCGCCGCGTCGCGCTGCCGACCTATCCGTTTCAACGCTCGCGCCACTGGTACAGCGCGAGCGCACCGTCGACCAACGGCCGTCCTGCGTCGCGCGCCGCAGCGCCCAGCCGGTCGCTGCTCGGCGCCCGGGTGCCGTCGCCACTCGAAGCGATCCAGTTCGCAGGCGAGCTCAGCGCGGCCGCGCATCCGTGCCTGGCCGACTGCGTCATCGACGGGGTGGCGGTCGTCAACGTCGGCGTCTACGTGGAGACGGCGCTCGCGGCCGCGAGGTGGCACGGCTGCGACGGCGCGATCGCGCTCGAGGACTGCCTCGTCCTGCAGAGCCTGACGCTCGAGCCCGGCGAGCGCCGCAGGACGCAGATCGTCCTCGAGCCCGCGAGCGGGTCTCGCGGCGCCTTTCGGTACTACGCCGAGGCACGCGCGGACGCGGACGCGTCGGCGGCCGGAGCCCCCTACTGGGTGCTGCACGCTCAGGGCAAGATCGCGCCCGACGACGCGCCGGCAACGCCGATCGACCGCGAAGCGACGAGCCGGCGCCTCGGATCGCAGCTGACCGGCGTCGCCTTCTACGAGCAGCTGTCACAGCGCCGGCTGGCGCTCGGGCGCTCGGCGTGCTGGGTCGACCACGTCTGGCACGACGCCGGTGAGGCGCTGGCACGGATGCGCGCGCCCGACGCCGGCGAGGCGGATGGGTACGTCCTGCACCCGGGGCTCGCCGATGCGATGTTCCAGCTGCTGTTCGCATGCCTGCCGGCGGACGACGATGCGGCCGACGCCTACATGATCATCGGGATCGAGCGCCTGCGCCATCGCGACCACGACCGCTCGCAGCCCCTGCACTGCCACGCCAGGCTCCTGCCCGCGTCGGTCCCCGGGGCGGCGCTCGTCGCCGAGGTGCGCCTGCACGACGCCAGCGGCCTGGCCGTCGTCGAGGCGGACGGCGTGCTGCTCAAGCGCGTGCCGCCCGCCTGCTCGACGCGGGCTCCCGGGCGCACCCAGCGGCCAGCGCGCGCGACGCCGTCGCCGGCGGTCGACGCAGGGCGCGGGCGCGCGATCGCCGCTGCCGCCGCGGCCGAGCGCGGCCCGCTCGTCGAGCGCGTCCTCGTCGCGACCGTCGCGGCGGCGCTCGGCGCGCAACCGGCCGACGTCGATGTCGACGAGCCGCTGCAGGGTCTCGGCCTCGACTCGCTGATGGCGCTCGAGGTACGCGAGGCGCTGACCGGCGAGCTCGGCGTCGAGCTGCCGCTGCTGACGTTCCTCGACGATCGCAGCATCGCCGAGCTCGGCGATGCGATCGTGGCGATGCTCCCGGCGCCGGCAGCGGTGGACGTCGCCGTCTCCGCGCCGCCGGCGCTCGCTGCGGTGAGCGATCGCCCGCGGGCGCTCGTCCCGGATCCCTCCGCCCGCCACGAGCCGTTCGAGCTGACAGACCTGCAGGGCGCGTACTTCGTCGGGCGCACGAGCGCGTTCGAGCTCGGCAACACGTCGACGTACTTCTTCATCGAGGTCGACGTCGAGGACGTCGACGTCGACCGCCTGGCGACCTCGTTTCGCCAGCTCGTCGAGCGCCACGACATGCTCCGCGCGGTCGTGTCGCCGGACGGCCTGCAGCGGGTGCTCCCCGAGGTGGCGCCGTACGAGATCAGGACCGTCGACCTGCGTGGCCAGGACGCGTCCGCGCGCGCTCGGAGCCTGGACGCGACCCACGACGAGATGCGCGACCAGGTCTTCGATCCGGCCATCTGGCCGCTGTTCGACGTCCGCGCGACGCGAGTCGACGAACGCCGTACGCGGCTGCACCTCGGCATCGACGCGCTGATCATCGACGCCTGGAGCACGTCGCTGCTGTTTCGCGAGTGGGCGCTGGCCTACCGCGAGGGGACGGGCTCGCTGGCCGATCTGCAGCTGACGTTCCGCGACTACGTTCGCGCGATCCGCGAGCTCGAGGGCGGCCCCGCGCAGCGCCGCGCGCTCGAGTACTGGCGCGCGCGCGTCGACACACTGCCGGCGGCGCCCGAGCTGCCGCTCGCGCGCAATCCCGCGACGCTCGAGCGGCCGGTCTTCCAGCATCGCTCGACGCGGCTGCCGGCCGACGCGTGGGCGCGCTTCAAGCAGCACGCGGCGACGGCGGGCGTTACGCCGTCGGCGGCGCTGTGCACGGCGTACGCGCACGTCTTGGCGCAGTGGAGCAGTTCGAGCAGCTTCACGCTCAACGTCCTGTTCTTCAACCGCCAGCCGCTGCACCCGCAGGTCCCCGACATCGTCGGCAACTTTAGCGCGACGACGCTGCTCGAGATCGCGACGACGGCCGCCACGCCCTTCGCCGACAGCGCGACGCGCGTCCAGAAGCAGCTGTGGACCGACCTCGAGCACAGCCAGGTCAGCGGCGTCCAAGTGCTTCGCGAGCTCAACCGCGCCCGCGGCGACGCCTCGCGGGCCGCCATGCCCGTCGTGTTCGCGAGCACCGTCAACTTCGGCGCCAAGGACGACCCGTCCGCCACGGCCGGGCTCGGCCAGCATCTCGCCGCGCTCGGCTCGTCCGGCCGCGAGGTGTCGAGCTCGATCCGCACCCCGCAGGTGTGGCTCGACCATCAGGTCGTCGAGGACGCCGGCGAGCTTGTCGTCAACTGGGACGTCATCGAGGAGATCTTCCCTGCGGGGATGATCGACACGATGTTCGCCGCCTACGGCGAGGTTCTGCGCGAGCTCTGCGACGACGCGCAAGCCTGGCGCCGGCCGACGCCCGTGCTCGTGCCGGACGCCGACCTCGACGAGCGGGAGTCGGCCAACGCGACCGGCGCGCCGGTCTCGCGCGGGCTGCTGCACGACGGCCTCGTCGCGCGCGCCGCCGCGGAGCCCGAACGCGTCGCCATCGTCGCGGCGGACCGCACGCTGACCTACGGCGAGGTCGACCGCGCGTCCAATCGCGTGGCCCGCTGGCTGGATGCGCACGGCGGCGGCCGCGGCACGCTCGTCGCGATCGTGATGGAGAAGGGATGGGAGCAGGTCGTCGCCGCCACCGCGGTCCTGAAGGCGGGCGCCGCCTACGTCCCGATCGACGCCGGCGTACCGGCCGAGCGCCTCGCGCTCCTGCTCGAGAGCGCCGGCGTCGCCGCCGTCCTGACGCAGTCAGGCGTGGACGCGACGATCCGTTGGCCGCAGGACACGGTCCGCCTGAGCGTCGACGGGCCCGCTGCCGACGCCGAGGCCGACAGCCCGCTCGCGCCGGCCGGGACGCGGCCCGACGACCTCGCCTACGTCATCTACACGTCCGGCTCGACCGGGATGCCCAAGGGTGTCGAGATCGAGCACGGCGCCGCCATGAACACGATCGACGATCTCAACTCGCGCTTCGTCGTGACGCCCGATGACCGCGTGCTCGCCCTGTCGGCGCTGAACTTCGACCTGTCCGTCTACGACGTCTTCGGGATCCTGGCGGCCGGCGGCGCCGTCGTCCTGCCCGAGCCCGGCGCCCATCGCGAGCCACAGCGCTGGGCGCAGCTGATCGCCGACCACGGCGTGACGATCTGGAACAGCGTCCCGATGCTCATGGAGATGCTGACCGAGCATCTGGACGCGTCCGCCATCGAGCCGCTGGCGCTGCGTCTCGTCATGCTCAGCGGGGACTGGATCCCGCTCACCCTGCCCGACCGCATCCGCCGCGTCGCGCCCGCTGTGTCGCTGTGGAGTCTTGGTGGCGCGACCGAGGCGTCGATCTGGTCGATCCTGCATCCAGTCGCGTCGCTCGACCCGACGTGGGCGAGCGTCCCGTACGGCACGCCGATGCGCAACCAGCGCTTCCACGTGCTCGACGCCGCCCTGCGGCCGCGGCCGGTCTGGGCGACCGGCGACCTCTACATCGCCGGGTCCGGCCTCGCGCGCGGCTACCTGCACGACCCGGCGCGGACCCGTGCGGCCTTCGTCCGCCATCCGATGACCGGCGAGCGCCTGTACCGGACCGGAGACCTCGGTCGCTACCGCCCCGGCGGCGTCATCGAGTTCCTCGGCCGCAACGACGGGCAGGTGAAGATCCAGGGCTATCGGGTCGAGCTCGGCGAGATCGAGGCCGCGCTGCTGTGCTGCTCCGGCGTCCGCGCGGCGGTCGCGACAGCCGCGGGCGAGCGCCAGGGTGTCAAGCGGCTCGTCGCCTACGTCGTACACGACGAGCGCGGTCCCACGACGCAGGCACAGCTCGACCGCGAGCTGCGCGAGCGTCTGCCGGAGTACCTCGTGCCCCAGCGCATCGTCGTGCTCGATGCCCTGCCCCTGAGCAGCAACGGCAAGGTCGATCGCAGCGCGCTGCCATCGCCCGACGACGACGTGGGGCAGGACACCACGGGGCTCGTGCTGCCGCGCGACGACCTCGAGGTCCGATTGGCCGAGATCTGGAGCGAGTTCTTCGACGTGCGCCCGATCGGCGTCCGCGCGAGCTTCTTCGATCTCGGCGGTGACTCGCTGCTCGCGGTGCGGCTGATGGCACGGATCCAGGCGCGCATCGGCCGCGGGCTGGCGCTCTCGTCGCTCTTCGCCCGCCCCACGATCGAGCGTCTCGCGGAGCTGCTTCGCGGCGCGGACGCCGGCAACGAGCGACGTCGAGCGATCGTGCCGATTCGCTCCGAGGGCACCGCGCCGCCGTTCTTCTGCGTGCATCCGGTCGGCGGCGACGTCCTCTGCTACGCGGAGCTCGCCGCCGAGCTGGACGCCGACCAGCCGATGTACGGGGTGCAGCTCCCCGACGCCGACCCGCCGCCGCGAACCGTCGTCGAGCTCGCCGAGCTCTATGCCGACGCAATCGTCGCAGAGCGGCCCGGGGCGTCCTACCGCATCGGTGGATGGTCGATGGGCGGCACCGTCGCACTGGAGGTCGCCCGGCTGCTGCGTCGGCGCGGCAGCGACGTCGAGGTCGTCGTGCTCATCGACCTGCTCGCGCCGCCGCGTCCCGCCGGCGGCGCCGTGGACGACGCGGTGCTGCTGTCGTGGCTGGCGATCGATCTCGCCGGCCTAGCCGGCAAAGAGTGGTCGATGCCTCCGGCGGAGCTTCGCGAGACCGGCGATCGACCTGCGATCGAGATCCTCCACGAGCAGGCCCAGCTCGCTGGCGTGCTGCCGGCCGACATCGACCTCCGGACGCTGCAACCGATCGCCGAGCGCTTCTCCCGCAACTTCCGCGCGCTGCTGTCGCACGCGCCGAAGCCATACGACGGCCGCGTGCGCTTCCTACGTGCGCGCGACGGCGGGGCGTCGACGCAGACCGCCGCAGAGTGGATCGCGCTCTGCGGTGAGGATGCCGAGATCCTCGACGTCCCCGGCAACCACTACACCGCGCTGCGCCCGCCGCACGTTCGGGCGCTCGCCGCCGCCATGACCGAGTCCTTCGTGCGACCGACCGTCCTGCAAACCACGACCCGAAGCACATCCGATGATCCCGTTCCACCTGAGGAGAGACAACGATGAGTAACGTCCACACCGAAGCACCCTTCGCCACGTTGACCGCCGAGACCGCACCGGAGGACTCCCGCCCGCTCATCGAAGGCGCGCAGTCGGCCTTCGGCTACGTCCCGTCGCCCGTCGGCAAGATGGCCGCGTCGCCCGAGCTGCTCGCCGGGTTCATGCAGGCCAACCGCCTGTTTCAGAAGGCCACGCTGGCTGAGCTCGAGCGTGAGGTCGTCGTGATGACGATCGCCACCCACGTCGGCTGCCACTACTGCGTGGCGATGCACACCGCGCTGCTGACCAAGCAGCAGGCGCCCGAGGACACGGTCTGCAGCCTGCGTGGCGCCGAGCCACTCGACGACCCGCGCCTGGAGGCCATCCGCCGCTTCACGCTGGCGGTCATCGACGGCGGCGGCGCGGTCTCGCGCGAGGACCTCGGGGCCTTCCTCGATGCGGGCTACACGGAGCGCAACGCGCTCGAGGTCGTGCTCGGCATCGGGACGTACACGCTGTCGACGTTCGCGAACAGGCTGACCGAGGCGCCGCTCGACGAGCCGTTCGAGCCATTCCGCTGGGAAGCCGCCTCCAACTAGCAGTCTCACCCGCCCACGTCGACGAGCAGGGGCTTGGGGAACATCGGAAATCGCGGGTAGGGACCGCCCTTGGTCCTTTCGGGTTGGGGCGGCCCCCCGCGCAGATCCCAACGTGCGCGTTTAACGCATTGGGCTCCTGCCTTGGGTTCTGGCGTCGAAG
>Ga0183260_10001338_pt1 | contig 20756 bp, 18 predicted proteins | sample AntDrymUQ4972206_2_FD_129768 | JGI IMG/M metagenome (GOLD analysis project Ga0183260, IMG submission 129768) | Polar desert sand microbial communities from Dry Valleys, Antarctica - metaG UQ497 (22.06) (version 2) (version 2) | ecosystem: Environmental > Terrestrial > Soil > Desert | place...
AGCACATCGCCCAGCTCGAGCAGGTTCGAGAGGGCGCGGGCCACGGCTTCCCAGGTGCGACCGGGCGAGTAATGCCGCTCCATGTCACCGGCCACGGCGTCGGCCCAGTTTTCCTCGCGCGCGCGTTTGACCAGCACCCCAGGCAGGCGTTTGGCATCGTCGCGCAACACGGCATCGTCGGTCTGGGTCTTGAGCGTTTGCCAGAGCGCCGCGAGCGCGGCGTCGCCGTCGGTGTTGAGGCGGTAATACGCGGAGACGCCCGCGCGACGATCGTGCACGACCGCGGCCTCCTTGAGCTTGGCGAGATGCGTCGACACGCGCGGCTGCGCGAGCCGCGTGACGGAAGCCAGCTCGGCCACGGTCAACTCCTCGTGTTCGAGCAGCGCCAGCAGGCGCACGCGCGTCGGATCCGCGAGCAGTCGGAACAACGCGGAACAACCCGCCAGATCCATGCCATCCTTCCATCTTGATTGAAAGATGAAGCAAGGCTAGTCGTCATCGGTCGAGAAGGCAACGCCGTCGGTTAGGTGGCTAGCACTACGTGGGCTGCGGCTATGATTCGCCGTGGCCAATCGGCAGCAACCCGGGGCAGGCGATGGATTTCGGATTCACCGACGAGCAGCTCGCCATCCAGGACGTCGCGCGCCGCATCGCGCGTGAGGTGATCGGGCCCTCCGCGGAGCATTTCGATCGCACGGGGGATTTCCCGCTCGACAACATCCGTCTCATGGGAGAGAACGGCCTCATGGGCATCGAGGTCCCCGTCGAGTACGGCGGAGCGGGCATGGACCCCATTTCCTACGTGCTGGCGATGGTCGAGATCGCCGCCGCGGACGCCGCGCACTCCACCATCATGTCGGTCAACAATTCGTTGTTCTGCAACGGCATCCTGAGCTTCGGTACCGAGGAGCAGAAACAACACTACGTGCGCGCCATCGCCGAGGGACGCGAGATCGGTGCGTTTGCGCTGACCGAGCCGCAATCCGGATCGGACGCCACCGCGATGCGCTGCCGAGCGACGCGGCAGCCCGACGGTGCATTCCTCATCAACGGCAAGAAGAGCTGGATAACGTCCGGGCCTGTCGCGAAGTACTTCGTGCTGTTCGCGATGACGGAACCCGAACGCGGGGCGCGTGGCATCACGGCGTTCCTCGTCGACGGGACGCGCGCAGGCTTTCATCGTGGCAAGACCGAGCCCAAACTCGGCATCCGCGCGTCGGCGACCTGCGAGATCGAGTTCACCGACTACCGCGCCGAAGCCAGCGAGGTGCTGGGCGACGAAGGGCACGGCTTCAAGATCGCCATGGGCGTGCTCGATGCAGGACGGATCGGTATCGCATCGCAAGCTGTCGGCTTGTCGCGCGCCGCGTACGAAGCAACGCTTTCCTACGTCAAGGAGCGTCACGCGTTCGGGCAACCCATCGGATCGTTCCAGATGACGCAGGCGAAGATCGCCGACATGAAGTGCAAGTACGACGCGTCGCTGATCCTGACCTTGCGCGCCGCGTGGGCCAAGGCGCGCGCGGAGAAAGTCCAGGGTCGCTTCACGACCGAGGCCGCCGTGGCGAAATTGGTCTCGTCCGAAGCGGCCATGTGGATCACGCACCAGGCGGTGCAGATCCACGGGGGCATGGGTTACTCCAAGGAGATGCCCATCGAGCGGTATTTCCGCGATGCCAAGATCACCGAGATCTACGAAGGCACGAGCGAGATCCAGCGCCTCGTCATCGCCCGCCACGAAACCGGTCTGCGCTAGCCGCTGAAGAACCCCTCTTCATCCGAAAGGAAGTAGCGCATTCCCTGTCTCGGTCAGGTACGAATGCTTGACTTCCCGGACGTCGAACCCCTCTCCCTGCGGGGTGAGGAAGCGGTCCGCTTCACCCCGATGGGAGAGGGAAGAATTGCGGTGACCCCTCGCGCGGTATGCTTTGCGCCCTCTCGGGCGACGCCAACCGGACGATGAACGCGCAGCTTGCTGACGATTCCACCACGACCGTCGCGGCCATCGTCGCGGACCTCAAAGGACGCCTGAGCACCGCGCGCAATACCGCACTACATCCCCTGATCGGGCGCTTTTTCCGGCGCGTCGAGAGCGAAGAACTGGCGCTGCGCTCCGATCATGAATGGGCGGCCCTGATGCTGGGCCTCATCGACTTGTCCGCGACGCGCCCCGGCGGTCGACCGCTGGTCCGGGTGTTCAATCCGACCCGCTCCGAACACGGGTTCGAGTCGACCCATACAGTGATCCAGGTCGTCAACGACGACATGCCATTCCTGGTCGATTCGGTCAGCATCGCCATCAATCGCGTCGGTGCTGCCCTGCATTCCGTCGTGCATCCGGTCGCATGGGTGGAACGCGACGCGGCCGGTCACCTCATTGCAACCTACGAGGACTCGGAGTCGCCGCGCGCGCAGGCCGAGTCCTACATGCATATCGAAGTTGATCGTCGCGCCGAGGCCGAACAACTGCTCGGCCTCAAGGACACCGTCCTGCGCGCGCTGGCCGACGTGCGCGCCACCGTCACCGATTGGGAAGCGATGCGCGCGCGCGCGCGCAGCATCGCCGAGGAATTGAAGACCCGCGCGATGCCCATCGACGACGCCAACCGCGCCGAAGCCGTCGAATTCATGCAGTGGCTGGCCGACAACCACTTCACTTTCCTCGGGTTCCGCGAGTACCGAGTGGCGCCAGGGGCGGACGGAGAGGTCCTCGCGGCGGTCGAGAATTCCGGCCTGGGGATTCTTCGCGGACAGGACCGCGCCGCGCCACGGCCGCTGACGTCGCTGGCCGCGCACCGCATGGATCGCAGCGGTACGGCCAACGCCATCATCGTCACCAAGACGAACTCGCGTTCCACCGTCCACCGTTCCGGCTACATGGATTACGTCGGCGTGCTGAGTTTCGACGCGAATGGCCGCGCGATCGGCGAGGAGCGTTTCCTCGGGTTGTTCACGTCCAGCGCGTACTCGCGGCGCCCGTGGGAAATCCCGGTAGTGCGCCAGAAGTACGACGCCGTCATGCAGCGCTCGGGGCTCCGACGCGAGAGCCACAGTGGCAAGGCACTGCGCAATATCCTCGAGGACCTGCCACGCGACGAGCTGATGCATTCGACCGCGGAGGAGCTCGGCGACACGGCGCTGGGCGTGCTGCGCCTGCAGGGCCGGCAACGCACGCGCCTCTTCGTGCGCCAGGATCGCTACGGCCGCTTTTTCTCGATCCTGGTGTTCATCCCACGTGAGCGATTCAACCCGACGGTACGCGACCGCATCGAGCGCCTGCTGACGCGTGCGTTCATCGGCGAACACGTGGACTCCACCATCCAGGTGGGCGACGCGCCGCTCGCGCGCATCCACCTCGTCATCCGGCCTCGCAAGGGCACCAACCCGCAACCCGAGCTGGCCGCGCTGGAGGCGGAGATCACCGAGGTCGTGCGCAGCTGGCACGATGCCCTGCGTGACTATCTGGTGCGCAAACATGGAGAACAACGAGGCCTGGATCTGTCCAGCCGCTTCGGTCGCTCGATGTCGGTCGGCTACATGGAACAGGTTTCCGCCGAAACGGCGGCCGAAGACGTCGCCTCTGCGGCGTTGTTGACCGGTCCCGATGACATTCGCCTGGACCTCGACCGATCGGCCGACGATCCGAACAGGTTGCGGTTCAAGCTGTTCCGCTTCGACTCGCCGCTTGCGTTGTCGGATGCGCTGCCGATGTTCGAGAACCTGGGCATGCGGATTCTCACCGAGCATCCCTACCAGTTCGAAGTCGGGGATCGCACCATCTTCCTGCAGGATTTCGAAGTCGCGGCCGATCCACCGGACCTCAACGTGGAGCGCGTGCGCGAACGCTTCCAGCAGGCCTTCGAGCGCGTGTGGCGCGGGCAGAGCGAGAGCGATGGTTTCAATCGCCTGGTCCTGCACGCCGGGCTCGACTGGCGGCAGGTCGCGATGCTGCGCGCATACCTCAAGTACCTGCTGCAGACCGGTGTGCCATTTTCGCAGGCCTATGTTGAACAGACGGTCGCGAACTATCCGTTGCATGCACGCCTGCTGGCGGAGCTGTTCGCGGCGAAGTTCGATCCGTCCCGCGAACAAAGCCAGCCCGACGGGGGCGCTGCTTTGCTGCGGGAGTGGGAGGAACTTGGTTTCGCCGCGCACCTGCACGCGCACGCCGGACTGATCGACGACATCGTGGCCGCGCGCACGCAGCCGCGCGCCCAGCAGGTCGCGGCCACGACGGCGGCGTTGCTCGCGCTCATGGATCGCGTCGAAAGTCTCGACGAGGATCGCATCCTGCGAGCGTTCATGGCGGTCATCAAGGCGACGCTGCGCACCAACTTCTATCAGCTCCTCGACGGCAGGCCGCGAGACACGGTGAGCTTCAAGCTCGACCCCGCGCAGCTACCTGATCTACCCAAGCCGCGTCCTTACCGCGAAATTTTTGTGTGCGGCCCGCGCGTCGAGGGTGTGCACCTGCGCTTCGGTGCTGTTGCCCGGGGTGGACTGCGCTGGTCCGACCGCCGCGAGGATTTCCGTACCGAGGTGCTGGGCCTGGTCAAGGCGCAAATGGTCAAGAACACCGTGATCGTGCCGGTGGGCGCCAAGGGCGGCTTCTACGTCAAGCGTCCGCCGGTCGGCGGTGACCGCGACGCGCAACTCGCGGAAGGCATCGCCTGCTACAAGAGCTTCATCAACGGTCTGCTCGACATCACCGACAACCTGGTGGAGGGCACGGTCGCGCACCCCGACTGCGTCGTGCGCCATGACGCCGACGATCCGTATCTCGTCGTCGCCGCGGACAAGGGCACCGCGACGTTTTCCGATATCGCCAACGGTCTCGCGCTCGAGCGCGGCTTCTGGCTCGGCGATGCGTTCGCGTCCGGCGGATCGGTCGGCTACGACCACAAGGGCATGGGCATCACCGCGAAAGGCGGCTGGGAGTCGGTGAAGCGGCACTTTCGCGCGATGGGCCGAAACTCGCAGACCCAGGATTTCACCTGCGTCGGCGTCGGCGACATGTCAGGCGACGTGTTCGGCAACGGCATGTTGCTCTCGAAGCACATCCGCCTGCTCGCGGCGTTCGACCATCGGCACATCTTCCTCGATCCGGATCCGGGCACCGCAGCGTCATTCGCAGAACGCACGCGTCTGTTCGGGCTGGCGCGTTCGTCCTGGGACGACTACGACCGCAACCTGATCTCGAAAGGCGGCGGCGTGTTTCCGCGCAGCGCCAAGACCATCGAGGTAAGCGCGGCAGCGCGCAACGCGCTCGGCATCGACGGTGAGGGTCCCATGTCGCCCAACGACCTCATGCGCGCGATTCTGCTCGCGCCGGTCGATCTCCTGTGGAACGGCGGTATCGGAACCTATGTCAAGGCGGTCGGCGAATCGCACGCGGACGTCGGCGATCGCGCCAACAACGCCATTCGCGTCGACGGTGGCGAGCTGCGCTGCAAGGTGGTGGGCGAGGGCGGCAACCTTGGCTGCACGCAGCGGGGCCGCATCGAGGCAGCCCTCGCGGGTGTCCTGCTCAACACCGACTTCATCGACAACTCCGCCGGAGTCGACACTTCGGATCACGAAGTCAACATCAAGATCCTGCTCAACGAGATCGTCGCTCACGGCGCTCTCGACATGGCGTCGCGCAACGAGCTGCTCGCGGAGATGACCGGCGAGGTCGAAATTCTGGTTCTGCGCGACAACTATCTGCAGAACCAGGCCATCTCGCTCATGGAGAGCATGAGCGTGCAGCGGCTCGGCGCGAAAAGACACTTCGTGCGTGTGCTGGAAGAACGCGGCCTGCTCGACCGCCAACTGGAGTTCCTCCCGAGCGAGGCGGAGTTCGACGACCGCCGCGCGCGGGGGCTGGGGCTCACCCGTCCCGAGCTTGCGGTCCTGCTGTCGTACGCCAAGCTGGTGCTGTTCCAGCAGTTGCTGGACTCCGACGTGCCCGAGGATCCCTACCTTTCGAAGGAACTCATTCGTTATTTCCCGAACCCGCTGCAGAAGCGCTTTGGCGAAGCCATGCAACGCCATCGACTGCGTCGCGAGATCATCGCGACCGCAGTCACGAATTCCGTAGTGAACCGCATGGGCGCCACTTTCGTGTTGCGGATGCAGGAAGACACCGGCGAATCGCCAGGAGAGATCGCAAAGGCATACTCGATCGCGCGCGAGATCTTCGATGCGCGTGATCTCTGGGCCGCCATCGAGGCGCTCGACGACCGCGTCGCCGCGCAGACGCAAGTCGATGCCCAGCTGAATATATGGGGCCTGATGCGCCAATTGACGCGTTGGCTGCTCAACCTGCCCGGCAACCGCCTCGACATCGCAGCGACGGTCGCGCGCTACCACGCACCGCTGGCGGAACTACTGGGCGGGCTCGCCGAAGCGATGACCGAGTCGGACCGCAGCACCGCGCGCGCCGCGGAAGCCCAGTGGCTGAGCCGGGGCTTGTCACCCGAGCTGGCGCAGCGGCTCAGCCTGTTGCCGGCGATGGGCTCGGCCCTCGATATCGTCGAAGTGGCGTTGCAGCACAAACGCCCGGTGCGGGCGGTCGCCAGTATCTTTTTCGCGCTGGGAGATTCGTTGCATCTGCGCTGGCTCATGGAGAAGATCGAGGAGTTGCCGGTGGAAGGTCGCTGGCATGCCAATGCTCGCGGTTCGCTGCGCGACGAACTCGTGCAGCAGCAGCGCGCGGTCGCGGCGCAAGTGCTGGAGCGCAACGGCGAGACCGCGGGCGGAGCGAGCGGCAGCGTCCAGGTGGCTCGCTGGCTCGATCGCGACGAACCTGCGCTGAGATTCACACGGGACATGCTCAAGGACCTGAGTTCGCAGAAGCAGCTCGACTATCCGACGGTTTCCGTGGTTCTGCGCAGATTGGGCCAATTGGTGCAAACCGGAACAGCGCGTTGAGCGATCCGCGCTTCACCTTCGTTGCCAGTCGTGCGCCCGAAGGACAGGCCGCGCTGGCGGAGATGACGGCTTGCTACGGCAACCATGCGGCGACGGAGTCGGACGTGATCGTCGCCCTCGGCGGCGACGGATTCATGTTGCAGACCCTGCACAAGCTGCGCGCTGCGGGCAAACCCGTGTTCGGCATGAAGACCGGGACGGTGGGTTTCCTCATGAACCTCTATCGCGCCGAAGATCTCGCGGAACGCATCGAGTCGGCGCAGCCCGCGACATTGCACCCGCTACGCATGACCGCGACTTCCGAATCGGGACACACGGCGGAGCACCTTGCCTTCAATGAAGTGTCGTTGTTGCGACAGACGCGCCAGGCCGCGAAGCTCAAGGTCTTCCTCAACGACAAGCAGCGGCTCGAGGAACTAGTCTGCGACGGGGCGCTGGTTTCCACGCCGGCCGGATCGACCGCGTACAACCTGTCGGCGCACGGGCCCATCCTGCCGCTCGGCAGCGGCGTGCTCGCGCTGACACCGCTTGCCGCGTTCAGGCCCCGTCGCTGGCGCGGTGCCATCCTGCGCAACGACGTACGCATCAAGTTCGAAGTACAGGACCACTACAAGCGGCCTGTGAGTGCCACTGCCGACTCTCACGAAGTTCGCGACATCGTCGAAGTGGAGATCGAGGAAGCGCACGACATCACGCTGACCCTGCTGTTCGACGCCGAACACAGTCTTGAGGAACGCATACTCGATGAGCAGTTCGTACTTTGAAGCCATCGCAATTCGCCGCACCTTGAACCCTTCTCCCTTCGGGGCGAAGAGGAGCGATTGCGGGCCACTGGCCCGCGCGACGATGAGCGCCATCGCTCTGCGAGCGATGGCCGGGGTGTGGGTAGGGGTGAGGGGCCGATCTGGCGCCTTCGCCAGCGCATGCCATCGCGCCAGCACGGCCTCTCACCCTCGATCCCTCTCCCGAAGGGAGAGGGAAGTAAGGCTGGCCCCAGCGCTACTCCTTTGCGCATGGATGCTCTGCGCCCCCCTGGCCGCAGCGATCGAACCCGACGCAACCACACCACTTGCGCGCATCGATCCCGCCCTCGCCGCGATGCCTGCTGACGATCGCCTGGTCGAAGTGCTCATTGCATTGCCGGCGGACGCAGACGCGGTGCAAACAAACCAACAGGGATTATTCGCCAAGTCGGCGTTCGTGGAAGGCAAGCGGGCGGCTGCAGAAAAAGCCGGGCGCGATGTCGTGGCGTGGTTGCAGAGGGGCAACTACCCTCATCGCAACTATTGGATCGCCAACGCGATCTGGGCCCGCCTTCCGGCGCACAAGATCGGCACGCTTGCTGCGCGGGCCGACGTACGTTTCCTTGCCAGTGACCCGACGCTGCGCGGCATCGATCCGCAGCCCGCGGACGGCCCAATGCCCAAGGCAATCAACGCAGTTGGATGGGGAATCGACCGCATCCGCGCGCCGCTCGCGTGGGCGGCAGGAGTGTTTGGCCAGGGCGCTGTCGTGGCCGGCGCGGACACCGGTTACCAGTGGGATCACCCGGCGCTCAAGAACCAGTACCGCGGCTGGGACGCGCAGACCGGGCAGGCGACGCACGACTACAACTGGCACGACGCGATCCACGAGAACGATCCCGGCAACACCGGCGCCAACCCTTGCGGGCTCAACGCTGCGGCGCCCTGCGACGACCACAACCACGGCACACACACCATGGGCACCATGGTCGGGACGGATGGCGGGGCGAACCAGATTGGCGTCGCGCCGCAAGCCCGCTGGATCGGATGCCGAAACATGGAGCGCGGCGACGGGCGACCTTCGACCTACATCGAGTGCATGCAATTCTTTGCCGCGCCCACCGACGCGCAAGGCAACAATCCGCGCGCCGACCTCGCACCGCACGTCATCAACAATTCGTGGGGCTGTCCTGCCGTGGAAGGATGCAGCGCACAGACCGACGAGCTGATGGCCACCGCGATCCGCAACCTGCACGAATTGGGCATCGTGTTCGTCGCGTCCGCGGGAAATTCGGGAACGGCTTGCAACACCGTCCGGGATCCTCCAGCCACGCTCGAGCTTTCGTTCACGGTGGGATCGACCACCAGCGCCGTGCCCGACGCCATCTCCGATTTCTCCAGCCGCGGACCGGTGGGCACTCGCCTGGCGCCGGCCATTTCCGCACCCGGCTTGAGCATCCGCTCTTCCTTCCGCAACAATGCGTATGGAACGATCAGCGGTACCAGCATGGCGGGTCCGCACGTCGCGGGCGCAGTGGCGCTGCTCGTCTCCCGCCACCCGTGGCTTGCCAACCATCCCGCACGTATTCGTTCGGTACTCGAGGCCACCGCTGCGCCGCGCACCAGCACCCAGAATTGCGGGACCTTCCCCGGTGCGGTCGTGCCGAACGCCGTGTTCGGCCATGGGCGGCTGGACGTCAAGGCCGCGCTCGACGTGATAGACGACTGGCTGTTCATCGACAGCTTCAGTGCGCGTTGAATCGCTGCAAACCCAGAGCGGGCAGGCCACCCTTCGTGGTGAGTCTGGCGAACCATGAGCGGTGGCGATGTGCCCGCGGGAGGCACTCAACCGGTTGAAGCACCTTCGACAGGTGCTGATCAACGATTCACCGTAGCGATCTCGTCGCGCGCTCTGTTCGCGCTCGACGACGCGCACGCGCTGTTCGAGCGCGAAGGCCTCGACGCCTACGTCCAGCATCAGGTCGCGCACGAATCCGAGACGCTCGAACCGGGAATCGCGTTTCCGCTTGTGCGCAAGTTGCTGGCGCTGAACACAGGGCGTACCGGAGGCCCGCAGGTTGAAGTCATCCTGCTGTCGCGCAACTCCGGCGACACCGGTTTGCGCATCTTCAACTCGGTCGAGAAACACGGCCTCGATATCGTGCGTGCCGCGTTCACCAGCGGTGCTTCGCCCTTTCCCTACATCGAGCCGTTCGGCGCGCAGCTGTTCCTCTCGACGCACGCCGAGGACGTGCGCGCCGCGCTCGCCGCGGGCGTCGCAGCGGCCACTGTGTTGCCGTCCACGCCCTCCGCCCGACAGACCGACCAGTTGCGCATCGCTTTCGATGGCGACGCCGTCGTGTTCGGTGGGGAATCCGAAGCCGTGAGCCAGCGCGACGGGCTCGAAGCGTTTGCGAGTTTCGAACGCGAACGAGTGCAGGAGCCGCTGGCGGTCGGCCCCTTCCGCGGCTTCCTCGACGCACTGCACCGGATCCAGTCGGCTTTTCCAGCGGAAGATTCGCCCCTGCGCACTGCACTCGTGACCGCGCGCTCCGCACCGGCGCACAAGCGCGTGATCCTGACCCTGCGTCATTGGGGCGTGCGCATCGACGAAGCCATGTTTCTCGGCGGTCGCGACAAGGGTCCGTTCCTGCGCGCGTTCGGCGCCGACATCTTCTTCGACGATTCGCAGCTCAATGTCGAGTCGGCGCGGCAGCACGTCGCTACCGGGCACGTGCCCGCGTGGCCATCCCCCGACGAAGATCGCTGAGCCGTTTCAAATGGCTGTTGAACCAGGTCCCCCGACGCAGGGCCCAATGCGGTCGATCAGCGTGTGGTCGTGGCGCAGAAGGTGTCCAACCCATCGCTGCCGCGGGCTCGCGAAGCTGGCATGATGCGCCGTTCCCATCACCTGTGAATGCCGTGCGCATCTTCACGCCCCTTTGCCTGGGTCTTGTTCTGATCGCGGCGCATCGGCCGGTGCACGCCATCGAACCCGTTGGCGACGAGATCGCGGTTGTGCGCGTGGAAACCACCGACAAGGCGGTCATCGCGGATCTCGCCCGGCGCCATTCGCATCTCCTGATCGCGGAGGAAAAGGGCGTCGTCATCTTCGAAGCAGACGCGGCGGAACTGGCGGCGCTGCGCGAACAGGGTCTCGACGTCGAGATCGATGAACGCGCGACCGCTGCCCAGGCCGCGATGACCTCCAGTCTCGGTGGCCCCAAGGCCGGCATCGTCAATTTTCCGTGTTACCGCACGGTCGCCGAAACCAGTGCGCGCTTCGATGCGTTGCTCGCGCAGTACCCGCAGCTCGTGAACATCACCGATATCGGCGACAGCTGGGAACGCTCCAGCGGCTCACCGAGCGGAGGCGAGGATCTGCGCGTCATCAAGCTCACCAACGTGGGCACCGCGGGTACCAAGCCGAAGGTCTTCATGATGACCGGCCTGCATGCGCGCGAGTACACGCCGGTCGAGGTCTCTTTGCGCCTGGCCGAATGGTTGCTCGCGGGTTACGGCCAGGACGCCGATGCGACGTGGCTGCTCGATCACCAGGAACTGCATCTGCTGGTGCAGTCCAATCCGGACGGGCGCAAGCGCGCCGAGCAGGGCTCCAACTGGCGCAAGAACACCAACATGCTCTACTGCCCCACCGGCCGCAGTGGCGCGGATCTCAACCGAAACTATCCCTTCGAGTGGGGTGCGCACGGCGGCTCAAGCGGCGTGATGTGCCAGGACACTTACCGCGGTCCGCTGGCGAGTTCAGAGCCAGAGACGCAAGCCGTCGTCACTTACGTGCGCAGCCAGTTTCCGGATGCGCGCGGCCCATTGGCAACCGATGCGGCTCCCGCGACAACCAGCGGCATCTTCTTCGATATGCACAGTTATTCCAGACTGGTGCTCTGGCCGTGGGGTTACACGAGCCAGGTGCCTCCGAACGGCCCGGCACTCGAGACGCTCGGCCGACGCTTCGCGTGGTTCAACGGATACGCGCCCCAACAGGCGGTCGATCTTTACGTGACCGACGGCACCACCGACGACTTCGCGTACGGCGAGCTTGGCCTCGCGTCCTACACGTTCGAGCTCGGCAACCAGTTCTTCGAGAGCTGCAGCGCATTCGAAGCGAGGGTTTTTCCCGACAACTTTGCCGCATTGCGCTATGCGCTGCGCGTGGCGCGCGCGCCGTACTTGCTGCCGGCCGGGCCCGAAGCACGCGACTTGGCGGTATCGCCCGATCTTGCCTTGCCCGGCGAGGCCATCACCCTCGTCGGAACGCTGGACGACACGCGATTCAACCAGGCCCAGGGCGGTACGCAGCCGACGCATGTCGTCCTTGCTGGCAACGTGTACGCAACGCTCGGGCCTTGGCAATCTGGTTCGACTGCGCTGCCCGCCAGTGCTGCCGACGGTGCGTTCGACGAATCGCTCGAGAGCATCTCCGCCATGCTTCCCGGCGGCGCGCTGCCCGTCGGCAAGCACCTTGTGTACTTGCAAGGTACCGATGCGTCGGGCGCAGCCGGTCCGGTTGCGGCAGGCTTTGCCGATGTCCGAGCGCCCGCGGACGTGGGCACGGTTACCGGACGCATTCGCAATGCGCGCACGCAGACTCCTATCGAAGCGGACCTGCGTGCGAGCGGATACGCCACTCGCAGCGGCGTCGATGGCACGTATTCCCGCCGACTGCCTGCCGGAACCCATCGCTTCGAGGTCAGCGCCGTTGACTTCGAAACACTGGGTGTCGACGGGATCGAAGCACCAGGCGGCTCCAGTGTCGTGCGCGATTTCGCGCTGTATCCGTTGTGCGACGTGTTGAGCGAGGACGCCCAGGGCACGGCTGTGGGTTGGACGCTGCAGGCCCCATGGGGAATCCTCGATGCCAATGCATCGCACACCAGTCGCTTCTTCACCGACAGTCCGGCGGGCAATCACGGCAACAACGTGAACATCAGCATGACCTCGCCGACGGTCAACCTGGCCGGTTACGAGAATCCGGTGCTGACGTTCGAGTCTCGATGCGACACCGAGGCCGGATTCGATTTCGGCATCGTGGAGGTGCGCGCAAGCGCGGGCGACGTTTGGACGGAAATCCATCGTTGCGACAACGCTCCGCAATGGCAGACGGTGCGTGTCGCCGCTCCCGCGCTGGCAGGGGCGACGCAGGCGCAGCTCCGTTTCCGCTTCACGAGCGATGGCAGTGTGGTGCGCGACGGCTGGAGCGTCGACAACATCACGCTGAAGGCCGGCGGGCCGACGTGTCGCGCTGCGGCGCCAAGCGACACCGTTTTCGCCAACAGCTTCGAGTAGTTTTCCGGGAGCTGCGGTTCGGGAGCCGACGCATCACCCGCAAGCCTGTCCTGCGCGCCTATTGATAGGTGCGGCCGTTGTGCCGGATCCAGCCGCCGACGTGGCGGCCCGCGGGATCGCGGTGCGTCCAGTGCACTACACCGCCTCGAGGGTTCCACTCCAGTTCGCCGTGGAACTCCACCGGGTCCCCCGCCCGCAGCGCGTCGATGCGGGGTGCGACATCGATGTTGTGCACAATGAGCAACGTGCTCCCTGTCTCGCGACGCACGATGAATCGTTGGTGGCGGCTACCGTCGTTGTCGTCGGCGAGTACTTTTACGACGACGCCGCTGCCCTGGATCTGGCCCGACTTCGTGTGAGCGGGTTGACGGTCACCTTGGCGTTGCGTCGGTTCGGATCGGATGGGCGGGCGTGCATCGGGTGCGCCGAGGTGCTCGTAGCCGAAAAATGCGGCGACGACGAGAATTGCGATGGGTAGCAGTTTCTTGAGCGTCATCCGGCGCGATTCCGCGAGCGACCGCGCAGCCGCGACGCGGCCTCGCGGTCACGCCGCCGTCGGGAACCTGGCGTCACCGTTGCAGGGCCTCGAACACGAGGGACTCATTGCCCCCGGCGTCGTAGAGCGTCATGCGGTTGCCTGTCGCCGCGTACGATTTCGCCTGCGATAGCAAGGTCAGGTACGCATCTTCGGCGCGCATCGCGTCGCCGGTGTGTCCCTTCTTGGATCGCGAGAACGGCCCCGCCGAGAAGGTACCACCGGCGGTGGCCGTGAAGGGTCCGCCGTAACTGTTCACTCCACTGAATCCGGAGACCTGTCCGTCGGCAAACGTCGCGCGGATCGCGAATGGCTCCGGTCCGATCGAACTCAAAGTCCACTCGACGAGCTTCCATTCGGTCGCCTCGAGCGGATGCGCCACCGTTGTGCAGGCGGACATCGCCAACAGGACCAGAGAGATACCGGCCACACCGATTCGAGACATGCGCTTCGCGATCATCGTGGTTCCTCAATGGCCGATGACGGCCGGAATGCAATCCCCTTGCCGCGTCTTGTACGGTCATTCGAGTTGCACCGCAAGAAACGGATGTCGCGCTGTTCATGCAGGCGTGAATCTTCGCCCTCTCACGAGGAGACCGCCGATGCTCACCCTGTTCGACTACCTGCCCTCGCAAAACGCCTGGAAAGTCCGCCAGCTGCTGCATCACCTCGGACAGCCTTACCGCAGCGAGTACGTGAGCATCTTCGAAGGCGAGGGGAGGAGGGCCGAATACAGGCGTATCAACCCGACCGGCGCGGTTCCCGCTATTCGTCTGGGGGACGGTCGCGTGCTCGCCGAATCGAACGCCATCCTGGTGTACCTGGGGGAAGGCACGCGCTACCTGCCGGGTGATACGTTCGATCGCGCCAAGGTGCATCAGTGGCTGTCGTTCGAGCAGCAATACGTCGAGATGACCATCGGGCCCTGCGGCACTGGACGCTGACCGGAAAGCTTCCGTCGCGAACCGCGGAAGTCATCGAAGGCCGCCGCCGCGGATCGCTCAAGGCGCTCGAGATCCTGGATTCGGAGCTGGCGATGCGTGCTTTCGTCGCCGGCGAGCACTACACCATCGCCGACATCGCAATTTTCGCATATGCGGGTCTCGCGGCCGAGGCGGGACTGTGCGTTGAACCCTACGGGCACTTTCGTGCCTGGATGGCGCGCGTCCGAACCCAGCCCGGATTCCTCGACACGATGTATCCCTATTCGATCGACCCGCATTCCACCCAAGAGCTCGGCTGAGTGTCGAGAAGTCCACAGGGCAGGACGCGCAAGACTCCGCGTCGAACCTGCGCGCGCCGTCTACCCAGCTGACGCCATCGCATGCAGCTTGACCACCGTGGCCCAGTTGCGCGTGGTTACGTTTTCGCCCATCGCCTTCATCACCGAAGCAAGGACCTTGCTCTCGAGGATGCCGCCAACGCACCACATGTAGGCCGCATGGCTGCCGAGGGCGAGTTGATCAGGAATCCAGGAAGTCTTCGTCAGTGGCGCGATGCGCTCCAGCTCGCACGGATCCGTCACAAAGGCCACCAGAAACCTTGACGGCTCGCCTGCCGCTTCGGGAAACGGGTTTTCCTGGATCACCGTTGCAAGTTCCTTTGCCGTCACGACGACGACCTGCGCGGAGATGCCGGTACGGACTGCGATCGCCGTGCGGATCCCCTGCGCAGTCCCGGCGGGATTCTTGCGCCCGCACTCGAATACGACATTGCCACTGTTGAGCAGCGTCCGTACGTTTCCGTGCCCAAGGTCCGCCACGATCGACCTGAGATCCCCCATCGCGATGCGCTTGGCCTTGCCCACGTTGATACCGCGGACCAGCGCGATACAGGTGTTCATTCCCGTGGTGCCCGCTGCGACGTTTCACCGCGCGCTTCGCACTGCAACGCCTGCAACGCCTCGACTGCCTGGTTCGCGGATTCAACCGGCACAAACAGGTGGTCGTGGAACGCGGCGGCGATTACGTTGCAGGGGATGCCCGCACGGGCGAGGGTGGTGGCAACCGCCGCCGTGAGGCCGATTGCCGAAAGCTCGGAGCGCACCGTCAAAGTGATCCAGGCAGCGCGGAAGAGTACGTGCAGTGCCGCCTGCTGGGCCGTGGACTCCTCGAGCACCACGGTCACGCCTTCCGCTTCGCGAAAGGTCGCCAGCGGCGCCAGAGCGCTCAGGTCGGAGGTAGTGCCAGGCGAGGCGAACACGTAGACACCCTCATTCAAACGCGGGTGCAGCTCGCGCAGCAGTTCGCGCAGTGGCGCGGAGAAAGTGTCCGCTGGGGGCGCAGCTCCACGGTCCCTCGATCTCATGATGGTATCCCTCCGCTATCGAGTCACCGGCGCCTACCGTCACACCCGGCAACTGACCCAAAAGCTCGCGATCGAGCGAAACTCCGTCCCTCGTGTCGGCGGTCGGGTGCATGCCGTTGTCAGGTCCGCGTTGCCGGCGGGCGGCCGCTACTTGAGCTTGATCGCCGAATACTCCACGCCGGGAACTCGCGCATCCGCAGGTGCGTGATGCGCCCCTTATCGTCCCGTATGAAAACAACTCTGTACGACGTGTTGAGGTCGGTCTCATAGTGGGCAGCACCGCGCTCATTTGCGTGAACTGAACGCCCAAGCACACATGCTTCCGGCCACGATGGCGGCAACCCAAGAACCCCAGACGGGGATCTCGATGCTCCCCACATGGGCCGGCACCTGATTGATGGCGCGTAGCAACTGAGCCAAAGCAATGAAGCCGAAGATGACTCCCGAAACAACTACGTATTTACCAGGCATATCGGTCTCCAACTCTGTACTGCCTAAACGCCCGAATTAAGCCGCGCCGCGAAGCGGCGTCGGCTTGCAGTTGTCAGGCGGCACTTGCGGATGCTCTATGGCGTCACTTCATTGACGACTACGTCCCAGTGCTCTTCCAACAAGCTAAAGCGAGACTTCTCTTCTGAATCGAAGAGCTCGTTATCACTATAGAGCCGTCTTTTAGCAACAGCCCATTGCTTCTCCCACTCAGGATCAGAGACCGCTGCAGTAGCATCGCGAAAAACAATGGTCACTCGTAAGTCCCAGCGTGCCCCTCCGGCCATATGAGTGAAGGGTTCTTGGACGCGAATACTTCGAATGAATCCGAGCTTCTTCATTTCCTCAAGAAGCGGCGCATGGTTCTTGTCGTAGAGTCGCGAGAATTCCTCGGCACCACCCCATTTTATGCGGTAGTAGTACTCGACTGTGACAGGCACATGGCCGGCGGTGGTACTCACGTCCTGGGCTTGTGCATAACAGCCGAAAACCAAAAGTGCGATGCAGCAGATCTTTGACCAAAGCTTCATCTCGGACTCCGAGTGGGAGTAGTGTCGAAATATCGTGTGCTGCGTAACGCCACCCGGAAGCGGCGCGCGAATTTGGTTGGCAATACTTGATCCCCGCCGCGCAGCGGTCGCGCGACCCGTTGTCGAAGGCCGTGCGACGCCACCAGCTCGACGAGGCGATCGTACAGCGCCCGATCGTTTGCCACGCATCTGCTCGAGGCGGGACACGACATCCGCACGGTCCAGGAACTACTCGGCCACAAGGACGTCGCAACCACGCAGATCTACACGCACGTGCTGGGTCGCGGAGCGGGAGGGGTGCTGAGTCCGCTCGATCGGTGACCCGCCATTGAGTCGCACAAAAAAAACGCCGCCCGGAGGCGGCGTTTCCTTGCAACGTAGTGAATTCGATCAGCGCGTGTGGCGAATCACCACGAGCGCGAACGCACCCAGCAACAAGCCCAGCAGCACGAGGCCGTTGGTGCTGATCGCGGGCACGCCAGTCGCGCCGCCGCCGCCGGGTGCGCCCGCAACTACCGTGAAACCACTAATCACCCCGCCTGCGCCGAGGCGTCCGACCAGCGTCGCCGCGCCAGTCGTCAGGTTGATGGTGTAGAGGTTGGTCACGCCGGCGACGATCAAACCGGCATAGGCAGTATTGGTCGCACCGCCACCTGTTGTGAGCACGTCCAGGCCGATGGTGTTGCCCGTATCGACGCCGAGCGCTCCGACCAGTACCTGCGTCCCGTCGTTGGGCGGGTTCTGGGTATAGAGCGAATCGGTCGCCCCGTTGATTCCGAAGAGCGTGGTGGTGGCGGTGCCGGCGAAGTTGTTGGTGTAGCCCGACGCCTGGATGCTGCTGGTTGCGCCGTTCAACGCACCGTCGGTGGTGACAAGGCCGGTGTCGACGTTGATGCGCAGGTTCTGTCCGGTGTCGCTGACGATGCGCAGCCGATCCGGAACCGGATTGAAATCGACGCCGAATGTGGTGCCGGTGAAGCCGGCGAAGGGCAGGGTGGTGTCGGCTGGATCGGCGGACAACGTCGAAAGCAGCGTGGCTTGTCCGGTCTGCGGGCTGATGGTGTACAGCCGGTCTGAAGCGGTGCCGTCCACCACCAGCACCAGCGCGCCATTCGCGGGGCGGCGGTCGAGGCCGATGATAATGTCGCCGGCCTGCAGGCCCGTGATCGGAACGGTGGCGAACGCAGCACCCGGCGCGGTGGCGTCATACGTGTTGAAGTTGGTGCCGGTCACCGTGTAAACGGTCTGGGCTTGTGTGATACCTGCCAGGGCAAGGCCCGCGAGCAGCAAAATCGAGCGCAGTTTCATCGGGGTATTTCCTGATCAGGTGGACAGGGAAGCACTGGAGGTTGACGACGGCCGGATGGTACTGGGCTAAACCACAGGTAAACAAGGGTCCCCACGCGTAGTCGAGGGATCGGTCGTGATCGTTTCGTGAACGAGCGCGCAGGCAACGCTAAACTGATCCGCTTCGCAATCAGGCATCCGTTCCCGCCATGGCCCTCGATCCGCTCGACCTGTACGACGTCCGTTCGTTGCTGTCCGAGGAGGAGCGCGCCGTCCAGGACAGCGTCGCACGGTTCACGGACGAGCGCGTGCTGCCGATCATTGGCGACGCTTTCGACGAAGGTCGTTTTCCCGCCGAACTCGTTCCCGAAATCGCCGAGCTCGGGTTGCTCGGTAGCTCGCTTCCAGAGGAGTACGGCGGCGGCGGACTCAATGCGGTCAGCTACGGGCTCATCTGCCAGGAACTCGAGCGCGGCGATTCGGGCATCCGCAGCTTCGTGTCGGTGCAGTCTTCGTTGTGCATGTATCCGATCTTCGCTTACGGAACCGAAGAGCAAAAACAGCAGTGGCTGCCCGGCATGGCGCGCGGCGAGATCATTGGTTGCTTCGGCTTGACGGAGCCGCATGGCGGTTCCGATCCCGCCAACATGAAGACCCATGCGCGCCGCGACGGCGGCGACTGGGTGATCAACGGCGCCAAGATGTGGATCACCAACGGCAATCTCGCGCACATCGCGATCGTGTGGGCGCAGACCGACGACGGCATCCAGGGCTTCGTGATCGAGCGCGACATGGCCGGCTTCAAGGCGCAGGTGATCAAGCACAAGATGAGTCTGCGCGCGTCGGTGACCAGCGCTTTGTTCTTCGACGACGTGCGCGTGCCCGAAGCCAATCGCCTTCCCAACGTCAAAGGACTGAAAGGTCCGCTCGGGTGCCTGACGCAGGCGCGTTACGGGATTACCTGGGGCCCCATCGGCGCCGCGCAGGCATGCCTCGCCGAGGCCATCTCCTACGGACGCGAGCGCATCGTGTTCGATCGTCCGATCATCGCCAACCAGGCGGTGCAGCTCAAGCTCGCGGACATGGGTCGGCGGATCACCGCCGCGCAGCTCCTCTCGTTGCATCTCGGACGCCTCAAGGACGCCGGCAAGATGCAGCCGACGCAGGTGTCGCTGGCGAAGTGGAACAACTGCCGCATGGCCATTGACATCGCGCGCGAGGCCCGCGACATCCTCGGCGGCGCCGGGATCACCACCGAGCATTGCCCGATTCGCCACGCGCTCAATCTCGAGTCGGTCATCACCTACGAGGGCACTGAAACCGTGCATCAGCTGGTGGTGGGCCGCGAGCTCACCGGCATCAACGCGTTCTAGCGGCATGTTCGCGTCGGATCGCAGTCCGCAACTCGAAACGCAGCGCCTGATCCTGCGCTTGCCGCGTCGCCAGGATTTCGATGGCTACGCCGAACTGTTCGAGGACGCTGACGCGGTCAAGTTCATCGGCGGCGCGTCACCTCGCGCTGCGACGTGGCGCCGCTTCCTGCAGATGCCGGGTGCGTGGGCGGTGCAGGGGTTCGCCATGTTTTCGGTGATCGACAAGGCCAGCGGTGAGTGGCTCGGACAAGCGGGCCCGTGGCAGCCCGAAGGCTGGAACGGCACGGAAGTCGGCTGGTCGTTCCGGCGTGCCGCCTGGCGTCGCGGTTACGCCACCGAAGCGGCGACGGCGGCGATCGATTGGGCCTTCGCGAATCTCGGCTGGTCCGAGGTGATTCACAACATCGCACCAGGCAACACGGCTTCGATTGCAGTCGCCGAGCGGCTGGGATCGCGATACCTGCGCTCCGATCGCATGCCGGCGCCTTTCGACGCGGAGGAAGTCGGGGTCTGGGGGCAAACGCGCGAGCAGTGGCACGCGCGACGAGCAGGAGAGAGCGGGACATGATTACCGTCTACGGAATGAGTGTGTCGGGGAACTGCCACAAGGTGCGGTTGCTGCTGGAGTTGCTGCGGCGGGAATACCGCTGGGTCGAAGTGGACAGCGCCCACGGCGCGACGCGCACGCCGGAGTTCCTCGCGCTCAACCCCAACGGCAAGGTGCCAATCGTGGTGCTGGCCGACGAGCGCGTGCTCGCCGAGTCGAACGCGATCCTGTACTTCCTGGCGCAGGGCACGCCATGGTTTGCCGGCGACGAATTCCAGCGCGCCCAGACACTGGCGTGGATGTTCTTCGAGCAGTACAGCCACGAACCCTACGTTGCGGTGGCGCGTTTTATCCGCGGCTGGACTGATCCCGACAGCGAACGGCGCGGCGCCGAACTCGAGCGCTGCATGATTCGCGGCAATCAGGCACTGGAGGTGATGGAGCGTCACCTCCAAACCAGCAACTGGTTTTCCGGAACCGATTGCGGCATCGCCGATTTCGCGCTCCACGCGTACACGCACTGCGCAGAGGACGGAGGATTCGAGCTGGCGCGGTATTCCGCAGTCGTGCGCTGGATAGCGCGGGTCGAAGCGCTGCCGGGCTTCGTGCCCATGCCTTCGATTTCAGCCGCAGTCGCCGCGCGCCTGCGCGCCCGGACGTAGGATCGGTGTTTTTTGCGCAGGAGCACCGCAAGGCGCGATGGGTTGACGCGGTCGGACGGATGAT
>Ga0183260_10001339_pt1 | contig 20740 bp, 22 predicted proteins | sample AntDrymUQ4972206_2_FD_129768 | JGI IMG/M metagenome (GOLD analysis project Ga0183260, IMG submission 129768) | Polar desert sand microbial communities from Dry Valleys, Antarctica - metaG UQ497 (22.06) (version 2) (version 2) | ecosystem: Environmental > Terrestrial > Soil > Desert | place...
CACGAGCGCCACGGCCTCGCGCTTGAGCTCCTCCGGATAGGGTCGGCCCATGGATGACCACCTCCTTGGCACGCCGTTTTGGACGGCTCAGTGTCTCACCTTCATGGTACACATCACGTCGTTCCGGGGAAATTCGAATAAATGTATTTATGCACCCCAGAAAAACACATGGCCTTCGACGACGTTTCGACTGCCAATCGTGCCAACTGGCAACGCTCCTCTACGTCAACCCGCGGAGGAACTCGCCAGTCCGCCGCAGGCCCTCGGCAAAGATCTCTGGCCGCTGCCCGATGCCGATCCTGAGGTATCCTTCGAGTCCGAACGCCGAACCAGGCGCCAGCATCACTCTCGCCTCCTGGGCGAGCCGATCGGCGAGAATCACCGAGTCGACCGGCGCCTCGTATTTCATCATCGCCAGCAGGGCGGCCTTCGGTTCCGACCACGACGCAAGGTTCGCACTTTCTGCAAACCAGGCTCGAGCAAAATCGAGGTTCTCCCGCATGATCGTCGCGCCTCGTGCCAGGATTCGGTCACGGTGCTCGATCAGGACGCAGGTCACGAGATCGCTGATTTTGGCGGGACTCAGCGATACGTAATCGCGAAGACCCCAGGCCCGTTGCGTGATTTCCTCGTTGGCGGCAAGCCAGCCGATCCGCAAACCCGGCATGCCGAACGGCTTGGACACGGTTCCCACACTGATCGCCTTCTCGTAGCGATTCCGCGCAGGTTCGACCAGCGTGGCGCCTCCCAGATGCTCGAGCCAGCGGTACGCCTCGTCCGAGAGTACCCAGGCGTTACGCGCGCGGGCCAGGTCGAGCACCCGGTCAAGGCCCTCGCTTTCGAGAATCGCGCCAGTCGGGTTGTGAGGCGAATTGATGACGATCAGGCGCGTGTCGGGACGAAGCAACGCCTCGAGCCGGTCGACATCGTACGCAAACCCGCCATCGTCGGTGACGACACTCCACAAGTCAACCTCGGCTCCGATCGCCTTCGGCACACTGTGAAGTTGCTGATAGGCGGGCGAGACAGCGACAACATGATCGCCAGGATTGAGCAGCGCATTGAAGACGAGAAAGTTGGCCTCGATCGCGCCCGTCGTCACCAGGATGTCTTCGGGCGTCGTGTTGCGGTAGGTGTCGGCGAGGATCGAGCGGAGGGCGATCGTGCCTCGCGCCTCCGAATACCCAAGCGGCATCGTCGCGATCGACTCCTGGAGGCAATCCGCGGCATCGGGTTCGATCAGCGTGTAAAGCTCAGCTAACGAGAGCGGCAGGATGCCACTCTCGCATATGTCGTAGTCAACCTCCAGTTCCCAGCGGGTCATCCACCGTTCCAGTTCGAATCGTTCGATCTTCATGAACTTTACGCACTCCTGATGTGCCATGCGGCCAAGTGCTTGCGCAGTCGATACCCGGCACTGGCCGAGCCCTGCGTTCCTCCATTGATCACTCTCGTTTCGTATACCGCGTTACGTGGCTGCCACGCACGCAGCCGGCACGGAAGGAATCACACCGTTCGTGCTGTCTGGCGACGCGAACGCCACGATCCCGGCGAAGAGCGTACTCGCACCCTGGACTCGACCAGGAGTCCACTCGCCAGAAGAGCCACTATCATTACGCCCGCGGCGCCCCACAGGATTCGTTCCAACTCATGGCTCGCCAGGAGCCAGGCTACCCCAAACGAGGCAAACGCGGTCAGCGCAGCGACCGCGTTTGCCGCGAGAATCGACCCTTGGGTCGCACCTCGCGGGGCGATGTCAATCAAATATCGCTGATTGGCGGTGTTGCCGACGCTGGTGGCCAGGCCGAGCAGGACGAACCCCAGCGCAAAGCCGCGCATCGCTACGTCCGGGGAGTCGAATCTCTCGGTGTATGCGTTGCTGGTGGAAAGCGTAGGCAAGGCGATCACCCAGGTCAGGAGCAGGAGGCGCATCAGAGCGGCGACCTGGAATGGCACTCGAGGGCTGTGCCTGGCAACCCACTTCGGCCAGACCAGGTATCCCGCCGCCTGGCCACCCGCAAATGCGACAAGCGCCCATCCGATGTATTCGACCTCCAGACCAAGTTGCTGGAACCCGAAGACGATCAGAAATGGATCGACGGCGGCCGCGAGCGCCAAGAAGATCTTGAACGAAATGAATCGCCGGAACGTGGTCGCACGGAACGCGGTGGCAATTGCGACCAGCAACTGGTCCGAACCTGGTCGTGCCAAACTGGCGCCGCCGCCCGGGATGCTCAGCAAAAACCATGTTGCGGAGAATGTTGCGAGCGCCGCCAGCATCAGGACGAGACCGATGGATTCCTGGAATGTCTCATCAGTGCGAAACACGCTCCAGACCGCGAACGCGCTGACCACCGCCGCGACGACTGCGACGAATGATTCTCTCCTGAAGGTGATTTCCTGCCGGCTCCTTGGCACGCCACCGACGACGAGACTGGCCGAGGCTTGGACAGCGACCGCCGATGCGACCTGATACACGAGATAGGACCAGATCACCGTGCTGACGAGGCGAGTCGTCGAAATGTCGTCGATCCGAAATCCCACCACACCGAGCACCAGAATCGCTCCAAAACGAATGACCCCAGCGGTGAAGACTATTGGATAGGGGCGACTACTGAACGACGTGATCACCAGCAGCAGGAATGGCGCCAACGCCCACGTGGCAACCGCGATCACGGCAAAGGACGCTATTTGGAAATTGCCGCCGCCAAGCAGGAAGGCGGCTGCCGAGAGAATGAGGACTGGTTGCAAGACAATGTCGCCGATTGCCTGAAGTGCGGCGCTGACCACGGCGTAAACTGAAGAGAAGCGATTCAGGCGACGCAGGGAATTTCTCGATCGTGAAGCAAAGAACACAGAGCCTCCTGCCAGGAAACAAGCGCAGGTATGACGAAGTCATGCAACGTCGCGACTCGAACGAGTGTCGCAAACTTCAGTATATGTCGGAGACGGTTTACAGCTTTGGAGTGTCCAGTTCGAGACGCCCGACCAACTCAACCACGGAGGTGAACTGGGCTTCGCCGAGCAACGTCCTGGCGTGCTCGAATGAGACTAACCGGAACGACGAAGTTCCATTTCCCATTCGTGGCGAGTAGGAAAACGCCAGGACCGGCGGCTCCAGGGCGTCGGCCGCGGTCGACGCGTCCCCAGCCCAACCCAATAATTCGAGTAAAGTCGACTCGGTCGCGATTGTGTTCATCGCAGACTTCCAGACTGAAGCGCCGTCAGTCAGCGGGATCGCTGGCAAATCATCCCCGGCAAAATACAGTCCCGCACGATCGGGAGCGATCATGACCAGCTTGACTGTGTCGGCGCCGGATTTCTGGCGTGCAACTTCGGCTCGAATCTTTGCATAGGTTGCGGGGACGAGCTCAGGAAGCACCTTGACGCCACCGACGATCGGCATGAAGTTTGCATCGCCGATCCAGCGTGGCACGATATGCTGGTGCACGTGCTCGGCGATGCCCGCCCCGGCCGCCGAGCCCAGGTTCATCCCGATGTTGAGCCCATCGCAGCCCATCACCAGTCGTAGTCCTGCGCAAAAAGAAGCGGTCAGCTCGGCCATTTCCGCGCGGGCGGGCTGGGTCAGGTCTGTCAAATCACGCGTATGGCTGTATGGCACAACCATGAGATGACCTGCGTTGTATGGAAACAGGTTCATGATCGCAAATGTGTGTTCCCCACGATGGACGATTAGGGAAATGGCGTCGTCCTTGCCTTCAAGCGCGCCGCAGAAAACGCACCCCGGCGACGGCCTGTCACCGCCGACGTACGACAGGCGCCAAGGGGTCCACAATCGCTGTCCAGGCAGAAATCCTGATTCACCTGTCATTTCGCGGCGCTCCGAACACTAAGCGAATCGCAACTGGGCAGACATGAGCGGCGCCAGAGGAAGCGTTGTCACACTCAAGAACAAGCAGTCCTTGCGTTCCGGGGCCCACAACCGATGGGTGGACCACCGTGAGAACCGCTCGCGGCACGCGCCCGGTCACTCACCGTCCGCCGCCGCGAAGTAAGGCGCCAGGTAGGATCGCGTGCGCATCTCGTTGAGGTCAGCGACGATCAGTGACGATGCCGGAATGCCGCACATTGCGCAGGCGCTGGCGACCATGCCGAAGGTTTCATGAGCCAGGGCCGCGATGTCGAGGTTGCTCCCCGCGCTCCAGGAATCCGCTTCCCGCCGCAGCAATCCAGCCAGGGTCGATGGCGACGATTCGTCGACCGTCGGCGCGACATCGAGCGCTCGATCCGGACGAACCTGCATCCAGGCCAAACCATCGCGGATACATCGCAGCGCGACCCAGTAACACACCTGACCGCCCTCAAGCGCCACATCCGATTCCGTCTCCACATGACGATGGCTTCCATCGAGAGCGCCGGCAAGCTCCTTGAGTTCCTCGGCGATCCGAATCGTCACTCGATCTTCGCTATCGCGTAGTAATCTCGAAGTTATGGATGTGGACTCCCAATCATCTTCGCGGAGCGATTCGTACGCGCCCCACCATCGGCGAGTCGATCTCACAAGCCCGGATGTGTCGCCGTAGACATCCGCGGGATCGAACCAACGGTCGCGGACCAGGCTCAGCGAATTGTCAGGTTCGAGTCGTCGATAAAAACACGTTGGATATCCCTCGTGGCAGACGGCGCCGGTCTGGTTGACCTCGATCAACAGCGAATTCAGTTCGCAATTGACGGAAATTTGCATCACTTCCTGCACATGACCCGATGTCTCGCCCTTCTTCCACAATGACTCTCGACTGCGGCTCCAGAAGTGGACGTAACCAGAGCGACGCGTTAGCTGAAGGGCTTCGTTAGTCATGAACCCAACCATCAGGACATCGCCGGTGACTGCCTCGACTATGACTGCAGGAACCAGGCCATCGGGTCCGAACCTAATTGGCAACGGTCGTTCGGTCATCGTCGCGACTCCAGGCGAACCGCCAATCCTTGCTCATGGAGATACTGTTTTACCTCCGCAATGCGCATCGTCCCAAAGTGGAACAGTGATGCCGCGAGCACCGCATCGGCCCGACCGGGTTGCAGCGCTGCCGCAAAGTGGGAGAGTTCGCCCGCCCCACCGGAGGCGATGACCGGGATGTTGACAGCGACCGATACGGCCTCGAGCAGCGCGAGATCGTAACCAGAACGTGTGCCATCACGATCCATGCTTGTAAGCAGAATCTCTCCAGCGCCAAGTTTCGCCGCCTGCTTCGCCCAATGGACCACATCGATCCCGGTTGAGCGGCGACCACCGTGCGAGAATACCCCCCAACCACCTGACTCCTTCCGTCGGACGTCCATTGCCACCGTGATGCATTGGGTCCCGAAGGCATCGGCGCCTTCGCTGATCAGTTCCGGACGAGCAAGGGCAGCGGTGTTGATCGAAATCTTGTCCGCCCCCGCGCTGAGTAAACTCCTGATGTCCTTTACGCTGCGAATTCCGCCGCCAACAGTGAGCGGGATGAAAACCTGGTCGGCGGTGCGGCGTACAACATCGATCATCGTCTCCCGACTGTCTGAGCTGGCTGTGATGTCGAGAAACACCAGTTCGTCCGCGCCTTCCCGGTTGTAAATCGCGGCCATTTCGACTGGATCGCCGGCATCGAGGAGGTTGACGAATTCGACGCCCTTGACCACTCGTCCGCCCGTCACGTCGAGGCAGGGAATGACACGCTGGGTGAGGTCGCTCGTGCCGTTCATCTGCTCAGTTCCATCGTCTGCCTGGCCACGGTCAGAGCCGCGACAAGGCTGAACCGGCGCTGATACAACGCGGCGCCGACGATCGCGCCGGATGCTCCGAGCCTGGCCACGTTGGCGATATCGTCGAGGCCGCCGATCCCGCCCGAGGCGATGATCTTGGTCGAGCCGAGTTCGATCATCTCGCGCAGCCCGTCAAGGTTAGGGCCCTTGAGTCGTCCATCTCGCCCGATGTCGGTGTAGACGATGTGCTCAACACCTTCATTCGATACACGCCTGGCGACGTCGATTGCGGGGATTGCGGTCTGCTCGATCCAACCCCTCGTCGCCACCATCCCGTCACGCGCATCGAGGCCCAGGGCAATGCCCGATCCGAAGACGGCGAGCGCCTCGGCAATAAACTCTGGATTCGAAATCGCCGCCGAACCGATCACCATCCGGTCGATGCCGGCATCATGTGCGGCGTGGAGGGCCTCCATATCGCGCATTCCACCACCAAGTTGGAGTTGGGCGGAAACGGCTTTACGAATGCGCCCGATCGCTTCTTGATTCGCGCGGACGCCATCGCGTGCGCCGTCCAAATCGACGATGTGAATCCACGGTGCGCCCTGATCTTGCCACCGCTTCGCAGCATCGACCGGGTCGGCGTCGAATATTGTCTCGCGGGAGAAGTCGCCCTCGACGAGTCGAACGACCTTGCCATCGCGGATATCGATAGCGGGGTAAACAATCACCTGATGGTGTTCCCCCGGATTATGGAGCCCAATTTACCCATGTCTCCACCAGTGCAAGACCGTCTCTACCGCTCTTCTCAGGGTGAAATTGGAATCCCCAGACGTTCTTGCTGGCAACGACACTGGGGAAACGCACACCGTAGTTCGTTTCGGCGGCGATGTCTTCCCGGTCGTCCGGATTCACGATGTAGGAGTGGACAAAGTAGAAGAATGTGGGCGAAATGTGCCCCATTGGCGCCCCCCCCCTGAACGTCGCCAGGTTCCAGCCCATCTGCGGAGTTTTGCGATCGGTCGGCAGCACCGAAACGTTGCCCTGCAGCAATCCAAGACCAGTGGTCGGACCTTCTTCCTGATCGCCGTAGAGCAACTGCATGCCAAGGCATACTCCCAACAGCGGTTTTCCATCCAGGGCGATCTCGGTCACGGCCTCGGCAAGGCCTTCGTCGCGAAGTCGCTGCATTGCCGCGGCGGCATTGCCGACGCCTGGCAACACGACCCGGTCCGCGGCGCGCACGGCGTCAGGGTTGCCGGTAATCACCGTTTCAGAGCCGGTGGCGGCTATTGCACGCTGAATCGAGCGGAGGTTCCCGGCGCCGTAGTCGACGATAGCGATCATCCGAGCATCCCCTTGGTCGATGGGACAGAGTCCGCTGACCCTGAAAGCGCGAACGCCTTCCGCATCGCGACCGCGGTCGCCTTGAAGATCGCCTCGGCCGCATGATGCGAATTGCGGGAACGAATCAGGTCGATATGCATCGTCAAACCGGCGTTGACGGCAACGGCCCGCCAGAACTCTTCGACCAGGCTGACCGCGAAGTCGGCCCCGATGACCGGCTCGGGCATCTCGGCGTGGTAGTCGAGGAAGGGTCGACCCGAACAATCGATCACGACCCTCGCCAGGGCCTCATCGAGCGGGGCATAGGCGAATCCATATCGCTCGATCCCCAATCGGTCACGCAGGGCAGCCTTGATCGCCTGTCCAAGGACAATGCCCACATCTTCGACTGTGTGGTGCGGATCCATCGTGGCGTCGCCAGTACCTTTGACCGTCAGATCGACCTGCGCGTGTTTGCCCCAGGCGTGCAACATGTGATCGAAGAACGGCACACCAGTATCAGCAAGCACGTTGCCTTCCCCGTCGAGTTGCAGCTCAAGTTGGATCGATGTCTCGGCGGTCTTCCGGTCGATCGTGCTCCGGCGATCAACGGCGTCAGTCATGGGCGGGCTCCAATCAGTTGAGCCGGTGTTTCGCAGATATCGTCGCATTCCAGCGCCTCTCGCAATGCGTTGAGGAAAGCGGTGTTTTCCGCCGGCAGTCCGATGCTGACCCGAATGCAGTTCGAAAGCGATCCTCCGTAACGGCGCACATGCACCTTCCTTGCATCGAGCTGGTCGGTGATCTTCTTGCTCCTGGACGCCGGCAGCGAGCAGAAGACGAAGTTGGCGGCCGACTCGTAGGCGTGGATGCCAGGCAGCGCGTTCAGTTCCCGTTCAAGTCGATTGCGCTCTTCAATCAGCGTCGCGACGTTTCGTCCAAGGCGATCGAGATCGCTGAGCGAGGCCACGGCCACCGCTGCCGAGATCGCGCTGACATTGTAGAATGCCGGCGCCGCTCGCCGAATCCACGGCATGATCATTTCGGGAAAGATACCGTACCCCACGCGGTACCCGGCCAGCCCGGCAAACTTGCTCATGGTTCGCAACAACACCACATTGTCGAAGGTGTTGGCGAGATCGAGGTGACTGACGCCGCTGAACTCGGCGTATGCCTCGTCAATAGCGACAACGGCGCCAACACCGGCAATGATCCCGGCGATGTCTTCCTTTCGGAAAAGTGTGCCGGTAGGATTGTTCGGGTTGCAGACAATGATCAATTTTGTACGGTGATTTGTCGCCGCGAGGATTCCCTCGACATCGAGTTCGAATCCTGGGGCTGACCCAAGCGGAACGTCGATGACCGTGGCGCCGTGTACTCCGAAGAGACTTCGATAAACGCCAAATGTGGGATCGGAAATGATGATTTCGTCGCCCGGTTCGATGATGGTGACGGCGAGCGTCGTGAAGACGTCGTCGAGCCCGGCGCCGGCGATTATGCGATCCGGAGAGACCCCGATGTAACCAGCCAGCGCCGCCGTTAACGCATCCTGCGCGAATGCGGGATAACGGTTCCCTGAGCGATAGGCATCGTAGACCGCCTGGGCTTTGGGCGAGAGCGGGTATGGCGACTCGTTCCAGTCGAGACGAATCGTATCCGGTGCGTCGATCGGTGATACCCCGGGAGCATACGCAGCGGCCGGTTCAATGTGCTGGCGAACGATGAGTTTAGGGTCGAAGGTCACGCCAGAATCCGTTTCGCGAACGATGCAGAGATGTAGTGGCTGAGAAATCCCGGGACCTGGTTGGGCCTGGAAACGACAAGTCCGCGCGCTACAACAATAGTTTGTCGAGAGCGGAAACGAGAATCTCTGAGGCTCCCGCTCGTCGAAGTTGTTCGATCTTGTCCCAAAATACGTCTTCCTCGATCGCGGCGTGGACCGCCACCCAGCCAGGGATATCGAGCGGGATCACGGTCGGCGCCTTGAGACCGGGCAGGACCTCCTTGATCTGGTTGAGATTGGCGATCGGCGCGTTCATCATCACGTATTTGAAACGACGGGCTGCATCGACCGCCTTCATCCGCAGGACCAGGCGCTCGATGTTCTCGCGCCTGGCCGGATCGTTGATCGAGGCATGATTCGTGATCAAGACCGCTTCCGATTCGAGGATCGTGTGGATCGCCCGCAGGTCATTCAATTGCAGCGAGGAGCCTGTAGCCGTCAACTCGACGATCGCGTCGGCTAGTCCCAACGCTGGAGCGACTTCGACCGAACCACTGATCGTGATGATCTCCGGGCTGCCGCCAATCGACTCGAAATATCGTCGTGCCGACTGCGGGTACGACGTCGCAATCTTGGCGTTGCTCAGTTGGTGCGGCGACGTGATGGCGGAATCACCCGGAACCGCAACAACCAACGAACAGTATCCGTATCCGAGTGGCAGCAGTTCCATCACACCGGCGCCTTGTTCGTGTACGAGGTTGCGACCGACAATCCCGAGATCGACCGTGTTCAAGCCTACATAATCCGGAATGTCATCGTCCCGGGCGTAGAGAATCGCGAGCGGAAAGTTTCGGACCTTGGAGAACAATCGCTGCCCGTAGCTCTCGAAATCGAGACCGATGTGGCGAAGCAAGTCGAGCGTATGGTCCGTCAGGCGTCCCGAGCGCTGGATTGCCAACTTCAGTTGATTCTCGCCGTTGATCAGGGATCGCGCAGAGGCCATGGATCTCGCTCGTTCAGGATTCAGGAATTGACCAGGTAGCGCGGTTTTGGATTGTGAAAGACTGCACGCATACCTGCCGTCTTGTACCACGCGGTGGGCGAGGTGACAAATGCTGATGTCAAGCACTGCCTGACGCTCAGTCGGCGATCATCGCCGGAGGCGTTGCGACACATTGCCCGGCAGATGAATCCAAATGTCCCGTACGAGCCATAGCAAGTGCGCGATTGGATGGAAGAGAATCGGCATCAGCACCGCCAGCGCAACCCCAGACAATTGCATCTACAGCGCCCAGGTTAGTTCCGGCGATCAGCCACACGACTAAACCGACGGTCAGGAGCTCGGTGACTACGAGATTGATCGCATAGCTGCCCAGAAAGTATCCATCTTCATGCGCGAAGAGCGAGTTGCAGCCAGGGCAGTGCCTCTTCAGGGTAAATCAGCCTTCGAATACGCCGCCGGCGCCGCAATAGGGGCATCGACATTGACATGCCCCGCCGAAGCTTGTCGTCATCCGGCGCCAACCTGAGGCGGGAATCGACACTTGCCGTTGTTTCAGGCCTGAGCATCCATTCCGATTGAGTTGATGAGCCGATATTCATGGGAACGGCCCCTCAATTCTATTCCGCGTGATGGTACAGTGTTTGCCTTGTGCGACACACAGTTCATCGCCCACGATGCCGGATCGCGACTATTCGATACGAGATGCCTCTCGGCAGTTGATAGACGCCGGCTCAATGTGGTGTTGAGGAGGCGGTGAGGATGCGCACACGTGCTGGCAAAGGTCTTCAGTTGCGCGGTAGTCGGTCTCGACGGGGTGCTCATTGAGGTCGAGGTCGATGTCAGCAATGGCGGCCAACCTGGCATGATCCTGGTCGGCTTGCCGGATGCCGCCGTGCAGGAGAGTCGGGAACGGGTGCGTGCAGCGATCCGCAACTGTGGAGGCAAGTTCCCACACGGCCGCGTCACCGTCAATCTCGCGCCAGCCGATCTCAAAAAGGCCGGTCCCACCTACGACTTGCCGATCGGGATCGGCATCCTTCTCGCCGGGCGCCAGCTCTGGGCCGATGTAACCGACGCCCTGATCGTCGGTGAGTTGTCGCTGGATGGCATTGTCCGACACACACCTGGCATCATCAGCATGGTTTCACTGGCAGCCGAGAAGGGACTGGCGCGTGCGTTCGTGCCGTATGACGACGCGCGCGAGGCGTCGCTGGTCAAGGGCATTGAGGTCTTTCCGGTGCGGACGCTGGCGGATCTTGTAAATCACCTCACCGGCGAGACGCCGATCGCGCCGATGACCGATGAACACCGCCACGTCGAGGCATGCTACGACGGGAACGGAGCCGATTTCTCGGAGATTCGGGGGCAAGAGCATGTCAAGCGCGGTCTGGAGGTCGCGGCTGCCGGCGCTCATAACCTGATCATGAGCGGACCACCCGGTTCCGGCAAGACGCTCCTCGCTCGGGCCTTGCCTTCGATCCTGCCGCCGATGAGCATTGACGAGGCGCTGGAGGTAACCCGGATTTATAGTGTGCGCGGCCTCCTGCCTCCGGACACTCCCCTCATTCGCGAACGACCGTTCCGCTCTCCACACCACACCACCAGCCATGCCGGTCTTGTCGGCGGCGGGACTTGGCCGCGACCTGGGGAAATCAGTCTCGCCCATCGCGGCGTGCTGTTTCTCGATGAGTTGCCGGAGTTCAATTCAGTGACGCTCGAAGTTCTTCGACAACCGCTCGAGGACCGCCGGGTATCAATCGCCCGCGCCTCGGGCACGGTCAGTTTTCCGGCCAACGTCACGCTGGTGGCGGCGATGAACCCTTGCCCATGCGGCTACTTCGGCGATCCCGTGCGCGAGTGCCGATGCGCGCACTCGGCGGTTTTGCGATACCAGAAGCGAATCAGCGGACCGTTGCTCGATCGGATTGACATTCATCTTGAGGTGCCGCGCATCGCCTACGAGCAGTTGGCTGACCGGCGGCCTGGGGAAGAGTCGGCGTTGGTCCGGGGTCGGGTTGAGGCTGCTCGCGAAGTCCAGGCCAATCGCTTTGAGGATGGCGAGACGCTGACCAACGCCGACATGGGACCCCGCGAAGTCCAGAAATACGCCAGGCTCGATAACCAGGGCGAGCAGTTGATGAGGACGGCAGTGCGGCAATTGGCGCTTTCGGCACGCGGTTATCATCGCGTCCTGAAACTCTCACGCACGATCGCCGACCTTACTGGATGCGAAAAGATTGAAACCTCACACGTTGCCGAAGCGCTGCAATACCGCCCGCGTGTTGCCGACGCATAGTCGATTCGCCGACCGAGGCGCCCCCAATTAGCCTCGACGTTCCCGGAGGTCGGTTCGAAGCGCGCCCACCCGCATATCAGCGCGAGCATCGATGCCGTCGGCTCGTTCGACGAGGTCGGTTGCAATCTGGGCGTTCTCTATTAGCGGAACGTTGATCCGGGCGTTCACCAACGCAGCCTTCACCGAAGCGTGGGCCAAAGATATTGCGATTTCTGCATCAGAGAGGACATGCGATGACCCGAGGGTTACAACTGGTTCGAGGCAGTCCAGCAGCTCGCAGGCTGTCTTCGCCATTCCAAGTGGCGTTTCAGTGGCGTTGACCAGCGCCGCCTGGATCGCCGCTCGCCGTGTCGACTTTTCTGCTTCGGTCGACCTGGGAAGCCGCGAGGCGTCGAGATACCCACCATACGCCAGTTCGTCAGTTTCGCTGGCGGCGAGAAGTTCTTCGGCAATCACCCTAAGTTGTCCGTCTGCACCAGCCAGGTCAGACTCTCCAGCAGCGCCCTTCAATGTAAGGGAAACCACCATCAGTCCGAGACCGGCCGCTAGCGCGCCGACGAGGCCGGACACACTTCCGCCGCCGGGCGTAGGTTGGGACGAACCCAGCGCCGCCAAATAATTGCCGATCGTGCGGTCGGCAATGGTTTGCGGTTTGCTCATTTGGTAACCGCGTGGTGGCCATGAGAACTGATCCCATAGCGTGCCTGGGTGTGCTTGGCGTTGATGAGATTCCTTGTTCCTCGGAACGACAACTGACTGCGGTCGGCTATTGGCGCCTGTCGTGTCATGCCGCCCCCCGTGATGTCTCGGTTTTCACCATCTCCTCAAGCTCCCGGACAAAGCGTTCCTCATCGTCGAGTTCAAGCTTGTAAGCGGTGTCATCTGGCCGGGGAGCCGGCGGCATTACGAAACGTACCCAGCCTGCCTCGGCGCCCCGGCACAGGAGTTCGGTGACCTTCGCTTCGAACCGGTTGTATGGAATTTCCGGACCCAACACGCGGTAATACCGTTCGCCCATGCCATTTGCGGTCCAGATCAGGCGCACCAGTTGCCGATGACGGGTTTCGAGGGGCGACGCCGCCATCTCGTTGGACATGATTCCCCGGAGGATAGCCGAAAATTTGCCTATTTGCCGCGTCTCATTGCCGCACACCGGACAGGCGCCTTCGAACGTCTCCTCGTGTCGGTAGCTGCGCCGGCACGAGTCACACCAAAGATAGGAACTTTGGGGATCAGATTGCTGTTTTTGAGACACCCTTTCCCTTCCACGGGCTAGATTGCCGCTAGGTTAACTGGAGCAGGCCTGGCGGACCGCATCCAACCAGACCTGGGCGAGATCGTCAAGGGGGGCTTTATCCGAACGACGGCTAACCGCGCATGCCGCGTTCTTCGTGTTGGACCGTCCCGCCTCGACCAACATTGGCCGAGCTTGGCTGGGCCTCGCCGGTGCGGTCCGCCCACTTCTGCACCATGAAGGTGAGGTAAATGCCGCCGATCATCATCGCGATCGCGAGAAACAGTTCAACTGTTTCGGCCAACGTTCCGAAGGCGATCGCCAGGTTTGACACTATCATCCGGCTGCTCCTCTGTTACGGTGCTTCGATCGTCAGCGTGCCAACCATACCGTTTTCGCGGTGACCTGGGATCGAGCAGTAGAACTCGTACGTGCCCGGTTCGGCGTCTTCCGGGATGGTTATCGTGATCGGGTCGCCGGTCAGCACCTCAGCGATGCCAAGCTCATCGACCGTGAAGTCGTGATTCGACAGTCCCGCATTAACGATCTCCAGGGTGTCTCCCGGAGCGAGCGTGATCTCGGTTTGACTCCACGCGTAAGGGTCTTGCGCTTCGAGGAGGAGTGAGCCGTCGCCGCCTTCGGCCGCTTCCGGAGTGCCGTCGGCTTGCAAGTCGTCTCCCGCGTCCTCCTCTGGTGGCGCCGTTGGGTAGAGCGCAAAGTCTTCATTGTGGGCATTTTCGCAGGCTTCGTGATTCGATGGATCAGCATCACACTCAGCCTGGGCCTGGGCGTCGCCGGTGAATAGGACCGCCTGGTTGTAGACATAGTCCCAGTCCCCATTCATGACCAAATAGACGAGGTCGTTGACTTCCTCGACGTTCAGGTCCGCGGCAAACGAAGGCATCAGCTTCTCCGCGACTCGGGGATCCTGAGGGATGCCATAGGTAATCATGTACCGAATGTAATTCTCAGCCGTTTCCTGTTCGACCGGATCGTCTGACTGGAAGGCCACAAGTGTGTCGCTCTCCTCGAAGTCGGGATTCCCAACCAGGTGCGACTGATTCAACGGCGCGCCGATCCGCGCCGGATCTTCCTGGCCCGCGGCGCCGAATCCCGAGGGTCCGTGGCATTGGAGGCAATAGGTGATGTACAGGTCGGTTCCTCGCTCGATCGCCAGGTTGCCCTGCCCGTCGGTCTGTGACCCGCGCCGGTTTGGTTCGTCGGCAAGATAAACCACGAGGACGGTTGCCATCGCCACCAACCCTATGATCACGACCGTTGCAAGTTTCTGAACGGCTCCCACCCTTGACCTCTCCTCGCCGAAATCGTCCTGAACGAGCGTCTCCGCCCTGGGTTTACGCTCCTAAGCGGTATACGGGACAGCGTCTTCGGGCGTGTACTCGTTCCTGATGATCAAGGTCGCCGGATTCGTGTTCACGGTGATGCTGCCATCGTCATTCACCGTCAACGGCATCCCGTCCATGGCGCGAGGCGCAGGACCCGAGATGCGCGAACCGTTGTAAGCGTAGACCGAGCCATGGCACGGGCAGACGAACTGAGTTTGGCCCGCGACCCACGGTACGGTGCAACCAAGATGTACGCACTTCCAATACAGGGCCTGGATTCCGTCCTCGGTATGGACCAGATAGAATTTGCCTTCGGGATATCGGAATGGCGCGCCTTCGACATCCGGCACATTGACGTCCGCAACGGTGATATCGCCGCCGAACGCGCCGGTCCTGTTCGGCCACAACAGCCAGACTGTACCGATCGCGATTTCGACCGTGATGATCAACGCCGAACCCAGTGCCGCGTTCCGGGTAAACGAGCGTCGACTGTGCAGCTTCTTCGCAGTCGATCCATGGCCGGTCTGCAGTCGCGCAGCTAATCCGAGAACGTGGCTTGCGGCCCACCCTCCGGCCAATCCTGTCAATGTGCGAGCGATTGGTGTCATGTCAGCTTCCATCCTTGACTGGCTACATGGCTCATCGTGTAAAGGAGCCTAACCTGTGGCCATCCTAGTGGTGCACAAGTGGCAAGTCCCACGGCATCATGAATTCCTGGCCCGGGCCCCGGAATGATGTGCCAAAGAAACCCAGCACCCAGTAGGTAACGAAGAATCCAGTGAAGAGGGCGATGATCAGCTCGCGTGTTGTTGGGCGGTAGATCGTCTTAACCATGGATGCCAACGTAGAGATCGCCCCCAGCATGATCAGTGACGAAATCACGATTCCGCCGACCCAACCCGGGGCGCCCTGGTTGTCGATCAGCCAGCTCCCGATCCCAAATTGGGTGCCGCGGCCAACGGCCTCGTCCAGGAGCACCATGCCGGTGAGCGCGACTGTCGTGAACACCGCCGAAAACACGATGATCTTGCGGCCCTTCGATGATGTGCCAAGGATGCCGACGCCCAGAGGACTGCGATCGATATACGGAATCGAGGCGATCGCGCCCAACGCCAGCGTTGGCACGATTACCCCGGCCAGACCCGCATCCATATGCAGGAGCATCTCCTGCAAGTTGAGGAAGTACCACGGCGCCTTCGACGGATTGGGAGTCTGATTCGGGTTTGCCCGCTCCAGCAGCGGCGCATTGACGAGGACCGAGAGCGCGGTCAGGATCGCCAGGAAAACGACCGCGCACACGGCCTCGACGACGACCAGGGATGGCCAAACCATGACTTCGTCTTCGGCGAGGTCGGTTGGTCGGGCCAAGGCACGGCCACGCACCAATTCAAGGAGTTTTTGCCGCTTCTGCTCGTCGATCCCTCCGGAATTCAGACCCGGTTGTTGTGCGATATCAGCCACGTTCCACTTTCTCCCATTCTGGCGCCGCGAGGGCGACCACGTGAAGGGGGCGGTTGCGCCTACAACGGACCCGAGATACCGCCGTCCTTGCGGATCCGCCAGAAATGAACGGCCATCAGGAAGGCCGCAATCAGCGGCAGGAAGATGACATGCAGGGTGTAGAAGCGAATGAGCGTGCTCTGGCCGATCTGGAAGTCACCAAGGAGCAATTGGCGAACCTGAGGGCCGACGATTGGGGCGGCGCCGCCAATCTCCGATCCCACCGTGATTGCCCAGAATGCCAGTTGATCCCAAGGCAGCAGATATCCGGTGAAGGAAAGCAGAAAAGTGGTCACCAGCAACAGTACGCCAATCACCCAGTTGAATTCTCGCGGCGGCTTGTAGGAGCCGGTGTAAAAAACACGCCCCATATGAAGGAAAACCGCGATCACCATGCCCTGCGCTGACCAGCGATGCATATTGCGCATAAGTTGGCCAAACGTCACCGAGCCTTCGATTTCCTGCATCGTCTGGTACGCCTGGTCCTCGGAGGGGATGTAATAGAACATCAGGAGCACGCCGGTCATTGTCAGGACAAGAAACATGAAGAAGGAGAGTCCGCCCAGGCAAAAGGTATATGTCACCTTGGTGGCGTAACGCTTGATCTTCACCGGATGAATGTGCAGAAACACATTGCTGGCGATGATGAGGGCCTGGTTGCGTTGTGTGTCCGGGTAGCCATGCCTGACTACCGAGCGCCACACCGACGATCCTGTGATCCGATCGGCAAGCGTTTGTTCACGCCTCATGCCCTTGCTCCCCCGGAAATCTCCATCCGAACCATCGTTCTTTGCCGTGACCCTGTAGTGACTGGACCAACTCGTTCCGTTTCAGGGGCCGGGCTCCACTCATGCATCGAGCGATGACTTACCAATGACACGTGACTGTATTGTCGGTTGCGCGTTTGGCTATGGTCAAGGCGCCGCACACGTGTTTTGTGTCCAGTTGCCACGATTTCAACCCTCGCCGAGGTCAGGAAAGGGCACACCGCTTCCTCCATGCAAAAACGGACGCCACCTAGCGTCCGCCAGTCTTCGCGTTGCGGGTCTGTGGTGGGCGTTACAGGACTTGAACCTGTGACCTCACGGATGTGAACCGTGCGCTCTGGCCAGCTGAGCTAAACGCCCATCACCGGTTGTCCGGGTTCGCGTGAGTATACATCCCAGAGTTGGCGCCAACCAACATCACGGGCCCTGGGATGGCGCCCTCTTGAACGCTAAACCAGCAACGCGATGCACTCAATCTCAACAAGCACGCCCATCGGCAATTTGGCGACTTCCACCGTGCTTCGGGCCGGCGTCTTGTCGCCCGTGAAGAACGATCCATAGACGGCGTTGAACTCGGGAAAGTCACCAAGGTTCTGGAGAAAGCAGGTCGTCTTGACTACGCTCTCCAGCGACGCCCCAGCATCTTCAAGCAGGCCGGCCAGGCTCGTCAGTACACGTTCACCCTGTGTCCCGATGTCGCTGCCCACGATCTCTTTGGACTCCGGGTCGAGCGGAATCACACCGGCGGTAAACACCATCCCGTTTGCCACAATCGCCTGGGAGTAGGGACCAATTGCCGCTGGCGCCTTCGATGACGAAACGACCGACCTGTCAGACACGTGCTGCCTCCTGGGTTGAGTAAAACTATCACTGATTTCCGGCGCCGTCTGCAAGTCTGGTTCCGCAGGCGCCAGGATTGAGGGCGATTTTCGGTGCTCCGAAACGGAAACGTGTAGCCTCCAAATTGAGCGTGTGGCGGACCGCTGCCTCTACAGCACATGCCTCGAATTGTTTCATCCCGGAAGCTTGATATCGCGTCGCCCAAGGTCGTCCAGGGAACCCTCCCTGATTCTCGCACAGTATGTCATGCTGGAACGGACAGAGCACTCAATCCACGAAGAAGCCTTTATACTGAAGTTGGCATTGCCGCGTCCGGGACATATCAGGGGGCCCGGCGACGCGCGAAAACGGTATCAACCGAACTCCAACTGGAGCTTTGATGAACGTTGCACCAACACTCTCCACATCCAAACTCCTGTCCGCCAACGTCAAACGCGCTGCCCACCGAACGACAAGGGAGAAAGTGTCCTACCTGGCCACCATCGGCCTGATGGCAACCTTCGGCCTGTTCCTGGTTGGCATCGCCGCCTTCTCCGCGTATGGATTTCGGTACGCTGATCGTGTATATCCCGGATTGAGCGTCGCCGGAGTGGATCTAAGTGGCATGACGCGCGACGAGGTTTCCGTCGCAGTCCAGGATCGGTACGTCACCTTTTCCGAGACGCCAATCACGCTGACTGCATCAGAACAGTCGTTTGAGGTGTCTTTGACAGAACTTGGCATATCGCTTGACGAAGAGGCGACGGTTGACGAAGTGATGGAGTATGGGCGATCAGGTTCGTGGTGGGATCGCTCGATTGCCTGGAGTCAAGGCGTTCTGCATGGGAACGACCTCGAGCCATTGCTCACGGTCGACGCCGAGATATTCTCGGATGCGATGAACACTCTGGCGCCCGGCGTGGTCTTTGCCCCCTCGGATGCTCGGGTCGACCTGACCTCCTCCGGAGAAGCCACGCTGGTCGATGATGTAGCCGGACTATCGATCAACGTCACCGCGACTCGCGAGAAAGCAATTGACCAACTCGCCTCGATGGAACCATCACCGATCTCCATTTCACTTGTGTCGGCGCCAGCATCGGTGCGGGCCGCCGATCTTCAGGCGGGGTTGCCGTATGCCCAGAGAGCTGTGTCTAGCGCTGTATTATTGAACTCTGAGGATGGGACCTGGGGACTATCGCGATCGGCGCTGGGTGAGCTGGTCTGGGTTGACTCGTCTGGCAAATTGCAGGTGCGCCAAGATGGAGTCGAGAACTATGTTCAGGGCGTCGCTGCGCAAATTGACCATCCGGTTGAAGACGCCGGCATCACCGTTGATGAATCGGGCGCGTTTGTTGTAGTCCCGCAGGTTAACTCCGCAACTGTTGATATCGGTGTCACCACCGATCGGCTGGTGACCGCCATCGAGAACGGCAGCACCAGTGTTGACATCGAGGTGGCCAGAACCGAACCCGGAATTCAGGATGCCACTGCCCAATCATGGGCAGATCAGGCCGAGGCGCTCGTTGGTGATGGCCTCGAATTAACCTGGAATGGTGGCGCCAGCCAACTTGGCAGAGCAGACCTGATCGCGGCCCTGGTGATCGAACCACGTCCTGACGACGATGAGCAGTTTGCCCTGTACTTCGATGAGGAAATGCTTGCCGAGCGCTTGGCGCCACTTGAGGAAGACCTCTACGTTGAACAGCAGGAAGCCCAGTTCCGGTTGGTGAACGACCAGATCAGGTTCCAGTCCGAGGCCGAGCAAGGTCGGGAACTGAACGTGGGAGACTCGATTGAGGCCGTCCTCGGCGCAATAGATAACGGAGACGACACAGTCGCCCTCGCGATCACGTCGCTTGAGCCTGAGTACACCAGAGGTTCTCGCGGGTCTATCTTGCTGCCGGATGTGCTTGGGCAATCACAGACGTATTACGGGGATTCGAGCGACCCGCGCAGGGAGAATGTCGAGCGCGCATCTCAAATCGAAGACGGTTGGTTGATTCCTCCCGACGGCGTTTTCTCATTTGCGGAGTTTATGGGCCTGGTCAACGAGGCCAACGGCTTCGTCACCGGATATGGCATCGTTGCCGATGAGAATGGGGGAGTGACCACGGCTCCGGTGATTGGTGGGGGCATTTGCCAGGTGTCGACCACGATTTATCAGGCGGCGTTTTGGGCTGGGCTCCCGATCGTCGAGCGCTGGGCACATCCGTATTGGATTCGGACTTACGGCCAGCCTCCGTACGGCGTGCAGGGTCTCGACGCAATGGTCAATATCGAACCCGATTGGGCCCTGGATCTGAAGTTTAGAAACAATACGGGTGACTGGATTGCCCTGGTGATGGTCGCCGATGGCGAGAACGTGTCTGCTGAAATCAGAGGCACGAACCCTGGTTGGGAGATCGACGTTCCGGAACCCACCGTTACTGATGTGATCGAGCCCGAAGACGAGATGGTCTTCTACGATTCGACCGAACTCCCTCGTGGTGAGGAACTGCAGGTCGAACACGCTCGGGAAGGGTTCACGTCGACGATCACTCGAACCGTTCGCGATGCCGACGGCAACATTGTCGATGAATACTCCTATGAAAGCACCTACTCAGCATCGCGCAACACCACACTCCGCGGCGTCGGCGCGGCAGAAGACAATTAGGGCTGTTTGCCCCGGCGTCGCTCGGTTTTTGATGCGTCGAAATCCTTGACGAAGGGCGGAGGACCGGGTACACTCGTTTCCTACCGGTAGAACCGGATCCTGATCGCGAGTGCGAGAAGGAGTTCAGGAGGTCGCATGTAGCGAGACGTCTCACACATAGACGTTCAAGCATCCCCGTAAGCGGGGAGCGTGACTTCCGCCTTGCAGAAATGCAGGGCGAACTTGTGCCCTTGAGTGTGATCGAGCGGCAGCACCTTAACAAGTGAGCACACAGGGACCAACGCCGGGCGCGGCCGACTGGGGGGAGACCTTTGGGCGGGGGTGGCGTGGTGGTGGTTGTGTGCCGAAGACGAAGCAGTGAGGACGTTTTGAG
>Ga0183260_10001341_pt1 | contig 20687 bp, 18 predicted proteins | sample AntDrymUQ4972206_2_FD_129768 | JGI IMG/M metagenome (GOLD analysis project Ga0183260, IMG submission 129768) | Polar desert sand microbial communities from Dry Valleys, Antarctica - metaG UQ497 (22.06) (version 2) (version 2) | ecosystem: Environmental > Terrestrial > Soil > Desert | place...
CTCCTCTTCGCGGGGATCATCTTCGCGGCGGAGCTCGGCGACGGCGGCCGCTGGGTCTCGGCGGTGACCGCCTTCGTCGCCTACTGCGCCGCGTCGAGCGCCTCGTACCTCGTTAACGACGTCCGCGACGCCGCCGCCGATCGCCGCCATCCGGTCAAGCGCTCGCGACCGATCGCGCGCGGCGAGCTGTCGTCCCGGTTGGCGCTCGCACTTGCTCTCTCGCTCGCGCTGCTTGCTCTGGGTCTGATCGCGACGCTCGGCCCCGTCTCGCTGGCGTGCCTCGTCGCGTTCCTCGGGCTCCAGGGCGCCTACACGCTGCGGTTGAAGACGATCGAGCTCGTGGACGTCCTCGCGATCGCGGCGCTCTTTGTCCTGCGTGCCGCGGCCGGCGCGGTCGCCGTCTCGGTGGTGATCTCGCAGTGGCTTCTCCTCTGCACGTTCCTGCTCGCCCTCTTCCTCGCGCTCGGGAAGCGCCGGGCCGAGCTCCAGCTCGAGGGCGTTCGTGCCCGTCCCGTCCTCGCGGGCTACACGTCGGCGCTCGTCGACCAGCTCCTGGCGGTGGTCGCCGCCTCGACGATCGGTGCGTACGCGGCCTACACCCTCACCGCTCACGACTCGCGGTGGCTCCTGGCGACGGTGCCGTTCGTCGTCTACGGCCTCTTCCGCTACCTGCTCCTGCTCCACCGACGGGGGCTCGGCGAGGAGCCCGATGCGCTCCTCGTCCAGGACGTGCCGTTGCTCGTCACCGTTGCGACGTGGGCGACGGCGTGCGCGATCGTGCTCGCGGTCGGTTAGACCGCCTGCGACGGGCCGGACAGGTCCGGCCTCTACGCGGCTTCGCGTGCGGCGGGGAGCTCGACGACGGCGCGCTCGAGGCCCCGTTCCAGACGCCCCAACCGAGCATCGACGCCGTTCCAGCCCGAGGCGATCAGATCCACGAGGATCCCGAGGTCGTCGACCCGCGCGGTGCGCTCGGCGAGAAGCTCCTGCTCGAGCCGCTCGAGGCGGCGGAGCGCCTGGTTCACGCCGCCGCGGATCTCGGCGAGACTCCGACTGACCGGGACAACCTCGCGCGCGATGCCGTCACGCACCGCGACCGCGACCTGCTTGGGGAGCGACTCCTCGAGCTCGTCGGCGACGCGCGTCAACCGCATCACCTCGGCCCGCGCGCGCTCGAGCGCCGCGTCGAGCCGGGCACCTGCGACACCGTCGCCCGTCCCCTCCGCGATGCGCTTGCGTGCTCGTTCCAGTGCCTGTTGGTCCATGAGCGCAAGGCTACGCTCGGCATCGGATGAGATCCTCCGAGCTCGACTATGACCTGCCGCAGGAGCTCGTCGCCCAGCACCCCGTCGAGCCGCGCGACGCCTCGCGGCTTCTCGTCCACGATCGTGCGACCGGAGCGATCCGCCATCGCAGCTTCGGCGACCTGCCCGACGAGCTCGACGGCGAGCTCGTGGTAGTGAACGACACCCGGGTCGTGCCTGCCCGCCTCGACCTGCGCCGGGCGAGTGGGGGCGAGGTCGAGGTTCTGCTCCTCGAGCCGCTCGAGGGCGACGAGTGGGAAGCGCTCGCGCGCCCGTCGCGCCGGCTGCGGGCGGGCGAGCTCCTTGCGGTCCGTGGCGAGGCACGTCTACGGCAGGCGTACAACGCTTGTGCTGATTCAACACAAGCGTTGTCTCGTGCAGGGACGGCGACGGTCGAGCTCCTCGAGGCGCTCGGGGACGGACGTTGGCGGGTCCGCTTGGGCGGCGAGCCCGCCGGTGCCGTGCCGCTGCCGCCCTACATCGAGACACCGCTCGACGATCCCGAGCGGTACCAGACGGTGTTCTCGAAGTCGACGGGTTCCGCCGCAGCGCCGACGGCCGGTCTCCATTTCACCCCGGAGCTCCTCGCACGGGTCGACCACGAGCGGGTGACGCTCCACGTCGGACTCGACACGTTCCGGCCGCTGACGGTGGAGACCGTCGAGGAGCACGAGCTGCACGGCGAGCGATACTCGGTCGAGCAGTCCGCGTGTGCGCGGATCGCCGCCGCGGAGCGCGTGCTGGCGGTCGGGACGACCACGACCCGCGTGCTCGAGACGCTCGCCCGCGGCGCGCCGCGCGAGGGGCGCTCGCACCTCTTCATCACGCCGGGGTACGAGTTCCGGCGGGTGGACGCGCTCCTGACGAACTTCCACCTGCCGCGTACGACGCTCCTCGCACTCGTGATGGCGTTCGCCGGCATCGAAACGACGCGGGATCTCTACGCGCTCGCGATCGCCGAGGGCTATCGCTTCTATTCCTTCGGGGACGCGATGCTTATCCTCTGACGGCACGGCGTTCCCGTGGCGGCAACGCCTTCTTGCCGCCGAGCGGAGCGCCACCGTACGATGACCGCGACGACCGACGACACCGGGGGTTCGAGGATGTCCGAGAAGATGTGGGGCTCCGAGCCGTTCTGGGGGCTCGGCTACGAATGGGATCCCGAGTGGTTGCTGACCGACCGGCAGCGTGAGCTCCGCGACACCCTGATCGAGCTGTGCGAGACGGAGATGCGCGTGAACGCAAAGCGCTCCGACGACGAGCTCCTCTTCCCACGGCGCAACCTCGAGCTTCTCGGCGAGCACGGCTTCCTGGCGCTCACCGTTCCCGAGGAGTACGGCGGCCTCGGCGAGAACCACGTCGCCTTCGCGATGACGTGCGAGACGATCGCGCGCTACGGCTGTGCCTCGACGGCGATGTGCTACGTGATGCACATGGGCGCGGTCGCGGCGATCATGCTGCGGCCGACCGACGAGCTCGTCGACAAGTACATCCGCCCGCTCAACACGGGTCTGATCGGGACGCTCTCGTACTCGGATCCCGAGACGGGCTCGCACTTCTGGTACCCCGTCTCGTCGAACGCGCGCCGCGAGAACGGCGGCTACAGGATCTCGAAGAAGGCCTCCTGGACGACCTCCGGCGGCTTCGCCGACTTCTACGTTCTCCAGACGACCAGCCCGGACTTCAAGGGCTACGACGACCTCTCGGTCTTCGTCGTCGACAAGGAGTTCTGCGAGGCGCAACCCTCGCTCTGGGACGCGCTCGGCCTCCGAGGCAACCAGTCCGGAGCGATCTCGTTCACAGACGTCGAGATCCCCGGCGAGCAGATCGTCGGACCGGAGGGGGACGGCGCGACCTCGAACGACGAGGCGGTCGACCCGTGGTTCCTGATCGGCTCGTCGTCGGTCTGGAACGGCCTCGCGCTCGGAGCGATCGACATCGCGAAGCGCCACACGACGCGGAAGAAGCATGTGGACGTCGGGCTTCGCGTCGCGGACTACCCGACCATCCAGGACTACGTAGGCCAGGCGGTGATGGAGACGAACGCCTCCCGCCTCTTCGTCCTCTCCGTCGCCAAGGCGTTCGACGAGGCGACGGAGAACAACACGGTGGTGCTCGAGCCGGGGGTTCTCGCGCGCGGGAACTTCCTCCACTGGGCCTGGCAGATCAAGTTCATCGCCGCGCAGAACACGGCGAAGGTCGTCGACAAGATGCTCCACGCCTGCGGTGGCTCCGGCTACAAGCGCGACATGGAGCTCGAGCGCTACCTGCGCGACGCAAAGGCGGGGTGGGTGATGGGCCCCACGAACGAGGTTCTGCGCCAGTTCGTCGGGAAGGCGGTGCTCCTCGGGTTCGAGTCGCTCGACTACTGGAACCAGAGCTACAACCGCCGCGCCGTCGAGAACGAGACGAAGAAGCTCGACGCTGTCGGCAAGCGTGAGCTCGCGGAGCAGCTCCTCTCCGAGGCCCAGTCGCAGGAGGCCAAAGAGCCCGCGAAGGCCTAGGATGTCGGTCTCGGCACGTCCGCGGCTCCTCGTTCCCGGGCTCGTCCCGCGCGATCCCTCGCGCGAGCGCCATCGCGTGCGCCGCGGCGCAGCGACGGCGCTCCTCCTCGAGCCCGACGACCGTCTGACGATCCGCGATCTCGACGGCGGGCAGCGCGCTGAGGTGACGGTGCTCGGCTCCCAACGGGAGGCGTTCGGCGACCTCGGACTGACGGCCGACGGCGACGCCACGGTGCTCCAGGCGCTCGCTTCTCGACCGAGCGGCGCGGGGGAGATCCTCGAGGCGGTCGCCTCGCGCGGCACCGACCCGGCGAGCGCGCGCGCGGCCGTCCTCTTCGGCTCCTCGGCACGACCGGGCGCCGAGCTGACGGTGCGCGCGGACGAGCCGCTGCTCGTCGTCGTGGGGGCACCGGAGAACGTTGCCGAGGTCGTCGAAGGCGGTGTGCCCGCCTCCGACCTGGAGCTCGTGCTCGCCCGGGCGCGCCCGCTCGAGGACGACGGGCCGACCTTGCCCGAGCCGCTCGCCGAGCCGCGACTCGACTTCCAGGTCGACCGCGCATCGGCACTCGCCTACGAGGTCCGGGCGGGGGAGTACATCCAGATCGTCGACGTGCGCGGACGGCAGTGCTCCGACTTTCTCGCGTTCAACACGGTGAAGCTCGATTCGGGCAAGGAGCGTGGTCTCGACTCGACCGCGACGCGTTCGCTCATGGGCAGCGCGTATCCGCAGCCCGGTCTCTATTCGAGGTTCTTCGACCCGGATCTCGAGCCGCTCGTCGAGGTCGTCCGTGACACGGTCGGCCGGCACGACACGTTCGGCCTGGCCTGCACCGCGAAGTACTACGAGGACCTGGGGTACTTCGGACACGTCAACTGCTCGGACAACTTCAACGCGGAGCTCGAGCCATACACGATCGAGCCCCGCAAGGGGTGGCCCGCGATCAACTTCTTCTACAACACGTCGTTCGACGCCAACAACGCCTATGTCCTCGACGAGCCGTGGTCGCGCCCGGGCGACTACGTGCTCCTGCGCGCCGCGACCGATCTCGTCTGCCTCTCGAGTGCGTGCCCCGATGACATCGATGCCGCCAACGGCTGGAACCCGACCGAGGTGCACGTCCGCGTCTACCCGGCGAAGGAGCGGTTCTCCGCAGCGATCGCGCATCGCGTGACACCGGATGCGGAGCCGAAGCTGACTCGCGAGACCCCCTTCCACACGCGTACTTCGGCGCTCACCACGCGGTTCACCGAGTACAACGGCTACTGGCTGCCGACGTCCTACTCGAACCACGGCGCCGTCGACGAGTACTGGGCCTGCCGGGAACGGGCGGCGATCATGGATCTCTCGCCGCTCCGGAAGTTCGAGGTGCTCGGGCCGGACGCGCTCGCCCTGCTCCAGGCGACACTGACCCGCGACGTGAGCCGGCTCGCCGACGGCCAGGTCGTCTACACGGCAATGTGCAACGAGACCGGCGGCATGCTCGACGACGGCACCGTCTTCAGGCTCGGCGCGGACAACTTCCGCTGGATCGGCGGCTCCGAGTACGGCGGCGTCTGGCTGCGCGAGCAGGCGGAGCGGCTCGGCTTGCGGGCGTGGGTGAAGGAGTCGACCGACGACCTCGCGAACGTCGCCGTGCAGGGGCCGCTCTCGCGGGAGATCCTCACCGGCCTCGTCTGGACGGCCCCCGCCCAGACGCCCTTCGCCGAGCTCCGCTGGTTCCGTTTCTCGGTTAGCCGCCTAGGGGGCCCGACCGGGATCCCGCTGATCGCCTCGCGCACCGGCTATTCGGGCGAGCTCGGCTACGAGCTCTTCTGCCATCCGCGCGACGCGACCGCCCTCTGGGACGCGGTGCTCGAGGCGGGCACGTCGCGGGGCCCGAGTCCGCTCGGGCTCGAGGCGCTCGACATGCTCCGCATCGAGGCGGGGCTGATCTTCGCGGGGTACGAGTTCGACGACCAGGTCGATCCGTTCGAGGCCGGGATCGGGTTCACCGTGCCGGTGGACAAGGAGGCGGACTACGTCGGCAAGGAGGCGCTCGTCGAGCGCCGCGCGCATCCGCAGCGGACGCTCGTCGGGCTCGAGCTCGAGGGGAACGAGACGGCGGGGCACGGCGACTGCGTCCACGTTGGTCGCTCGCAGGTCGGTGTCGTCACCTCCGGGACGCGCTCACCCTTGCTGGGCAAGAACGTCGCCCTCTGTCGACTCGCAGTCCAGTACGCCGGGCTCGGCACCGAGGTCGAGGTCGGCAAGCTCGACGGTCATCAGAAGCGGATCCCGGCGACCGTCGTCCGCTTCCCGTTCTACGACCCCGAGAAGACGAGACCGCGCGCGTGATCAGCTGGCATCGCCTCTGGGCAAAGTGTGCGAACTCGGCACTGACCAAAATCGGTGTCTGACACCGATGCTCGCGGACCTCCCCTCCGAGCCGCGTCCGTGACGGTCGAGGCGCTAAGTCCGGAGCAGGTCGCGTCGTTCCACCGCGACGGCTTCCTGGTCGTCGAGGGGGGACTCGTCTCGGAGCCCGCGCTCGAGCGCCTGCGCGAGCGCTACGAGCGGCTCTTCGACCGGGAGTACGAGACCGGGATTGCGCCGGACGAGGTGAACTGGGTGCGCGGTCGCGATCCGGAAGACCGTACGCGGCAGCTCTGCAATGGCTGGCGCTCCGACAACGTCGTCGCGGCCCAGGTGCTGCACGAGCGCACGGGCCGGCTCGGGGCGCAGCTCTCGGACTGGTCGGGCGTCCGGATGCTCCAGGACAACGTCCTCTGGAAGCCACCGGGGACGAAGGCGATCGGCTTCCACCAGGACGCGTCGTACGCGGGCTATCTCGTCCCTCCCGTGATGCTCACATGCTGGCTCTCGCTCCACGAGACGACCGCCGACGCCGGTCCGATCGAGTACGTGCGCGGCTCGCATACGTGGCCCGTGACGCCTCCCGAGCGGTCGCAGTTCCATGCGCCGGAGGATTGGCTCGCACCCGCCCGGGCGTCTGCCCCGAACGGTGAGGAGCTCGACACCGTCCCGGTCGTCGTCAAGGCCGGGGGCGGCTCCTTCCACCACGGCCTCTGCTGGCACGGCTCTGCGCCGAACACGAACGCGTCGGTCGCGCGCATGGCGCTCGTCTCGCACCTGGTCCCCGCCGATGCGCGCTTCCACCACGAGCGGGCCGACCTGATCTATTCGCGCTACCGGAAACGGGGCGACCTCTCGCTCGACGAGTCGTTCTTCCCGGTGGTGTGGCACGAGACGGGCTATCGCACGCCCTGGCTCGCCGAGTTGCCGGCGATCGATTGAGGGCCGGACAGGTCCGGCCCCTACGAGGGCGAGGCGGGCCTATCCCCTACGCGGTCTCGCGAAAGCGCGCGGCGAGGATCTCGAGCAGGGCGATTGCGGCGCCGGGCGATTCCTCCAGCGCGGCTCGCAGCTCTTCGCGTGGCACGACGATGCAGCGGACGTCCGTCTCGGCGGTGATCGTCGCCATCCGCCCACCGCCCCGGTCGAGCACCTCGATCTCGCCGAGCAGCGCGCCCGGCCCACGCGTGAGCCGCAAGCCGGGGCGCTCGATCGAGACGGTGCCCTCGACGACGGTCATGAGCTCGTCGGACGCCTCCCCTCGCCGCATCAACGCCTCGCCCGCTGCGTACGTCCGCTCGACGCCACGGCCGACGAGCAGCTGGAGCAGCTCGGGCGGCAGGAGGCTGAAGAGCTCCGGGTTCGTGACGATGCTCTCGTAGCGGCCGCCGTGGAAGAGGAGCGGCCGCCCCTCCCCGTAGCGCGCGTACTCGACGTGGCCGAGGAAGAGCGAGTGATCGCCGCCCCAGTAGGAGCGGACGACGCGTGCGACGAGGTGAGCGAGCGCGCCCTCGACGAGCGGCGTCTCCCGCACGATCGCGAACTGCGGCACGAGCACATCGCCTTCGCGCTGGACTCGCCGGGCGAAATGGTCGGAGAGGCCCGCCTGCCCGTCTGCCAGCACGCTGACGCCGAAGTGGGTCCCCTCGTGGAGCATCGCGCAGAGGCGAGCCCTGCGATCGAGCGAGATGAGGACGAGCGGGGGTGAGAGCGAGACGGACATGAACGCGTTGGCGGTCATCCCGTGCACCTGCTCGCGACTCAAGGTCGTGAGCACCGTGACGCCGGTCGCGAACATCCCGAGCGTCCGTCGAAAGGCAATCGCCGGGTCGCCCTCGAGCTCGCCGACGTCGAGCGTCTCGGCGTCCGGGAGGTCGTCGAACTGGGTGCCGCCCGAGAGCCCCGCTCCCGTCGTCAGCGGCACGTCGAACTCGTCGGGCAAGGTAGCCACGCCGTCGATTCTCGCACGGCGAGACAGAGGCTCGGGCATCCTCACCGCCGTGAGCTCCTTCACGCTCGAGGCGAGCGACGGCGCGGCCCGCGCAGGTCTGCTCCAAACCGCGCACGGAGAGATCCGCACGCCCGCGTTCATGCCGGTTGGGACCAAGGCCACGGTCAAGTCCCTGCTCCCGGTGGAGGTTCGTGCGCTCGGAGCCGACGTGATGCTCTGCAACACGTACCACCTGCACCTGCGGCCCGGCGAGGACCTGATCGAGGAGCTCGGTGGGTTGCACGCGTTCAGCGGCTGGGACAGGCCGATCCTGACCGATTCGGGCGGCTTCCAGGTCTTCTCGCTCCGCGACACGCTGCTCGAGGTCGACGACGACGGCGCGACCTTCCGCTCCGTCTACGACGGCCGGGCGGAGCGCCTGACGCCGGAGGGGGTCGCCGAGATCCAGCGTCGCCTCGGCTCGGACATCGCGATGTGCCTCGACATCTGTCCGCCGGCCGACGCGACCGCCCGGGAGCACGAGGAGGCCGTCCGGCGGACGGAGCTCTGGGCCGCCCGGCAGGTCGCGGCGCCCCGTGCTCCTGGTCAGCTCCGCTTCGGCATCGCACAGGGCGGCACCGACCGCGCGCTACGAAGCCGTTCGATCGCGGGCGTCGTCGAGCTGCCGTTCGACGGGTATGCGCTGGGCGGCCTCGCGGTCGGTGAGAGCCGGAAGGAGATGCTCGAGACCGTCGCCTGGGCGGCACCGGAGCTCCCCGCCGACCGGCCGCGGTACTTCATGGGGCTCGGTGATGCCGAAGGAATCCTCGAGGTGATCGCCCGCGGGATCGACATGTTCGACTGCGTGCTGCCGACGCGGACGGCCCGAACCGGCTCTGCCCTCACGGCGCGCGGCCGGCTGAACCTGCGGAACGCCCGCTTTGCCCGCGATCCCCGACCGCTCGAGGAGGGTTGCGGCTGCCCGGCGTGCGCCGAGTTCTCGCGGGCGTACGTCCGTCACCTCGTGAACCAGCAGGAGCTCCTCGGTCTGCGGCTGCTGACCCTGCATAATCTGTGGTTCACCCTGCAACTGACCGCCGGGGCGCGAGAGGCGATCACCCGCGGCGCGTTCGACGCCTACCGCGCGGAAGCGCTCGCCACGCTCGCCACCGGCCCCGAGGAGGAAGCTTGGCAACGTTGATCTTGCTCGCCGCGATGTTCGTCCTGCTCTGGGCACTCCTGATCCGCCCACAACGCCAGCGACAGCAGAAGCAACAGGCGCTGCTCGCGTCCGTCGAGCCCGGCGACGAGGTGCTGACCGTCGGCGGGCTCTACGGCATCGTCCAGGAGATCGACGACGAGGACGACCTGATCGTCGAGATCGCCGAGGGCATCCACGTCCGGATCGCGCGGCGGGCGATCGGAGGGGTGGTAAAGCCCGACGACGAGACGGACGAGCTCGAAGACAGCGACACCGATGGCGTAGACGGTGTTACGGACTCCGAAGAAATCGTGAGCAAAGGCCCCGCGGACGACGCTCCCGCGCTCGAGCGCCGCTAACCTGGGCGGTCGCCGATGACCCGCCGAGCAGCCGTTTTCGTCGTCGCCCTGGTGGCCGCGGCCCTCGTCGGGGTCGGGTTGCTCGCCATCCCCGGCTCACCGCTCGAGGAGCGTCCGACGCTCGGTCTCGACCTCCAGGGCGGTCTCGAGGTGACGCTGCAGGCAGTTCCGCCGCGCGATCGGGAGCTGACGAAGGAAGACCTCGACCGCTCGGTCTCGATCATGCGCGACCGCGTCGACCGCCTAGGCGTCGCGGAGCCGGAGATCCGCACCCAGGGCGACGACCAGATCTCGATCCAGCTACCGGGCGTGAAGGATCCCGCTGCCGCTGCGGAGATCATCGGCAAGACCGCGCAGCTCGAGCTCTTCGACCTCGAGGCGAACCTCGTCGCTCCCTCGATCGACGCGCGAACGCGAGAGCCCGTCGCAACCCCGAAGCTCTACGACCTGCTCGCAGGACAGCAGGCGCTCGCTCGCCGAGGCGAGCCCGAGTCGTTCTACGTCTTTCGGACGAAGGGTAAGAAGCTCGTCCGCGGGCCTGTCGCAACACGGGGGGCCGCCCTTTCCAAGTGGGACGGAGAAGTTCCCGACGGTCATCGCCTGTTCGCCGTGCCGCCGGAGGCGGTCGTCGTCCAGTGCGGCATCGGCGAGGTCGTCTGCCCCGGCGTCGCGGAGTTCGAGCCCACGACGACCTCGTGGTACCTCTTCCGCTTCACGCCACCGGAGGTGCCGGAGATGACCGGTGACGACCTCGTCCTCTCCGGCACGCGCCAGGACTTCGACACGCAGACCGGCGAGCCGATCGTCCTGATGGACTTCACCGACAGCGGCGCGGACACGTTCGAGGAGATCACGCGGAACGTCGCGCAGCGCGGGAAGCTCCTCTTCAACTCGCTCGGCGGGGGACAGGGAGACTACGAGCCTTATCTCCAGCACTTCGCGATCGTGCTCGACCGCGAGATCAAGTCGTGGCCGACGATCGACTTCGATCAGTACCCGGGCGGGATCACGGGGTCGAACGGGGCGCAGATCTCCGGTCTCGGGGATGTCGGCGAGGCGAAGGACCTGGCGCTCGTCCTTCAGACCGGCGCGCTGCCCGTCGAGTTCCGGACGCTCGACCAGACCGCGATCTCGGCGACGCTCGGCAAGGACTCGCTCGAGGAGGCGAAGATCGCAGCGCTCGTAGGGCTCCTCGCCGTCGCGGTCTTCCTCCTCCTCTTCTACCGCTTCCTCGGTCTCGTCGCCGTCATCGGGCTCGGCGTCTACGCGGCGTTCCTGTACGCGGCGATCCTGCTCTTCAACGTGACCATGACCCTGCCGGGCATCGCCGGCCTCGTGCTGACGCTCGGTGTCGCAGCCGACGCGAACATCGTGATCTTCGAGCGGATCAAGGAAGAAGTGCGCGCCGGACGCTCGATCCGGGCGGCGATCCAGACGGGCTACACGAAGGGATTCGCGACGATCGTCGACGCGAACGTCGTCACGATGATCACGGCGATGGTGCTCTTCGCCGTGGCGACAGCGAGCGTCCGCGGCTTCGCGCTGATGCTGCTCGTCGGTACCGCGATCTCGATGCTCACCGCCGTGCTCGCGACCCGGGCGTTCCTCGCGATCCTCGCCGGGCTCAGGGTGCTCGAGAGCCCGCGGGTGATGGGCGCCGCCGGCGGCGGCATCCCGCGCTGGTTGAAGGCCGACTACATCGGCCGGCGCAACACGTGGTTCGCGATCTCGGGCGCGGTCCTGCTGCTCTCGGTCGGCGCGATCGCGGTCAAGGGGCTCAACCTCGGGATCGACTTCCGGGGCGGGACGCAGATCTCGTTCGCGACGCCACAGCCCGCCGCGCTCGACGACGTGCGCGCCCAGGCGGCCAAGATCGGCCAGTCGAATGCGCAGATCCAGGGCCGCGGCGAGGCGAGCGGGCCTTCGAACGAGAGCTACCGCGCGTTCACGGTGCGCACGGAGGCGCTCTCGACGAGCGAGGTGGCATCGCTCCAGTCGAACCTCGCCGCTGCGGTGGAGGCCGAGCCGGGCGAGGTGAAGAACGTCTCGGCGAGCTTCGGTCGCCAGATCGCGCGCGGCGCGGTGCTCGCGATCATCGTCTCGCTCCTCCTGATCGTCCTCTACATCTCGGTCCGCTTCCAGTGGAAGTTCGCGTTGCCGGTGCTCGTCGCCCTCGCGCACGACGTGCTGATCACGGTCGGGATCTACGCGCTGCTCGGCCGGGAGGTGACGACCGCGACGGTCGCCGCCCTCCTGACGGTGCTCGGCTACTCGATCTACGACACGATCATCATCTTCGACAGGATCAGGGAGAACATCCCGCTCATGAAGCGAGCTTCTTTCCGGGTGCTCGGCAACGTCTCGCTCTGGGAGACGATTCCGCGATCGCTTGCGACGACGTTCATCACGCTCGTCCCGATCGCCTCGCTCTGGCTCTTCGGCGGCGACACGCTCAAGGACTTCGCCTTCGCGCTGCTCGTCGGGATCGGAGCCGGCGCCTACTCGTCGATCTTCATCGGGGCGCCGCTGCTCGCGATCTTCAAGGAGCGCGAGCCCGAGTACGCGCGCCGGCGAGACGACGAGCACGCGGTCGACGTCTCGGTCGGTGGCGCGCTCCTCGGTGCTGAGACGTCCGCTCCCGTCCCGGCCGCCGGGCCGACTCCCGTGACGGCCGCTCCCGTCGCTCCCGTCGCTCCCGTCGCTCCCGTCGCTCCCGTCGCGCCTGCGGACACTCCCGTCTCGGCCGCGGAGCTGGCAAAGCGAGAGCGCCGTCGGCAGCGTCGCAGCAACCGGCCTCACGGTCGCCCGCGCTAGTTCCTGTTCGCGAGGCGGCAATAATTCACAGATGCGGATACCCGCTCGCTCCTCGCCTCCGGCAAAGCAGATCCCAGCGGCCGCCGCCTTCGGGTGTCAGGCCGCCGCGGTCGCAACGCCGCTGTAGAGCACCCGTAGACTGAGGACGTGAGCGCGCCGACCGAGAACGACGACCCGCGGTCTGTCTCCGAGCTCCTGCTCGCCGGGATCGGCTGGGCGAGCCTCGGGCTCGAGGCGGCGGACGAGGTCGCAGACGACCTCGCCCGTCGGGTGGGCGTCGATCGCGCCGCGATGCGTGGCGCCGTCCGCGACACCATCTCCTCGTGGCGCGCCGAGGCAGACCAGCTCGGGGCGCGGCGCGACGAGGCGGTCGAGCGCGGACTCGCGCGAGCTGGACTCGCGCGGCGCGAGGAGGTCGAGGATCTCGGTCTTCGCGTGGCACAGCTCGAGCATCGCCTCCGGCTGCTCGAGCGCGACCCGACCGGCTGACGATGGACACCGCGCCGCAGCGGAGCATCGCGCGGGTGACAGAGATAGGACGTGTCGCGACGCGCCACGGGTTCGGCTACCTGCTCGACCGACGCCGTGCCGCCGACCAGCCCGACGCCGAGCGGGGACGCCGCCTGCGCGAGATGCTCGACGAGCTCGGTCCGACGTTCGTCAAGTTCGGCCAGGTGCTCTCGACGCGTCCCGACCTCGTGCCCCCGGACATGATCGTCGAGCTGCGCAAGCTCCAGGACGACGTCTCGCCGTTCCCCATCGAGGACGTCGAGCGTGTCGTCCACAGCGAGCTCGGGCTCACCATCGAGCAGGCGTTCGTCGACTTCGACGAGCGTCCGATCGCCGCGGCCTCGATCGGGCAGGTGCACCGTGCGACGCTGCCGAACGACGCCGAGGTCGTCGTCAAGGTGCAGCGGCCGACCGCAGCGCGGCGGATCGAATCGGATCTCAAGCTGATGACCTCCGCCGCCCGGGTCGTCCGCGACCGCGTACGGCAACTCGACTTCATCGACGCGGGCGAGCTCGTCGACGAGTTCGGGCGCTCGATCCGGCTGGAGCTCGACTACCAGCAGGAGGCGAGGAACGCGGAGACGTTCCGGCGGAACTTCGCGGGCGACGAGCGGATCGCCGTACCGAGGGTCTGGTGGCGCTACACGACGAGCCGGCTCCTCACACTCGACCGGCTCGAAGGCGTGCACATTCGCGACCTGGACTTCGAGGGATGGTCGTCCGAGGAGCGCCGCGACCTCGCGTACACGATGACGGACGCCTGGATGACGATGATCTTCAGGCACGCGTTCTTCCACGGGGATCCGCACCCGTCCAACATCCTTCACCTGGACGACGGGCGGCTGGGGCTCGTCGACTTCGGCCTCACCGGGCGCCTGACGGACACGGACATGGCGCGGCTCACGCGGCTCTTCGTGGACGCCGCAACCGAGAACGTTGCGGGGCTTCCCCGCCGGCTGGCCGACCTCGGGGTGCGCTATCCGCGCGAGAGGGAGGAGGAGCTGCGCGGTCGTTTGGAGGAGCTCTACTACCGCTACTACGGCATGCGGCTCTCCGACATCGATCCGATCGAGGCGATCCGCGAGGGGCTCGATCTCATCTACTCGATGAATCTCCGGCTGCCGACGCGATTCGTGATCCTCGACAAGGCGATCGCGACGCTCGGCTCGGTTGCGGTCGAGGTCTACCCGGAGTTCAACGTCTTCGAGGTCGCGCGCCCCTACGCGAAGGGGCTCGTCGCCGAGCGGCTCTCGCCCCGGCGGGTCGCTCTGCGGACCCGTCGGGAGCTGCAGGACCTCGGCGAGATCGCGCTCGACATGCCGAGGCAGGTGCACGACGTCCTCAACGAGCTCCGCGACGGCGAGTTCTCGATGAAGATCACGAACCCGGGTGTCGACGACCTCGCCCACCGGATCGATGTCTCCGTCAACCGGATCGCCGTCGCCCTCGTGATCCTCGGCGGTCTCGTCGGCTCGTCACTGATCGGCGTCCTCGCCGAGGACGGCCCCCAAGTGCTCGGGCTGCACCTCGTCTCGGTCGTCGGCTTCGTCCTCTCGGGCGCCTTCGGGCTCTGGCTCCTCTGGGGCGTCGTGAAGAGCGGCCGCCTCTAGTGCCGGTGTCTCGCCGTGTTCCACCGGACACGGCCGGTGAGACATCGCGACGCCGCGGCACTAGGTGCCGGACAAATCCGGCACCTACACGGTTTCTGGTGCGACGTTCCGCGCGCCCGACACGCTCGAGAACCACCCCCAGGGGCACCCCCGATGCCCTGGTTCCAGGCTATCGGCCAAACCGTCACGCGCATGTGTCAGCTTTGTGTCGAATCTGTGTCGGATCGCCACCGTCCGGAGGGCGCTGCGGCGACCGGCTCGTCCGCCCGGCGTGTGGGGCGGTCACGGGACGCGTAGAAACTCGACCGCCCCACTGACGGTCAGGCCGGGTTTCGGCCCACCTGCGATCACCCAGACGCGGCCACCGAGCGCGACCACGCCCAGGCCGTGGCGGGGGGTGGGGAGGTCGGGCAGGCGCACCCATCGCTGCGCCTGCCGCGGCAGGGCCCAGACGGACTTCGTCGTCCCCTCCGGCGACTCGCCCCCGACCGAGACGATGCGGCCGGCGATCGCCGTGGCGCCGGTTCCGCCGCGCGGATCGGGAAGGTCTGGAAGCCTCGTCCAACGGTTGCGTGCCGCGTCGTAGCGCTCGACCGCCGCGAGATTGGTGTCGTAGCCTGCGAGACGACCCCCGATGGCGTAGACGCGCCCACCGAGCGCGGTGGCGGACAGATGCTCGCGAGGGCGCGGACCTCGCACGGTACGCCAGCGGAGCGTGCGGAGGTCGAGCGAGAGCGCTGTCGTCGCGAGCCCGTCCCGCTTCCGACCGCCGACGACGAGGACACGGCCGTCTGCCGTGGCGGCGGCGGCCGCCGCCGCCCGCTCCTCGGGTGGCCGGGGCAGGTTGCGCCAGCGGGTGCCGTCGAAGAGGAAGGCCGCGCGCAGCGGCTGTCGATCGGCGCCGTAGCCGCCGACGACGACGACTCTGCCCCGCCACGAGGCTGCCGCCGCATGGTCGACCGAGACGGGCAGGTCGGGGAGACGCTCCCAGGTGTCGCGCCGCGTGTCGTAGGCGTCGACCCGCCGCGAGTTCGCGCCGCTCGCGAGGAATCCGCCCACGACGACGATCCGCTGACCGAGGGCCGCGGCGGCGACCTCCGTCCGCGGCTCCGGGAGCGGAGCGCCCGCGTTCCACGTGGCGGCGACGGCGACCGCGGTCAGACCGGCCACGAGAGGCGCGGAGGAGAGGACAGCCACCATCGAATCGTGCCTGACCGAGGGTCGCGGCGCCGACCGAGTGACGTCACTGGCCCGTCCGGACGCGTGTGCAGCGATCGACACGAAGCTGGCGCAATGGACATCTGGCGCCCAGCGCCGGTGGCCTCTACCGTCGCTCGCGATGGCGACGAACGCGGTGCTGCTGGCCGACCACGAGCCCGGTTCGCGGGAGTACCTCGAGCGCCATCTCCGCGACGACGGGTTCACCGTCTTCGGCGCCGCCTGGACCTCCCGCGCGCTGGATCTCGTCGAACGGCACGCGCCCGACGTGGTGATCGCGAGCGAAGCGGATCTCTGTCGCAGGCTTCGTGCAGGGGAGCCCGGCCGGAGGTGGGATCGCAACGTCCCCGTGATCGTCCTGACCGAGCCCGGGGCGGACGCGGTCGCGCGCGTTCGGGCCCTCGAGAGCGGTGCGGACGACGTCGTCCCGAGAGACGTGTACCTCGAGCTCGTCGCGCGCGTCCGCGCGCTGCTTCGTCGTGCGATGCTCGTTCAGGCCGACCTCGTCGAGGCGGGGCCTATCGTCGTCGACCGTCGCGCGCGGCAGGTGCGTGTGGGCGACACCCCGGTTCGACTGTCGGGACGCGAGTTCGAGCTCGTGGCGCAGCTCGCGAGCGAGCCGCGCCGGGTGTTCACGAAGACGGAGCTGCTGCGCGACATCTGGGGCATCCGCACGAACGACATCCGGACCCGCACCGTCGACTCCCACGCATCGCGCCTGCGCCGCAAGCTCGAGGCGGCAGGCGCTCGCGACGTCGTCGTCAACGACTGGGGTGTGGGCTATCGGCTTTTGGACTGAACGACAGAATGTCGAAAACGACGCAGTTCGGGCCACGACCGCGGCCGATCTCCGCCTCCGGCGGGCAGATTTCTGAAGCAGCCCGCTTCCGAGGATTCGCTCTGGCGAATCGTCGAATCAGCGGAGAGAGTCAGAGCATCGCGCCTTCCAGCCGCAGGAGCTTCTCCTTGCGCTCGAGACCGCCGCCGTACCCGACGAGCGAGCCACTCGAGCCGACGATCCGATGACAAGGGAGGACGATCGGGAGAGGATTGCGGTTCATCACCATCCCGACGGCGCGCGAGGCCCGCGGGTTCCCGGCCTGTCCGGCAAGGTCGCGGTAGGTCGACGTCTGTCCGTACGGCACGTGCGCCAGGTGCTCGAGCACGCGGAGCGTGAAGTCGGGCAGGCCGCGGAGGTCGAGCTCGAGGTCGAACGCCGTCCGGCGGCCGGCGAAGTAGTCGTCGAGCTCGCGGCGTGTCTCGTCGAGCGCGCGCGGGGCGCGCATGACGCGCGGACCCGCGAGCGAGGCGAGACGGTCGAGCTCCACCTCGGGCTCGGGATCGAAGGAGATACGCGCGAGCCCCCGATCCGTGACCGCGGCGAAGAGCGGTCCGAGCTTGCTCTCGATGATGTCGTACGACGCCGCGAGCAGGCCGCTCGAGGCGGCACTCGCGCGGAACCGCCGGTCGAGGTCGGTGGGAATGGTCATGTCAGCCTCCTTCGCAGCCGTCGGACGCCTGCTGATGCGGCCTGTCGGGCCGCGTCCTCGCTGGATTCGAGGGCGCTCGCGATCTGCTCGTAGTCGAGGTCGTAGCCGTAGCGGAGAACGACCGCCGCCCGTTCTTTGGGCGGCAGCTCGTCGGTGAGGAATGCAAGCTCCTCGTAGGCGGGCACCCCATCACGATGGGGCAGGTCGGGGAGCTCGTCGGTCGGCTCTCCGGCCCTGCGATGGGTATCTATCGCGACGCGGGTCGCGATCGTGAGCACCCAGGCGCGGAGGTACTCGCCGTGCCTGAGCCGGTCGTACGCCCGGAGGGCGCGAAGGAACGTCTCCTGGAAGGCATCGTCCGCACGATCGCGTCCGAGCCGGCGGCGCAGCAGGCCGAGAACCTCGGCCGAGTGGTCGGCGTAGAACGTCTCGAACGGCGGGATCGACGCCACGGCAGTCATCATCATGGGAAACGTCGTACGTCGTGCTCGTGTGAGATCAGGACTGTTCGGGCGTTGGTAAGAGCACGTGTCCGACTGAAGTCGGACACACGTCCATGGCACAGAGGCGGTTCGAGCAGCAGGATTCGGCTTCTGTCGAATCCTGCTTGGCGAAACCGGAGAACAACCCCGCGCCACGCCGACGCGAGGAAAATGCAGACTTGTCGCGTGCGGATCGCCGTCGTCGGTCACGTCGAATGGGTTCGCTTCGCGCGCGTCGAGCGAGTGCCCGGCGCCGGGGAGATCGCGCACTCGTACGAGGAGTGGGAGCAGGCCGGCGGCGCAGGGGCGGTGGCGGCGGTGCAGCTCGCGCTGCTCGCCGACGAGTGTCATCTGTTCACAGCCCTCGGTGGGGACGACCTGGGCACGCGCGCGCGTGTGGAGCTCGAGAGCCGCGGCGTCGTCGTGCATGCCGCCCCCGAGGAACGACCCCAGCGCTGGGCGTTCACCCATGTCGACGACGGCGGCGAGCGAACGATCACGACCGTCGGTCCGAAGCTCCGTCCACGGGGGCACGACGACCGGTTGCCGTGGCACGAGCTCGCGGAGCTGGACGGCGTCTTCTTCGTCGCGGGCGACGTCGACGCGCTCGTGCACGCGCGGCGGGCGCGCGTACTCACGGCGACCTCGCGCGAGCTCGAGGTCCTGCAACGCGGCGGCATCGAGCTCGACGCGCTCGTCGGGAGCGGGGAGGACGACGCCGAGCGGTACCTGGGCGGCGAGCTCGAGCCGGCGCCGCGTCTCGTCGTCACGACCTCGGGTGCGCTCGGTGGGTGGGCGCGGCCCGGCGGGCCGTTCACCGCAGCCGACCCCCCAGGTGCGATCGTCGATTCATACGGTGCGGGCGACAGCTTTGCCGCGGGACTCACCTTCGCGCTCGCCGCCGGTCGCGAGGGCACGCACGCGATCGGCTTCGCGGCTCGCTGCGGAGCGGCAGCGATGACCGGGCGAGGTGTGTCCCCGCAGCGAGTCTCGGTCGACTGACCGCAGCGACGAACCGCACCGTGCCTCGCGAGCAACGTCCCGGCTCACCGCCTAGCGGGAAGCTGCCCTCGTAGAAGAAGGCGATCGCGATCGTGGCGCCGTTGTTGTTGACGGCCCGCAGCGTGCAGTAGATCCGCGTGGCGCGCGCGATCGTCCCGCCTGCCGCACTTGTCGTGCAGGTCGGGATGCCGCCGTCGTTTCGTGTCCTACGCGGCCGTACCGGTGAGCCGCGGTTCACAAGACCGCCCGAGTTGCGTCGGTAGTCGGTCTCGCTCGCGAGGCGCCCCTCGATGGAGTACTTGCAAAGTGGAGGTAAGTGGCGTAGGGTGGGGAATCGTGGAGATCAGGAACGAGATCGACCACCACTTCGGGCGATGTTCATCGGCACCTACGAGCACACGATCGACGACAAGAGCCGGCTCACGCTGCCGGTTCGCTTCCGCGCCGAGCTCGGCACGGCGGTCGTCCTCAGCCGCGGGCTCGACGGCGTCGTGGCCGTGTATCCGCGCGGGGCGTGGACGGACGGTGTGCAGACTCGCATCGCCGCGCTCGATCCACTGTCGCGAAGGGCACGTGAGCTCCAGCGCTTCTTCTTCGCCGGAGCCTCCGAGGCGACCGTCGACAGCCAGGGTCGCATTCTCGTCCCGGGTGCCCTCACCACGTACGCGAGCCTCGAGCGAGAGGTCGTGGTGACCGGCATGAACGACCACCTGGAGCTTTGGAACCCGACCGCGTGGTCGGAGCACATGGAGGCCGTCGAAGGGGGGAGCGCCGAAGATGCAGCCGAACATCTTGCCGATCTCGGACTCTGATCACGTCCCGGTGCTCGGCGACGAGGTGCGCGAGCTCCTCGCCGTCCAGCCGGGGGAGACGGTCGTCGACGCCACGTTCGGTGCGGGGGGTCACGCGCGCCTCCTGGCCGAGGATCTCGATGGTCGAGGAAAGCTCGTCGCGATCGACCGCGATCCCGGCGCAAAGCCGTACTTCGACCGCTTCAAGGCGGCCGCGCGTGTCGAGGTGCGCTTCCTCCGCGGCGATTTCGGGGTCGTGCTGACGCAGCTCGCCGCCAACGAGATCAAGGCCGACGCGATCCTGCTCGACCTCGGGGTCTCGTCGATGCAGATCGATCGGCCCGAGCGAGGCTTCTCGTACGCGACCGACGCGCCGCTCGACATGCGCATGGATCCGTCTTCCGAGCAGAGCGCCGCTGCGATCGTCAACACGTGGGGCGAGTCCGAGCTGGTCTCGATCTTCCGGCGCTACGGTGAAGAGCGCTTCGCGGCCCCCATCGCGCGCGCGCTCGTCCGACGCCGGACGGAACGCCCGTTCACGCGCACCGGCGAGCTCGTCGACACGATCAAGCTGGCGATCCCCACCCCGGCGCGGTTCGGAGAGGGTCATCCGGCCAAGCGCGTCTTCCAGGCGCTGCGGATCGCAGTGAACGACGAGCTCGCGCAGCTCGAGGAGGCGCTGCCTGCTGCGCTCGAGATGCTCCGTCCCGGGGGTAGGCTCGCCGTGATCTCCTTCCACTCGCTCGAGGACCGGATCGTGAAGCGGTTCTTCGCGGCGCAGGCGAAGGGCTGTACGTGCCCGCCCGACTTCCCGACCTGTATCTGCGGGAAGGAGCCGACGCTTCGTCTCCTCACGCGCAAGCCGGTGCGCCCCGGCTCGGCCGAGACGGATGCGAACCCGCGCGCCGCCTCCGCCCGGCTCCGCGCCGCGACGAGGGCTGGCTGATGTCGACGGTCGCCCAGACGACCGTACGGAGACGGCGGACGACGACCCGCGCTCGAAGCGGGCGTGGCGTGTTCACGGGAGGCGTCGTCTGGATCGTCGCGATCGCGGCGCTCCTGGCCGGCGTCGTCGCGGTCAACGTCCTCGCGCTGCGCCTCAACGTCGAGCTCGACGAG
>Ga0183260_10001343_pt1 | contig 20676 bp, 17 predicted proteins | sample AntDrymUQ4972206_2_FD_129768 | JGI IMG/M metagenome (GOLD analysis project Ga0183260, IMG submission 129768) | Polar desert sand microbial communities from Dry Valleys, Antarctica - metaG UQ497 (22.06) (version 2) (version 2) | ecosystem: Environmental > Terrestrial > Soil > Desert | place...
GCGATGGCGACGGAGTTTATGTGGAGGGAGGCCGTCTTTTCGTGGTCCTCGCCAACCTCAACCACCCGGAAGGATGGGAGTCGTTCAAGGCTCGTGTGATGCCCAAAGTGAATCTTCTGGGAGCCTCACTCGAGCACCGGATCTTTGGGACGGACCCGACTGCCGACAGCCTCTACCGGCGTGCGCAGTCCATGATCCTGCCCGTGGAACCCCGCCACTAGCCAGGCCCGCTGGTACCCGCTAGCGTGGGAGACAAGTTTCTTGAATTAAAGTGTTGACGGGCCGCAAAAGGAGCCGTAGTATGCTCTGTGAAGGGTGCCCTACCAACTTGCGGGTAACCCTAATTCGCGACACAAACCCGACCAGGAGGTAGCCCCTTGATGCGCAAGTTCGCAAGCCTACTAAGTGCCCTAGCAATTTTTCTATTCGTTTTTCCGATTGCCCCGGCCGCCGTGGCCGCGCCCTCGATTTTTATCAAGACCGAGGGTTTTGCGGCCAAGACAGGTTTTCGATTCGTTTTCGCCTGGGAGACTACCGTGCCGATCCTTGCCACGGTTCGCTTTGGCACTGCACCCGGCGCTCTCAACGAGACGGCTTTCGTCTTCCCTGCCGGTGGGACGCCCGACCGGGCCGGTATGGCCATGATCGACCGCCCGCTCCTCGTCGGTGAGACGATTTACTGGCAAGTCGAGGACGACCTGACGGGGGATAAGTCTTTAGTCAAGAGCTTCAAAGCCGCGAACGCCTACACGGACTGGGACCCTGTGTCGCAGTCATACACGATCGACCTGGTGGTCCAACTCGACAGCCAGTCCCTTCCTCCCGGTATCCCCTCCGACCAGGCCCTTGACGACATCGCTGCGGGGATCAACGTCTTCGCCGAAAGGTTGTACGACGCAACCGACACGTACATCAGACTCGGTGAAGTACTCATCACCGACACCAATCTCGACTATTCCGCAAATGCTCCCTTCTTTCCCGCTGCATGTTTCGCCGGCAGTACAAACGCCGCGGATGTGCTGGTGCAGACCACTGTTCCATTCGATAGCCACACCTTTGGAGGATGGTCGATCGACGATCCGTGCATAGGCTTCTATGTGGGCCGAATCGGGCAGCTGGTCGTTCCATGGGAGGACGACCTGCACTTTGGTTACGTTTCGACCCATGAGATGGCCCACTATGCTCTCAACGCTCCCGACCTTTATCTGGCCAACAGCGACGCCGATTGCAGAAGCGCGAATCTCGATCAGTGGGACGGTTCCCTGATGCACAACACCGGCGGGTTCAATGGCGCGGCATGGGAACTTACCGAGCTGGATAGAAATGCAACTCTCACGCCCTGCGCCCACGGAACTAAGCCCTACAGCTGGGACGCACTAAGGGAACGGTACACAAACGTCCCGCTTGCGCCCAACGGACCTATCGACCATAACCGTGACACTCTTGCCCGAGGCAATGAAGACGGAGGGGCCCTCGAGATCCACATCTTGGACCGCGAGCAGGCGACCCAGACTTCTACGTTGAGGGGATTCGTTCCCGACGACGGGCAGGCGCCTGCTCCCGGAAGCCCCTGCAAAGAACCGGGCCAATTCATCTTGAGCGACCCCAAGGGAGATTCAGCTTTTGGTCTCGCCGCTGGGCTCCCAGAGCACGACATTCGTGAGCTTCGCATTGCCGAGCCCAATGTGCTCGGTCCAGGCAAGGTCGTCTTCACACTCAAGATGGAAGGTTTGCAGAACCCGACCCCCAATACGACCTGGCCGGTCGTATTCAAGGACCAATTGGGCGCCGACCGCTGGGTGCGAATGCAGACGAACGCGGCCGGAGTGGTCACCTTCTCCAGCGGGACGGGGACAAACCCAACCGGTGTGACGGGGCTCCTTCCAGCAGACCCCACCAGCAGTTTCAATGCCGACGGGACAATTCGAATTGTCGTCACCCGGGCGAACATCGGCAACCCTGGGCCGGGTCAACAGCTGACGGCGTTTCTCACCCGCGTTCAAGCAGGAGTAGTTACTCCGGACAACATGCCCGACAGTCGCGTACAATCCGGGAGCTACACCATCATTGGAAGCGAGAACTGCAGCGCGGCCGATAACAACCCGCCCGTTGCAGTTGACGACGTCGCAACCACCAGTGAGGACTCGTCTGTGACGGTCGCGGTGCTCGCCAATGACTCCGACCCCGACGGCGACGCAGTCTCGGTCTCGAGCGCGGGGGTTCCCGCGAACGGTACCGCCACGAAGAATCCGGATGGGACGGTGACCTATGCCCCCAATCTCAACTTCAATGGGACCGATAGCTTCACATACACGATCGGCGACGGAAAGGGAGGAAGCGATACCGGTACTGTGACGGTGACGGTGTCACCGCAGCCCGATCCGCCCAAAGCCGTTGACGACCAAGCGACGACTTCCTTGAACACAGCGGTGACGGTCGCCGTCCTGGCTAACGATGCCGACCCCGATGGTGACACCCTGACTCTCGCCGGCGTGACGGACCCTCCGAACGGCTCAGCGGTCATTGTTGGAAGCCAGGTCAAATACACACCGGACACCGGTTTCACCGGGACCGACTCCTTCGACTACACAATCAGCGACGGCACGTCTACCGACGTAGGAACGGTTGTGGTAAGGGTTCTCCCGGCAGGAGCTGGGACTCCATGCATAGTGCCGGGCACAACCGTGCTAACCGATCCTTTGGGCGATCAAACAGCCGGGGGTTCCGCCTACGATATACGCTCCATCTCGGCCGCCGGAAGGTTTCTAAGCGATGGAACCCTCGTCTTTACGCAGAAGCAAGAGGGGGGATTTAACCCGCCGCCTACAAACTCCTCATGGCGAATCACTTGGGACCACGTCACAACCGGCGCCAGCACGGTAACGACCACCTACTGGGTCGGTATGGACACCTTCGACCCGGTAGGCCCGCCTACGTTCTCCTACGGCAGGCTTGATCCGACCTTGGGATTCGTAACGGTCGGAGCGGCCGACGCAGGATCTTTCACTCCAGATGGAACGATCACGATCAAAATCGCAGCGGTGAAGGTAGGCAACCCCGCGCCCGGTACGGTCCTTAAAAACTTTGTTGGCCGGGCCCAGCTCTTCGTGGGCGTGGGCCAGGCGGGTGGGATTCTGCTGAACCTAGACGGAACCACGAACTCCACCTCTACGACGGCTCCTCCTCGGAGCTTTGAGGTCGCAGCCTGCGTTGTTGCCTCGCCCAATGGCCCTCCTTCAGCGATCAACGATGCTGCATCCACGAACGAAGACAGTGCGGTGACTGTGACGGTACTCGCGAACGACACCGATCCCGACGGAGATACGCTGACAGTGACGGAAGCCACTCAAGGATCCAACGGGACGACTGTGGTTAACCCGGACAACACGGTCACCTACAGCCCGAACCCGAACTTCAACGGGGCTGATTCGTTCTTCTATACGATCAGCGACGGCGAGTTTACTTCCAGCGCGAGCGTCAGTATCACGGTGCATCCGGTCAACGACCCACCCGTGGCTGAGAATGACTTCGCCAACACGAGGAAGAACAAGGCGGTCAACGTGCCTGTGCTCAACAACGACAGCGACCCGGAGGGAGACCAGATCAGTGTGGTCAGCGCGTCGCAGCCGGTGAATGGAACCACGACCGTGAATCCCGACGGAACTGTTACGTTCACACCACGGCACGGATTCGACGGGGACGTCACATTCACCTACACCATCTCAGATGGAAACGGCGGAGAAGATTCTGCGACCGTCACCGTCCGAGTCGGTAAGGAGCGGTGATTCCAACCCAAATTATGCGCTGAGGATTATTTCGAAGCGGGTCTAGATAAGAAGGTCTCTCAGTTGTTTGACGAAAAGGCCCACGTCGGTTACAAGACCCGCGCTCTGGATGCTGCCGCGGTCGAGTAGTTTGGTGACCGTCGAAGGATTGATGTCGACGCAAACGATTGGTATCGCCGCTGGAAGAAGGTTGCCGGTTGCGATTCCGTGCAGCATCGATGAGACTACGATTGCCATCCCCACGTCAGCGATAAGGGCGCGCATCTGACGCTGGGCGTCGACTATGTCGGTAACGGTGTCGGGCAGGGGCCCGTCATCTCGGACAGAGCCCCCCAAGACGTAAGGGACCCCCTTTTTGATCAAGGCGTGCATCACGCCCCCTTTAATCGTGCCGTCCTTGACGGCCTCGGCGATGCTCCCCGAGCGGCGGACGGCATTGATCGCTCGAATGTGGTGCTCGTGGCCCCCTTCGGCCGAGGTGCCCTTCTCGAGATAGACGCCGAGGGATGTCTTGAAGATGGACGACTCGATGTCGTGAGTGGCGAATCCGTTTCCGGAGAATAGGACGTTGACCCAACCTTTGTTTACTAGATCGCAGAGGTCTTTGCCGGATCCCGTGTGAATGAGAGCCGGGCCGCAAATCCATAGAATCTTCTTGCCTGCCGACCGCACTCGCTTCATTTCCTCGGCAACCCTTGCGATTTGCAGTTCTTTCGGTTTTTCCGACGACACCGACGACGCCATGAAGGCGAAGTCCGAATGGTCGCGGGGCCGTTCCATTGGAGTGACCCGCAGACCTGCTCGACCGGTTACAACCGCCTGACCTTTGCGAATGTCTGACACGGGTACAGTTCGGGCGTGACCCCCGGAGACGACGATCCCGCAATCCATTTCGGGATTTTCAACCGGCACCCACTTGCCGGCGATGCGGACTTCCGTCGGAAGGTTTGTCGTGGAATAAAAATGGTACGGGAAAGCACCGTCCCGGTCGGCGGCCTCGACAGTAGCGTCGCCCGCATCGACGGGCACGGCGCCCAGAGGCAGGAGCCTGGCAAGTATGCGTTCGAGCGATTCTTGGTCCTTCGTCCAGAACTCGATGCGCGCCACCGAAGCATCCTGGTGGGTGCGGCCGATTTGGAATTGAACGATCTCGTACTCGGCCCCCCCTTCAACCAACTCGTCGAGAATCCTGGGCAGCAGCAGAGAATCGATGATGTGCCCAGTCAGCTCGACGGCCTCTGTAAAGGGTCCCCGTGTCATGTTAGGGGATCGTATCTCCTCGGGCCGCCTTGAGCCTTGAAATCCGGTATGGTTTCTATTGGGAAGCGGGGTGAGTGTGGGTGGAAAAGGGTAACTTCCTTTATCGTTTTATAAAGGTGATTTTGAAGCCGGTTATGCGCGTCCTTTACAGGGTGCGGGCAGAGGGCATTGAGGCGCTACCCGAAGACGGCCCGGTAATTGTCGTAGCGAACCACGTCTCATTCATGGACTCCTTATGGATTCCGCTCGTCGTCCCGCGACGAATGTTCTATCTCGCAAAGTCCTCCTATTTCGAATCATGGAAAACTTCCTGGCTGTTCAAGGCGCTTGGCATGATTCCGGTAAAGCGTGAGATCAAAGAGAAGACCGAGGCGGCGCTGCAAGCCGGGCTGGGGGTACTCCAATCCCAGGGAGTGCTCGGGCTTTATCCGGAGGGCACTAGGTCTCCGGACGGACGCCTTTACCGGGGCCGAACTGGAGTTGCCAGGCTCGCGCTTAGAGCGAAGGCATGCGTCGTGCCGGTGGGTTTGATCGGCAGCCGCGAAGTGATGCCGAAGGCGGCGAGGTTTCCAAAATTGTGGGGCCGCGTCACGGTCAAGTTCGGAACACCGCTTTCCTTCGAAAGGTACTTCTCGCAAGAGGAGAATCGCTTCGTCCTTCGGAACGTGACCGACGAAATCATGTACGAGATCATGGCTCTGACGGGGCAGGATTACCACGACGAATACGCCTCAAAAGAGGCCACCGAGCTGATCCCGGAGGACTTCCGGATTCCAGAAGACGAAATGCTGGGCTAGAGGCGGGCTTTCGCGACCGCCTTTTGCCAGCCATCGTAAAGAGTTGCTCTGCGGTCCTCAGACATTTTCGGCTCAAAGAGACGATCTAGTTTCCACTGGGACGCGACGACATCTGTTCCCGACCAGAAGCCCTCTGTGATACCGGCGAGATAAGCGGCCCCCATCGCCGTCGTCTCCTGGATGCGAGGTCTCGCTACCGGAACGCCAAGCATGTCGGCCTGGAATTGACACAACACGTCCATGACGCTGGCGCCGCCGTCGACTCGAAGCTCGGTGAGAGGCACACCCGAGTCGTTGATCATGGCGTCGACCACATCCTTCGTTTGATAGGCCATGGCCTCCACAGTCGCTCTCGCGATGTGAGCCGCAGATGTTCCTCGAGTGATGCCGGTAATGAGGCCGCGGGCGTGGGGGTCCCAGTGCGGAGCTCCAAGACCCACCAGGGCAGGGACGAATGTCACGCCGCCCGTGTCCTCGACGCTGGAAGCAAGCGGTCCAATCTCCGAAGCGTCCGAGATGATTCCGAGGCCGTCTCTTAGCCACTGTATCGCCGCGCCCGTGACAAAGATCGACCCTTCCAGCGCGTAATCCACCCGGTCGTCGATTCCCCAAGCGATCGATGCGAGAAGGCCGCTCTGCGATACCGGGTGGGCATCTCCGGTGTTGGTGAGGACGAAGGAACCGGTGCCGTACGTGTTCTTCGACATCCCGGGTTCAAAGCAGGCTTGGCCGAACAAAGCCGCCTGTTGATCGCCGGCCACGCCCGAGATCGGCACTTCACGACCGCCAAACTGTGCAGGGGCTGTGACGCCGAAGCGATGCGACGAGGGCTTGACGTCGGGAAGCAGGGCCGCCGGAACTTCGAGTGCGGCAAGAAGTGCAGGATCCCAGTTCAAGTCGTGAATGTTGAACATCAAAGTGCGGCTGGCGTTGGAGTAGTCGGTGACGTGGGACACACCACCTGTTAGTTTGGCGATTAGCCAAGTGTCTATCGTGCCAAAAGCGAGTTCACCGGCCTCGGCGCGCGTTCGAAGTTCGGGTATTTCTCGCAGGAGCCACGTGAGTTTGGTGCCTGAAAAATACGCGTCGAGCACAAGTCCGGTTTTTGCCCGGACGGTCTCCTCAAGTCCTTTCGCTTTTAGTTCTGTGCAGATATCCGCCGAGCGCCGGCACTGCCACACAATGGCATTGTGGACTGGGCGCAGGGTATGTCGTTCCCAAACCACCGTCGTCTCGCGTTGGTTGGTGATGCCGATGGCGACGATCGCCGCCGAGCCGATTCCTTCGAGCGCCTTGTTAAGTGTGATTTGAACCGCTTTCCAGATTTCTTCAGGATCGTGCTCCACCCATCCCGGTTTGGGAAAGTGCTGAGCAAACTCCTGGTAGGTCTTGCGGAAGAATGCTCCCTCGGCGTCGACAAGAAGAACTGTGATTCCCGTCGTGCCCGCATCGATGGCTAAGACGTACTTCAAGGAAACGGCGGAGCGGGTTCCGCGGGAGTCATGATCTCCATGCGGACCTGCTTTACTCCGCTCAAGCCGAGCGCCTGCGCCGCTCCCGCCGAAAGGTCGAGAACTCTGCCTGGGATGTAGGGCCCGCGGTCCGTGATTACAACCACAACTGACTTGCCTGCGAAATCTACTTTGAGCAGAGTCCCGAAAGGGAGCACGAGGCTCGCCGCGGTCATTTGCTCCTGGTGATAGGTGGCGCCACTCGAGGACCGCCGGCCGTCAAAGCCGGGGCCGTACCAGGACGACATGCCCGTCGTAACCACGCCCGTCGATCGCAGTCGAGCGGGAGTGATCCATGCGAGAAGCGCAGCCAGCCGTTCGTCAAGAACGCGCTGGCGCGCGGTGCGGCGAGCTTCAACTGCGGGTGAAACTCCGCTGCGGACGACGGAACGGGCTGCTAGCTCGGCCTTTCGGCGTGCCGCTTCAAGTGCCGCCAGTTCACTCTGGGCACCGGCGAGAAACTCCTGCTGTTCTCCGAGCGCTTTTTGAATCTCATCACGGACCGCTTCTAGGCGTTTGGTCGCGGCGGTTAGCTCCTGCTTGTTCTCTTCTACGCCAGTGCGGCCCGCTTCGATTGCTGAGGCGGCTTCCGTCAAGCGTTTGTAAGTGGCTGCATCTTGTTCGAACGTAACACCCAAGGTTTTCGCGAAAGAGAGAAACTGGGCGAAGGTGCGAACCCCAAACAGAAACTGGATCTGACCGAGACTGCCTCGCTTGTACGCCTCGCGAGCGCGTGCGCTTATGGCGCGCTTTGATTCTTCAGCCTTGCGCGTGGCAGCTTGGACGCGAAGGCGCGTGACGGCAACGTTGACCGAGGCGGAAGTCAAGGCCTGATCGAGGGAGTTAGCTTCGCCAAGAAGCGCGGTCAGGCGTGCGGTCAGAGAGTCGAGACGCCCCTGCGCGGCTTTGACTCGTGATCGCTGCTCAGCGACCCTGTCGACCGCGGCCGCGGGAGCCGTTGAAAACACGAGTGCGACAACTACGAACAATGCTCCCGCTCTGATTCTCATGCTCTTATCGTAAGGGTTTAGATAGACGATAATGGTGTTCATGAGAATCGGCATTCTGACGGGCGGGGGCGATTGCCCGGGCCTCAACGCGGTGATCAGAGCGGTCGTGCGTAAGGGCATCGACCGGTACGGCGACGCGATCGTCGGTTTCCGAGATGGCTGGAAAGGTCCGATGGAGGGGATCGCGTCTGAGCTCACCATCGAAAACACGCGAGGAATCCTTCATCGCGGTGGAACGATTCTCGGGACATCGCGCACGAACCCATTCAAGGAGGCAAATGGCGTCGAGCGAATCAAGGAAACTCTCGAGGCACATCGCATCGACTGCCTGATTCCGATCGGCGGCGAGGATACTCTGGGAGTCGCGAACAAGTTACATTCCGCGGGAATCTCGGTGGTCGGAGTCCCCAAAACGATAGATAACGATCTATCGGGAACTGATTACACATTCGGGTTCGACACCGCTGTCAACATTTGCACCGAGGCCATCGACCGCTTGCACACGACCGCCGAGTCCCATCATCGAGTCATGGTTGTTGAAGTGATGGGACGACATGCCGGTTGGATAGCCGTGCATTCCGGGATCGCCGGCGGGGCGGACATAGTGTTGATACCCGAGCGCCCTTTCGACCTGGACGCTGTCGCGTCCCACTTGAAGCATCGTCATGCGCGAGGGCGAACCTTTTCCATCGTTGTCGTTGCGGAGGGCGCGACGCCGCAGGCAGGGCAATTGGCTACTCAAACCGAGGAAACGGACTCCTTCGGGCACGTGCGTCTCGGCGGGATCGGGTCGGCCTTGGAAAAGGAGCTGGAATCCCGGACAGGTTTTGAGACGCGCGCGACCATCCTCGGACACGTGCAGCGGGGAGGCAGTCCGACGGCGTTCGACCGAGTGCTGGCGACGCGCTTTGGAGTGGCGGCGATCGACGCGGCACACAGTGGCGATTTCGGGATGATGGTGGCCCTTCACGGGACTAGGATCGAACTTGTATCTCTAGCCGAGGCCGTGGGGGAGCCTAAAACTGTAGGCGACGATCTCTATTCGGTTGCGGAAGTCTTCTTCGGCTAGTCTCATCTGATGCAGCGGATAGTCGACTTTCGTTCGGATACTCTGACCAAGCCGACGGCTGCAATGCGCGAGGCAATGGCAAATGCCGAAGTTGGCGATGATGTCTTCGGGGAGGATCCGACGACCAATCTCTTACAGCGCAGGGTCGCCGGGATATTCGGGGCCGAGGCTGCGCTCTTTGTCCCAAGCGGAAGCATGGGTAACCTAGTGTCGCTTCGCGTTTTCGCCGGGCCAGGGGATGAAGTCATCTGTCATGAAAACGCGCACTTCCTTCATTACGAGGTTGCGTCCCTGGCTGCCGTCGGAGGAATTCAAGCTCGCGCTGTGCCGGGACATTGGGGCGTGTTAGACGTAGATGCCGTAATCGAAGCCATCCGTCCCTCTTCGTACACATTTCCCAAGACAAAAGCGATAGCGTTGGAGAACACCCACAACCTGGCCGGCGGAACCATCTATCCAATTGACGACATCCGGGCCGTTAACAAGATCGCCGGAGAACACGGTCTGAAAGTGCACATGGACGGCGCCCGCATTTTCAACGCTTCAGTTGCAAGTGGTGTTCCAGTGTCTGAATACTTCTCTTTGGTGGATGGTTTGACCTTCTGTTTCTCCAAGGGCCTGGGGTGTCCGGTGGGATCGATGGTCGTTGGGTCCGCCGATTTCGTACAGACCGCTCACCGGTTTCGCAAGATGCTCGGAGGGGGAATGCGTCAGACGGGGGTGCTGGCGGCCGCTTGTCTGGTGGCTCTTGACACGATGATCGATCGACTGGCCGACGATCACACCAACGCGAAGAGGCTGGCCGAAGGAATAGCGGGAATTCGTGAGGGGGCAGCCTTCCCCGGTAACGTGGAGACCAACATGGTTCTTGTCAAGAGTGAGGCTTTGGGGTTTTCGCCGACGGAGTTCGCTGCGGCTGCCGCAACGAAAGGGATCAAGTGTCAGGCCTACCAGCGGGGGAATGTGCGACTGGTTACGCACAACGGGGTATCCGCCGACGACATCGAATTTGCGATCGAGGCAATCCGGACGATCTTGCGATGACGACCAGGTTGCTTTCAGGGGTCGCCGGTGTAGAATTCGCTCCCGTTGGCTTCCTAGGAGGGTAGATATGGCTAAGAGTGACCTGGAGATGCTTCAGAAGGTGCCGATATTTTCGGAGCTTTCCAAGAAGCACATTAAGTTTGTCCTGAAAGAGTCCAATCCAGAACTATTCAGCCCGGGACAGACCATCGTCAAGCAGGGGGACCCCGGCGGCCGTTTCTTTGTCATTTTCGAGGGACTCGCGGACGTCCTTCAAGGAAATCGAAAAAAGGCGAAGCTGGGCGCTGGCGACTACTTCGGCGAGATGTCTGTTCTCGACCGCCATCCGCGGTCTGCCACTGTCCAAGCCGACACCCACGTGAGGGGTGTATCGCTTGCGTCGTGGAACTTTCTGGCATTGGTGGAGGAAAACCCTTCGATGGCGAAGAACCTGCTCACGCATCTGTCCAAGAGAGTGCGGGCCCTAGAAGGCGCAGCCCACTCTCATTAACCTCTAGGTGTCGCGCCTCCCCGTTTCAGTGCGCAACGTTACGAACAAGATCGCACCGAACATTAGCGCGGCCCCCGTCCATCCAACGATGCTGAGCCTTTCACTGAGAATCGTGTAACCGGCAAGCGTGCCGAACACCGGCTCCATCGCGACAACTATCGCGGTCTTCGTAGGGGACAAAAACTGCTGCGCCCAGGTCATCACCAGAAAAGCAACCGCAGTCGCCCCGATGCCGGTGACGGCTAGCGCCCACCAGACCTCGGAGGTCGACGGCGCCACCCAATCTTCGAGCGTTAAAGAAATCAAGGCAAATGCGATCGTCGAGAAAACGATCTGCCCGAAGGCCAATTGGCGCGCGTCGCAAATGGGGGAGTAGCGACCGAGCAGGACGATGTGGGCGGCGAAAGCGAGCGCGGTCACAAGTGTCAGAGCATCACCCAGATTGAAGGAAACTGTCGGACCGATCGTGAGGAGTGCAAGACCGGCTGCCGACATCGCAACCGCGAGGACGGTGACGGCCGACGGCTTTCGTTTCAGAACGACCACGGCAAGGACGGGAGTCATTACCACCGTGAGGCCCGTGATCAATGCGGATTTGGTCGCGCCGGTGTATCGGAGGCCGAGAGTTTGGAACGCATATCCGACGGCGAGGGCCGACCCTACGGCGGCGCTGGAACCGAGCGCCTTGGAAATACCCCGAATCGTGGAACGAGGAAACGCTGCCAACAGGACTATTGCCCCCAAGGTGAATCTCAATGCGAGGAACTGAAGCGGTGGTATTTGAAGAATCGCTTGTTTTACAACCACGAAGGTGTAGCCCCATAGGGCAGTCACTGCTATCAACCCGCAGGTCGCTGCAAGTGGCTTCCTGCGTATGTGCATGTTGCGCTAGAGCATCTCTGCGAGTTCTCTCGCATTGTTTACGGCGTAATCGCTATAGCAGTTGTTCATGAGTATGTGCACTTGTTTGGTCTTGGCCGCGAGTTCCTTTATCTTTGGAACCCATTCGGCGAGTTCGGAGTGCGAATAGTTGTATGCAAATCGGGGAGTGGCGGTCGCATGCGGCTTTTTCCATTCCTTGACGTTGCGCCCGTGGAATCGCACATAGGCAAGATCCTTCGAGGTCTCCGCCGCCATGGGAGGCATGCTTGATGCGAACCCCTGAGGCATGTCGACGCTCGTAATTGGAATGTTCGCAGAAGTCAGGAAATCCAGAGTCCGCTCAGCGTTCTTATCGTTCAACCAAGTAGCGTTCCGAAACTCCACCGCTACCCTGTACTTCGGCAACCGGTCCCGGCACTCAGTGACGTAGTCACGACTTTGGGATCCGGGCAGGAACCATTCCGGGAACTGAAAGTGAACTACCCCGAGCTTGCCGGACGAATGAAGCGGGAAAAGACTTGCGGAAAATCGGCGCCAGCATTCGTCCACCAATTCCTCCGGAAGATTCTTCGCATAGAAGGAATGCTTGCCGGCCTGGTCGGCGGGTACCAGTTGCATAAGGTCCGAATAAATGGAGTCAGGCCGGGTTGGATGATGGGTGAGTAACGAGTACGCCTTTATGTGAAACGTGAAGTCTGTCGGGGTTCTGTTTATCCAGGCAAGGACATTGCGATCCGTGGGTGGAAAGTAGTAAGTGGAATCCACTTCGACGATGGGGAAGGTGCTGGAGTAGAAGCGCAGTCGCGCTTCCGCGCTGCTCGCCTGCTTTGGATAGAAGCCGCTTTGGAGCAGCGTTTTGTCCGTCCAGGATGCGGTGCCGATCAGTATCTTTCCCACTGAGTGCGGTTTAGATTTGGGGGCGGCCCTCGTCGTCGACCAGGACGTATGTGATGCGGCCCTTTTTCTTAAGGCCTCCCGTGGCTGGTGCCCTGGGTCGCCGTGCGGTAGCACGCGCCGGTTGCGTATGTGCACGAGAGTCCGTCACGGAACCGACAAGCGCCTCGATTTCCTGCACCTCCTCCGAGGCGTCGACATTCTGGGTGATTAGCAGGCCGTCCCAGTTGAGCTGGACCAATTGCGCCGCCTCCACTTCGATCTGTGGACCAGATCTTGCCGCGTCCGGCGCTGGGTCAGATGCGGTGGTGTCGGAGATCGCAGCCGCTCGCGCGGTCTTGATGGCCTGCCGGTCACTCTTGAACCGTCGGATCGAGCGTTGCGGCGGGCCGGATGAGCTGCGTGCCAGCAAAAGAACCCCGACCAGGACCACCACCCAAAGGGCAGCGGCCGAGAGCCCAATCGCAAATCCGGTCATGTCGGCATCCTATGGTCTGGAGCGGTTCGGATGTAACGTGTTAGAATTTGAGCGATCGCTCAAATTCCTCAAAGGTGGCGAAAATGGACGAATTAGAGATTTTGGCGGCCATGGACCGGGCGGAGGATCGTTTGGCCGCAGGGCGCGATTTGAAGGGCTCAGGGTTTTGGCGCGTGGTCGATCACCTGCGAAGCCATCCGGAAGACGCCCGCCGCCTCGGCGGCAGGGCAGCGCACATCGACCGTGCGGCCTTTGAGCAAGGGGTGAAGCTCAGGGTTCCTGAGGCGATTGGAACATCGGTTCTTGCTCTCGGCACTCTCGCAGGTGTAGCAGCGATAGTCATCAGCGCCTCGATCGGTGATTCAACGGTTCGAACTCTGATGTTTCTGGGCTCGGTTGGGACCTTGCTCATCACGACTCACAGCCTGACCCACTGGATCGTTGGGCGAATGATGGGCATCCGCTTCACTCACTTCTTTCTGGGCGGGCCGCCGCCTCCGCGGCCGGGGGCCAAAATGGACTACGACTCCTATTTGCTTGTCTCACCGAAAAGGCGTGCAGTGATGCATGCGTCGGGCGCCGTCGTTACGAAAATCATTCCCTTTGCAATGCTGCCGGTTGCGGCCAGTTTAGGTGTCGAATCTTGGGCGTCCTATGGGCTGATCGTCGTCGGGGTGGGCCAGATCATCACCGACGTTCTTTTCTCGACCAAAACATCGGATTGGAAGAAAGTAAAGCGCGAGATGAAAGCCGCGCGGGCTTAGTCGTCGAGTTCTAACGGAGGACTGGAACCTAAAGCGTAAAGTCGTTGGGGAATCCTGCCTGATTCGTAAGATAGACGGCCCGCTTCACAGCCAAGTCGAATGGATCGCGCCATGCCTATCGGATCTTTCGCTTTGGAGATCGCGCTTGCAACGAGTACCGCGTCGCAACCCAGTTCCATCGCGAGGGCGGCATCCGATGCCGTGCCTATGCCGGCGTCGAGCACAACAGGCACCGATGCGCCTTCGACGATGATTGCGATGTTGTAAGGATTGCGAATGCCTGCCCCGCTTCCGATGGGGGAGCCCAGCGGCATCACCGCAGCACATCCAGCGTCTTCCAGCCGACGCGCAAGGATCGGGTCGTCGTTGCAATAAGGAAGCACGACGAAACCCTCCTCGACCAGTTGGCGAGCCGCGCGGATCAGTTCCGGGCCATCGGGAAACAAAGTCCTGTCGTCGCCGATGACCTCGAGTTTGATCCAGTTGGTATCGAGCGCCTCACGAGCCATCTGCGCGGTCAGGACTGCATCGGCGGCCGTGTAGCAGCCAGCCGTGTTGGGCAGTATGTCGCAGCCGGCGGCTTCGATTACGTCGAGGATCGAGCCGCGAGCTAACGGGTCAACTCGCCGCATCGCGACCGTTGCAATCTGCGACTCGCTTTCCGAAAGAGCTTGTCCCATCACCTGAAGACTCGTGAAGCCTCCGGTGCCGAACAAGAGGCGCGACTCAAAGATACGGCCGGCGATCTGAAACTTCTCGGTCAACCGCCCTGCACCGCCCTCAAGATCTTGATGCGTTGACCGTCGCGCAGCCTGGTCCGATCCCAGGTGCCGCGTGCGACGACCTCACCGTCCACGGCAACCGCGATGCCGCGAGGCTGATCGATGCCCATCTCAGACAGAAGACTGTTCAGAGTTACGGTTTCGGGCAGCTCGCGGGTTGCGCCGTTCACGACAAGTCTCATGGCGAGAACCGCAGAGGCGAGAAGGGGTCTAACTCTGACGGGACCTCGTCCTTCGCGATGAGTTGAGCGACCAATTCGCCAGTGATGGGGGCAAGAAGTATGCCGTTTCGATAATGACCGACGGCTGCAATCACACCTTCGATCGAGGTGGGGCCGATCAGCGGGGCATTGTCCGGCGTCCCCGGCCGCGAGGCCGCCGATGCCTCGGTGAGTTCCATTTCCCGGATACCCGGCAACACTTCCTGGGCCGCGCGCAATAGTTCGAACACTCCGCCCGCGGTGACCAACGTGTTGTGGCGCTCTTCGACCGTCGCGCCGACGACGATCTCGGCGTTGCTGCGCGGCACGAGGTAAACATCTTCGGTCACGACGATGCGACGGACGAGTCTTGCCCCACCGTCGTTTCTGAGGCGCAGAATCTGACCCTTGACTGGACGAAGGGCTTCTTGCACTTCTTGGGGCACTCCTTGGATGCTGCGTGTAGCCGCGCCCGCGCACAGGACGACTTGGCCCGAGTGAATCGTTTCCCCCGTTTGCAAAGTAACTTCGCCTGACCGGATCGCTGTCACCGCCACCCCGGAATGGCTCGCCCCGCCGGCTTTGGCAAAAGCGAAGCCAAGTGCTTCGAGCAATTGCCTGGGATCAACTGCGCTCTCGCCATCCGCGAGCATTCCCGACTGAACGCCCGGGTGCAGCATCGGCTCGAGCTCGCGGCACGCTTCGCCCGCGAGCCACTCGACCTCCATCCCGGCCTCGGTGTGATATTCAAATAGCCGCCTCAGGGCTGCGGTTTCGTCGCGGTTCAAAGCGACGTGCAGCGAGCCTGCGTGGGTGTACTCGACCGCCACGCCCGCGGCTTCGGCCAGTTCCGCCAGAAAGGCCGGATAGCAGCGAGCGCCTTCGAGGTTGAATCTCAATAGGGATTCTCCGCCAAAGTTTGATTCTCCCACCGGAGCGAGCATCCCAGCCGCGGCCCACGAGGCCCCCCTGGGGGCGGGGTCCTGGTCGACGACGATGACCGACATACCGAGTTGCGCGGTGCGCCATGCGACGCAAAGCCCGATTACACCCCCACCTACAACTACGACATCGGCGCGTTTGTCGATCATGACTCGATGTAGACAGATCCGCCTTTTTCCTGAAACTCAGCGGACTTTTCTTTCATGCCGATCTCCAGCGCCGATTCGTCATCGAGTCCGTGGGCCGCGGCGTAATCGCGCACGTCTTGAGTGATCTTCATGCTGCAAAAGTGCGGACCGCACATCGAGCAGAAGTGGGCCTTCTTGGCCGGTTCCGCGGGCAATGTTTCGTCGTGGAAATCGCGCGCAGTTTCGGGGTCGAGCGACAAGTTGAATTGGTCTTCCCATCGAAACTCGAACCGTGCCTTCGACAAAGCGTCGTCCCAATCACGTGCCCCTGCATGTCCCTTTGCAAGGTCTGCGGCGTGAGCGGCGATCTTGTAGGCGATCACGCCATCTTTTACGTCCTTTTTGTTGGGAAGCCCAAGGTGCTCTTTGGGAGTGACATAGCAGAGCATGGCGGTGCCGTACCAACCGATCATCGCCGCGCCGATGGCCGAAGTGATGTGGTCGTATCCCGGAGCGATGTCGGTCGTGAGGGGGCCCAGTGTGTAAAAGGGGGCCTCGTGGCAGATCTCTAATTGCCGCTCCATATTTTCCTTGATCTGATGCATCGGGACGTGGCCGGGTCCCTCGATCATCACCTGTACGTCGTGATCCCAGGCGATCTTTGTGAGTTCTCCGAGCGTGTCGAGCTCACAGAACTGAGCTTCGTCGTTGGCGTCGGCGATCGAGCCAGGGCGAAGACCGTCGCCCAATGAGAAGGAGATGTCGTAGGCGGCCATGATCTCGCAGATCTCCTCGAAGTTGGTGTAGAGGAAATTCTCTTGGTGGTGCGCAAGGCACCAGGCCGCGAGGATCGCACCACCGCGCGAAACGATACCGGTGACTCGCTTCGCCGTCATTGGTATGTATCGAAGGAGGACCCCCGCGTGAATGGTGAAGTAGTCGACGCCCTGCTCCGCTTGTTCGATCAAGGTGTCGCGGTAAATCTCCCAGGTGAGCTCCTCGGCCTTGCCACCTGTTTTCTCGAGTGCTTGATAGATCGGCACTGTTCCGATAGGAACGGGGGAGTTGCGGATGATCCATTCACGCGTCGTGTGGATGTCGGCGCCCGTGGAAAGGTCCATGACGTTGTCGGCCCCCCAGCGGATGGCCCACGTCATCTTGTCGACCTCCTCCTGGATCGAAGATGCCACCGCCGAGTTGCCGATATTGGCGTTGATCTTTACCAGGAAGTTGCGACCAATGATCATTGGCTCGCTCTCGGGATGGTTGATATTGGAGGGGATGATCGCCCGGCCGCGCGCCACTTCGTCTCTCACGAACTCCGGCTCGACGCCTTCTCTTATGGCCACGAATTCCATCTCGGCGGTGATTTCCCCTTTGCGCGCGTAATGCATCTGGGTCACGCTTCGTCCGGGCTTAGCGTGAAGAACCCGCGGGGGCCTGCCGGTGAAGCCATCAACTTTGAAGGACGAAGTTCGGCCCGCGTACTCGGATACGTCGCCCCGGCCAAGAATCCAGTCCCGGCGCAGCGGTGTCAGGCCTCGCGTGATATCGATCGCGATATCGGAGTCGGTATAAGGACCGCTTGTGTCGTAGAGGCGAAGCGGCAAGTTTTCTTCGACGCCAAACCGGCCTTCCGTAGATGAGAGCGCCACTTCGCGCATCGGGACCCGAATCTCGGGGCGCGGCCCCTGGACGTATATCTTCTTAGAGTTGTGCATATCTCCTCCCTCCGCCGGCATTATCCGGATCAGGTTATGCGGTCGGCGCCGGACCAGGCGCCCTCTCAGCTTGGTTGCCCCAAGCTCCCACGTTAAGAAAAGATTATCGCAGGTATTAGTCGAAAGGTCACGATGGATCATCGTTCAGTAGTACGCAAAGAGTTCGAGCGGGCTGCATCTACGTTCGGCGATCGCACTCAGGGCAGGTTCGGCCACATGGAAGTGGTGGCCTTTTCAAGAGTCCGTTCCGGGACAAGCGTGATGGACGTAGGCGCCGGGACCGGCAACTTTCTTGCGCTCTTCGGGGAGCAGGCTCAGGCATTGATAGCCGTGGATCTAACTCCGGCGATGTTGTACGAGGGCCGTAAGCGGTTGGACGGGCTTTGGGCCGTGGTCGCCGACGGCGCTCTGCTGCCCTTCGCCGCCGCGTCTATCGACCTGGTGACCTGCGCTCAGATGCTGCACCACGTCGAGGAACCGCTGGAGATCATCAAAGAGATGAAGCGAGTTGCCGCCCTCAGGGTCCTCATCGTGGACCAGGTGGCCACCGAGGATGAGGCGGAAATAGACGCGATGAACGAGCTCGAGAAACTGCGAGATCCATCACACGCCCTGTCGCGGCCCCCATCGGCCTTTCGGAAACTACTGTCCGACGCGGGGCTCGAGCTGATAGATGAACGAATCGTGTCCAGCCGCGACACGTTGTCGAAGTGGATGTGGCCGGGTGAGTTTCCGGTAGATCGAATCGAGGCGGTGCACGACTTCGTGGAGCATCGTGGCAACGAGACGGGAATGGAGTTTGAACCGTCGGGGAACGACTACGACTTTACTCGCCGCAGGATGATGTTGCTGGCGCGCTAGCTGCCTCTAAGGGGCCAGTTCCGCCCGGACCCTCTCGGCGGCTTCGACCATGTTCTTCAGACTCGGTTCGGTCTCCGCCCAGCCCCGCGTCTTCAAGCCGCAGTCGGGTGTTACCCAAACTCGGCTGACGTCAATGACTTTCGCGGCAAGGCGCAGCTTCTCGGCCATCTCATCCACCGTTGGGATTCGCGGCGAATGAATGTCGTAGACGCCTGGGCCTATCTCCCGTTCGAAGCCGGTGTTTCGGAATTCATCGAGCAACTCCATGTCGGAACGTGAGGCTTCGATCAGCGAGACGTCAGCGTCGAGTCCGTCGATGGCCGAGATGATGTCGCCGAAATCTGAATAGCACATGTGCATGTGGATTTGAGTTTTGTCGGCCACCACTGAGGTTGTAAGGCGGAAAGAGTACACAGCCCAATCCAAATATTCGTCCCACTTGTCTCTTCGCAGCGGCAAGCCCTCTCGTAGCGCAGCCTCGTCGACCTGAATCACTTTCTGACCTGCGGCCTCGAGATCGGCAACCTCGTCGCGAAGGGCCAGCGCCAGCTGGATGCAGGTGTCCTTGAGCGGCTGGTCGTCGCGCACGAACGACCACATGAGCATGGTGACCGGGCCGGTGAGCATGCCCTTAACGGGCTTGTCGGTGAGGGACTGCGCGTATCGGATCCAATCGACCGTCATCGGTTTGGGTCTCGAGATGTCACCGTAGACGATGGGGGGTCTGACATAGCGCGTCCCGTAGGACTGGACCCATCCGTTTTGAGTGAAGGCGTAGCCCTCCATTAGTTCCGAGAAGTACTGGACCATGTCGTTTCGTTCCGGCTCACCGTGAACGAGCACGTCGAGGCCCGCCTTTTCTTGGAAGCGGATCACTCTTTCGATTTCTGACTTGGTCTCCTCGGCATAATGCTCGGGGGAAAGTTCGCCCTTTCTAAGTTGCGCCCGTGCCCGCCTGATCTCGGGAGTTTGGGGGTAGGAGCCGATGGTCGTGGTGGGGAAGGCGGGGAGATTGAGGGAGTGTCGCTGGAGTTCCCGACGGGTCGTGTAATCGGACGATCTCTGTCCATCGCCGTCATGTAAGGCGGCGACACGCTCGCGCACTTTCGGATTAACGGCTCGCTCCGAAGTCCGCCGGCTCTGGAGTCGTTCACGATTTGAGGACAACGAGTCCGCGACTGCGTCCCCTCCTTCGTTTAGTGCTTTGGTGAGGGTGACCACTTCCTTGACCTTTTGCTTGGCGAACGAAAGCCAGGAGCGGACCTCTGGATCGAGGCTGTGCTCACGGTCTGAATCAATAGGCACGTGCTGCAGCGAGCACGAGTTCGTCACGACCAGTTGCGCACACATGCTGCTCAGCCGCTCGAGCAGAGCCAATGTCCGATCGAGGTCATTGATCCAAATGTTGTGCCCGTCCACGACACCGGCGAAGAGAGTCTTTTCCTGCAATCCAGATCCAGCAGCGATTAAGGCTTCATTGGCGTCTCCGGCTATGAAGTCGAGCCCCAATCCTTCAACCGGAAGGGATTCCAAGATCGGGTAAGCCTCACCCGTGTGATCGAAGTATGTCTTGATCAGGATTTTTGGCCTTCCACTGACGGCCCCCAGACGCTCGTAACACCTCACCAGAGCGGCAAGGTCCTCGGTGGAGCGATCCTGAACGAAGGCCGGCTCGTCGAGTTGCACCCAGGTCGCGCCCGCCGCGCCGAGCTGTATCAGCAATTGCTCGTACACCGGCATTAGGCGGTCGAGAAGCGTAAGAGGGGCGAAGTGTCCGGCTTTCCCCAGGAGCAAGAACGAGACGGGCCCTAAAAGCACGGGAACGGTTTCGAATCCGAGCTGCTTCGCTTCGAGAAATTCGTCAACTGGCTTGCTGCCCGACAATGTGAAAGTTGTTTGAGAGTCGAACTCCGGGACGATGTAGTGATAGTTGGTGTTGAACCACTTGGTCATCTCCATGGCGACGACATCGGTGCCGTCGGTTTGTTTGCCGCGGGCCATTGCGAAGTAGGTATCGAGATCGACGGGGCCGCTGGTGTGCCCGTAACGCTCGGGCAC
>Ga0183260_10001344_pt1 | contig 20670 bp, 19 predicted proteins | sample AntDrymUQ4972206_2_FD_129768 | JGI IMG/M metagenome (GOLD analysis project Ga0183260, IMG submission 129768) | Polar desert sand microbial communities from Dry Valleys, Antarctica - metaG UQ497 (22.06) (version 2) (version 2) | ecosystem: Environmental > Terrestrial > Soil > Desert | place...
ACGCGCGGCTGGTCTGGATCGACCCTGATCGTGGCATCGAACTCGAGATTGTGGCCTTGGATCTTCAAGACGCGATCACGGTGATCCATGTCATGCCGACAAGCCTCCGGAGGCAATCCCATGACCCGACGTAGCAAGCACACCGTCGGTCCGGACCTTCCTGACAGCCAGGAACTCCGGGACAGCCAGGGTCGGGTGGTCGATGACGCCTACGTCGACACTGCGGTTGAGGAGGCTCTTCGGGTTGTCCGCGGCCCCGGACGTCCTTCGTTGTCAGCGTCCGGGGAGTCACCGCTGCTGCGGGTCCGAATCTCCCCCGAGCTCAACGAGGCAGTCACCGAAGCCGCAGTGGCTGCTGGGGAGTCCCGCGCGGAATGGATTCGTCACACCCTCGATAGGGCCGTCCGCAAGACCGGCTGACACCGGCCAGGTCCCGACACTGCTCCGAGCCGTGGGTGTGCGGCTGCGCACTCTCGCGGAGGAGTTCGGCGTCCCAGCCGATGAAGACGGCGGCGAACGGCGGTGACCACCGGGCAGTGACGGAAGGTAGGACATAGCCTCTGACCTGTGCGAATGCCTTCAGACGAGCCGGGACCGCGACGACCCCGGGTCGGTCATATTCAGTTCCTGAACTGCCTGCCGCTGTACTACGGCCTGGTCGAGTCGGGGACGCTGCTCGACGTCGACCTGCGCAAGGACACGCCGGACCGGCTCAACGAGAGGCTGCTCTCCGGCGACCTCGACATCGGGCCGATCAGCGCCGTCGAGTACCTGCGGCACGCCGACGAGCTGCTGGTGCTGCCGGACCTCGCCGTCGGGTCCGACGGACCGGTGCGCTCGGTGTGCCTCGTGTCGAAGCGCCCGGTCGGTGAGCTCGACGGCGCGCGGGTCGCGATGGGCTCGACGTCGCGGACGTCGGTCCTGCTGGCGCAGATGGTGCTCGAGGAGCGGTACGCCGTCCGTCCGTCGTACTTCGACTGCCCGCCGGACCTCGGCGCGATGCTGCTGGAGGCCGACGCGGCGGTCCTGATCGGCGACGTCGCGCTGCGCGCCCGCCGCGACGCGCCGCAGCTCGGCCTGCACGTCATGGACCTCGGCGGCGAGTGGCGGGACTGGACCGGGCTGCCGATGGTGTTCGCGGTCTGGGCCGTGCGCGCCGACTTCGCGCACGAGCATCCGGGCCAGGTGAAGGACGTGCACGAGGCGTTCCGGTCGTCGCTCGACGCGTCGCTGTGCCGGGTGGACGCGATCGCCGAGCGGGCGGCGCGGTGGGAGCCGTTCACGGCCGCGGAGCTGGCCGACTACTTCCGCGGGCTCGACTTCCGGCTGGGTCCGCTGCAGCTGGCCGGGCTCGCGGAGTTCGCCCGGCGCGCGGCGGCGCGCGGCGACGTCCCGGGCATCGTCGTACCGCGGTTCGCGCAGGTGTAGCCGCGGCTGCTCGCGAACCATCGAAGGTGGGCGTGACTCTCCGGACGGCGTCGTCTCGCGGAGAGCTCGCTGTAAGGAGGGGTGTCGTGCAGGTCCGACGCCTCCTCCTCGCAGGCGCGCTGATCGCGGCTGCGGCGCCGCCGCTGGTCGCTCCGGCGTCGGCGGAGACCACCACGATGACCGCGCTCGCGCTGCGGTTCGTCCCCGAGCAGGTGTCGATCTCGCAGGGCGGCTCGGTGACCTTCGTCAACCCCGACATCGCGCCGCACAACGTGCTGTCCCGGCAGACCACCCGCAAGGGCGTGCTGCTGTTCACGAGCGACACCATCCCGACCGGCGGGCAGACCGCGGTGCGCGGCGTCGAGAAGCTCAAGCCCGGCGCCTACCCGTTCTACTGCTCTGTCCACCCGGCGATGGTCGGGACGCTCACCGTCGCCGCTCCGGGCAGCACCACCTTCGCGATGGTGCCGTCCGCCGCGGTCGTCCCGACCGCGACCAGCATCACCAGCCACGGCGGCGCGCTCTACGCGACGTCGTACGGCGCCGGCACGGTGTCGCAGATCCCGGTGCTGCCGGGCGGCGCGCTCGGGCCGGCGACGCCGTACGCCACCGGGTTCAGCAGCCCGCTCGGCATCGTGTTCGGTCCAGACGGCACCGCCTACGTCGCGGACTCCCACCTCGGCGCGGGCGGTGCGACGGTGGGCCGGGTCCGCGCCCTGCCACCGGGCGGCGGTGCCGCCGCCGCCGTGGGTCGGGTCGTCGTCGACGGGCTGCCCAACGGCCGGCACAACACCAACGGCCTCGTCGTGCAGGGCGGCCGTCTCTACATCGCCAACGGCAACTCCACCGACGACGGCGTGGCCGGCGGGCCGGCCGAGCAGCCGCTGAGCGGCACCGTGCTGTCCGTGCCGGTCGGCGCGCGGGGCATCGATGCGTCGCGACCGACCCGGGCGATCACCATCGAGGCGCGCGGGCTGCGCAACGTCTACGACATCGCGTTCCGCCCGGGCACGACCGAGATGTGGGCGACGTCCAACGGCCCGGACGCGCTCGACCCGTACGGCGAGGACCTCCTCCACCGGTTCGACGTACGCGGCCCGGCCGTCGACTTCGGCTTCCCCGCCTGCGTGTACGCCGCCGGCAGCAACGGTCCGCGGGTGGCGCAGAACCCGGCCATCGCCAAGCCGTGCGACCCGCGGCACCGCGCGCCGGAAGCGCTGCTCGGGCTGCACGTCTCCGCCGACGGCCTGGCGTTCGCGCCGACGACCGGCGGCTGGGCCGGCGAGATCGTCATCGCGGAGTTCGGGTCCTTCAACGGCGTCACCGGGCATGCAGTGGTCCGGGTGCCCGTCGTCGACGGACGCGCCGGCGTTCCGGAGGAGGTCGCCGTCACCCCGGCCCCGCTCGACCTCACCTTCGGGCCCGGTGGCAGCACCCTCTACGTCGTCGACTTCACCACCGGCAACATCTCCCTGGTCCTGCCCGTCGCCTGACGCGCAGGAGCGCCGTGCGCCGCGGTCTAGGCTTGACGCACCGCCGTACGCCGGAAGGACCCCCGTGGCACCCGTCCAGACCCTGCTCGACCGCGCCGCCGCGGGGGAGCGGATCACGCCGGACGAGGCGCTGGCGCTCTACGTCGACGCGCCGCTGCACGCGCTCGGCCGGGCCGCCGACGCGGTACGCCGCCGGCGCTTCCCGGACGGGATCGCGACCTACCTCATCGACCGCAACATCAACTACACCAACGTCTGCATCACCGCGTGCAAGTTCTGCGCCTTCTATCGCGCGCCAGGGCACTCCGAGGGGTGGGTGCGCGACCTCGACGAGATCCGTCGCCGTTGTGCCGAGGCGGTCGAGCTCGGTGCCACGCAGATCATGTTCCAGGGCGGCCACCATCCCGACTTCGGGATCGAGTACTACGAGGAGCTCTTCGGCGCGATCAGCGCGGAGTTCCCCACGCTCACCCTGCACTCGCTCGGTGCCAGCGAGGTCATGCACATCACCCGCGTCTCCGGCATCGGTGTCGAGGAGGTGATCACCCGGCTGCGCGACGCGGGCCTCGCCTCCTTCGCCGGGGCGGGCGCCGAGATCCTCGTCGCGCGACCGCGGACGGCGATCGCCCCGCTCAAGGAGTCCGGCGAGGAGTGGCTCGCGGTGATGGAGACCGCGCATCGCCTCGGTGTCGAGTCGACCGCGACGTTCATGATGGGCACCGGCGAGACGAACGTCGAGCGCATCGAGCACCTTCGGATGATCCGCGACGTGCAGGACCGGACCGGCGGCTTCCGCGCCTTCATCCCGTGGACCTACCAGCCGGAGAACAACCACCTCAAGGGCTACACGCAGGCCACCTCGCTGGAGTACCTGCGGATGATCGCGGTGTCCCGGCTGTTCTTCGACAACGTCGCGCACGTTCAGGGCTCGTGGCTCACCGTCGGCAAGGACGTCGGTCAGCTCACCCTGCACTTCGGCGCGGACGACCTCGGCTCGATCATGCTCGAGGAGAACGTCGTCTCCGCGGCCGGCGCGAAGCACCGCTCGAACCGGCAGGAGATCATCGAACTCATCCGCGCGGCCGGCCGGGTGCCCGCGCAGCGGGACACGCTCTACCGGCACCTCGTCGTGCACCGCGACCCGGCCGACGACCCGGTCGGGCCGGTGCGCTCGCATCTGCCGCTCGTCACCGCGTCGGCGTGAGCGACGCGCCGACCGGCGCGACGACGATGCACGTCGCACCGCTTGTCCTGCCGATGATCGGACCGCCGTTGCGCGACGCCGGCGTCGTCGTCGTCGGCGAGCGGATCGAGGCGGTCGGTGACCGTGCAGACCTGCTCGCAACGTTCCCCCACGCCCGGGTCCGCGAGTGGCCCGGGGTGATGACGCCTGGGCTGGTCAACGCGCATGCCCACCTGGAGTACGGCCAGCCATTCGCGGACCTCGCGACGTCGGGCCTGCCGTTCGGCGACTGGATCCAGGAGCTGACCCGCCGTCGCCGTACGCTGACCGGCGCCGACTGGCTCGCGTCGGCGCGGGGGAGCGTCCACGACCTGCTGCGCTCCGGCACGACCTGCGTCGCCGACGTCGTGACCACCGGACCCGGCGTCCTCGCCGCGGCCCGGGCCGGGCTGGCGGGGGTCTCCTACGTCGAGGTCGTGGGCTGCGACGAGGCCGGCTGGCCGGCCGAGCGCACACGCGTCCTCGACCTGCTCGGGTCCGCGCCCCCCGGCCGCGAGCTGGGGCTCTCGCCGCACGCGCTCTACAGCATCTCCGGTCCCGTCGTGACCGCGGCGGTGGCGCTCGCGCGGGACCGCGGCGCCCGCGTGCACACGCATCTCGCCGAGACGGCCGAGGAGGCGGAGTACGTGCTCTCCGGGGGCGGGCCGATCAGCGCAGCGCTGCGGCGGATCGGTCTGGACCACGACCTCATGGGGTCCGGCGCCGGTGTCAGCCCGGCCGCGCACCTCGACGCCCTCGGCGGTCTCGGCGACGACGTGCACGTCGCACACGGTGTCCACCTCGACACGGCCGACCGCGCGCTGCTGCGGGCACGACGTACCCCGGTGGCTCTGTGCGTGCGCTCCAACGCCATCCTCGGCGCGGGCACCGCCCCCGTCGCGGCCCTGCTGGCCGAGGGCTCGCCGGTCGCGGTCGGCACCGACTCGCTCGCGTCGTCGCCCTCGCTGGACCTGCTCGCCGAGCTCGCCGCCGTACGCGACGTCGCGGTCTCGCAGGGGTACGCCGAGCGCGACCTGGCCGAGCGTCTCGTCCGGGCGGTGACCGTCGACGGCGCGGCGGCGATGGGGCTGGCCGGGCGCAGCGGCGCGCTGGTCGCCGGGGCACGGGCCGATCTCGCCGTCTTCGACGTGCCGACCGCCGCGCCGTACGACGACCTCGTGCGGGCCGGGGCCGGTCGCTGCGTGCTCACTGTCGTGGCCGGGCGGATCGTGCACCGCCGGGCATCTCTCGGGTCGGCCGCGTGACCGGGAGACGCGCGCAGCTGGACAAGGCGCCGGCCGACGTCGCCGCGATGTTCGACGAGGTCGCGCCGCGCTACGACCGGACCAACACGGTGCTCTCGCTCGGCCTCGACCGCGGGTGGCGCGACGCGGTCGCCCGCTCGGTTCGCCTCGCCCCGGGGGAGCGCGGGCTCGACCTCGCCGCCGGCACGGGGACGTCGTCGGTCGCCATCGCGCGCACCGGCGGTCAGGTCGTCGCCTGCGACTTCAGCCTCGGCATGCTGCGGGCCGGCGTACGGCAGCGGGGCACCGTCCGAGGCGTCTCGTTCGTCGCCGGGGACGCGCTGCACCTGCCGTTCGCCGACGCGTCGTTCGACGCGGTGTCCATCTCGTTCGGCCTGCGCAATGTGCTCGATCCGTCCGCCGGGCTCGCGGAGATGCGCCGGGTCACCCGGCCGGGCGGGCGGCTCGTGGTCTGCGAGTTCAGCCACCCGACGTGGCGACCGTGGCGTACGGCGTACCTCGAGTACTTGATGCGCGCGCTGCCGGCGGTCGCGACCACGGTGTCCAGCAACCCCGACGCCTACGTCTACCTCGCCGAGTCGATCAGGGCGTGGCCGGACCAGGCCGAGCTCGCGCGGCGGATCGCCGCGGCCGGGTGGTGCGACGTCGCCTGGCGCGACCTCACCGGCGGCATCGTCGCGGTCCACCGGGCCCGCGCCCGCTGACCGCCGTCCCCACTCGTCCGTAGCCGTCCCCACTCGTCCGTAGCCGTCCCCACTCGTCCGCGGATCTTGGACGCGCCGGCCCGACTTCACGCTCCCGTGGGGCCGGCGGCGTCCAAGATCCGCGGACGGGCGGGGCGCGGCGAGGTCTACCCGACTGTGACAGGCTCCGGCCAGGCGTCCTACACTGGGCCTGGACGCTCGTGAAATAATTCACAAGCGCCGTCGGCGGTCTGACACGTCAGGAGTGCGGATGACCTCCCAGCCCGCAGCCGACCTCAGTCGCCGCGACGCCGACGTCATCGTGGTCGGCGCGGGACCCGGCGGCGCCGCCGCGGCCTACCACCTCGCCCACGCCGGGCTCGACGTCCTGGTCCTCGAGAGGTCGACGTTCCCCCGCGAGAAGGTCTGCGGCGACGGCCTGACGCCCCGCGCGGTGAAGAGCCTGATCGGCATGGGCATCGACACGACCGCGCCGGGCTGGGCCCGCAACGAAGGTCTGCGGATCATCGGCGGCGGGGTCCGGCTCGAACTGCCCTGGCCCCAGCTGGCGACCTATCCCGACTACGGGCTGGTGCGCACGCGGCTGGACTTCGACGAGATCCTCGCCCGCACCGCGCAGAAGGCCGGCGCCCGTCTCCAGGAGCTCACCGAGGTGACCGGCGCGGTCCTCGACGACGCGGGTCGCATCGTCGGGGTCAAGGCACGACGGGTGCCCGAGGACGTGGACGGCCGGCCGAGCCGCGAGCGTCACGTCGGGGAGGAGACCACCTACCGGGCGCGGCTGGTCATCGCGGCGGACGGCGGGTCGAGCCGGCTGGCGCTGTCGATGGGCCTGGCCAAGCGCGAGGACCGGCCGATGGGCGTCGCCGTACGCCGCTACTACACGTCGCCGCGGACCAACGACACCTACCTCGAGTCGTGGCTCGAGCTGTGGCAGGGCGACACGCTGCTGCCCGGCTACGGCTGGATCTTCCCGGTCGGCGACGGCACGTCCAACGTCGGGCTCGGACTGCTCAACACGTCGGCGTCGTTCCGTGCCACCAACTACAAGCAGCTGCTCGAGGCGTGGCTCGGCGGGATGCCGCCCGAGTGGGGCTTCACCGAGGACCACGCGCTCGGGTCGGTCAAGGGCGGCGCCCTGCCGATGGGCTTCAACCGCACGCCGCACTACACCCGCGGCCTGATGCTGGTCGGCGACGCCGGCGGGGTCATCAACCCCTTCAACGGCGAGGGCATCGCCTATGCGATGGAGACCGGCGAGCTCGCCGCCGAGGTCGCGGTCCAGGCGCTGGCCCGCGGGTCCGTCGGCACGCCCGGGACCGACCGGGCGCTGCAGCAGTACCCGACCCGGCTCAAGGCCCAGTACGGCGGCTACTACACGCTCGGCCGGGTGTTCGTGCACGCGATCGGCAACCCGCACGTCATGAGGATCGCGACCAAGCACGGACTGCCTCGGCCGCTGCTGATGAAGTTCACCCTCAAGCTGCTGGCCAACCTGACCGACCCGCGCGGCGGCGACGCCATGGACAAGGTGATCAACGCCATGAGCCGCATCGCTCCTGCTGCCTGACCGCTTTGGTCCGGGGTAATGGGCCCCAATAGGCTGTCCGCGGCCGTCGCCGTCCCGCACCGAGAGGAGGACCCGTGCTCCGCCCGTACCTGCCGATCCTCGTGCTCTTCGTGCTCGCCGCCGGGTTCGCCGTCTTCTCAGTCGTGGCCGGCGCGCTGATCGGCCCGCGGCGCTACAACAAGGCCAAGTCGGCGGCGTACGAGTCCGGCATCGAGCCCGAGCCGCGCGCGGCGGGGAGCCGGTTCCCGGTCAAGTTCTACCTGACCGCGATGCTGTTCATCGTCTTCGACATCGAGATCATCTTCCTCTACCCGTGGGCCGTCGCCTTCGAGCAGCTCGGGGTGTTCGGCCTGGTGGAGATGGTGCTGTTCATCGGCACCGTTTTCGTCGCCTACGTCTACGTCTGGCGGCGCGGAGGCCTCGAGTGGGACTAGAGGAGAAGCTGCCGAGCGGCGTGCTGCTCACGTCGGTCGAGAAGTTCGTCAACTGGTCGCGCAAGTCGTCGCTGTGGCCCGCGACGTTCGGCCTCGCCTGCTGCGCCATCGAGATGATGGCCACCGGCGCCGGCCGCTACGACATGGCCCGCTTCGGCATGGAGGTCTTCCGCGCGTCCCCCCGGCAGGCCGACCTGATGATCGTCGCCGGCCGCGTGTCGCAGAAGATGGCGCCGGTTCTGCGCCAGATCTACGACCAGATGCCCGAGCCCAAGTGGGTCATCGCGATGGGCGTCTGCGCCAGCAGCGGCGGCATGTTCAACAACTACGCGATCGTGCAGGGCGTCGACCACGTCGTACCGGTCGACATGTACCTCCCGGGCTGCCCGCCGCGGCCGGAGATGCTGCTCGACGCGATCCTCAAGCTGCACGAGAAGATCGGCCTCGAGCCGCTCGGCGCGCACCGTGACACCGGTGTCGGGACGGCCATATGACCAACGAGACGTCGGGGATGCCGCGGAACACGTCGTCGCCTCGCCCGGCGCCGGTCATCGGTGCGCTCGACGACAGCGACGCGTGGAGCAAGGCGGTCGTCGACCGGGTGGGCGCGGTCGCCGGCGACGGCCTCGAGCGGGTCGTCGTCGACCGCGGCGAACTAACCCTGCACCTCGACCGCGGCGCACTCCTCGCCGCGGCGCAGCTGCTGCGCGACGAGCTCCGCTGCGAATTGCTCTCCTGCGTCTCAGGCGTCGACTACCTCGGCACCGACGAGCGCCGGCTGCACGCCGTCTACCACCTGACCTCGCTCAGCTACCGCAAGCGGGTCCGGCTCGAGGTGTCGGTCACCGCGGAGGATGCGCACGTCCCTAGCGTGGTCGGGATCTGGGCCACCGCCGACTGGCACGAGCGCGAGACCTGGGACTTCTTCGGCATCGAGTTCGACGGGCACCCGGCGCTCACCCGGATCCAGATGCCCGACGACTGGGACGGACACCCGCAGCGCAAGGACTACCCGCTCGGCGGGATCCCGGTCGAGTACCACGGCGCGCAGATCCCGCCGCCGGAAGAGCGGCGGCAGTGGGCGTGAGCGGGTGCGCGCGATGACCGACATCTACGCGCCGACCGGCGCGGGGCCGGCCGACGGCCGGGTCATCACGGTCCAGGGACAGGACTGGGACGAGGCGTTCTCCGAGCCGCTCGGCGACGATCGCATCGTCCTCAACATGGGTCCCCAGCACCCCTCGACCCACGGAGTCCTGCGCCTCGTCCTCGAGCTCGAGGGTGAGACGGTCATCACCTGCCGGCTGGTCGTCGGCTACCTGCACACCGGCATCGAGAAGACGACCGAGTACCGCAACTGGGTGCAGGGCACCACCCTCGTCACCCGCATGGACTACCTGTCGCCGCTGTTCAACGAGACGGCGTACTGCCTGTCGGTGGAGAAGCTGCTCGGGATCGAGGTCCCGGAGCGGGCGACGACGATCCGCGTGCTGCTCATGGAGCTGCAGCGCATCGCGTCGCACCTGGTGTGGCTCGCGACGACCGGCCTTGAGCTCGGCGCGCTGTCGATCATGCTGTACGGCTGGCGCGAGCGGGAGCTGATCCTCGACATCCTCGAGATGATCACCGGGCTGCGGATGAACCACGCGTACGTCCGGCCCGGCGGCGTCGCGGTGGACCTGCCGGCCGGCGCCGAGGAGAAGATCCGCGACTTCCTCGCGATCATGCCGGCCCGGCTCGGCGAGTACGAGGACCTGCTCTCGGGCAACCCGATCTGGCGGCGTCGCACCATCGGGATCGGCTACCTCGACCTCACCGGCTGTGTCGCGCTCGGCATCACCGGACCGCTCCTGCGCTCCGCCGGGTACGAGTACGACCTGCGCAAGGCCGAGCCGTACTGCGGCTACGAGACCTACGACTTCGACGTGCCGACCTCGACCGACTGCGACGTCTACTCGCGCTACGAGCTGCGGATGCAGGAGATGCGCGAGTCGCTGAAGATCGTCGCGCAGGCGCTGGACCGGCTCCGCCCGGGACCGATCATGGTCGCCGACAAGAAGATCGCCTGGCCGGCCCAGCTCGCGCTGGGCCCGGACGGGCTGGGCAACTCCTTCGACCACGTGCGGCGCATCATGGCCGACTCGATGGAGGCGCTCATCCACCACTTCAAGCTCGTCACCGAGGGGTTCCGCGTACCGGCCGGCCAGGTCTACGTCCCGGTCGAGTCGCCGCGCGGCGAGCTCGGCTACCACGTCGTCTCCGGGGGCACGAACCAGCCGTACCGCGTGCACGTGCGCGACCCATCCTTCGTGAACCTGCAGGCGGTGCCGGCGATGGTCGAGGGCGGCCTGATCGCCGACGTCATCGCCGCGGTCGCGTCGGTCGACCCGGTGATGGGCGGGGTCGACCGATGAGCCTCACCGACGACACCCGGGCCAAGGCGCAGGCGATCATCGGCCGCTACCCGAAGTCGCGGTCCGCGCTGCTCCCGATGCTGCACCTCGTCCAGGCCGAGGAGGGCTGCGTCACGCCGGAGGGCGTCGCGTTCTGCGCCGAGATGCTCGGGCTGACGAAGGCCGAGGTCGGCGGGGTCGCGACGTTCTACACGATGTACAAGCGCCGCCCGGTCGGCGACTACCTCGTGTCCGTCTGCACCAACCTGTCCTGTCAGCTCCTCGGCGGCGAGGAGATCTACTCCCGACTCTCCGAGCGGCTCGGGGTCGGTCACGACCAGACGACCAAGGACGGGACCTTCACGCTGGAGCACGCCGAGTGCCTCGCGGCCTGCGACTTCGCGCCCTGCCTCACCGTGAACTACGAGTTCTTCGACAACTCCAGCCCGGACGCGGCCGAGGCACTGGTCGACGCGCTGGCGCGCGGCGAGCGTCCGGCGCCGACCCGCGGCGACGCGGTCGGCACCTTCCGCGAGGTGTCGTTGCAGCTGGCCGGAGTCGCGCACCTCGCCCCCGCCATCACGCCGCCTGCGGCGCCGGTCGTTGCCGCGACCTCGGGGCCGGCCGACGGGGAGGCCGGCTGATGCCGCTCACCCCGGTGCTCACCCAGCGATGGTCCGAGCCGGAGCCGTGGACGCTCGCGACGTATGAGCGGCTCGACGGCTACGCCGGACTGCGCGCCGCGCTGGCGATGGAGCCGGATGCGGTTATCCAGTTGGTCAAGGACTCCGGCCTGCGCGGCCGCGGCGGTGCCGGCTTCCCGACCGGGATGAAGTGGGACTTCATCCCGCAGGACGACGGCAAGCCGCACTACGTCGTCGTCAACGCCGACGAGGGCGAACCCGGCACGTGCAAGGACGCGCCGCTGATGATGACCGACCCCCACTCGCTCATCGAGGGAATCGTCATCGCGTCGTACGCCGTCCGCTGCAGCCACGCGTTCATCTACCTGCGCGGCGAGCTCGTGCACGCCGGCCGCCGGTTGCAGGCGGCGATCGACGAGGCCTACGCCAAGGGCTACCTCGGCAAGGACGTGCTGGGGTCGGGCTTCGACTGCGACCTCACGCTGCACCGCGGCGCCGGGGCGTACATCTGCGGCGAGGAGACGGCGCTGCTCGACTCGCTCGAGGGTTACCGCGGCCAGCCGCGGCTCCGGCCGCTGTTCCCCGCGACGCATGGCCTCTACGGCTGTCCGACGGTCGTCAACAACGTCGAGACGATCGCGAGCGTCCCGTTCATCGTCCGCCACGGTGTCGATTGGTGGCGCTCGATGGGGACCGAGAAGTCGCCCGGCCCGAAGATCTTCTCGGTGTCCGGCCATGTCGTCCGGCCCGGCCAGTACGAGGTCCCGCTCGGCACGACGGCGCGCGAGCTGATCATGGACATCGCCGGCGGGATCCCGGGCGGGCGCTCGCTCAAGGCGTGGACGCCGGGCGGCTCGTCGACGCCGATGCTGACCGGAGAACACCTCGACACCCCGCTCGACTTCGAGGGCGTGATGTCGGCCGGCTCGCAGCTCGGCACCGCGGCGGTCATCGTGATGGACGACACGACCTGCATCGTCCGAACCGCGCTGCGTCTGACCGAGTTCTACGCGCACGAGTCGTGCGGGAAGTGCACGCCGTGCCGAGAGGGCACCTACTGGATGACGCAGATCCTGCAGCGGCTCGAGGACGGTACCGGCACCGAGGGCGACATCCAGACGCTGCTCGACACCTGCGACAACATCTTCGGCCGGTCGTTCTGCGCGCTGGGTGACGGCGCGACCAGCCCGATCGTCAGCTCGATCAAGTTCTTCCGCGACGAGTACGTCGCGCACTACACGACCGGTGCGTGCCCGTTGCGGGCCGCGAGCGTGTCCGCATGAGCGAGACCGTTGTCGTGACGATCGACGGCGTCGAGATCACTGTGCCGGCCGGCACCCTGGTGATCCGCGCGGCCGAGCAGTCCGGCGTCCACGTCCCCCGGTTCTGCGACCACCCGCTGCTCGACCCGGTGGGCGCGTGCCGGCAGTGCCTCGTCGAGGTCGAGGGGCAGCGCAAGCCGCTCACCGCGTGCACGACGACGTGCACGGACGGCATGGTCGTCCGGACGCAGATGACCTCCGAGGTTGCCCGCAAGGGACAAGAGGGCATTCTCGAGCTGCTGCTCATCAACCACCCACTCGACTGCCCGGTCTGCGACAAGGGCGGCGAGTGCCCGCTGCAGAACCAGACCCTCACCAGCGGCCCCGGCGAGTCGCGGTACGTCGACGCGAAGCGCACCTACCCGAAGCCGCTGGCCATCTCCTCGCAGGTCCTGCTCGACCGCGAGCGCTGCGTCCTGTGTGCGCGCTGCACGCGCTTCTCCGCGCAGATCGCCGGTGACCCGTTCATCGAGCTGTTCGAGCGCGGTGCGCTGGAGCAGGTCGCGATCTACACCGACGAGCCGTTCGAGTCCTACTTCTCCGGCAACACGGTGCAGATCTGCCCGGTCGGCGCGCTGACCGGCGCGGCGTACCGGTTCCGCGCGCGCCCGTTCGACCTGGTCTCGTCGGGCTCGGCGTGCGAGCACTGCGCGTCGGGCTGCGCGATGCGCGTCGACGCCCGGCGCGACATCGTGCTGCGACGACTCGCCGGCGTGGACCCCGAGGTCAACGACGAGTGGAACTGCGACAAGGGCCGGTGGGCCTTCACCTACGCCACCGAGCCGGACCGGCTCACCACGCCGCTCGTCCGTGAGGGCGACGCGCTGCGGCCGGCGTCGTGGGCGGAGGCGTTGGAGCGCGCGGCCGCGGGCCTGCGCGCCGCACGCACCTCGGCGGTCCTGACCGGCGGTCGTCTCTCGGTCGAGGACGCATACGCCTACGCGAAGTTCGCCCGCGTCGCGCTGCGCACCAACAACGTCGACTTCCGGACCCGCGCGGCCTCGGCGGAGGAGGACGCGTTCCTCGCGACGGTGGCCGGCACCTCGACGGTGACCTACGCCGACCTCGACTCGGCGCCGATCGTCGTCCTCGCCGGCCTCGAGCCGGAGGAGGAGTCGCCGATCGTCTTCCTGCGGCTGCGCAAAGCCGCACGCCGCGGCGGGCTCAAGGTCTTCTCTGTCACGCCGGTCGTGACGCCGAGCCTGCGCAAGCTCTGGGCGACCCCCGTCCTCACGGTGCCGGGCGACGAGGCGGCCATGCTGCGCGCCGCGCTGTCCGGCGACCCGGCCGCCGCCCAGCTCGGCACGGCGCTGCGCACGCCGGGCGCGGTCGTGCTCGTCGGTGAGCGGCTCGCGGCCAGCCCCGGCGCGCTCGCCGCCCTGAGCGAGCTGGCCGCTTCCACCGGCACTCGCGTGGCGTGGGTGCCGCGCCGCGCCGGTGACCGTGGCGCGCTCGACGCCGGGGCGTTTCCGACGCTGCTGCCCGGCGGCCGCGCGGTGACCGACGGGCTCGCGCGCGCCCAGGTCGAGGACGTGTGGGGCGCGCCGATCCCCGTGGCCACTGGGCTCTCCGCCGTCGCCGCGCTCGCCGCTGCGGGCGACGGAACGCTCGACGCGCTGCTCGTCGCGGGCGTCGACCCGGGCGACCTGCCGGACCCGGCGGCGGCGCTGGCAGCGCTCGACGCGGCCCGCCTCGTCGTCGCGCTCGACCTGCGCTCGAGCGCGGTGACCGAGCGGGCGCACGTTGTCCTGCCGGTGCTGCCGGTCGCCGAGAAGGACGGCACGTTCCGCGACTGGGAGGGCCGCCCGCGTCGCTTCGCCCGGACCCTCCGCCCGACCGGCCAGGGCATGCCCGACCACCGGGTGCTGGACCTGCTGGCCCGCGAGATGGGCCTCGACCTCCAACTCGGTGACGTCGCGACGATCGACGCGGAGCTCACCCGCCTCGGCGGGTGGAACGGCTACCGGGCGCCGGCGGCGACGCCCGCCGACACCGTCCCGGCCGACACGGTCCCGGTTGACGGAGCGGGCGGCGAGATCTCGGCCGAAGGGCCGGCCGGCGAGATCTCGGCCGAAGGGCCGGCCGGCGATGCGGACGCGGTGGTGCTCGCGACGTGGCCGCTCCTGCTCGACGTCGGCCGGATGCAGGACGGCGAGCCGTTCCTCGCCGGGACGGCGCGCCGCGCCCGAGCGCTGGTGTCCGCGACCACGGCGAAGGAGGCCGGCCTCACGCCCGGCGGCCGCGTCACGGTCAGCTCCGAGCGCGGCAGCATCACCGTCCCGGTCGATGTGGCCGAGATGCCGGACCGCGTGGTGTGGCTGCCGACCAACTCCGTCGGCTGCGCCGTGCGCCGTGATCTCGCCGGCGGCTCCGGCGCGCGGGTGACGCTGGCCGCGGCCGACGAGGCGCCGGACACCACTGCCCAGGACGCCGCAGGGGGAGGTGCCGAGTGACCGTCCTCGCGCAGGCGACCGACGAGCTGCCCACGTCGCTCGGCAACGACCCGCTCTGGATCAGCATCGTCAAGGCACTTCTCATCTTCGGATTCCTGGTCGTCACGGTCCTGCTGACCATCTGGGCCGAGCGGCGGCTGGTCGCCCGGATGCAGCAGCGGATCGGCCCCAACCGGGTCGGCCCGGGCGGTGTGCTGCAGGGGCTCGCAGACGGCATCAAGCTCGCGCTGAAGGAGGACATCCGCCCGGCCGCGGCGGACCGCTGGGTCTACCTCCTCGCGCCGATGATGTCGGTGATCCCGGCGTTCCTCGCGTTCGCAGTGATCCCGTTCGGCCCCACCGTCACCATCCGCGGCCGCGAGGTCGCGCTGCAGCTGACCGACCTGCCGGTCGGCGTGCTGTTCGTCCTCGCGATGGGCTCCCTGGGCGTGTACGGGATCGTGCTCGCCGGCTGGTCCAGCGGATCGGCTTACCCGTTGCTCGGGGCACTCCGCTCGGCGGCGCAGATCATCAGCTACGAGGTGGCGATGGGGCTCAGCCTCGTCGGCGTCTTCCTTTACGCCGGGTCGCTGTCGACGTCGGAGATCGTCGCGCAGCAGCACGACCAGTGGTACGTGCTCACCCTGTTCCCGTCGTTCTTCGTCTACGCGATCTCGGCGGTCGGCGAGACGAACCGCGCGCCCTTCGACCTCCCGGAGGCCGAGACCGAACTGGTCGCCGGGTTCCACACCGAGTACTCCAGCCTGAAGTTCGCGCTCTTCTACCTCGCCGAGTACATCAACATGGTGACGGTCTCCGCGCTCGCGACGACGCTGTTCCTCGGCGGCTGGCGCCCGCCGCCGATCCCCGGGCTCTCCGGTCTGGACTGGGGCGTCTTCCCGCTGGTCTGGTTCGGCCTGAAGGTGATGCTCTTCCTCTTCGGCTTCATCTGGCTGCGCGGGACGCTGCCCCGGCTGCGCTACGACCAGTTCATGCAGCTCGGCTGGAAGGTCCTCGTCCCCTTCAGCCTCGGCTGGCTGATGGTCGTCGCCACGACGCGGACGCTTGCGCGCGAGTGGCCGGAGCTGCTGCAAAGGCGCAACCTCCTCATCGGGACCGCGGTCGTGGCAGTCGCCTTCGGGATCTGGTCCTTGTTCGACAGGCCCGAGGAGGAGGTCACCCGTGCTTGAGTCGATCAAGGGCTTCGGCCTGACCTTCGGGACCATGTTCAAGAAGGTGAACACGGTCCAGTACCCCGAGGACAAGCGCCCGACGGCGCCGCGCTTCCACGGCCGGCACGTGCTCAACCGGCACCCGGACGGGCTGGAGAAGTGCGTCGGGTGCGAGCTGTGCGCGTGGGCCTGCCCCGCCGACGCGATCTACGTCGAGGGCGCGGACAACACCGACGAGGCGCGGTTCTCGCCGGGCGAGCGGTACGGCGCGGTGTACCAGATCAACTACCTGCGCTGCATCCTCTGCGGCCTGTGCATCGAGGCCTGCCCGACCCGGGCCTTGACGATGAGCAACGAGTACGAGCTCGCCGGCGACAGCCGGGACGAACTCATCTTCACGAAGGACCGGCTGCTGGCGCCGTTGGCCGAGGGCATGGAGTCACCGCCGCACCCCATGCGCCTGCCGGACCCCAAGGACTACTACCGCGGGACGCCGCTCGACCCGTCGGCCGGTGACCCCGCCGCCCTCGACATCGACTTGGCCGCGATGCTCGCGACCCAGGCGGATCGGCAGGACGGCTAGTGGACATCACTCTCCTCGGCCAAGCTGCACAGATCGGGGCCGCGAACGGCGGCACCGCGGAGCAGGTGCTGTTCTGGGTGCTCGCGCCGGTGGCGCTCGGCAGTGCGGTGCTGATGGTGCTCAGCCGCAACGCCGTGCACGCCGCGCTCTGGCTCGTCCTTGACTTCTTCTGCCTCGCCGTCTTCTACGCCGCGCTCGACGCGCCGTTCCTGGCCGCGGTTCAAGTCATCGTCTACACCGGCGCGATCATGGTGCTCTTCCTGTTCGTCCTGATGCTCGTCGGCGTCGACCGCGACGAGTCGTTGATGGAGACGATCCGCGGGCACCGGCTCACCGCGCTGCTCGTCGCGCTGGGCTTCGCCGGCGTGCTGATCGGCGGCTTCGGCCGGCACGTCCTCGACCAGCCGGACGTGGGCCTGGCCGACGCCAACGCCAACGGCAACGTCTTCGGCATCGCGCGGCTGCTGTTCACCGACTACGTGCTGGCCTTCGAGCTGACCAGTGCGCTGCTCATCGTGGCTGCGGTCGGCGCGATGGTGCTCACGCACAAGGAGACGGTCCGGCGGCCCAGCCAGCGCGAGCAGTCGATCGCCCGGTTCAAGGGCAGCCACCCGAGCCCGCTGCCCGGGCCAGGCGTGTTCGTCACGGCCGACGCCGCGAGCACCCCGGCGCCGCTCCCGTCGGGCGCGACGGCGTGGACGAGCGTGGTGCACAGGGAGAACGACGAAGTCGGCCCGACGTCGGGCGACGGCAGCGACGACGGCCGGGGAGCGGGTGCGCCGTGAACCCCGGCTACTACCTCGTGCTCAGCGCCGCCCTCTTCACGATCGGCACGCTCGGCGTCCTCATCCGCCGCAACGCGATCGTCGTGTTCATGTGCGTCGAGCTGATGCTCAACGCCGTCAACCTGACGCTCGTCACGTTCTCCCGCGTCAACGGGACGCTCGACGGCCAGGTCATGGCGTTCTTCGTGATGGTCGTGGCGGCGGCCGAGGTGGTCGTCGGCCTGGCCATCATCGTCACGATCTTCCGCACCCGACACTCGGCGTCCGTCGACGACGCGAGCCTGCTGAAGTGGTAGTCCCCGTGTCCACCCTCCCTCTCCTCGAACCGCACGCGGCGGCCGGGGTCCACGACCTTCTGTGGCTGCTAGTCGCGCTGCCGCTGGCCGGTGCCGCGGTCCTGCTCCTCGCCGGCCGGCGGACGGACCCATGGGGGCACCTGCTCGCAACCGGCGTCTCGGCGGCGACGTTCGTGCTGGCCGTCGCCAGCTTCCTGCGCCTGACGTCGCTGCCCGGCGAGGACCGGTCGGTGCTGCGGCACGTCTACTCCTACGTCCCGGTCGGCGGGTTCGAGGTCGACCTGGACCTCGTGCTCGACCCCCTGTCCGGCGTCTTCATCCTGCTGATCACCGGTGTCGGCACGCTCGTGCACATCTACTCGATCGGCTACATGTCGCACGACCGCGACCGGCGCCGGTTCTTCGCCTACCTCAACCTGTTCCTCGCCTCGATGCTGCTGCTGGTCCTGGCCGGCAACTTCCTCGTCATGTACGTCGGGTGGGAGCTGGTCGGCCTCTCGTCGTACCTGCTGATCTCGTTCTGGTCGCACAAGCCGTCGGCTGCCACCGCTGCGAAGAAGGCGTTCATCGTCAACCGGGTCGGCGATGTCGGGCTCGGTCTCGCGGTCATGCTGGTGTTCGCGACGTTCGGCTCGGTCGCCTTCGCCGACGTCCTCCCGAACGCGGGTGCCGCGACCACCGGGACGGTCACGGCGATCTGCCTGCTGCTGACGCTCGGTGCTTGCAGCAAGAGCGCGCAGGTGCCGCTGCACGTGTGGCTGCCCGACGCCATGGAGGGTCCGACTCCGGCCAGCGCGCTGATCCACGCCGCGACGATGGTCACGGCGGGCGTCTACCTGATCGCGCGCGCGCACCCGCTGTTCGAAGCGTCACCGGTCGCGCTCGACGTGGTCGCCTGGATCGGGGTCATCACCGTGCTCGTCGGCGGCGCGATCGCCTGCGTCCAGGACGACATCAAGAAGGTGCTCGCCTACTCGACGATCAGCCAGATCGGCTACATGTTCCTGGGCGTCGGGCTGGGCCCGGCGGCGTACGCGCTCGGCATCTTCCACCTGCTCACCCACGGCTTCTTCAAGGCGCTGATGTTCATGGGTGCCGGGTCGGTCATGCACGGCCTGCGCGACGAGGCCGACATGCGCCGGATGGGCGGGCTCCGGTCCAGCATGCCGATCACCACGTGGACCTTCGTCGTCGGCTGGCTGGCGATCATCGGGCTGCCGCCGTTCGCCGGGTTCTTCTCGAAGGACCAGATCCTCGAGGCGGCGTTCGAAACGGAGAGCTACGCGCTCTGGGCGCTCGCGCTGCTCGGCGCCGGTGTGACCGCCTTCTACATGTCCCGCCTGGTCTTCATGACGTTCTTCGGGCCGTCGCGGGTCGCGAAGGAGATTCACCCGCACGAGTCGCCGAGGTCGATGACGACGCCGCTCATCGTGCTCGCGGTGCTCGCCGCGGTCAGCGGCGCGGCCCTGAACCTCACCAAGGACGGCCGGCTGTTCGAGTTCCTCGAGCCGGTGCTCGGCCGGCCCGAGCACGGTGAGCACACGGCGGTGATCCCGGCATGGGGCCTCACGCTCATCACCGTCGCCGTCGTGCTGGCCGGCGTCGCGCTCGCGCGGACGCGCTACCTCAGCCGGCCCGTCGCGGCGACCGCGCCGGTCGACGTGGCCGCGCCGGTCACCTGGGCGCGCAAGAAGCTCTACTTCGACTCGGTGTACGAGTCGGTCCTCATGCGCCCGGGCCAGTACCTCGCCCGCGCGCTCGTCTTCGTCGACGGTCGGGGCGTCGACGGTGCGGTGAACGGGCTGGCCGCGCTCGTCGGCGGCGCATCCGGTCGCCTGCGCCGGGTCCAGACCGGCTACGTCCGCACCTACGCCCTCGGCATGCTCGGCGGTGCCGCCCTGCTGGTCGGAGCCATGCTCCTCGTGAGGACCTGACGTGCTCCCCGACACGATGCCCTGGTTGACGCTGATCGGCGCCGTGCCCCTCCTCGGGGTGCTGGGGGTCTCCGCCGTACCGCGCGGGCAGGACGACCTGGCGAAGAAGGTCGGGCTGGCGTTCTCCCTCGTGGCGTTCGCGCTGTCGCTCGCGATGATCGCCGACTTCGAGGTCGGTGAGGCCGGGTTCCAGCTGGTGGAGCAACACCGATGGATCGCGCCGCTCGGCATCACCTACAAGGTCGGCGTCGACGGGATCAGCCTGGTCCTGATCCTGCTCAGCACCTTTCTGGTGCCGATCGTCCTGCTGGCGTCCTGGCCGCAGGCGGACCGGGTCCGCAGCTACATCGGGCTGATCCTCGTGCTCGAGACGGCGATGGTCGGCGTGTTCGCCGCGCTCGACCTGATCCTGTTCTACGTCTTCTTCGAGGCGATGCTCGTCCCGATGTACTTCCTGATCGGCTCGTTCGGCGGCGAGCGCCGCGTCTACGCCGCGGTGAAGTTCTTCCTCTACACGCTCTTCGCCGGGCTGCTGATGTTCGTCGCGATCCTCGGGCTGTACTTCCTCTCGCGGGACCAGCTCGGCGGCGGCACCTTCGACTACCAGCAACTTCTCGACCTGGAGATCTCAGAGGGCCTTCAGAAGGTGATGTTCCTCGGGTTCTTCATCGCCTTCGCGGTCAAGGTCCCGCTCTTCCCCTTCCACACCTGGCTGCCTGACGCGCACACCGAGGCCCCGACCGGGGGCTCCGTCCTGCTCGCCGGCGTGATGCTGAAGGTGGGCGCCTACGGGTTCCTCCGGTTCAGCCTCCCGCTGTTCCCGGAGGCATCGCGGTACTTCGCGCCGATGCTGATGGTGCTGGGCGTGATCGGCATCCTCTACGGCGCGCTCGTCGCGATGGTCCAGAAGGACATCAAGCGGCTCGTCGCCTACACGTCGATTGCCCACCTCGGCTTCATCGTGCTCGGCACGTTCGCGATGACCACCCAGGG
>Ga0183260_10001345_pt1 | contig 20650 bp, 15 predicted proteins | sample AntDrymUQ4972206_2_FD_129768 | JGI IMG/M metagenome (GOLD analysis project Ga0183260, IMG submission 129768) | Polar desert sand microbial communities from Dry Valleys, Antarctica - metaG UQ497 (22.06) (version 2) (version 2) | ecosystem: Environmental > Terrestrial > Soil > Desert | place...
CGCCGCTGGCGCACGCCGCCTCGAGGTTCCGAACCTTCCACAGCGGACCGCTCGCGCATCGCACGCCGCAGTTCAACCTGCCGGCCCGTTCGTTGTCGTCTCCGGACGCGCCGCACGGGGGGAGTTCGAGCCGGCGATCCAGGAGACGATGGCGCAGCTGCGGGGGGATCTGGCCGGTGTGGGCCTGACGCTCGGTGACGTGGTGCAGATCAAGAGCTTCCTTGGTGACATGCGCCGCGCGGGGCGGCTGGAAGAGATCGTGGCCGAGGCGTTTGAAGGAGACCGCGTGCCCCCGCAGGTCGTGGCCGAGTGGCGCCAGACCGATGTGCCGGCTGAAATCGAGGTGATCGCGACGGCGTCACGTCCGGGCGGCGGCCGCCTCCGCCTCGAGCACATCGAGCCGATCAGCGCGCGCTACAGCCGGGTGGTACGGGTGAACAGCGGCCAGCCCGTCTTCATCTCCGGTCTTCATGGCCGGTCGGCTGATCCGGCCGCGCAGGTAGGGGAGATGTTCGCCGAACTGCAGGGGATCCTGCGTGCGGCGGGAAGCGATCTGCGGCACCTTGTGAAGGCCACCTACTACGTGGCCGACAGTACCGCCGACGAGCGGATCAATACGATTCGTCCGACGATCTACGATGCGGAGCGCCCGCCCGCGGCGTCGAAGATTGCCGTTCGCGGCACCGGACGCTCCGGCAAGGGCAGTACGCTCGACATGATTGCCGTCACGGCCGCGCCATGAGCACGCGCAGCCTTTGCACCAGACGCCTTGCCGGTGTCCTGCTGTGCGTTGCGTGTGCGGCGACTGGAAGCGTTCTCGCCCAGCGGGGAGATCGAACAGCCATCGACACCGCACCGCCGCCAGCCGAGTGGGGCATCCCTCCGGCGCCACCGACGGCCCCGGATGAATCGATGGCGCAGATGGAGCTGCCGCCCGGCTTCCGCGTGGAGCTCGTGGCGGCCGAGCCGCTCGTCCAGGATCCGATCTCGTTCGCATTCGACGAGCGTGAACGACTGTGGGTCCTCGAATGGCCGTCGTACAACTGGGAGCTGCGCCCGGATCTTCCTGGTCTGGATGAGCAGGCGCCGCCGTCAAGCCGGGTGGTCGTGCTCGAGGACACAGACGGCGATCGCCGGATGGACAGGCGGACGGTGTTTGCCGAGGTGGACTGGCCGCGCGGCATTCAGCCAATCGGGGGAGGCGTGCTGGTGTTCGCGCTGCCGGATGTCGTGTTCCTGCGCGATACGGATGGAGACGGGAAGGCGGACGATCGGCAGGTGGTGTACGGGGAGCTTCCGATACCCGCAAACCCGCATGCGGCGCCAAGCAGTCCGCTGTGGACGATCGACAACTGGATCTACGCCCTGCAGACGGATACCCGGCTGCGCCACGTGGGGGGGCAATGGCAGCTGGCCCGAGCCGGCAGGCTGGGTGGACAGTGGGGGCTATCGCAGGACAACGAGGGACGCCTGTTCTTTGGCTACAACGGGGACCACCTGCGCGGCAGTCTGGTGCCAGTCCACTATGCCGTGCGCAATCCCAGCTACGCCGGCCGTGCCGGCATCGACGTTCGGGTGGGCCAGGACCAGAACGTCTGGCCGCACGGTCTGACCGCCAGCGTGAACCGGCGCGCGCAGCTGCGCGACGAGGGACGGTTGCAGGTATTCACGGCGAATGCCGGGCCGTCAGTCTACCGGGGCGACCACTTTCCCCAGGAGTTCCACGGGAATGTCTTCGTTGCCGAAGCGGCCGGACGGCTGATCCGGCGCGTGGTGCTGACCGAAAAGAACGGCACGGTCACGGGGGGCAACGCGTATCACGAACGGGAGTTCCTGTTCTCCCGTGAAGAGCGGTTCCGACCCGTGTTCACGGCTGGCGGCCCCGACGGGGCACTGTACATCGCGGACATGCACAGGGGGATCATCGAGGGGCACATCTTCGTCACCACCTTTCTCAGGAACCAGGCTGTCGAGCGCAAGCTGCACCAGCCGTTTCACGGCAGCGGGCGCATCTACCGCATCGTTCACGAAGGGCGTCCTCTGAGTACCGCGCCGGTTGTCAGGCCGGATGATACGGGGGCCTGGGTCCCTCATCTCGGCCACCCGAACGGCTTCTGGCGCGACGCGGCACAACGCGTCATCGTGAGTGCCGGTGGGACCTCGTTCGCTCCGGCGCTGAAGGAGCTGTCGATCTCAGCGACTGACAGTGTCACGCGGCTGCATGCCCTGTGGACGCTCGAAGGGCTTCAGGCTGTTGACGAAGACATCCTGCGCGGGCTCCTGAAGGACCGCGCGCCGCCAGTGCGCCGGGCAGCGTTGCGGGCCGCCGAGCCGCTCATGCAGGTGCCGCGCATGGTGGAGGCCGTCCTCCCGCTCATGGAGGATCCGGAGATCGGCGTACGCCGCCAGCTGCTCTTCTCGCTCGGTACCTCCCGCCTGCCGCAGGCGGAGCGCGCGATCCTCTCGATGCTCGAGCGGGATGCAGGGGAACCGTTCATGGTCGATGCGGCGCTGAGCGGCTTTGCAGGACGGGAGCTGGCCATCCTCGACGGGATCCTCGATCGACGCGAGTGGGAAGTCGAGCGTCCTGGTCGTCGAGAGCTGGTCGCGGCGCTTGCAACCGCCATCACCAACGCGAACATGCCCGAGGGGTTGGACCGTTGCCTCCGGCGTGCGGTAGACGGGAAGGAAGCGCTCTGGCGCCGGCTTGCGATCCTCAACGGCATCGCCGCGTCGGAACGGAGGGACGAGGCATCCCCTCCACCAGGGCTCGCCCTCCTCGACAAGGTTCAGGAACCTGAACTGCGCGATGCGGTCACGAAGGTGCAGGCCAGGTTCAGACCTCCGCGGGAACAACCCGGCCAGGCAGGCACGACGGAGGGGGTAAAGTCCGGCACGGCGGCCCTCATTGAGGAGGGGCGGAAAGCGTACGCGATCTGCGCCGGCTGCCACCAGGCGGATGGCCGCGGCCTTGCCGCTCTGGCTCCGTCCCTCCACGGTACCGAGCGCGTCACCGGTCCGCCAGAGATCCTCATCGACATCGCCCTGAACGGCAGGGATGTAGATCCGGCCTATCCCAGCATGCCGCCGCTGGTTGGGATGCCCGACGAGAGTCTGGCCGCCATCCTTACCTACGTCCGCCAGGCCTGGGGCAACAACGCGTCCTCTGTGTCTCCGGAGCAGGTGCGTACCCGCCGGGGGGCACGGTAAGAGAAAGGAGCTGCCCCCACGGCAGTCGTCGCACTGCCGCCAGCCGACCTCCCGGAGCTCTCCATCGGGGAGATCGTCGGCCTCATCGGCCAGGCGGTAATCGCGACGGCGGACCCGCCTTGAAGTGGTCTGCTGCCGCCGTTAGGGCGTATGTATATATTCATGTGCTAATATGTATGCACAATGAAACGGACGACCGTGGAGATCGATGACGAGCTGCTGGAGCGCGCCCGGCGCGCGCTCGGCCAGACGACGATGCGCGCCACGATCGAGGAGGCGCTGCGTCGAGTGGCGGACAGCGCCGAGGCGGAGCACGTTCGCCGCGCGGAGCGGCAACGAGATTATCTCCAGAAGCTGCGCACTCGGATTGACGTCCGCGTGCTGGCGTCCGGTGAGATGTGGCGGTAGCGGGCTGGATCCTGGATAAGAGCGCTGCCGCGCGGGCGGCGGACGACGAGATTGCGGCGCAGCTCGAGGACCTGGCTGGGTCGTTGTACCTCTGTCCCGTGGCACAGCTCGAGCAGCTCTACTCAGCGCGGTCGGCGCGTCACTACGACGAGCTCGACACGGAGCTCCGCGCGAGCTTCCAGATCGTGCACGCGCCCGGCGACGTGTTCGATCTCGCGCTGCGCCTGCAGCGCGATCTGGCGCATCACCATGGCATGTGGCATCGGACGCCCATCCCCGACCTGTTGATCGCCACCACCGCGCTGCATCACGGGCTCGGCGTCGTGCATGTCGACGCCGACTTAGACCGCATCGCCGAGGTGCGTCCGCTCGTCCTCCGCCGTCTGCGTGAAGGCTGATGCCGGGTGTTCTCTGACCGGGATTGACGAGCTGGTCCCGCCGCTGGTTTGTAACCGTCGGGACGATAGACGCTATGAACGGGATCTCGCGACGGCTTCGCCCCCTCGGTTGCTTATGGGTCTCCGGATTATGCGACCCTGGCCGAAGATGACCCCACGGCACGCTGCGGCAGGGCACGACCCGGTGGTCAGCTGCGCCGATGAAATGCGGCGTCGAGCGCGTGCTTCAGGGACAGCGCGCGCCCGGCGGCCACGGCCTTCCGGAACGCCGGCTCTCCCATGGCTTCCATGACGACTCGGCTTACGGGGAGAGGAGCTACTTCGTCCCCTGCGCCAGCCTGAGGTCCACCGCGGCCATGGTGTTTTCCCACCACATGGCGAGGGTGGCGCTCGTGTCGCTCATGTTGATGAAGCCGATTGTGAACTGCTCGATGGACACATCGATGGTGCTGACCTTCATCGGCGCACGCACCACGTCGAACTTCGAGTCGTAATTGTAGGCCCCGGCCAGCCGGACCTTGTCTTCCGGGTCGTACTTCTCCTGCACGGGCTGCGTGTTCAGCACCAGTGTCCAGTCACCGGGCTTGAGCTCGACGAACACGTTGTACACGCCGGGCTGGATGGTCTTGCCGCCAATCAGGAGCGGTGCCTGAGTGGTGAGGCGGGTCGTGTTGTTTGCGCCGGCACGCCAGATCGTGGCATTCCCGTACACCGTCTTCCCGTAGTCGCTCCCGGAGCCGAAGATCTCCTTGCGTCCACGCAGGAGCGGACGCCCGTAGTCGACGAGGATCCATTTGCCGTCCCGGTAGGTCGGGCCGTCGGCCGTCTTGTCCCAGGTCCCGCCCAGCTGCACCGCCGCCTGGCCGGTCGGGGATGGCGGGAGTTTCACCTCCGGAACGCCCTGCGCCAGTGACACGGCTCCCATGACGCTGCACACCGCCGCGATCGACAACAGATGTCTCATACGCATATCCACCCTCCCTGAGAATTGAGAACGACGCCGGAGGTCCGGCACCGCCCGACGTGACGTCCGCCCCCTGCCAGTGGTTCAGCCGCCGCTCACGCCTGCTCCAGCGCTCCTCAGCTCGCGCAGGTACAGCCCCGTGCGTGCCGGCTGGCCGTGTCACGCCAACCCCGGGATTATCGTCCGTCCCGTCCGGCGCCGCCAGTCGGCTACCACCCCTGGCCCGGTCGTGCAGACCACGTGGGCAGCTGGCCGAGTGCGCACGTACCGGTCCGGCGTGATGCGGATCCGCCGAGGGCGGTAAGATTCACGTACCGGTGCGGAACATTCTTGTGCTCGCGCTCGTGTCAGGGCTGGCGGCGGGGGCGTCGATCGCTTCGGCGCAGGCGCCGGTCGAGACGCTCGCGCGCCGCGGCTGGGACGCCCTCGACAACGGGCGGCCCGCAGACGCTGCGGCTGCGTTTGAACTGGCTTTGAAAGGGGCACCGGGGGAACCGACCCTGCTGCTTGGCGCCGCGACCGCGGCCCTGCTTGCCGGACGGGAAGGGGCGGCCCGGCCGCTCTTGCAGGATGCGCTACGAGCGGACCCGGCCCTTGCACCCGCCTCAGTCCTGCTTGGAGAGCTGCTGTACAGGACGGGTGATTTGCAGGCGGCGATCGCTACTTACCAGGATGCGCTGACACACGCGCCGGAGCACTCGCAGATCACCCGCCGCCTCGAACGGTGGCAGAAGGAGCTCGAGCTGCACGGCCGCTTCACGCAGGAGGTCGGCGTCCACTTCACGGTGCTCTTCGAAGGGCCCGCCGAAGCGGAGCTTGCCGCACGCGCGGTCGACATCCTGGAGGCCGCGTACTGGCGTCTCAGCGCCGCCCTGTTCGCGTATCCTCCCGACGTCATCACCGTAGTCCTCTACACCCGCGAGCAGTTTCGCGACATCACCCAGTCACCGTCGTGGGCGGGCGGGGCGTTCGACGGGCGTATCCGGGTGCCGGTCCGGGGGGCACTGCAGGATGTGCGGGAGTTCGAGCGGGTCCTGCGGCACGAGTTCACGCATGCGCTCGTCCGCAGCATTGCGCCTCGACACGTGCCGTACTGGCTGAACGAGGGACTGGCCGTCTATTTCGAAGGGGGCGACCTCGCCGGAGCGCGCGCCGCAGTTGCCGGTGCAGACGGAAAGCTGCTGCCCCTGTCCCGGCTCGAAGCGCCCTTCGCGGACCTCGATGCTGCGCGCGCGCGGCTCGCCTACTCGCAAAGCGCGGTCGCAGTGGAGCGGTTGATGGACAGGGCAGGTGCTCCGGCGGTCGTCGATCTCCTGACCGATCTGGGTGCGGGCGTCCCGCTGGACAAGGCGCTCGAACGGCACATGTTCATCTCCTACGACGAACTTCAGGAAAGCCTGCGTGACGCCACACCGTAAGGAGGAGAACCGATGAACCGTCGCGATTTCGTCCGTCTGGCTGGAGGCGCCGTTACCGCTGGAGCACTCGCCGAGGAGATCGTTGCCGCGCAGCTCACCAGTGCGCCGCCTGCCCCTCCGGGGACCGCAACGTCGCGAACCGCCCGGCTGAAGCCGGGCACACAGCACGGGGATTCGGATTCCATCCTTCGCACGCTTGCCGGCTTCGGAGTGAATCACATCTGCAGCCGGCTGCCATCAGCCCGTATGGACGCGGCGTGGACCGTGGAAGGACTCTCCAGGCTGCGCGAGCGCGTCGAGTCGTTCGGCCTGAGGCTCGACATGGTCCCGCTGCCCCTCAGCTCGAGCGAGATCTCCAGGAGCGAGAACCCGGCGATTCTCCTTGCCCGCGATCCGGAGCGCGATCGCCAGATCGATGACATCTGCGGAATGATCCGGAACACCGCGCTCGCCGGCATCCCGTCGGTCAAGTACAACCTGACCCTGATCGGCATCCCGCGAACGCCCCCCACGATCGGCCGCGGGGGTGCGCGGTACAGCACCTTCGTCTACACCGAGGGGATCCAGGATCCTCCCCTGACCCTTGCCGGACGCGTCGACGAGGACACCTACTGGGAGCGCATCACCTACTTCCTCGAGCGAGTGGTGCCGGTCGCCGGGGAATACAAGGTGCGGCTCGCCTGTCATCCGCAGGACCCCGGCATGCCGCGCGGGAAGGGCTGGCGTGGCGTCGAGACGGTCCTCGGCTCGGTGGACGGCCTGAAACGCTTCGTCTCCATTGCCGAAAGCGAGTACCACGGTCTCAACTTCTGCCAGGGCACCGTGTCTGAAATGCTGGAAAAGCCTGGTGAGCAGATCTACGACGTCATCCGCCATTTCGGTACGCGCGGGAAGATATTCAACGTGCACTTCCGCAACATCGCCGGGGGCTTCCTCAATTTCCGCGAGACGTTCATCGACGATGGGGATGTCGACATGCTCGAGGCGATGCGCGTCTACAAGGAGGTGGGCTACGACGGCATGATCATGCCGGACCACGTTCCGTCCATCGAGGGGGATACGAACAACCTGCAGGGGTTCGCGTTCGCGTTTGGCTACATCAAGGCGCTCATCGCGGTAGTCGCGGCGGAGAACCGGGCGTAGGCGCTGCCGGTCCGGGGCGGCCGTCCTGTCAGGGCCTACCAGATCCGGACGCGGTCTTCGGGAGCCAGGTAGAGAGGATCACCCGGCTTCACGTCGAACGCCTCGTACCAGGCGTCGACGTTGCGGAGCGGCGCAAAGGCGCGGATCTGGCCGGGCGAGTGGGGGCCGTTCACGATTTGCTGCCGGAGCGCCTCGTCGCGCCACAGGGTCCGCCAGACCTGGGCCCAGCCCATGAACAGGCGCTGGTCGCCGGTAAAGCCGTCACCGACCGGCGCCGGCTTCCCGCGGAGCAGCTCGCGGTACGCTTCGAGGCCGAGGAGCACTCCGCCGAGATCCGCGATGTTCTCTCCCATCGCCACCCGGGCGTTGATCCGCATGTCGGGCAGCGTCGGGAACGTATATGCCTCGTACTGCGCGCCAAGCCGGGTCGCCTGCGCTTCGAACCTGGTGGCATCCTCCGCCGTCCACCAGTCGCGAAGCAGACCCTTGCCATCGGACTTCCGCCCCTGGTCGTCGAAGCCGTGGGTCACCTCGTGCCCGATCACCGCACCGATGCCGCCGTAGTTGACCGCCGGATCCGCCTTCGGATCGAAGAACGGGGGCTGAAGAATGGCGGCCGGAAACACGATCTCGTTCTTCACCGGGGAGTAGTAGGCATTCACCGTCTGCGGCGTCATGCTCCACTCCCCCCGGTCCACCGGCCTCGCGATCCGCTGGCGGCGGAAGTCCCACTCGAAGCGCCTTGCGCGTTCAGCGTTCCCGAAGAGATCGCCGTTCCGGATTTCCAGCGCCGAGTAGTCGCGCCAGGTCTCGGGGTGGCCTATCTTGAGGCCGAAATGCTGCAGCTTCTCGAGCGCCTGCGCCTTTGTTGCCGGGCCCATCCAGTCCAGCCCTTCAATCCGCTTCCGCATCGCCGACCGGATGTTGGTGACCATCTCGTCCATGATCGCCTTGGACTCCGGCGGATAGTAGAGCTCGACGTAGTCGCGCCCGATGGCTTCACCCATCGCGTTCTCGACGACGGCGACCCCGCGCTTCCAGCGTTCGCGCTGCTCGGGCTGCCCCTGGAGGAACCGGGAGCGGAAGTCGAAATGCGCATCCACGAATCGTCTGGACAGGAGCGGCGCCGCCCCGTCCACGGTATGGAAGGCCTGCCAGGCCTTGAGCGTTGCGAGATCGGCCTTGGCGAAGATGGCCGCCAGCTTCGGGAAGGCCGATCTCTGAGCGACGATGACCCGCTCGGCGGCGTGGACGCCAGCGGCCTCGAAAAAGATCGGCCAGGGGAAGGGAGCGGCATCGCGCTGCAGATCGGCAACGCTCATGAGGTTGTAGGTCTTGTCGCGATCGCGGCTCTCGGCCCGCGTCCAGTGCGCCTCGGCGATCGCCCTTTCCATCGCGACGATGTCCGCGGCAGCCTTGTCCGGCTCTGGCCAGTCGATCATCCCGAGCAGCCCGCCCACGTACGCCTGGTACCGCTCCTTAAGGGTGGCGAATCTGCCGTCGAGGTACAGCTCACGATCCGACAACCCCAGCCCGGACTGCGCGAGATGGAGCGCGTAGAAGTCCGGATTCTTTCTGTCGTCGGTGACAGCGGGCCCGAAGAAGCTCCGGCCGAAGCCGCCGATGGCCTGCCCCATCGAGCGTGCGATGTCCTCCTTGCTTGACGCCTTCACGATGGCCGCAAGCAGGGGGGCCAGCGGCTTCGCATCGAGAGTGTCCACCGTCCGCTCGTCCATGAAACTGCGGTAGAAGGTGGCAACCTTCGCCCGCTCCCCGCCGGTTGGCGGGTCGCCGGGCTCGTAGCTTTCCACCAGGCGGCGAACCCGGGCCTCCGACAGATCGCGAAGCAGCGCGAATCCGCCGTAGGACGACCGGTCAGGGGGGATGGCCGTCGTTCTGGCCCACGTGCCGTTCACGAAGGCGAAGAAGTCCGCGCCCGGCGCGACCGAGCGATCCATCCCGGCGATGTCGATGCCCCAATCGCCAAGCCGTGGCGCTTCGATCGTTGCGGGGCCCCCCGGTTCCTGCGTAGTGTCGAGGAGCGTCCGGACGGTGCAGAGCTCATCGACGCAGCTGTGGAGGCCTTGCGCTGAAAGAGGAAAAGAGAGGGCCAGCCCCAGTGCCAGGGCAAACCCCGCGATGACGTACTGCTTCATTAGAAGTTCTGTTGCGTGGAGACTTCGGTCTGCGGAGAGCTCGTCTATTCGTTGGCTGACATGTCTGCCCGGACAATCTCCCAGCGGTTCTCATGACGGGAGAGGCTGAACGTCCACTCCTGGGCTGGCCGGTGCATGACACCACTCCCAATTTTCGGGCGATAGGTCGCCTCGCCGCGGCACTTGGCGTTCGCCGTCGGCCCGGACACGGAAACAACCTTGCACTCGGCGAACCGGAGCTCCTGCCCGTCGAGATCCCTGAAGGCACGTTTAAGTGCTCTGCCATTTAGGGACGGCTGGACGGCTTGAGCGGCCTTGACGTCCAGCCGCTCGTAGGCCTGCTTGTATTGCTGCAGAACCTCGAGCACATCCTGCTTTTCCTCGCTCATCGGATCGGCTGTGGATTCCGACACTCCCGCGACAACTGGGGACCCCGCCGGTCCGCCCATCAGTGCGAGGGCTGTGTCCCCGTCTCCGCCACTGGGGGCCGCTACGGCCTCGTTCATTGCGGGAAGCGACAGGCTCAGGGTCGTCGCGGCCGGCGTCCGCGGGGAGGCCACCGGGAGGAGCGGCGCAGGGGCGGGTTCACTACCAGGCGGAACCTTCGCGCTCGGCCCCTTTGTGATGCCGGCTGTGCCCACCGGCTGCGGATCGCGGGGCGGCCTCGCTCTGTTCTCCGCCTCAAACAAACGTGAACGGCGATTCACCCCGGCCGAACTGCGCCGTGCGGCGAATGAATCTCCTGTTGTGCTGGATGTAGGCCCGCCGTCAAGTGCCACCCTCGTCAGAATGGGGACGTCCCGCCGCACCGGCCGGGCGGTAGACGGCAGAGATGCCCCCGGCAGCGTCGATTCGGAAGCTGCTGCGGTCGGCGAGGGAGAGCGCTGGGGCGCCGTCACCGAAGCCTCTGCACTCGTCGCTTCCGGTACAGGCAACGGTGCGCGGACGACCCATACGTGCGCGGCAACCGCGACACTCAGCAGCGCGACAGCATTACGGAAGCGAGGCCAGAACGGCACCGTGGCGTGGACATCCGGAGAAGCAGAGGTTGAGAGTTCCATGACAAAGAGACTTGGCGCTGTCAGCCTACGCCAGACGAAGACCGACAATGCAACTCCTGAACCATTCTCTTGTGAATGGGAATTCTTTAGGAAATTCAACGTGACGAAAGCTCCGCAGGGCCAGATGCCCCGCCGGGGCGACGGTGGGCTAAAGAGGGTTCACGGATTTACACATGAAGGGAAAAGGACTGCTCACCTGTTCAGCTGTCCTTCGGATTTGTCGCAAACACGGACAACTCGGGCGTGAAGCCGCGATCCTCCATCTCGAGCACGGCCTTCACGATATAGGCGAGGTCACGCGCCTGGAGTTTGGTCGCGTTCTCACGCTCCTGTTCGAACCCGGCTGTGGAGGCAAAGTCCGTCAGGACTTCGCTCGGGTTGACCAGGAACACGCGGACATTGTGCTTCCTCAGTTCCGCGCGCCAGCATTCGGTCATGCCCCGCAAGGCAAACTTGCTCGCGTAGTAAGCGGTGCCGTTGGCCGCTCCCCGCAGCCCGGCGGTCGACGAGATGTTGACGATGTTCCCCCTGCCACGGGACACGAAGTGCCTCGCGGCCTCACGGCCCATCAGCATCGCACCCGTGACGTTGGTGGCAAACACTGATGTGAAGCTGCCGAGATCCATCTCGGTCAGCGGCTTGAACGTGCCGATGCCGGCGTTGTTCACGAGAATATCCAGATGGCCAAAGCCCTGCAGTGCCTCGGTGTAGGTCCGCAGCACGTCGTCTTCGTTTGCCACATCCGCGCGAATCGCCAGCGCGCCGAGCTCCTGTGCTGCTTTGGCCAGCAGCTCTTCGTCGCGGCCGGTGATAGCCACGCGAGCCCCCGCCTCCGTCAGCATCTGCGCAATCGCGTAGCCGATCCCGCGCGTGCCGCCCGTGACGAGTGCGGTCGAATCCTTCAGGCGCATGATCGATTGTATCCTGCGGCAGCGGCCGCTGGCCGGTTTCCACGGAGAACCCCATCGCGAACATGAAGGTGATAAACGGAAGGCCGACTCGGCGAGCTGCCGTCCTCGGCGTGGCCCTCGTGCTTGTCGTCGGAACAACGGCCGGTTGCACGTTGGAGGCGTCGCTGAAGAAACGGGTGAGTGGGAATCTCGTCTTCTGGGACCAGAGACGCGGCTTCGAGGCGGTTGCCGCAAACCTCGACATCTTCACGGAGATCAGCCCCTTCTGGTACCGCGTCCTGGCGGACGGACGCGTGGTGCCGTACACCACAGCGTCGGGTGCGACATACGAAGACGCGGCGATGGTCTCGTTCCTCAGAGCGAACCGCATCCTCGTCATCCCCACCGTCGCCAACATCGTCGATGGCCAGTGGGACGGCGCGTCGGTGAGCCGGATCATCAACAGCCCGGGGTTGCGCGACGTGAATGTGAGGTCGCTGGTGCAGCTTGCCGTGAGTCGGGGGTACGACGGCATCGACCTGGACTACGAGAACCTGCCAGCCTCGGATCGGACGGCGTTCACCGTGTTCGTCCGGCAGCTGGCGGATGCTCTCCACACCGCAGGGAAACTCCTGACGGTCAACGTGTATGCGAAGACGAGCGAGCCGGGTACCTGGAGCGGTCCGCAGTCGCAGGACTGGTCCGCGATCGCTGCCGCGGCGGACCAGGTCCGGATCATGGCCTACGAATATCACTGGGCGAGCTCGGGCCCGGGCCCGGTGGCTCCGATCGGCTGGGTTCGAGAGGTCCTCGAGTTTGCGCGCTCCCGCGTCCCCGCGCACAAGATCGTTCACGGGCTGCCGCTATACGGCTACGATTGGGTCGGAGGGTCAGGCGTCGATCATGTGTGGGAGACCACCATGGCCCTCGCACGTGCACATGGCGCCACGGTGAACTGGGATCACGCGAGCGCGTCTCCCTGGTTTCACTACAGCGCGCAAGGCATAGGGCACACCGTCTGGTTCGAGAATGGTGCAAGCACCAGCGCGAAGCTCGAGGCCGCCGACACCTGCGGGGTGGGGGGCGTGACGCTGTGGCGCCTTGGCGGGCAGGACCCGGGAACCTGGCCGGCGCTTCGCGCCTGGCTTGGCTCGGCGCCAGCCCACCCCCGGATCCGGCGCCCCCGGTCTCGCCCGTAGAGGACCCTCGGCCTCGAGCTTCGAGATCTCATCCTCGAGAGAGCGCGTCACCGCTGTCACCCGCAGGTTCGAGCTCCACGCCGCGGCCCTCACTCCCTTCCCGCCGATTACATGAGACACTGGAGGAGCCTGCCTCCTTGCTCGCGGACGCGTCTGCCACCGCGGCCGTACTGGACTGCTCGATGACACCGCTCACTTTCCGCGCACCCTCTGCGCTCACCGCGTTCGTCGCGGTGGCGCTGCTGACCGTTCCCCTGCCTGCGCAGCAGACCACGATTCGCAGCGGCGCGACGACAGTGGCTGTGTATGCCACCGTGACCGATGCGGGCGGGCGCCTTGTTCCTGACCTCGACCGCGAGGATTTCGAGATCTACGACAACGGCAAGCTGCAGCCGACAACGCTCTTCTCCAACGAGCTGCAGCCAATCACTGTTGTGATGATGCTGGACCGCAGCGGCAGCATGCGCGCGAACTTCCGGCTGGTCGAAGAGGCTGGCGAAGCCTTCGTCCGGCGGCTCAATCCTGAAGACAAGGCACGGATCGGCAGCTTTGCACAGCGCATCCAGGTCGACCCCGAGGAGTTCACCAGCGATCAGGCGGAGCTGATCCGCATCCTCCGCACGGAGCTGCAGAACGAGGGGCCGACCCCCTTGTGGAATGCGGTGAACGTGGCGATCACCGGCCTTGCCCGGGAGGAAGGGCGGAAGGTCGTCCTGGTCTTTACCGATGGCATCGACAGCCCGCTGAACTTCAAGATGAACAACCTGAGCTTCATGGACGTCATGCGCCGCGCGCAGCAGGAGAACGTCATGGTGTATGCCGTCGGGCTCGAGGCCATGGTGCCGTGGGGGAACCGCCGGGCGCCGGTCGGCCGGAGCGGCGGCGGTTTCGGCGGGGGCTTCGGCATGGGCAACCCGACGATCGTGCAGCGGCCGGATCCCGGGCTCCCGAAGATCGCCGAGGAGACAGGCGGCGGGTATTTCGAGCTCACGCGCGCGGAGGACCTGTCAACGACCTTCGCCCGTGTGGCCGACGAGCTGCACCGGCAGTATGCGCTTGGTTTCGAGCCTCCGAAGCTCGATGGCAAGATGCACAAGCTCGAAGTGAAGGTAGCCAAGCCGGGCATGAAAGCACGGGCCCGGAAGAACTACCTCGCGGCAAAGGAGCAGCAAGCTTCAGAGCGATAGATGCTGCCGGGCGTACGCAATCGACCGGTCGATCAGCTCGTCCTCCAGGCGAAGTGCCTCCGCGGGGCTCAGCCCGGTGACTTTCGGAAGGGGGGCCTTCGGCGGGTTCGCGCGCACGATCGCGAGCATTCGCGCGAGCTCCCGCCCGGGCAGCGGGCTGTAACTGTCGTCGAACGTTGCCCAGTACTTCTCGGTGAACACCGGGATTGTCAGCGGGTCCCGCGTGATCATCTCCAGCGCGAAGATCATGTTCGGGTCCTTCTGCTGGAGGGTCTTGACCATCGTCGGCAGGTCGAGGATGCCGTCGCCGAGCGCGACCTCGGAGAGCAGGAAGCCTTCCTCGTACGGCTGCACGGCCATGTCCTTGAAGCTGACGTAGATGGCGAGCGGGCCGAGGATCCTGAATGTCTCGGCGGGGTCTTCGCAGAGCGAGATGTTGTTGCCGAAGTCGTAACAGGCGCCGACCCACTCGCTGCCGACCCGCCTGATCCAGGCGGCGTGCTCGGCGGCACGCCAGCCCTTGTGGTTTTCAATAGCCAGCTTCATCTTGTGCTTGCGAAGCACGGGCTCGGCGCGCTCAACCGAGCGCTGGTGGCGCTCGAAGCTCTCCTTGAACGCCTCGAAGGTCTCGAACTCCTCGTATCGCCTCCCGGTGAACGACGCGTGCGTCGTCACCGCACCCGCTTCCGCGGCCGCCCGCACGCGCGCCTCGTACTCCTCGACCGCACGATCCTCCTTGGGTGCGGGGAGGCTGACGATCAGGCGCATCCCGTAGCTCTCGAGCTTCTTCCGGAGCGCGTGCGCGGCGGCCAGTTCAGAAGAGGGCAGGCTCATACGGACGGCACCGAGGCCAAGCCCCCGGCAATGCTCCAGGATATCGAAGCCTCCCGCGCGGTTCCGGTGAGGGAACCCCGGGGGTTCGGCCCCCATGTTGCGGAGTGCGGGACCCTGCGCGTGCGCTCCGCCGCCGGCCACAGACATCCATGCCACCGCTGCCCCGGTGCTTCCCAGCATCTCTCGTCGTGTCACTCGCAACCTCCGGACGTCCTGCGAACGTGCGATTCACCCCTGCCGCCGGGACGTGGCTCCTGCGGATCTCAGGGAAGCGCCCGATCGGCCCGATCATGCCACGTCCGCGTGCGTGTTTGACACCCGCCGCGGCGCGCCTGAGAATGCGCTCATGATCCCGGCGGGCCGGTCTCTCGTGGTGGCGCTCGCGTGCTGCACGCTTGCTTGTGCGGCCGCGGCCCGCCTCGCGGGGCAGGTGCGGGCCGTTCCGGTGGACCGGGTCGACTTCAACACCCAGATACGACCGCTCCTGTCGGACCGTTGCTTTCGCTGTCACGGGCCGGACGCCGCCAAACGGAAGGGTGAGCTGCGCCTGGACGTTCGCGCTGAGGCGCTGAAGGACCTGGGGGACGGGTGGGCTGTCGTGAAGCCGCACGATCCAGTCAGGAGCGAGCTCGTCCGCCGCATCTTCTCGGACCTGGACGACGACCTGATGCCCCCGCCCGATTCGCACCTGTCGCTGTCGGCGTCGGAGAAGGACCTGCTGACGACATGGGTGGCCCAGGGGGCGGAGTACAAGTCGCACTGGTCGCTCGTGCCGGTCGCGGCCGCTCCAGTGCCGAGCGTCGGCCACCGCCGGACGTCGCTGAACCCGATTGACGCGTTCGTGCGCGCGCGTCTCGCACGGGAGGGCATCGAACCCGCACCACGGGCCTCCCCGGAAGCCCTCATCAGGCGGCTTGCCTTCAACCTGACGGGGCTCCCACCCACGCCGGCCGAGATCGATGCGTTCGCGGCAGACCCGTCGCCGAAAGCCTACAGCCGGGTGGTCGAGCGGTACCTCGCGTCCGGGGCATACGGCGAGCGCATGGCGGTGGACTGGCTGGATCTCGCGCGCTACGCCGACACGTATGGCTACCAGGCGGACGTCGAGCGGGATATGTCGCCGTACCGCGACTGGGTAGTTCGCGCCTTCAACGACAACCTGCCGTACGACCAGTTCCTCACCTGGCAGCTGGCCGGGGACCTGCTGCCCGGGGCCACGCGCGATCAGCGTATTGCCACGGCATTCAATCGTCTGCACCGGCAGACGAACGAAGGGGGCAGCATCGAGGAGGAGTTCCGCACGGAGTACGTGGCCGATCGCGTGAACACATTCGGCACCGCGATGCTTGGTCTCACACTGGAATGCGCCCGCTGCCACGACCACAAGTTCGACCCGATCACCCAGCGGGACTACTTCTCGCTCTTCGCCTTCTTCAACAACATCGACGAATCCGGGCTGTACTCGCACTTTACGAACGCCACGCCGACTCCTGCGCTCCTGCTCTGGCCCTCACACGAAGAGAGTCAGCACCGAGGGCTCACAAAGAGGATCGCGTCGCTCGAGGCCCGGCTGCAGGCCATCGCGCCGTCTGCCCGCGCGGCGTTCCGCACGTGGCACCCCGGCGCGAGCCTCACCCCGCCCGTGCCGGTCGCGCATCTTTCATTCGATGCCGTCAGTGGCGACACCACCCCCGACCTTGTGTCGCACGTCCGGGTGCGCTTGCAGGACGGGCCTGTGCTGATTCGTGTCAACTCCCAAAATCCAACGCCCAACTCCCAAGACCTAACGGTCAACTCCCAAGGTCCAACTCCCAACTCCCACATGAACGCGGGCTCAGGTTCGGGACTGAGGGAAGGGAATGGGGCGCTGCAGTTCAGCGGGGACAACTCGGTGGTGCATCCGGGCGTGCGATCGTTCGGCCGGACGGATCCGTTCTCCCTCGCACTCCGCCTGAAGCCGACGGAGAAGCAGGAGCGCGCCGTTCTCGTGCACCAGTCCCGGGCGTGGACCGACGCGGGCAGCCGCGGGTTCGAGCTCACGCTGCACGAGGGGCGCCCCTTCTTTGGCCTCATCCACTTCTGGCCGGGGAATGCGATTGCCGTCCGCGCCAGGGAACCCCTGCCGCTCGGCCAGTGGTCCCGGCTCGTCGCCACGTATGACGGCTCGAGCCGGGCGTCAGGGCTCCGGATGTATCTCAATGGCCGGCCGCTCGAAACCGAGGTCGTGCGAGACCACTTGTATAAGGACATCACGTACACCCGGGAGGCAGGGGAGCGGTCTCAGGCGAGACAGCCACTGACCGTGGCGGCGCGCTTTCGCGACAGCGGGTTCAAGAACGGTCTCATCGATGACCTGCAGGTCTTCGACACGAGACTGACGGAGGCTGAAATCGCCGGAACACTCGGGAGCGATGCGGGGCACGAGGCGGCATTCGAGCACTTTCTCGCGCGCTACCACGAGGAGTCGCGTTCCCTTCTGGGCGAACTGAGGGCTCTTCGGGCCGAAGAGAACGGGCTCGTCGGTGCGGTCCCGGAAATCATGGTCATGGAGGAGATGCCTGACCCCCGCCCGGCACACCTGCTGGCCCGGGGCTCTTACGACGCACCGGGAGACGTGGTGCCGCGAGACACGCCCGCGAGCCTGCCACCCTTCCCGCGGGGCGCGCCACGGGATCGCCTCGGCCTCGCACGCTGGCTCACCAGCCGGCAGAATCCACTCACCGCGCGCGTGGTGGTGAACCGGATCTGGCGCATGCACTTCGGCCGCGGCATCGTCGCCTCGCAGGAGGACTTCGGGGGCCAGGGCAAGCTGCCGACACATCCCGAGCTGCTGGATTGGCTCACCGAACGATTCGTCCGCGAAGGGTGGGACGTGAAGGGCCTTCACCGGATGATCGTCGCCTCTGAGACTTTTCAGCAGTCGTCGCAGGCCTCGCCCGAGACCCTTCGGCGTGACCCCGAGAACGCGCTGCTCGCGCGCGGCTCGAAAACCCGCTTGCAGGCGGAGCAGATTCGCGACAGCGCGCTTGCCGCCGCCGGGCTGCTCAACCGCGCGATCGGCGGTCCAAGCGTCAAGCCATACCAGCCGCCGGGCCTCTGGGAGCAGTCCGGCACGGGCAAGACCTACACGCAGGACACCGGCGACAAGCTGTACCGCCGCAGCCTCTACACGTTCTGGCGGCGCACCTCGCCGCCTCCGTCGATGACGACGTTCGATGCGTTGTCGCGGGAGGTCTGCACGGCCCGGCGCGACGCGACGGCGACACCGCTCCAGTCGCTGGTGCTGCTCAATGATCCGCAGTTCGTGGAGGCAGCCCGCGTCCTGGCCCAGGGGCTGGTGCAGCGGTTCCCGCAGGACCCCGCCGCCCGTAGCCACGAGGCGTTCCGTGCGCTGATCGGCCGGAGTCCGGATGTGACGGAAGGAGCGATCCTGGCGCGGCACTACGCCGAACAGCAGGAACTCTACGGGGCCGATCCCGCGAATGCCTCGCGTCTCCTCCGCGTCGGCGAGGCCCCGGCGGACGACAGCCTGCCGACAGCGGAGGTCGCGGCCACGACGGCGGTCGCCAGTCTAATCATGAACTTCGACGAGTTCATCGTCTTGCGGTGAGGACGGGATGACGAACCACATGTGCACGGGGCCGGCCCCTGGGGCCGGGATGTCTCGGCGACAGGTCCTCAACCGGTTCGGCATGGGGCTGGGGGGAATCGCCCTCGCCAACCTGATCAATCCTTCTCCTCTGGCCGCCTCCGCGGCCTCCCCCGGCGCACAGCAGGGCGGGCTGCTCGGCGGCCGGCTCCATCATCCGGCGAAGGCGAGGCGGGTGATTTACCTCTTCATGGCCGGCGGTCCCTCGCAGATGGAGACGTTCGACTACAAGCCGCTGCTGAGGGAGCGCAACGGAGAACAGTTGCCGGATTCAGTTCGCCAGGGGCAGCGCCTCACCGGCATGTCGGGCAACCAATCCTCACTGCCGCTCGCCGGGTCGCAGTTCGGCTTCGGCCGGCACGGGCAGAACGGCACCTGGGTATCGGACCTGCTGCCGCATACCGCACAGATCGTGGACAAGCTCTGCATTGTTCGGTCGCTGTTCACGGAGGCAATCAATCACGACCCGGCAATCACCTTTCTGCAGACGGGATCACAAATCGCGGGACGGCCGAGCGTGGGATCGTGGGTGCACTACGGCCTCGGCACGGACAATCAGGACCTCCCCGCGTTCGTCGTGCTCATCACCCCCGGCAAGGTCGACCAGCCGCTGTACGCACGGCTCTGGGGCAGCGGGTTCCTCCCCGCGGAGCATCAGGGGGTGCAGTTCCGAAGCGGGCGCGATGCGGTGCTGTACCTGAATAATCCAGACGGAGTGACGCGTGAGAGCCGTCGGCTGCTGCTCGATCGGCTCCGGGATCTGCATGCGCACGCGGCGGAGGCCCTGGGCGACAGCGAGGTCGATGCGCGGATCGCCCAGTACGAGATGTCGTATCGCATGCAGTCGAGCGTCCCGGGTGTGATGGATGTCTCCGATGAAACCCCCGAGACGTTTGCGCTCTATGGCGAGGACGCGCGCACTCCGGGAACGTTCGCCGCCAACTGTCTTCTGGCACGGCGGCTCGCCGAGCGCGGGGTCAAGTTCATTCAGCTCTATCACCAGGGCTGGGACCAGCACGACAACCTGCCGCGCGACATCCAGCGGCAGTGCCGCGAGACCGATCAGGCGAGCGCGGCGCTCGTTACGGATCTCGATCGGCGTGGCATGCTCGACGACACGCTTGTCGTCTGGGGCGGCGAGTTCGGGCGCACGGGTTACTCACAGGGCCGACTGACCGCCACCAACTATGGACGCGACCACCATCCGCGCTGCTTCACCATCTGGATGGCGGGCGGAGGGGTCAAGGCCGGACTGGTCCATGGCGCCACCGACGACTTCAGCTACAACATCGCCGAGGGAGGCGTCCACGTGCACGACTTCCACGCCACGCTGCTGCACTTGCTCGGGGTGGATCACGAGCGGCTCGTCCATCTGTATCAGGGGCGTCGCTTCCGACTCACCGACGTGCACGGCAAAGTCGTCGAGGCGCTGCTCGCGTGAGCGCTTCCCGTGTCAGCCAGCTTCCGGGAGGAGCCCCTTGAAACGTTCCGCACTGATTGTCCTGTTGAGCGCTGCTACTATCTCCATGGCCGCCGCCGCTCAGCAGTCTCCCCTCCAGTTCCAGGATCTCTTCAATGGTCGCGATCTCTCCGGCTGGGTCAATATCAACACCGCTGAAGATACGTGGCGGTTCAGCGACGGTCTGCTGGTGTGTTCCGGCCATCCTATCGGTGTGCTGTGCAGCGAGAAGCAATACGAGAATTTCATTCTGCACATCGAATGGAGGCACATGGAGGCAGGCGGCAACTCCGGCGTGTTCGTGTGGAGCAACGCGAGACCTGACCCGAAGGGGCGACTCCCCGATGGTGTCGAGGTCCAGATGCTCGAGCTGCAGTGGCCGCAGCTCAACACGCGGGACGGGGTCACCCCGCCGGTCGCCTACGTCCACGGCGAGTTGTTCGGCGTGGGCGGGGTCAAAGTGGCTCCCGACAACCCGCGAGGCGAGCGGAGCATGTCGGTCGAGAACCGTGCGCGAGGCAAAGGGGAGTGGAACACGTACCACGTTGTCGCTGTGGACGGGGTCATCAAGCTTGCAGTGAACGGAAAGTTCGTCAACGGCATCTCGCGCTCGAGCCAGAAGAAGGGCTATCTCTGCCTGGAGGCCGAAGGCGCAGAGATCCACTTCCGCAACA
>Ga0183260_10001347_pt1 | contig 20625 bp, 23 predicted proteins | sample AntDrymUQ4972206_2_FD_129768 | JGI IMG/M metagenome (GOLD analysis project Ga0183260, IMG submission 129768) | Polar desert sand microbial communities from Dry Valleys, Antarctica - metaG UQ497 (22.06) (version 2) (version 2) | ecosystem: Environmental > Terrestrial > Soil > Desert | place...
AATTACAGAAGTCATAAATTTTCCGATAGCAGTGATGGGAATCATATCACCATAACCCACAGTAGTAAGTGTAACGACGCTCCACCACATGGTACCAGGGATACTGGTAAACTTTTGAGGTTGTACCAGGTGCTCAGAGAAGTAAATAAGGCAGGAAGAAATAACAATAAGAAATAAGGTAAGGATCAGGCTTAATAGTAATTCATTCTTTGTGGATTTAAATACATTAAGCACCATGCGGGTAGACTTCATGTAAGAGGTAAGACGAAACAACCTTAGAAAACGCAACAGCCTCAATATCCTCAACACCCTGAGATCAAAGCCGATAAATCTGTGTAAATAAAAAGGCAGAATCGCAATCAGATCTATAAGGGCGCCAAAGGATAAAACGTATCTCAACCTGCCTGTCACGCTATGTCCGTATTTCCCCTCATGATTGCTGCTCCATACCCTCAGCACATACTCAATCGTAAAAAGGATTACGGAAACCACATCAAAATAATGAAAGAATTCCCTGTGGGGTTCATATATGGCTGGCACGGTTTCCAGCATCACTGCAATTATATTCAGAATGATCAATGTAATAATGAATGCATTGAATGCTTTATCCCATTTGGTTTGGCCAATTTCCGGATGTAGTAATGCAAAAATTTTCCCTTTGGCTAAACGATACATTCAAAAGGTGTTATTAAGTGAACTAAAATAGAAAATAATCAATACAATTTATAAACTGCCTTTGTTCATCTGTTGTTTGTACTCTGCTAAGCGCTCGGCTGGGCAAAGTCTTTCACCTGCCTTCTATAACTTGCATAAAGTTTTCATTCTTTTTAAATTATATAGTTGGGGCAAAAAAAATTAATCCGTTTTGAGGAGTTACTTACGTTCGCTAATGTATTGCAATATCCTGAAGACATAGCAGGCAAGTGGAATCAATACTTCAAAAACGACCAACCTATTGTTCTGGAACTTGCTTGTGGCAAAGGAGAATACACATTAGGCCTGGCGCAGATGTATCCACAAAAAAATTTTGTAGGAGTAGACCTTAAAGGCAATCGTCTTTGGGTAGGGGCCAAAAAAGCCCGTGTATTAAATTTGGCGAATGTGGCTTTTTTAAGAATACAGATTGACCGCATTACTGAATTTTTTTCAAGCGGTGAGGTACATGAAATCTGGATTACTTTTCCGGATCCGCAATTGCGCATTTCAAAAGACAAGAAGCGACTGACACATCCTAAGTTTTTAAGGATGTACCAGCAAATTATACAAAAGGATGGGATGCTGCATCTAAAAACCGATAGTCCGGAATTATATCACTTTACAAAAAAAGTAATTAAGCGCTACCATTGCAGCTTACATGAAGACATAACTGATATATATAATAGTGAAAATATAAAACCTGAACTCAGTATAAAAACACACTATGAAGCATTAGACATTGCGCAAAGTAAAAGGGTGCACTACCTTCGTTATTCTTTGCCACCCCAACTTCCGGACAGGGAAGAAGATAAAATTTTTCATGATTCCCTGAAAATGAAAAATGACTGAAGACACCTTTCCACCCTTCATTCCATTTACACCTAAGATTCTTGTGGAAGGTGAAGATTATTACCGGAACAAGAAAGGATTGGTAGTGCTCACGGAAGCCCATCATATCAGGCGGGGCTATTGTTGCGGCATGGCTTGCCTCCATTGTCCCTATCATTATGCAGGTGTCACTGACGAAACGAAACGGAATGAGGCTATTGCGAGAAGAACTGATCTCCAAAACGAATAATGTTGAAAAAAAGTAAATCCAAATCAATTTCTGAAAAAGAGAAACTGCCGGTGGCTGTTGGGAAAAACGAATCTTTTTTTGCTGCGGTCTATGATGTGGTGCGCCAGATACCCAAAGGAAGAGTAACTTCTTATGGAGCAATTGCCGGGGCACTTGGCAGTAAGTCTGCCGCCCGAATGGTAGGCTGGGCTATGAACAATGCCCACAACATGCAGCCACGTGTACCTGCACACAGGGTTGTAAACAGGCAGGGAAGGCTAAGTGGCAAAATGCATTTTGCGCATGCCGGTCAAATGCAGCAATTATTAGAAAAGGAAGGTTTAAAAATAAAACAAGATGCAATCCTAAATTTTGAGAAACACTTTTGGGATCCTGCAGTGGAGTTAGAGATAATGTAAATGTTGAATATAAATTATTACTACTGAAATAATGGAATTACATTTATCCACTGTTATTTATCCAATGAAAAACTATACTCTTTATTCAGTTATCGTGATTATTTGTTTTTGCTCCCAGTCTTGCACGAGCGATGACACAAAAACTTATAATGAAAAAGCAGCCTTGCCTGCGACTTCTTTGCCGGCAAACAATCCATCAACGCCCAGTACAACAAGCTCTCCATCTGTAAATGGTGTAGGTGCTCAAGCCACTCCAGGCACTGCCAATCCACCACATGGTCAACCGGGTCACCGCTGTGGTGAAGCAGTGGGTACTGCTACGGCAAGTGCACCATCAGTAGGGAATGCATCCAATAACATGCCCGTAGCCAAGGCTCCTTCTCTACCTGAGACAGCATTAGAAAACAGCAGTGTAAAACTTAATCCTGCGCATGGGCAACCAGGACATCAGTGTGGTATTTCTGTAGGTGCTCCTTTGAATTCAAAACTTGCCCCTGCCTATATCCCTACTGCAACGATACCCGCATCTGCAACACCCACAACTAAAAATATTCCGTCTCCTGTACAACCTATGGTTACTCCTGTACAAACTCTGCCTGATGCAACCAAAGCGGGAAGTGGAAAATTAAATCCTGCTCATGGACAACCGGGTCATGATTGTACAATAGCAGTGGGTGCACCGTTGAAGCAGTAAGCTTTGCAGTGAACTCAAATTCCGACACTTATCGCTTTATTCAAATCTTCGATCAGATCATCTGCATCTTCTATACCTACACTCAATCGAATCAGCGAATCTGAAAGACCGTTTTTAATTCTTTCTTCCCTGGGTATGGAGGCATGCGTCATAGATGCAGGATGATTGATTAATGACTCTACTCCGCCCAGGCTTTCTGCAAGCGCAAATAAATGCGTCGATGATAAAACGCTTGTGGCCGCTTCCATCCTTGTATCCTTTAATGTAAAACTCATCATTCCACCAAATCCACGCATTTGCCTTTTTGCAATCTCGTATCCCGGGTGATCATCAAATCCACACCAGAACACTTCGCCGACTGCCGGATGAGCCTTGAGAAAACGAGCAATTTTTTCTCCGTTCTCGCAATGCCTTTGCATCCGCACATGCAGAGTTTTGATGCCCCGCAATACAAGAAAACAATCCATAGGACCTGGTACGGCACCGCAACTTTTTTGAATAAAATATAATTGCTCTCTCAGGTCAGGATCATTGAGTACAAGTGCACCTTGTATCACATCGCTATGGCCTCCTAGGTATTTTGTAGATGAGTGCATTACAATATCAGCACCGAGGTCCAATGGGTTTTGAAGATAGGGTGAAGCGAAAGTATTATCCACACAGAGTAGGGCATTGTGCTTTTTTGCAACTACAGCTACGGCTGCTATATCTGTAATATTGATCAGCGGGTTGGTTGGCGTTTCTGTCCATATCAATTTTGTATTAGCAGTGATGGCCTGTTCGATATTGGCTACATTCTGCATATCCACATAGTGAAATTTGATTCCAAACTTTTCAAATACTTTGGTAAACAACCGGTAAGTACCTCCATACATATCATTGCCTGCTATCACTTCATCACCAGGGGATAATAATTTAATTACAGCATCTGTAGCCGCTACTCCGCTGCTGAATGCAAGCCCGTATTTCCCATTTTCAATTACGGCAAGCGCTTCTTCAAGTGCCTTCCTTGTAGGGTTTTGAGAGCGTGCATATTCAAATCCTTTATGTTGGCCTGGTGCAGATTGCACGTAAGTCGAGGTTTGATATATCGGTGTCATGATGGCTCCTGTAGATGGATCGGGCTCAGTGCCTGCATGTATAAATTTGGTTCCTGTTTTCATATTTATTTGTTCTGCATGCAAAGATGTAGAATCAAATGCATCCATCACATATTGTTTGTAAATGATATACGAAGGTTGCCGTACATCATTGAAATCATTTTGCTTAACAGTTATTTAACCACTCTGTTTTATATCATTTGATTACCATTCAAACATGATTTTTTGCAATCATCATGCTTATAAGATAAAAGATAATACAAAGTATGTGCATAGAACTTTTCTAGCAAAATCATCCTCTGCCATTCACCCACGAATACCTTGTTTTTAGCTTTCCCCCAATCTAATTTGGATTTAAATTATTTAAAAACAACTTAAAACTCCTGATCATGAAAAGAATTTTTTTAGCTGCCGCCTCACTCTTTTGCTCAATGATCGTACTTTCTGCCGAACCAGTAAATGAAAAAGTAATGCAGGCATTTACCCAGTCATTCAAAAATGTTCAGGACGTGGTGTGGCATGAGTATGCTACTTATTACGAAGTCAATTTCAAACAAAAAGACATCAGCGCAAGGATTAGTTATGATGCAGATGGAAATATTGTGAAGTCACTACGCTACTATGCCGAAGACCAATTACCATTCTACGTAAGAGCCAGGTTACAAAAGCAATATGCCGGGAAGAAAATATTTGGTGTAACAGAACTTTTAGAATGGGATCAAATGAACTACTTCATTGTTTTAGAAGATGAAAAAGGCTGGACACACGTAAAATGCAATGGTGCCGGAAGCATGGAAACAGTAAAAAGATACAAGAAGGCATAGTGCATTAGTCATCAAATAAAAAGGACGCCGACCAATACTTCCAGTCCCTGTTGTCAGCTGTATATGCACTATGCGGCTGAATTTTTTTATTCATTACCGAAGTGGAAAGTATTTGTTGATCTACGAGTTTTTGTTTCCCCTCTATAATAGAATCCTGCACTTTTTTATTTTCCATCCAGGTTTTTTGTGGTGGTTCAAATCCTATTTTATTTTTTCTCCAGGTAATTTCAGGTGGTAATAAATTTTCAACTGTTTTTCTCAACAACCACTTTGTCCATCCGTTGCGAATTTTGAAATGTGGGGGGAGTGAAAATGCAAATTCAACAAGAAAATGATTCAGAAAAGGCAGACGAACTTCTACTCCATGGGCCATGCTATTTCTGTCTGCCAGTTGCAACAGCGCATTGAGACCATATTGAAAACTATCAAAATATAAAGCGCTGTTCAAATCAAATTGGTGCGGAAGGCTGTAATAAAAATCATGCTTGTTGCTGTTCATAAAATCTTTGTTCAGATCACCATTCTTTCCCGCCTTTATTCTTTTTTGGGACTGTACTAATGCTGCGGCAAATTGCGGCATCAGTGCAGCTAATTTATCTTTTACATCAAATGATTCTTTGATGCCTAATTCCTGTGCACTTGCTAATTCATTACTGCTTTTCAATTCTCTTTTGCTGTACAAGTCGCGCCAATGCCATTTATAATATCTATGATAACCGGCAAATAGTTCATCAGCTCCCTGGCCGTCAAGTAATACAGTGATACCATTCTTTTTTGCTGCAGCATATACTGCATGCTGTGCAAGGCTGCTTGCTGATGTAAAAGGCTCTTCGCAATGTTGCATTGCATTATGCATTAAAGATTCTACATCATCTTCTTCTATCGAAACTTTATGCATTTTTATGCCAAATCTTTCTGAAACGACTTTGGCGTAATTATATTCATCATTTTCAAAACCGGGAAAGACAGCGGTGAAAGACTGGTGTGTATATTGGCCCTGAGCTACTCCATCACAATAGGCAATTATTGTAGAACTGTCGAGCCCACCGCTAAGGCTTGTGCCGATGGAAACATCACTTCGTAAACACGTTTTCATAGCATCGCCCAATAGTTCATTAAGCTGCTCTTTCGCTTCATCTTCTGAAATTTCTTTGTTGATGGTGCTCTCTACCTGCCAATATTTTTCAATCCCGAGTTTATGATCTTTTAAAGTATAAGTAAGAAAACTCGCTTCAGGCAGCTTGTCAATGTTTTCAAAAAAAGTTTCTTTTGGCTCATAGGGATTAGATGTATAGCCGATTGTAAGAAAGTTATAGAGCATTGCCCGATTTACTTTTTTATCAATGCCGGCACTCCAAAGAGCTTTAATTTCAGAAGCAAAGAAAAATTTGTCGTTGTCGTAATAATAAAAAAATGGTTTTTGACCCATACGATCCCTGGCAGCAAATAATTTTTTTTCCACTTCATCCCATATGGCAAAAGCAAACATGCCTTCAAAGTGTCGCAAACATTCGCCACCATAAGCAACATAAGCAACCAATACAACTTCCGTATCTGACAAGCTTGTAAATTGATAGCCTTTTTTTATTAACTCTTCACGCAACTCCAGGTAATTATATACCTCTCCATTGTAGGTAATATGGTACCTGTTTGCATAGCTTATAGGCTGGTTAGCCGATTTGCTTCTATCTATCACGCAAAGCCGCCTATTGCCCAATGCCACACTCTTATCATTGTTGAAATAGAACCCTTCAGAGTCTGGGCCGCGGTGTATAATTGCATTTGTTGCTTTTTTTATCAACAGGCTTACATCAGCACTCTGAGATATGCAACCTGCAATTCCACACATGGCAGACTATTAAATAGTGATAGGAAGCCGGGTTTCCAAATCGTCCCATGCAATGAATAATTCAGGATGAGCACCTGATCCCTCAAAAACCATTGTGTAATATTCAACAGGTGTTTTGGTGGTTTGTACAGGCACCTGAAAACGATGAATGTCTTTTTTTGAATCTTGTTTTAATCCCCAAGTGTAAATATTTTGGTTAAAAACGATCGTCCATTTTTTTTCTTCAGGGATGCAATAAAGTATATATCTGCCTTTGTCCACTTTTTTTCCCTGTATGGTTACAGCCCTGAAAAATTCTATTTCAGTAGCCTCGTTGGCGCCCATGCGCCAGGGCTCTCCATATTTTATGAGTGAGCCGAATATTTTTCGACCTTGCTTATGCGGCCTGCTGTAGATCACCCTCATCACAGGCAAAGGGTCTGCTTTTTCCGACATTTTCTGCACTGGATAATCAGGAGGAAAGTAACTGATATCAATAGGTGAAATATCAGTAGGGGCAAAAGAGGTCACCATCTCCTTTGATATCAGATTGGTATCATTCTTTTGCGGTGTGCTTATGACAACGGGTTTGTTCTCTGCGTCACTGCATGCAGACATTAGGAGGAGAAAAAGAAAACAGGGAATAGTTTTCATGCTGAAAAATTACACCATTCATTATTAAATGAGGTCAAAGTTGATATACTGTACTGTTGATTTCTTATTTGAAAGAAATAGGTAATGTAGTTTTTAAATTATCCCAGGCAATTACCAGGTTGGTTCCGTTCGGTATCTTTTCAAAAACCATTGTGAATGCCTCTATGGTTTCTTCAGTTTGCTGCAGGGGCACTTTTACCCTAACAATATCTTTTTTCACATCATATTTAAAAGCCCCCCAGATGTCTGTTTCTTTATTTAATATAATAGTCCAGTCAGCAGCATTCACCAAAGCATATAAGGTGTATTTTCCTTTCAATATCTTTTTCCCTCCAATTTTGACATCCTTATAAAACTCAATTTCAGTAGCTTCATTAGCGCCCAAACGCCACACCTGGCCATATTCTACCAACTCTCCAAATACAGTGCGTCCATTTTTTTGAGGTCGGCTATAAATAAGGCGTGCCATCAGAGGTTCAGAAGCTTTGCCCTGAATTTTTAATACAGGATAGTTAGCAGGATAGTACGCCATGTCCATAGGAGATTTATCTAATGCAGGCATTTTAGCACCACCATTCTGTGCATTAGAGTAAGACAAAGCCATTACAAACAAAAAACAAATGAGGAATTTTTTCATATATCAAAATTAACGTTGCAAAAATACCATCCGCAAATAAGAGAGCAATAAATTATAAAAGCAGTTGCCCGATTTCCTTTTTAGCAAAGGCTTTAACATCTTCAAAAAAAAGAGCATAACAATCCCCTATAAGAGCATAATGCCTATCGAAAAGTGAATATGCAGTTTCATGTTCGGTTAAGAATGCAGACCTGCGAACAAGCCCTCGTAAACTTTTTTGGATGCCGGCTCTATCCTTGTAATGAAATAACCAGTTTTCTTCTTTCATATAAGGAAGCATTAATAAAAAATGGGCAGGCAGTTCCGAAGAATGCTGCTCAAGTGTACTATAAACTTCCAATGAAAAATGATACAACGTCTCTTCGGTAAATATATTTTGATCCGTTGCCAGATAATGATCAAAAATAATATCAACAATAGGTGCACTGTACAAACGATAATCTTTTTTAAAAATTTCCTGGGCTCTTTTCGTTTGCGGATGTACATCGGTAAACGCATCAATACTTCTGTGCAATGCAATGCCTTGTTGTATAGGTGGGGAATAGGTAAATTTTGCTGACCCTTTTACAAAATCTGAGATCATATTACCTACAAGCAGCCCTGGCTGCTGAAAAGAAAGATATGCATGAGCCAAAAAATTCATTACTAAAAATAAGGAGGTATGTGGAATGAATGGCCTGGTGAATAAAAATGGTAAAAATCATCCATTGATAATGGTATTTGCTTTATCAACTATTTTCGCGGATCAATATGAAAAATATGAGTAAGGGACCTATTTCCGGTTTTATTGAGCATCATTACAGGCATTTTAATGCGGCAGCATTGGTAGATGCTGCTAAAGGATATGAAACACATTTAGCAGAAGGCGGTAAAATGATGGTAACGCTTGCAGGAGCTATGAGCACTGCAGAACTGGGCATCTCTCTTGCAGAAATGATTCGCCAGGATAAAATACATATTATATCGTGTACAGGCGCCAATCTTGAAGAGGATATTATGAACCTTGTAGCACATGATCATTATGAGCGCATACCTAACTGGCGTGACCTTACACCCGAGCAGGAATGGGACTTATTGGAAAGAGGGCTGAACCGGGTAACAGATACTTGTATTCCTGAAGAACAAGCTTTCCGTACGATACAGGAACATATACATAAAATTTGGAAAGATGCAGCAGATAAAGGAGAACGGTATTTTCCACACGAATATATGTATCAGCTATTGCTGAGCGGTGCCATGAAGGATAGTTATCAGATAGATACAAAAGATAGTTGGATGATAGCTGCCGCAGAAAAAAACTTACCCATTGTAGTTGGCGGATGGGAAGACAGTACCATGGGAAATGTTTTTGCTTCTTACGTGTACAAAGGTGAGCTGCCCGCAAGCACTATGAAAAGCGGTATTGAATATATGGTGTGGCTTGCAAATTATTACAAAGACAACAGTGGTGATAAAGGCATTGGTTTTTTTCAGATCGGGGGTGGAATAGCAGGTGATTTTCCTATTTGCGTGGTGCCTATGATGTACCAGGACCTGGAAATGCATGAAATTCCTTTCTGGAGCTACTTCTGCCAGATATCAGATTCCACTACTTCTTATGGTTCTTATTCAGGCGCACACCCCAATGAAAAAATTACCTGGGGCAAGCTGGATATTAAAACTCCGAAATACATAATTGAAAGCGATGCCACCATAGTAGCGCCATTGGTGTTTGCCTGGGTGTTGGGGTGGTAAAGAGAGGCTTACTTTATGTTTGATCATTAGTCAGATCACCGTGCTCTTCGCGATACTGATTCTTTTCTTTTGTCTCCAGTTGTTGCGGTTTGCCGTCTTTGATTGAGGTTGAATCTACACTCACTTCTTCGTTCTTTTCGTCTTTGACAGGGGCATTTTCAAATTCGTTATCTTTCTTTTCCATATAGTTGTTTGTACTGCTAAAATAGACTTGTTTTTAGGTTTGCCTCCAAGTAAATACCATGCAAGTTTATTCGATGATTGTCGTCTATCTTCTCAGCACAGGCAATTCAATATCACGTTTCAGCATCTCATTTCGGTTTGCCATTTCCCATGCTGTATAAAACACCAATTGTGCTCTCTTCATCAATAATGGATAATTGATCTTATCCGGAGTGTCTGTAGGCCGGTGATAATCGGCTCCTAACATGCCATCGTAATAAAAAATAATAGGCACACCATGCTTGGCAAAACTGTAATGATCGCTTCTGTAGTAGATGTTGTGCGGGTCCTTAGGGTCATTAAATTTATAATCCAATTTAAGCTTTGTGTATTTTTTATTTTGTGCTTCGCTCAAAGGTTTGAGTTCAGAGCTTATTTTATCATCGCCCACCACATACACATAATTAAGTGTATCCCCTTTTCGTGAACTGTCACTCCTTCCTATCATATCTATATTAAGATCTGCAGTTGTTTTGCTTAAAGGATAAACCGGATTGTTGCCATAAAATTCTGAACCCCATAAACCCTTTTCTTCTCCGCTTACAGCCATAAACACAATGCTTCTTCTTGGCCCTTTTCCATCTGTCTTTGCTTTTGCAAATGCTTCAGCCATTTCTACCACTGCTACAGTACCGGAGCCGTCATCATCGGCTCCATAATATATAACCGTATCCCGCTTTCCCAGATGATCGTAATGTGCGGTGATAAATAAATATTCATCTTTGAGATCGGTCCCCGGTAATATCCCAAGCACATTACTGCTTTGTAATACACGTGTTGCTTTTTGCACATTTAGCAACACATTTGCCTTAAGGATCTTTATATCGGATCCATTTTTTATTTCTTCATAATTGTCAGACATTGATTTGACCAATGACTCTGACACTGTGAACTGCTGCGGCCCCATGGCTCTTTTAAAAAAGTTGATAGTGGCTCCTGCTCTCCGGAATGCAGGTGTGTTTCGCGGATAATTATTGGAGATCGTAAGTACTGCTGCTGCACCCCTGGAATACAACAATCCTGACTTGCTGTTGTCAGTTACAATTACCAGTCTTCCGGCTAGTTCAATATTTTTAAGAGAATCAATTGAGAGGCCTTTTGGAATATATATTACTTCACTAAAAGCTTGTATAGATGAAGTATTATTTCCGGCAGCATTGAAGTCTTTGTCCACTGCAAACCTTTGACCATTCACTTCTATACTGGTTTCGATTATAGAATCCTGATATACATTGAAATACTGCTGGTAAGAACTGTCGTTACCGGGAAGCAAACCTATCCGTTTGAATTCATTCTCTAAATATGCTGCTGCTTTCCGCTGACCCTCTGTTGCTGTCTCCCGGCCTTCCATTTCTTTGGAAGCAATGATGTATAAATGTTTTTTCAGATCAGCCACATTTATAGATTTCGCATAGGCATCTGGTTTTGATGCTTTTTGCGCATAAGTAATAACACTAGTTAATAAAAAAATAAAGAGAAATACATTTTTCATAAATGTTGTTGTAAGCTTTTGGAATTTAACATTCAATCTTGGCAATTCTTCTTTCATGCCTGCCACCTTCAAAAGAAGTTTTTAGAAAGGTTTTCAGCATTTCTTCTGCTACTGTAATACTTACAAAGCGTGCCGGAATACAAATAATATTAGCGTTGTTATGCTGACGTGAAAGACTTGCAATTTCTTCTGTCCACGCCAGAGCGGCTCTAATACCCTGGTGTTTATTAGCAGTTATAGCTACCCCATTTGCACTTCCACAGATCAATACACCAAAAGCTGATTCACCGGTTTCTACTGAGTTTGCTACAGGGTGTGCAAAGTCAGCATAGTCAACAGAATCTAAACTATAAGTACCAAAATCTATGACTTTTAATCCTTTACTGTGCAACAAATCAGCTAAAATTTCTTTATACTCAAATCCTGCGTGATCTGCACCAATGGCAATGGGTTTATTATTATCAAAAAGATTTTCCATAACACCTGCTTTATACAAATGTAGCTTCAATCCTGAATACCGGAATCACTAGAAGTGTATTGGCATGCTCATTAGTTACTGGCAAGGTATTAAGTTTCCAGCCAGACGCTTATCAGGTTTTATTGTAAATGGAGCTGCTAATCATCCGATACCGGGCAGCGCGGGGTAAACTTTGACACTGAAGTTGCACACAGAAACAAAGCTGATAAAATTTTCCATTATTTGAATGACAATCAATTGATCTTACTGTCAACTCCACTCGGTAACTTCTTCTGTGGCTTTTTCTTTTTCCACTCTTGCACTCAGCCAGATACTTACTTCATACAAGATCACCAAGGGAAACGAAACAATAATCTGGCTGATAATATCGGGGGGTGTGATAATGCCGGCAACAATAAGAATAATGACAAAGGCATATTTCCGCGCACTACGTAAATAAGCAGGAGTGACCAGACCTATACGTGAAAGAAAAAACATGACAAGAGGCAATTGAAAGGCCAGCCCTGTACCCAGTATCAGGGGTACCAATGTGTCTACATAACTGCTGATCGTCCATTGATTCACAATCGTTTCATCGAGTTGAAAATTGGCAAAGAAATTTACTGTGTATGGAGCAATCACAAAATATCCAAACAATACGCCCATAAAAAAAAGAAGTGATACCCAAAAAATAACACCACCCGTTTTTTCCAGTTCTTTTTTACTCAGCGCAGGTTTTATAAACCTCCAGAATTCATAAAATATATAAGGGAAGGCGATGATAATGCCACCGATAATCAAAACAGTAAAGAACATGCTGAACTGCCCGCTGACAGAAGTGCTCTGCATTTTTACACCTATCTCTTTCATGCAAAGTGCACCGCCCATGCCCATCTTGTGGCTTATTTTGCAAACCCATTCGTAAGTAGGAAAGCTTGAATGCGTAGGACCCATCAACACTTTTTTTATAAAGAAATCATTATAAACGCCAACTACAATACCGCCGATTACAATGGCAATTACACTGCGAAAAAGGTGACCCCTCAATGCCTCCAGGTGATCAATAAAGGACATTTCTGCCCTTTGCGTTAATAATTTCCGTTTAAATAAAGCCATTTTATAAAGTGGGCAAAGATAAGGTGACAGCTATTATATAGAAAGCCCGCCAAACATACGGACTTGCTTCATTTTAAGTTTTAGCAGAAGTGTATTGCTGATCTTGCAAGGTTTCGAATAATCCTCAGCTAAAAAAGGGTAAGATGCCGCCTTTTCCTTAAAAGAACATTATCTGCTAACTTATTTTAAGACTTTTAATTTCACCATTTCAATTCTTGTATGGCTTACATTAAGAATGTCAAATTCATAATCATCAATGATGATTCTTTCTTTTTGCCTTGGTATTTTTTCGTGATGGTTTATAATATAACCAGACAGCGTTTCTGATTCATCATCTCCGCTGAAGTCGAGCTCATATTTAGTGGTAAGAAAATCGAGTTCCATCCGGCCCGAAAAAATATACTCGTTTTCAGATATCTGCTTTTCAACAAATTCTTCGGTGTCATATTCGTCCTGTATCTCACCAAATATTTCTTCCAATACATCTTCCAAAGTCACTATTCCGGCTGTGCCGCCAAATTCGTCCACCACCCAGGCTATACTTTTCATTTCATGCGTAAACTTATTGATAAGATGTGTAGCACTCATACTTTCAGGCACTGCAGGTATGGGCAATAAGATAGCTTGAATAGTTTCCGGATTTTTAAAAAGATCGAGTTGATGAACATATCCAACGATATGATCAATATTATCTTCATACACTACAAGCTTGCTCAATTTTGTTTCTACAAATTTCTGACGAACTTCTTCTATACTACATGTAGCATTCACAGATATGATTTCCTTTCGGGGCACCAGGCATTGCCTTATTTTTGTTTTAGGTAACTCCAATGCATTTTCAAATAATTCAGTGTTTAATTCCTTAGGTTCAAATTCATCGTAATTTTTTTCCTGGAACAGGGTTTCAAGGTCGAAACGAACAAAGGTTTCTTTTTTATCACCCATGCGCACATTGAATACATATTTTAATACCCAGGTGGAGAGCTGTACAAAAGCAGTTGCCACTGGCTGTAACAATATATAAAATAAATTTACCAGCAAGACCAGCCTGGAGAGGATAACATTACTATGTGCACGGAATATAGACCTCGGGATAAACTCACCAAACACCAGTACGATGAATGCACCAAGTACGATGTCAAGACCTATGCGCACTGCATCAAGATCAGCAGGAACACCCACAAGGTTCCAGAGTGGTTCTGTCACCGCATTGAATACTAATACAAAGCAAACCATGGAAAGTGTAAACCCGAGAGTAGTAGTGCCCAAAAATATTCCTGGGGTTTTTATCAGGCGTGAAAGTAAAAGTGCACCCGGCCTTCCCTGCTTCTTTTTTAATTCTATGCCGAACCGGTTTACACTGTAAAAGGCCATCTCTATTCCGGCAAAAAAAGCCATCATGAGAATGCTGACGAAAAACCAAATCAATATACTGGAATGCAACATACCGGTAAAGATATATAATAGAATTATGCGTTATTGCTAATGAACCCGCTCACAATCTGCGATGCCTCCAGGCATGCTTTTTCCAGATTGTTATTTACTATTACGTGTTGAAAGGAGTGTTTGAAAGATAATTCATAATCGGCCTTGCTGATCCTGGCCTGCATGGATTCTTCGTTTTCAGTGCCTCTGTGTGTCAGCCTGTTTCTTAATTCATCTATAGAAGGCGGCTGGATAAAAAGGGACAAGGTGGTTTCAGGTAACTGGTTTAGTACATGTATAGCGCCTTTTACATCTATGTCCAACAAAGGTATTTTACCGCTTTCCCAAATCCCTAGTATTTCAGACTTCAGTGTGCCATAATACTTTCCTTCATATACCATTTCCCATTCTAAAAACTCTTCATCCTGTATCTTTTTTACAAAATCCTCCTGACTTATAAAATAATAATCCACTCCATTTTGCTCATTTCCCCTTGGTGGACGTGTAGCAGCTGAAATTGAAAAACTAAGGCGATCAGTAAATTTTTTGAGAAGATAACGGGTAATGCTTGTTTTGCCCGCTCCCGAAGGTGCCGTGAGAATTATAATCTTACCTGGTAGATCCATAGACTTTATTAAACTTTAGCCTGGGCGAAGGTAATTGTTGCGCATAAATTATTTAAACGAAAAGGATTTGTGGGCATCATTCCTATACAAACTTTTTCATTTGGTACTTATAATTTTCTCTCATTTATCAAAAAAAGAACACCGAAAATATTTTGAATTTATGTTTTATTATATCCTTTTAATTTCAGCCCCTAACATGCTGAGGCGCTCGTCAATTCTTTCATAGCCACGGTCTATCTGATCAATGTTTTGAATGGTACTTTTTCCCTCAGCGCTCAGAGCTGCTATAAGCAGTGCAACACCTGCTCTGATATCGGGAGAGGTCATATTTATGCCTCTTAATTTATGCTTCCTCTCCAGCCCTATAATGGCCGCCCGGTGCGGATCGCAAAGAATTATTTTTGCTCCCATTTCTATAAGCTTGTCAACAAAAAACAGGCGGCTTTCAAACATCTTCTGGTGTATCATTACAGAGCCTTTTGCCTGAATAGCCACAACAAGAATAATACTCAACAGATCGGGTGTAAGGCCGGGCCAGGGATGATCATATATTGTCAATACACCCCCATCGAGAAAAGTTTGGATTTCGTAAAGCTCTTGCTCAGGAATATAAATATCATCACCATTGATCCTCAAATCAATCCCCAATTGTCGAAACTTATCCGGAATAATTCCGAGGTTGTTTATGCCCACATCTTTGATCGTAATATCACTTTGCGTCATAGCGGCCAACCCTATAAAAGAACCGATTTCAATCATATCAGGCAATAACCGGTGATCCGTACCATGCAGTTTTTCAACACCGTCTATGGTCAAAAGGTTGCTCGCAATTCCTGAAATCTTTGCGCCCATGCTGTTCAGCATTTTGCATAATTGCTGCAGGTAGGGCTCGCAGGCTGCATTATAAATGGTAGTAATGCCTTCAGCCAGCACAGCGGCCATTACAAGGTTGGCAGTACCCGTAACAGAAGGTTCACCAAGTAAGATGAAAGCGCCTTTCAAACCTTCTGTGGTTAAATGAAAGAAGCCATCATCGGAGTGATATACGAAAATGACACCCAACTTTTCAAAGCTTAGTATATGAGTATCTAACCTGCGGCGGCCAATTTTATCACCTCCCGGTTTAGCTATAAAGGCTTTTTTAAAGCGTGCCAGCATAGGACCGGCAAACATGATCGAACCTCTTAATTTGCCGCTCTGGATTCTGAAATCTTCAGTGCGCAAGTAATTGAAATTTACATCATCTGCCTGAAAGCTGCATGTATGGCGATCTATACGTTCTACCTTTACATTCATTTCTTCCAGCAGGTGGATAATATTATTTACGTCAATAATATCCGGGATGTTCGTAACAGTTACTTTTTCATCAGTCAGCAGTATTGCGCTGATGATTTGTAAAGCTTCATTTTTTGCACCTTGAGGTATTATCTCGCCTTTCAGCTTTCGTCCGCCCGTTACTTCAAAAGATCCCATTGTCTTTGTTACTTATTAATTGATTATATTACTCAGGCCAAAAAAATAAGCTGACTGAATGATCAATCAACTTATTTTACTATTGTTGTCTATGTGATTAAAATCTTTTTTTACCGTATTTAGGACTGCCCCCACGATTATTGTCCATGCGGCCACCACCATCAGGCCTGCGCTGTTGAAACTTACCTCTTTGTTGCCGTCCATAATTATTTCTGTTGCGATCCAGGTCTTGCGAAGGCCTGTATGCTTTTACATAAGGTGTGTTGGTAAATTCGAGTTGCCCCTCGGTGATATTGGTGAGCTCCTGCTGAATGGCATCGTCATGTACCTGGTCTTTGTGCCAGTTGTTATACGCCAGTTTCATATAATAAGCTATTGCATTTGCAAAGCCCTGGCGCTTTGCGGTATCTTCTTCTTTTAATGCTTTATTGATAACGATCTCCAGGTTCTTACCTAAATGAGCATACTTAGGGTAACGCTTAGGGTAAGGCAGCGGATCTGGTTTTGCTCTTAGTTTTTCTGGCGTGGGAATGGGATAAGGCGAATCCACGTCCAGTTTAAAATCAGATATTAAAAAAAGATGATCCCAGAGTTTATGCCGGAAGTCTTCCACATTTTTGAGGTGTGGATTTAAAAATCCCATCAGTTCTATCACAGCATTTGCCTGCTTTTGCCTGCGTTCTCTATCTTCAATTGTCAACAGATGATCTACCATCTTCTGAATATGACGTCCGTACTCTCTTATTACCAGATAATTCCTGGCAGTATTATATTCCATTTTTACAAAATTACTGAAGACAAATGTAACACAGCGTTTCTGAATGCCCAATACATGTTGCACAGAGATATTAAATAACATGGTGGTGGAGGTAATAAACGTGCTACTTGAAGTTGTCCCGGAGGCATTATGGAACGCTCCGCCAACTGGTTAAATTAAAAGTATTGTGGTTACAATATCTCTATTAAGCCAGGTCTGTCTTTAATGTATTTTTAAACTGTGATCATAGGAATAGATAAAACTCAGAGAACAAATAGTTCAATAGAAGCAGATGATTTTATCTGGGAAATAGTCACGAGGCTTGCCGCCGGAGATGACCAACAGCTATTTTATGTTTTCTGCGATATTAGTTCGATTCATTCTACTGTATCTAAGAATATTTTCCTGGTACCAACGGCTAAAGCCAAGGCTTCAACGATACTTTCAAAGCTGTGTCTTAAAATAAAATTTCGCAACCTTTTAAAAAAATACAAGGTTGACCTGCTTATTGCATCGCAAAACAGCTATTATGCAAACACTGCTCAATACCTCATTGTTACTGACCTTGATTTTATTTTGTTTCCGGATTATTTTAGTACGCATCAACGTTCTTTTTTACTACAAAAAATCAAACAGGCCGTTCAAAAAGCTGAATTTATCGTAGTAAAATCATTAATTCTAAAAACTGAAATGATCAGGCTTCTGGAAGTACAAGAAAATAAAATCGTAGTGGTGCCCTCTGCTCCAAGAACATTTGTTCAGCCACTGAACTCTCAACAAAAACTATTGGTGAAGGAAAAATATACCTGCGGTAAAGAATACTTTTATTATAGAGCAGCAAATGAAAATCCAACACAAATAACAACTCTGTTGAAAGCCTTTTCTCTTTTAAAAAAAAGGCAGCAGAGTAATTGGAAACTTGTAATTGCATCGCCCACAAAAATCAATGAAATCTTGTTGCAGCTTCAAACTTATAAGTATCGTGACGATGTTATTCTGAACCTGATTGAATCCGATGAAATATATAGTGACTTGCTGGCAGGCGCTTATGCAACTATAGATCTTGCACATTCCGGACTGAGTCTTTATAATTTAGAATCTATGAAAACGGGTGTTCCTGTACTTGCATATTCAGCAGCCGGCTTGGGCAACATAGAAGCCATTCAGCAAATTAAAAGCAATGACGTTGCAGATATTGCAGATGGCTTAATGCTTCTCTATAAAGATGAAGTTCTTAGAAACGAACTCATAGAAAAAGAAAAAGTAATTGCTTCCCAATATAGTTGGGAGCAATCAGCAAAGATTTTTGGTGAACTGATCTTAAAACAGCGGAGTGTAAACAATTAACTTCGCACAAAGTATAAAATGGCAAGCTCGAAAATAACAATTGAAGTGGAATTGGATGAAGGCAAGGTACCTCAATCTATTCGCTGGCAGGCTACAGACAGCACTGCTGATAGAATGCAGGAAGCAAAAGCATTTATGCTTTCGTTATGGGATGGCGCAGACAAATCAGCATTACGTATTGATCTCTGGACCCAAAAAATGATGGTAGATGAAATGGCTGATTTCTATTACCAAACACTAATGACGATGGCCGACACATTTGAAAGAGCTACCAGACAAAAAGAACTTGTTGACAGTATGAAATCCTTTGCCGAAAAGTTTTACCAGAAATTCCAGGATATACAATTGAAGGAGAATAAAGCAACTTGAAAAAGCAGGGAGCAGTGGGCAATAGGCAATGAAAAGTAGCAAGTAGGAAATTAAAAATCGTAAACAAAAAATCATAAATAAAAAATATGACTCTGGAAGAGAAAATAATGGCAGAACTGAAAGAAGCCATGAAAGCTAAAAATGAAGCCCAGTTAAGAGGATTGCGAAGCATAAAAGCAGAGATCATCATAGCTAAGACCGAACCTGGTGCAGGTGGTGAAATCAACGCCGAGAAAGAAATAAGCATGTTGCAGAAAATGGTCAAGCAAAGGAAAGATGCACTTGCTATTTATCAAACACAAAACCGCGAAGACCTTGCAAAAAAAGAACAGGAAGAGATTGACATCATTGAGCGGTTCTTACCTGCTCAACTAAATGAAGCCGATTTAAAAAAAGAATTGCAGCAGATCATTTCAGAAGCAGGCGCCACTTCACCATCTGATATGGGAAAAATAATGGGACTGGCTTCAAAAAAATTATCCGGCCGTGCTGATGGAAAAGCTATTGCCGCTGCAGTGAAAGAATTATTAGCAAAGCCCTGATATGCTCATTGACATTATCGTTTTTATATTATTATTAATGGCCATATTCAAAGGGTTGAGTAAGGGCCTTATTGTAGCTGTCTTTTCTTTTTTAGGTTTTTTCATAGGTCTTGCGGCAGCCTTAAAACTTTCAACTATTGCAGCTTCCTACATAGGGGACAATGTAAGCATATCTCAACGCTGGTTACCGGTATTAGCATTCGCTGTTGTTTTTATCCTTGTAGTTTTATTAGTACGTATGGGAGCAAGGGCTGTTGAAAGTTTGATCCGGCTTGCCATGCTGGGATGGATCAATAAAATAGGGGGTGTGTTTTTATACATACTGCTTTACCTCTTTATATTCAGCATTATTTTATTTTATGCCGAACAGCTACGCCTGATAAAATCCCCGTCATTGAACGCATCCGTTACCTATCCTTATTTGCAGCCCCTTGGGCCTAAGTTTATGGAAGCTATTGGAGTGATTGTTCCTTTCTTTAAAAATATGTTCAATGAATTGACACAATTTTTTGAAGGAGTATCTGATAAGCATACTTCATATATCCCGGTTTTTTTTGGTTAATTTTTATTCCTTTATCACAATTGATGGTATTACAGGATTCAAGTTGGTTGCCTAAGGATTTATCATTAGAAAAAGCATCTTAATCATTTATCGTATGGGAAAAAATCCGGAAAAAGGATGGACTCTTATATTTGTCGATTACCGAGTGCAGCATTCTATGAAGTTCATTTATGTAAATAAAGTATTTTAGCGATTACAGATTGAGGATGCAATACGAAATTAAACATCAGGATAAGTTTAAATTTCTTGAAGAAGGAGATGGAGAACCGCTTGTATTATTGCATGGACTATTTGGTGCACTCAGCAACTTCAAAGATCTGATCGAATATTTCAGGGTACATTATAAAGTGGTAGTTCCCCTTTTTCCTCTTTTTGAGCTTGATCTTTTAAGTACCAGTGTAGGTGGCCTCGCGAAGTATGTACATCGTTTTTTGGAAGCAAAGGGGTACGAGGGTGTACACTTATTAGGCAATTCGCTGGGGGGGCATGTGAGTCTAGTACATATTTTAAAGCATCCCCAACGCATCAAATCACTTACGCTTACCGGTAGTTCAGGATTATTTGAAAATGGAATGGGTGATAGTTATCCGAAAC
>Ga0183260_10001349_pt1 | contig 20607 bp, 19 predicted proteins | sample AntDrymUQ4972206_2_FD_129768 | JGI IMG/M metagenome (GOLD analysis project Ga0183260, IMG submission 129768) | Polar desert sand microbial communities from Dry Valleys, Antarctica - metaG UQ497 (22.06) (version 2) (version 2) | ecosystem: Environmental > Terrestrial > Soil > Desert | place...
ACTGACATGGGCCTCGCGGAAGCGGGCCGGGACGATCGCGACGACAGGCTTGCCTAGGAGGTCTGTCACCGACCAGCCCAGCAGCTCGGCGAGCGGTTGGCTCACAGCCACGATGCGGTTCGTGTCGTCGGCGGCAACGACGCAGCCTTTGCTGTTCCGTACTTCGGCGTCGTCCCAGGCGGCTGACCGGTCGGTGACTTGTCCACTGGTGAAGCGCTCGTGGGCTGTTCCGACCCAGGGCTTCGGCGGGTTGCCGCTGAGTTGGCTTAGGACTTGTTCGCAGACCCAGTCCCGTACGGCGATAACCTCCGGGAGCCCCGGCCGCGCCAGCAACCGGTCGGTGTCAGCGAGTTGCTCGGCCTGGTCAAGGGTGTCCCGCAGTTCGGCAAAATGGCTCCCGGCCGAAGGGGACAGGTGCAGCAGGAGGTCGACGGCATCGGGCACGGCTGGCAGGTCACCGGGATGGGACGGCGGCAGCCGCACCCCAGTGCGCCCGGACAGGCGGGCCTTCTCGAGCTCGTCGTTGAGCGCAGTCAACACCAGTGAGCGCGCCCGGTCGGGATTGGTGAGATCTCGATCGCCTCCCGCACTGGGGTGGGTCGCCGTGTAGAGCACGAACTCCCGCAACAGGGCGTCATGGTGTTCACCGGCGGCCAGCCACAGCAGCGGCGGCATCCCCAGGAGTACGACGGAGGTCACGTCGGAGGCTGCCGGGGTGGGAGGGTCGCTCATTGTGTCGCTGGGCGCCGAGCGGCCGGGGCCGATGCAGAACCACACGACCTTGCCGGCCTCGCCGAGCGACTGCACGCCGTAGGCGGAGCTCATGGCCTTGATCAGGGCGAGGCCTCGCCCTGTGGTGGCTTCGGCGCCGTACGCTCGTAGAGAGGGAAGCGATGTGCTTTCGTCACGCACCTCCACACGAATGTGGTCGGGGGCGACACGCAGCTCCAGGGTGATCCGCGAGTGGGCGTGGAGTAGGGCATTGGTCACTGCCTCGCTGACGGCCACTTCCGCGTCGTCGGCCCACTCGGCGGCGCCGGATTCCCCTAGGCACGCTCGCACGAAGCGTCGGGCTTCTCGGGCGCTCTCCGGACGCGCCTCGAGCTGCAGTGAGGCCTGACGCGATTCGATCACGGTAGCCGTGTGTCAGGCATCGGAACGTCGTCCTCAAGATGATCGCCGGCTAGTGCGAACAAAATCTGGCACGGCTGGGTCAGTGGCAACCCGCCGTGCCGATCGGGCCCCCGCAACATTGTTCCCCCTGCCGGACGTGCCAAGCGTCGTCCTGGAAGACTCGAGTGTCGTGTTCGCGACACACCGGTCGGGTCGGGGGAAGCCGAGGGTCCATCAGCCGACCTCGACTAGGCCGACAGGACCAGGATGGCGATGTCATCGCGCTGTGCGGAATCGATCTCCTCGTACACCCGGGCGGCGATCTGGCTCGCGGTCAGCCTGTGGCACTCTCCGAGTAGCCGCTCGAGGCCCTCGACCTGAAGTGGTGGCTGACCCGAGTCGTGCACGCCGTCGGTGACGAGCACGAGTGAATCGCCCCTCTGCAACGTCACCTGACCGTCGATGAGTTCCAGCGCGGGCAAGGCGCCCAGCAGGGTGCCCGGATCGCCGACTGTGACGGCGGATCCGTCAGCCCGCAGCAGGATGGGCAGCGGATGTCCCGCGCTTGCGAAGCTGACCGCCGCTCCGTCTGCGGTGGCTCTGGCGCGGGCGAACAAGGCCGTCACGAAAGTGGCGTCTGGGCCAGGTTCGCCCTCCGACAGCAGCGCGTGGTTGACCGCCTGAAGAACGCCACTCGGACGCGACTCGTAGGTAGCGGCGGCGCGCACGCTGTACCGAGCGCAGCTCGTTCTGCTCGCCGCATGCGGTCCCTTCCCCATGACGTCGCCGATGACGAACCCCCAGGCCAGGTCATCGATCGGGAAGACGTCGTAGAAGTCGCCGCCCACCTCGTACTTGCTGGCTGGTCGATATCGGGCCGAGACGTCGAGGAAGGGGATTCGGGGGATCGAGGGCGGGAGCAGGCTGGCCTGCAGTGCACCAGCGAGCTTCTCCAGCTCGGCGAGCCGGTCCTGCGCCGACTCCGCCGCACGTCGTGCGCTGCGACGGAGCTCTAGCTCGTCCATCACGAGTTCGGCGAGGTCGGACAGCGTGTGGGACTCCTCTGGTGTGAACTCCCGCGGTTCTCGGTCGATCACGCAGAGGGTGCCGAGGTTGTAGCCGTCATGCGTCGTCAACGGCGCCCCGGCGTAGAAGCGGAGCCCGAAGTCGCCAGCCACCAAGGGGTTCGCCAGGGTGCGCGGGTCCTTGGCGGCGTCCGTCACGATCCAGGGGCCGTCACTGAGGATGGCCGAGGCGCACAGCCCAGGCTCGCGGTCAATCTGAGTCGCGTCGAGCCCGTGGTGGGCCTTGAACCAGATCCGGTCGGTGTCCACCACGCTCACGATGGCGATCGGTACATCGAAGAGCTTGGCGGCGAGCGCGGCGATCCGGTCGAACGTGCCGTCGGCAGGGGTGTCGAGGATGTCGTAGCGCTGGACCGCGGCCAAACGTTCCAACTCGTTGTCAGGCAACAGATCAGCGACCGTCACGGTTCTCCCTTCATCTGCTCCATACCATCCCGTTAGGGCCCTCTAACCGGACCTCCGCACGAGTTCGGGCTAGTGCTTGGACCTTCGCTCAAGGCTTGGACCAGGTACCCAGCCACACTGGCTACTACGCAGCGGTCAGTCGCTCGTTGATCCAAACTTCTTTCATGCTCGAGTCGTCGATGTGGCGCTGCAGCGGTCCGAACCCGGCGACCGAGTCGAAGACCGCGCGGGCTGCCCGCGTCCGGTCGGCCACCGGCGGAAGTGCGGATGAGAGCGACCGCTCGTCGTAGTCGGAAATGACCTCAGGCCGCAGTGATCGCGCGTGATGCCGGGTTGGAGCAGTGGCGCGTCACCTATGACGCGCGGGCGCTCCGACCCTCACCTAGCCGAGCTGGACCGCGAGCTGCGGGCGTTTCAGGCTGGAGGCGCGGACTGACGGACGACGTATGACCCGATCGGTCTAATCGGGCCTCGGCGGGTGGATGTCGCGGGGCGTTCCGGACGGGTCTGTGCCGCCGCCGCACGTGAGGCGAAAGTGGATGAGAACGCTGGAATCCGCTCGCCCACCCATGGAGCCCCATGAACGGCGCGAAGTACGACGTCTCCCTCTACGAGTGGCAGCCGGAGCCGGAGGTCGGCAAGAACGACTTCTTCGCGGCGCCCGTCGTGGCGGCCGCCGCGCCGCCGGTCGTGCTCGAGACCCACATCGTCGCCGCGCCGCCCGAGAGCGTGCTTGCGCGCCCGGTCGGCGAGCTCCTCGCCTCCGCCCGTCAGGCCGTCGGCGGCACCGTCCTCGGCCGTCCGGTCAGCGAGGTGCTCTCCGACGCTCGCGAGTCGCTCTCCCGCCCGCGCCCCTTCGCGGTCTAGACCTCGCCGGACCTGGCCCGGCCCTCCGCTCACCGGCTAGCGTCGTCGTCGTGCCCGCCCGCCGCCGCGACACCGACGTCTCCGGCCCGGCGCAGTGACCCGGCCGCTCGCGATCGCGCACCGGGCCGGCAACTCCCTCGCCGGCCTGCAGGCGGCGGTCGAGCTCGGCGCCGACGTCATCGAGCTCGACATCCACCACCACCGCGGCCGGCTCGAGGTGCGGCACCTCAAGACGGCCGGCCGGCTGCCGTTCATGTGGGACAAGTGGGAGCTGGTGCCGGCGTCGGCGCCGCGGCTGCACCTCGACGAGGTCCTCGACGCCGCCGACCACGGGACGCTGTTCATGCTCGACCTCAAGGGCCGGTCCGCGTCGGTCGGGCACTCCGTGGCGGAGCTCTTGCACGAGATGGTGCCGAACCGGCCGGTCATCGTCTGCAGCCGGTTCTGGCCGGCGGTCGAGTCGTTCGCGGGCGTCGAGTGGGTCCGGCGGGTCTACTCGGCGCGCCGCCGGGATGAGCTCACGCGGCTGCGACGCCACGTGCGCACCATGTCGGCGCATGGGTCGGCGTACGGCGTGTCGGTCCACCGCTCGCTGCTGAGCGCCGAGCTGGTCGCCGAGCTGCACGAGTCGGTGGACGTCGTCATGACCTGGCCGATCAACGACGACGCGGCGCTGGCCGACGTCACCGGCAAGGGGGTCACCGGCGTCATCAGCGACGAGCTCGACGTCCTCGAGGCCCTGCTCGCGGCGCGCTCCTGACCAAGCGCCCCTCGCCTGCCGAAGCCGACCGGGGCGGGCTAGAGGTGGCTGCGGAGCTCCCAGAGCTCGGGGAAGTAGCGCACCGCGAGCCGGCCGCGCAGGTAGGGCGCGCCGCTGGATCCGCCGGTGCCCGACTTGGTGCCGATCTGCCGCTCCACCATGTCGACGTGCCGCGATCGCCACTGCGACGACAGCGCGTCGTGGTTGAGCAGGGCCTCGGCCAGGTCCCACAGCTCGCTGTACGCCGTCCGGTCGCGGGCGACCGTGAGCAGCGACTCGCGCCGGGCCTCTTCCGACCCCACCGCGAGGCCGCGCGAGGCCAGCAGCGTGACGAAGGCGTCCCACAGCGACGGCTCGTCGAGGCGGCGCGCCAGCCGGGCCCGCTCGTCGTCGGAGGCCTGCGCGAGCCGGTCGACGTACGTCGGGTCGCCGGCGCCGGAGAGAAACTCGAGCTCGCGGAACTGCACGGACTGGAAGCCACTGGCCGGCGCGAGCAGCGACCGGAACGCGAGGAAGTCCTGCGGCGTCATCGTCTCGAGCACCGCGATCTGCTCGATCAGCACGCGCTCGATGACGTGCACGCGGGTCAGCGCATGGCGCGGCAGGTAGGCGTCGCCGGCGAGCATCGCGTCGCGGGCCGCGGTGAGCTCGTGCAGCATCTGCTTGAACCACAGCTCGTACACCTGGTGCACCGTGATGAACAGCAGCTCGTCGTGCGCCGGCGGGTCGCTGCGCAGCACCTGCTGCGAGAGCAGCTCCGGGATGTGCAGATAGGTCGAGTAGGAGAGCTTGCCGCCGTACTCACCGAAGTGCGCGCCGCTGTCCTGCGTCATGGCGCGAACCCTAGTGCGCGCCTCCCTCGGGCCGCCCGGCTAGTGCCCGACGACTTCCGGCTGGTGGGAGATGACCGAGCGCAGCGGCTCGAGCAGCAGCCGCCGGGACTCGGCGTCCAGCACGTCGCCCATCATCACGCCGACCGCGGCGCCGAGGCACAGCGCGAGGACCGCCCCGTCGGCCTCGGACCCGTTGCGGTCGCACTGGTGGCAACGCCGGAAGAACGCCTCCTGGCCGGTGCGGCTGACCAGGCTCCACAGCCGCCGACGCTCGGTCACCAGCGCCGCGTCCCACGCACGGTCGAGCGCGTCGCCGTGCCGGTCGAGGTCGACCTGAGTGCCGACCGACAGGATCGTCGACCACCGCTCGTCCGCCTCGGCGTCATGCGACCGGCAGGCCAGGGCCGCCATCACCGCGAGCACGTCGAGCACGTCGGAGTGCTGCGGGCCGAAGTCGGGTCGTGTCGTCTCGCCCTCGGCGAACAAGGTGCGCCAAGGCGCGATGAGCGCGGCGTACTGCTCAGGCCCGAGGACCGGCCGCGCGTACGCCGCGGCGATCGCGTCGCGGACGGCCTTGAGCGCCAGCGCCGTCACCGGGGCCGGCACGGTGAGGTAGTCGGCCTCGCCGTGCAGGTCGTCGGCGTAGAGGTAGGCGAGGCTGTCGAACGCCCCGAGGACCTCGACGACGAGTGGGCTGTCCGGGTCCAGCGCACGCGCCCGGCCGACGGCGGCGTCGGCGTCGTCGTCGCGCCAGCCGAGCGCGAGGTTGGTGAGCTGGTCGTCGCTGAGCGCGACCATGCGGGCCAGGACGCCGACGATCTCGTCGGCGTTCGGGTGCTCGGCAAGCGTCGCGACTCGTACAGCGGTCATCGGCCGGGTTCCCTCCCCCACAGGCGCGTGCCGCCCATCCCACTACGTCATCGGCGTACGCGGAAGAAAATGACGATATCGGTGAGGTGAGGGATCGCTGACCTGTCCTGGCTGACAGGGCCCAACGGGCGCGTCCGGTTGCTCCGGTTGGCTCGTACCGGACCAGGGACGACACCACCTACCCCATGTGCGGGTAGCGGTAGTCCGTGGGCGGCACCATGGTCTCCTTGATGGTGCGCGGCGAGCACCAGCGGAGCAGGTTGAGGTGGCTGCCCGCCTTGTCGTTGGTGCCGCTGGCCCGCGCGCCGCCGAAGGGCTGCTGCCCGACGACCGCGCCGGTCGGCTTGTCGTTGACGTAGAAGTTGCCGGCGCTGTTGCGCAGCGTGTGCATCGCATCGACGACGGCCTGGCGGTCCTGTGCGAAGACCGCCCCCGTGAGGGCGTACGGCGCCGCGTCGGCAGCCTGGCGCACGACCGCGTCGTACTCGCCGTCGTCGAAGACGAAGACGCCGAGGATCGGCCCGAAGTACTCGGTGGTGAAGACCTCGTGCGTCGGGTCGCTACCGCGCAGGATCGTCGGGCGGACGAAGAAGCCCTCGCTGTCGTCGTACGTCCCGCCGGCCAGCACCTCGAGGGCGCTGTCGTCCTTCGCCCGGTCGATGACACCGCGCAGGCGGCTGAACGCGCGCTCGTCGATCACCGCACCCATGAAGTTGGACAGGTCGGTGACGTCGCCCTGCGTGAGCGACTCCGTCTCGGCGACCAGGTCGTCGCCCATGCGGTCCCACACCGAGCGCGGGATGTAGGCGCGCGAAGCCGCCGAGCACTTCTGGCCCTGGTACTCGAACGCGCCGCGGATCAGCGCCGTCTTCAGCGCGTCGACGTCGGCGCTCGGATGGGCGATGACGAAGTCCTTGCCCCCGGTCTCGCCGACGAGCCGCGGATAGGTGCGGTACGACGCGATGCGCTCGCCGACCGTGCGCCACAGGTGCTGGAAGGTCGCCGTCGAGCCGGTGAAGTGGATGCCCGCGAGGTCGCGGTCGGCCAGCGCCACCTCGCTGACCGCGAGGCCGTCGCCGGTGACCATGTTGATGACGCCCGGCGGCAGCCCGGCCTCCTCCAGCAGCCGCATGGTGAGGTGCGCGGACAGCTGCTGCGTCGGACTCGGCTTCCACACGACGGTGTTGCCCATGAGCGCCGGCGCGGTCGGGATGTTGGCGGCGATGGCGGTGAAGTTGAACGGCGTGATCGCGTAGACGAAGCCCTCGAGCGGGCGGTAGTCCAGGCGGTTCCAGATGCCCGGGCTCGACTCCGGCTGCTCGGCCAGGATGGTGCGGCCGAAGGCGACGTTGTAGCGCCAGAAGTCGATCAGCTCGCAGGCCGCATCGATCTCGGCCTGCACCGCCGTCTTGCTCTGCCCGAGCATGGTCGCGGCGTTGAGGGAGGCCCGCCACGGCCCGGCCAGCAGGTCTGCCGCCTTGAGCAGGATGGCGGCGCGGTCGTCGTAGGACATCGCGGCCCATCCCGGCGCGGCGGCCTTCGCGGCGTCGATCGCGCGCTGCGCCTCCGTGGTCGTCGCGTTGGGCGTCGTACCGAGCACGTGGTGGCGGTTGTGTGGCTGCACGACGTCGATGCGCTCGCCCGACCCGGCCACCTGCACTCCGCCGATGGTCATCGTCAGGTCGTGCTTGTCCGCGGCCAGCTCGACCAGCTTGGCCTCGAGCGCGGCGCGCTCCTTGCTGCCCGGCGCGTAGTCGAGCACCGGCTCGTTGCGCGGCAGCGGCACTCGGGTGACGGCGTCCATCAGTCGCACCTTCTCCAGTCGGGTCAAGACCTCCCCATGCTCCCACGCCCTCTTGTTCCCTGACCCGGGTCGCGCCTGGACCCGAACAGGATCGGTCATAGTTCGCGGCTTTGGTGGGGTGCCTACCCGAGGAGGTAGGGGAGCTCCTGGGTGGCGAACCACATGAGCTCCTCGGCCTGCGCGTCCTCGACCGCCTCCGCCGTCTCGTCCCCGCCTCCGACGGCGACCGCGGCCGCCCCGACGCGGTCGGCGTTCGCCTCGTCGTCGAGGTGCACGGAAGCGACCTCGGTGAGCGGTACGACGGCACCGACGGTCACCGACGACCGGGTCTCACCGGTAGGGGTCACGGCGGCGTCGGGCACCTCGGCGACGACGACGACGCGGCGCATCGGGCCCGTCCCTCCGGCGAGGCGTCGCAGGGAGTCCAGCGCGGCCGCGGTCAGGGCGACGTACTCGAGCTCCTCGGTGTCGCCGTCGGCGTACGACTCGCGCAGCGCCGGGGTGACCGCGTGCGCGCGCAGCGGCGCCGGGCCGAGCTCCGACGTGCGGTGCAGCTCGCTCAACCCGTCGAACGTCATGCCGACGTAGACGCGCATGTCCGCTTGTCAGCCCGCGGCGGCGAGGCCGGCCCGCTGGCGGCGCAGCTCGGCCACCGATGTGCGCAGCGACGTCTCGAGCACCGCCTCGCGCCGGCTCGGGTCCATGAGGTTGGCGCCGATCGTCTCGAGATCCTCGGGACCTGGCCCGAGCATCAGCACCCGGGTCCCGGCTGCGCGCACCTTCTCCGCCTCGCGCATCAGCCGGCGCGTGACCATGCGCCGCAGGTAGCGCTCGACCTTCGCGGTCGCGCCGGCCGGCGCGTCAAGCTCGGTGCTGGTCATCGGCGAGACGACGACGACCTCGTCGAGTCCGAGCGACGCGACGAGGTCGAGCGACGTCGGCGAGCAGACGCCGCCGTCGACGTACCGCCGCCCGCCGATGTCGACCGGCGCATACCAGCCGGGAATGGCGCACGAGGCCATGACCGCCTCGACGAGGTCGGCCTGCGGTGCGCCCCCGCGGCCGAACGGGATGCGCTTCCCGGACTCGTGGTCCATCGCGACGATCCAGGTCTGCGGGTGCGTCGCCCACGTGCCGCGCGGCGCGACCGCCTCGACCAGCTCGCCGAGCGGCGCCAGCGAGCCGCGCCCCTCGAGCAGCACCGAGCTCATCGCGGTCAGTGGCGTGTAGCGGCGGGGGTGCATCGCGCTGCGCACCAGCAGCTGAGGCGAGCCGAGCCGGAGCTTCGGTCGCGGCGGCAGCGCCTTCGACGACTTGTAGTCGTAGGTGATCAGCGGGTCGCCCGGCGCGATGACACCGCGCTGGTGGTTCAACAGGGTCTCGGTCCGTACGCCGGTCCCGAGGAACGCGGCGAGCACCGACCCGGCGGACGTGCCGACGATGACCTCAGCCGTCGTCGCGTCCCAGCCGAGCTCGGCCTCGACCGCGCTGAGCGCGCCGATCGACCACGCGGCGCCGAGGACTCCCCCGGCGCCGAGCACCAGGCCGCGGCGCGGCGCGGCCTTCTTCCTCCGACTCATCCGACCGCCTCCACGAGCTCGGCGAGGGACTCCTCGATGCACGCGGCCAGCACGTCGACGTCCGGCAGTGCGTCACGGTCGGCGTTGAGGCCGTAGAAGACGCCGCCGTTGTACGACGTGAGCCCGACCACCACTGCCTGCCCCTTGGCGAGCGGGACGACCGGGAAGACCTCGAGCATCCGCGCCCCGTTGGCGTAGAGCGGGTTCTGCGGTCCTGGCACGTTGGTGACGACGAGGTTGAACATGCGCCGGGTGAACCCGCCGGCCAGCCCGGCCCCGAGCGCGTGCAGCGTCGGCGTCGCGAAGCCGGACAGCGCGACCAGCGCATCGGCGCCGACCGCCTGGTTGCTCTCCTTGTGCCCGGTCATCGCGTAGCTCACCTGGTGCAGCCGCACGACCGGGTCGGGCTCGCTGACCGGGAGCTCGACGAAGTACGACGAGACGCGGTTGCCGCCGGCGCCCTTCTGCTCCTCGCTGCGGACGCTGACCGGGACCATCGCCCGGATGGTCAGGCCGTTGACGCTCTCGCCGCGGGTCTGCAGCCACGCCCGCAGGGCTCCCGTGACGGTCGCGAGGACGACGTCGTTGATCGTGCCGCCGAGCGCCTTGCGGATCCGCTTGTAGTCGTCGAGGTCCGTGCGCGCCATGCCGAAGCGGCGACCGGCTCCGATCTCGACGTTGAGCGGCGTGGCCGATGCCGAGCGCGCCGTCGTCCTCGCCGTCGCGGCGATCCCGCCGACTAGGCCGGCGGCGTGCGCGACGGCGCGTCGTACGTCGAGCACCTGGGTGCGCGCGGTGTCCACGACCTGGGTCGGCTTGCGCAGCCAGTCGAGCACCGCGCCGCCGAGCAGCTCGATGCTCGACGGCTCGGGGCTCGGCGCCCAGTCGTCCGGCGGCGGCTCGCGCGGCGTCGGCGACGGGTCGAGGATCACCGTGCTGATGTCGACGGCACTGACGCCGTCGACCATCGCGTGGTGGGTCTTGGTGATGACGGCGACCCGGTCGTTCTCGAGCCCCTCGAGGACGTACATCTCCCACAGCGGCTTGGCCCGGTCGAGCGGTCGCGACTGGATGCGCGCGACGAACTCCTTGAGCTGGTCCTCGGTGCCCGGCTTGGGCAGCGCGGACAGCCGGACGTGGTAGCTCAGGTCGAACGAGTCGTCGTCGACCCACACCGGGTTGCCGATGTGCCCGGGCACCCAGCGCACCTTCTGCCGGTAGCGCGGCAGCAGCGGCAGCCGCTGCTCGACCAGCCGGCTGAACTGCGCGAAGTCGAAGCCGCCCTCAGGCGGGTCGAACACCGCGACACCGCCGACGTGCATGTGAGTGGTCGGCGTCTCCAAGTAGAAGAACGAGACGTCGAGGGGGCTGAGACGATCGGCCATGCCGGACCTCCAAGCGTGCGTCCCTCCATCGTTGCACGCGGCGCCCGGCGTACGTCGCAGGACGGCCGCGCGGTGGGCGCAGCGAAGTGTGCAGCGTTGGGGACGTTCGCGAGCGTGGCGATCTTCACACTTGGCGGGCATCGCGCGCCCGGCCCGGCCCGGCGCGCCGCGTCGACCGTCAGCTGCCGTAGGGCTGCGTGAACGGCAGGGCGAGCAGCGCCTCGAGCTCGGCCAGCGTGGCGTCCGTGTCGGTGTGGTGCACGCCGCACATGCCGACCTCCGCGGCGGCCCGGATGTTGGCCGCGATGTCGTCGACGAAGACGCACTCTTGTGCCGGCACGCCGAGCTCGCGGCACATCAGCTCGTAGATCCCGTGGTCGGGCTTGCGCAGCCCGACCTCGCCGCTGATGACGACGGCGTCGAAGAGCGTGTCGAAGTGCGCGAAGCCGTACTGCTCGCGGTTGCCCCACGAGTTGGACAGCAGCGCGGTCCGGAGGCCCGCCGCGCGGGCCCGGCGTACGGCGTCGAGCATCCGCCGATCGGGGTGCGCGCCGGCGAACATCCGGCTGACCAGGCCCTGCGCCTCCACGGCGCCGCCGCTACGGGTGCGCAGCCGCGCGGCCAACGCGGCCTCGAACTCGTCGAGGGTCACCGAGCCGGTCTCGATCAGGTGCAGCGGGCTGGGCCGGCCGTCGTCGTAGGCCGAGAGCACCACCTGCTGGATGTGGTCGCGGTCGATGTCCTCGGCCTCGCTGAAGACCTTGAAGCTCGCACCGAGCGACGTGGTGAGGACGCCGCCGTAGTCGACGACAAGTGCGGAGAAGACCGGCGGCCTCGCGCTGCGCGCGGCGTCGGACACAGCGTCAGGCACCGGCCACCTCGCGGGCGCGCTGCAGGAGCGCCGGGACGCCGCGGTCGAGCAGCGCGAAGAACGGGTCGTCGGTCGTGCCGGCGAGGTGCCGGGAGTAGGAGCCCTCGAGCAGGATCGCCAGCTTCCAGGTCGCGAGCGCGGTGTAGAAGGTGAGGTCGGCGACGTCGCGGCCGGAGCGGTCGGCGTAGCGGGTGACCATCTCGGCGCGGGTCGGGAAGCCGCCCTCGAGCGTGACGTTGCCGGCCACCTCGGCGAAGGCGTTGGTCTCCCCCGGCTCGAGCCAGAACGACATGAGGTAGCCGAGGTCGGCCAGCGGGTCGCCGACCGTCGCCATCTCCCAGTCGAGGATCGCGGTCAGCCGCGGGTCGGTGTCGCCGCCCGGTGCCATGACGACGTTGTCGAGCTTGTAGTCGCCGTGCACGACGGCCGGCGGGCCGCTCTCCGGCTGCCGGTCGACGAGCCATCCGGTCAGCACGTCGTAGTCCGGCAGCTCGCGCGTCTTCGCGCCCTCGCGCTGGCCCTGCCACCGCTTGAGCTGGCGGGCGAGGTAGCCCTCCGGCTTGCCGATGCCGGCTGCGACGAACGGCTCGACCGGCGCCACGTGCAGCGCGACCAGCGCGTCGATCAGCTCGGTCCCGGTCCGGTGCCGCGCGCCGGCGTTGACATCGCCGGCCAGCCAGTCGGGCAGCGTCTCGCGGACGACCGTGCCGCCGACGCGGTCCATGACGTAGAACGGCGCGCCGATCACGTCGACGTCGGTGCAGGACAGCACGACCGGCGGCACCGGCACGCTCGCGCCGCTGCGGGCCAGCAGGTCCAGGACGCGGTACTCGCGGATCACGTCGTGCGCGGTCGGCAGCAGCGGCCCACGCGGCGGGCGCCGGAGGATCCACTCCCGCGCCGAGCCGTCGGACTGCTCCCGACGTACGACGAAGGTCAGGTTGGAGTGCCCCGCGGTGAGCCGCTCGACCTGCAGCGGGCCGACCCCGGGCAGGGAGTCCCCGGCGTACGCCGTCAGCGCCTCGGGGTTCGCGAGGGCCGCGACGGAGTCGGCAGAACCGGGTTCGGACACGTGCGGCATCCTGTCACCGACGCCCCCCGATCGAAGGACGGCACATGGAGTTCAGCCACAGCCCGCGCTCGCTGGAGCTGCAGGAGAAGCTGCGCGCGTTCATGGACGCGCACGTCTACCCGGCCGAGGCGGTCTACGCGCAGCAGCGGGCGGATGCGACTGATCCCCATGTGCTGCCTCAGATCGTGAGCGACCTCAAGGTGAAGGCGCGGGAAGCCGGGCTGTGGAACCTGTTCCTGCCGGCTGAGTCTGGGCTGACCAACCTCGACTACGCGCCGCTGGCCGAGATCACCGGCCGGTCGATCGCGATCGCGCCGGAGGCGATCAACTGCGCGGCGCCGGACACCGGCAACATGGAGGTGCTGCACATGTTCGGCACCCCGGAGCAGAAGGAGCGGTGGCTGCAGCCGCTGCTCGACGGCGAGATCCGCAGCTGCTTCGCGATGACCGAGCCGGACGTGGCGTCGTCCGACGCCACCAACATCGCATCCGCTATCCGCAGAGATGCGGATGACTACGTCGTCAACGGCCGCAAGTGGTGGACCACCGGCGCGGCCGACCCGCGCTGCAAGATCGCGATCTTCATGGGCAAGACCGACCCGGACGGGCCGAAGCACACCCAGCAGTCGATGATCCTGGTGCCGATGGACGCGCCCGGCGTCACCGTCGTCCGGTCGCTACCGGTCTTCGGCTACCACGACCAGCAGGGCCACTGCGAGGTGACGTTCACCGACGTGCGCGTGCCGGTGACCAACCTGATCGGCCAGGAGGGCGGCGGCTTCGCGATCGCGCAGGCCCGGCTCGGCCCCGGCCGCATTCACCACTGCATGCGCGCCATCGGGATGGCCGAGCGCGCGGTCGAGCTGATGAGCCGCCGCGTGCAGTCCCGCGTCGCCTTCGGCCGGCCGCTGTCGGAGCAGGGCGTGATCCGCGAGTGGATCGCGCTGTCGCGCGTCGAGATCGAGCAGGCCCGGCTGCTGGTGCTGAAGACCGCCTGGCTGATCGACACCGTCGGCGCACGGGGCGCGGCCATCGAGATCGCGGCCATCAAGGTCGCCGTACCGCGGATGACGCTCGCGGTGCTGGACCGGGCGATCCAGGCGCACGGGGGCGGCGGCGTCTGCGACGACTTCCCGATGGCGCAGATGTGGGCCATGGCGCGGACCCTGCGCCTCGCCGACGGGCCGGACGAGGTGCACCTGCGCTCGATCGCCCGCGCCGAGCTGTCCCGCTGGCCGGTCGACGCTTGACGTCACCTGCCGAGGGCCGGGCGGCGGGCGGCGGGCTCCGAGCCCGCCACCCCCCTAAAGAATGATCGTGCTGTCGGCTGCGGCCTGAGGACCGCGACAGCAAGATCATTCGTTGTTGCTGGCGGCGGGGTTAGGGGCGGCGGGCGAGGCGACGGGTACGCCGGGCGGCGGGGCGGCCGACCAGCGCCCTGGCGAGCGCGTTGACCGCGGCGAGCGCCGGCGAGCCCGGTGCGGCCTCCCGCAGTGTGCGACCCACCGCCATCGCCGCGTCGACGCCCTTGCGGTCCTCCGGGACGTAGGCGACCGGCGTCACCCCGGCGTAGCGCTCGAGCGCGGCGCCGAGCTCCTCCTCCGGCCGACCCGGCGTGAGCCCTGGGCGGACCCGGTTGACGACGACCCTCGGCTCGACCCCGGGCAGGAGGTCGCGCAGCTCGGCGACGCCGCGGACCAGCCGCTGCACGGAGACCGGGTCGGCCCCTCCGACGACGAGGACGACGTCGGCGTCTTCGAGCACCGCCAGGGTCACCCCGTTGCGGCGACCGCCGGCGAGGTCGAAGGCGAGCTCCTCGTCCTGCTCGAGGCAGAACCCGCAGTCGACGACCGTGATCGGGGACACCTGCCGCAGCAGCTCGAGCACCGCGACGACCGCGGTCGGCGACAGCTCGGGCCAGCGGTCGGGCCGGACGATGCCGGTCAGGACCCGCAGCGTCGGGGACACCTCGCGGGCGACGCGGGCGAGCGCCGCCCGGTCGAGGGAACCGGTGTTGGCCAGCCGCGCCGCGGCGGCGAGGCCGGGCGCCTCGTCGAGCAGCCCCAGCGTCTGCGCCACCGCTCCGCCGTAGACGTCCGCGTCGACCAGCGTGGCAACGATGCCCAACGCCGCCACCTCGGCCGCGAGGGTGACGGCGACGGTCGTGCGACCCGGCGCCCCGGTCGGGCCCCACACCGCGACGACGCGACCCGGTCCGCGCCCGGACGGCGCCGGCTCGTCGGCCGGCTCGACCGATTCGGGCAGCGCGGCGCGGGCGTCGTACGCCGACCCCAGCGGGAGGTCGGGCACGCCGCGGACGACTGCGTCGAGCACCGCCGCCGCGATGGTGCCCGGGTCGGCGTCGCCGGGCAGCACGTGGTGCACGCCGAGGTGCTGCAGCCGCCGCGCACCGTCCTCGTCGTCCGGCGGGACGAGCCCGACGACGGCGACGTGCGACGCGGCGAGCCTGGACAGCGCGTGCCCGTCGAGGCGGCGCAGGTCCCCCGATACGACCGCGACGCGAGCCGTTCCCGTCCCGGCGACCGCGAGCAGGTCGGCGAGGTCCACGCAGCGGCGTACGACGGTGATCCCGAGGTCGCGCCGGTCGAGCGCCTGGACGAGCCCGGCCTCCCACCGCTCGCCGGCGGCGGCGGTGACGACCGGCACCTTCATCGCGGGGACGGGCTGGGCCGGCCCGGACCTCCGGTCACCGGCGTGTCGCCGATGTCGCCGGCCCGGCCGGGCGGGCCCTGCACGAGCAGCAGGTCGATCTCGGCGGTCTGCACCGCGGACGCCAGCTGGAGCGCGACCTGCGGCGAGACGCGCAGGATCACGGCGTAGCCGTCGCCGGCGCCGAACCCGCCGTCGGCGTCGAGCACGTCCTCGATCAGCGCGGCCTTGATGATCGGCCGGGTCTCCGAGCCCTGCGCGCCGGTCCGGAACGTCGCGACGACGTCGACCCGGTCACCACGGCGCAGCCGCCCGCCGAGCGCGTGCGACTGCGACACCGGGACCGTGACGAGCCGGGTCGGCGCGACCTCGCTCGCCTCGACGAGCGCCGCGGCCGGCAGCAGCTCACCCGCGCCGACGTCGCGGGTCAGCACCAGCCCGGCCGGGTGCGCGCCGCGCGCGGCGTCGACGTACCGCAGCCGGTCGTCGCCGAACAGCCGGACCTGCGTCGGCTCGACGTCGTCGCGGGTGAGCACCGCACCGGTGGCCAGCGCGTGCTTCGTCCTCCAGACGGCCACCGACTTGTCGGCAGCGCGGACGACGTTGGCGCCGACCACGACGGACACGAGGATCAGGACGACGCCGAGCACCAGGCGGCCGTCGAGCCATCGCGGCTGCCGCAGCCGGGTCGCGGCCGGGGACGGGATCTCTGTCACGACGCGGCTCCCCCGGGACACGCGGACCATGCACGATGTCGGCGAGGGCGAAGGTAGTCCCTGCGGGCCCGGCTGGCGAGAGGCAATCCCGTCGTCCACAGCCGCTGCGCGCGTTGCGTCGGCGGCGGGTGCGAGACTTCGGACGGCCGAACGGACGAGAGCGAGTCATGTCCCGCTTCCTCACCCTGAACGACGTCGCCGAGGTGCTCAACATCTCGATGTCGCAGACCTATGCGCTGGTGCACTCCAAGGCGCTGAAGGCGATCAAGGTCGGCGGCCGCGGCCAGTGGCGGGTCGAGGACAGCGAGCTGGAGAGCTACATCCAGCGCTGCTACGCCGAGACCGAGTCCTACCTCGACGCCAACCGCGGCGCGCTCGACGTCGACCAGTCGGCCGGGCCCGAGGTCACGTCGACCTGACCGCCGCGACCGCGGCGAGCGGCACGCTCTGCACGGCCCGCACGTCCCGCGCGCGGCGCGGCTCGCCGACCGGGTGCGCGGCGACCTCGATGAAGTCGGCGCCGACCCGGTCCACCGTCCCGTGCACGGTCCGCCCGTCGACGAGGCATACCGACACCGCCTGACGTCGCCGGGCGATCTCGCGCAGCGCGTAACGGAGATCGAGCCGCGCGTCCACCGCCCGCTCGCCACCCGGACTCGCCGACGTCGCGACCAGGCCGCCGACCGACGTGACCGCGGCGAGCGGTACGACGACGTCCCGGTTGCCGTCGGTGAGCAGCAGCCAGTCGGGGCCGGCCGAGGACAGCCGCCCGGCCAGCCGGCCGGCGCCGATCGTGTCCACGGTCAGCGGGTGGCCGAGGGCGCCGCGCAGCCGGTCGACGAGCCGGAGCCGGCCGGTCTCCGCCCGCGACCGCTCGCGCACCTCGGCGTCGAGCTCGGCCTGCTCGGCCGCGTCGAGCTCCGCCGACAGGTCTGCGAACAGGTCAGCCCAGCGCCCGGTGCCGTCGTCGTCGCGCATCGCCGGACCGTGCGGCCGCACCGGCGGTCCGGTCAATGCCCACAGCCCCGGTTGACGGAATCTCGGCGTAGCAGTAGACAGCAAACACCATCAAACGGGAGTAAATTCCATGAAAACGAGCCTGGCGGCCGCGACCCGCGGCGCGCCTGCGTCCTCGACCAGAGCCGCGGCCACCGCTGTGCTCGCAGCCGCTCTCGCCCTCGCGCTGCGGGTCGCCGGCCCGACCGCCGGGGAGCTGGCCACCGCTCTCGGCGACCCGTTCGCCTGGGCGAGGTCGACTCCCCCGGACCTCGCGGTCGCGCAGCTGGCCGCCGGCGCGGCGTGGGCCGGGCTCGGGTGGACGCTCCTCGGCGTGGGGCTGGTGGCCGCCGCCCGGCTGCCCGGCGCCGGTGGCCGCGTCGCCGCGGTGCTGGTCCGGCGGCTTCTGCCGGCCACCGTGCGCCGCCTCGCCGAGGCGGCGCTCGGCATCTCACTCGTCGCGGCCAGCGCCGGACCGGCGCTGGCCGCGGGCACTCCGACGCCGACGCCCGTGGCGGTGGCCGGCGTCGGCGCCGGCCCGCTCGAGCGTCCGGCGCACGGCACCGTGTCCATGACAGTCCGGCCCACGTCGGTCCCGCCCGCGGCGACGCCGACACCGCGCCCCACTGCGCCGGCCGTGACGGCCACGCCACCACTCTCGGGTCGGCCGGTGGCGAACCCCTCGACGGCCCCGGAGCTGCCGGCCGACGGCGCGACCGGCGTACCGGAGCCAGCCAAGGCCACGGCTCCGGCGGCCGCCAGCGCGATCACGGTCGAGCCGGGCGACTGCCTCTGGCACATCGCGGCCGGCTATCTCGGCGACGGCTCGACCGACGTCGAGGTCGACCGCGCGTGGCGGCGCTGGTACGCCGCCAACCGCGCGGTCGTCGGCCCCGACCCTGGACTCATCCACCCCGGCCAGCGGCTCGTGCCGCCCCCCGACGCGGGCCTCGCCGTCCGCCCCGACCCAGGAGCGTCGTCATGACCGCTGCCGCCCGTCCCGACGCCGACGTCATCACGCTGCGGATCACCCGGCGACCGGCCATCGACACCGAGGGCCCCTACATCGACGACGCCGACACCTGGCCGCGCGGCGCGATCGACGGCAGCCTCGCCCTCGCGCTCCCGCTCGGGCCGCCCGCGCCGGCGCCGTACCGGCTGCACCTCGTCGACGCCGGCCACACCGCGGACCTCCGGCCCGACGCCGCCCAGGCCCGGCTGTGGGAGGACGACGTCCCGGTACGCCCGACGCCGGTCGAGCCGCCGGCGGCCGAGCCGACGCCCGAGGTGCGGGTCGTCTTCGACCCAGTCCGCACGCCGCGGCCACAGCTGCCGCCGCCGGGCCCGACCGCGGCGACGCTGGCCCGCGCGGTGCTCGAGGTGCTGGCCGGCGACCGGTCGCTGCGGCAGCTCTCCCGGCTCACGTCCGCGCAGGTGTACGACGACCTCGAGGTGCTCGTCAGCCCGTGCTCCTCCCGGCCCTGGGCCGGCAGCCTGCGGCGGATCCTGCTGTGCGAGCCGGCCCCGGGCGTGGCGGAGGTGACCGCGGTCGTCGCGCAGGAGGCGCGCACGGTCGCGATGGCGCTGCGCATGGAGGGCATGGACGGCCGCTGGCAGCTCACCGCGCTGCAGCTCGGCTGACGTCGGCGTAGGTCAGGCGGCGCAGGTCAGGTGGCGTAGGTCAGGCGGCGCCGCGCTGTGGACGGACGACCCGACTCCCCCGCGGATCTTGGACGCCGACTGCCGCGTCGCGTGCTCAAGAGCCGCGACCCGCGTCCAAGATCCCCAGGGAGGGGGAGCTCAGCCGGCGCGGCCGAAGTCGTCCTCGAGGCGGACGATGTCGTCCTCGCCGAAGTAGTCGCCGTGCTGCACCTCGACGAAGACCAGGTCGTCGCTGCCGGTGTTGGTGACGCGGTGCGGCGTGGTGACCGGGATGTCGACGGCGACGCCGCGGCGCACCGGGATCTCGTCGCCGTCGATCGTGACGAGGCCCTCGCCGCGGACGACGAACCAGTGCTCCGAGCGGCGCGCGTGCGTCTGGTAGCTCAGCCGCTTGCCGGGCTCGACCGTGATGGTCTTCACCTTGAAGTCGGCGTCGTCGCCGAGGACCTCGTAGGACCCCCACGGGCGCACGCTCTCGTCGTCGCTCACGGCGCAGATGATGCCTTACGCCGCCGCGCTCGCCCCGCTCCGCGGGCCGCGCGAGGCGCCGCGTACCGTTGCTCGGCATGGGGCGGGACAGGTCGGCCGACGTCGTCGTGCTGGGCGGGGGCCCGGCCGGGCTGGCCGCGGCCTGGCGGGTCGCCGAGTCCGGGCGCAGCGTCGTGCTGCTCGAGCGGGCGCCGACGCTCGGCGGGATGGCGGCCAGCTTCGAGGTCGCCGGCGTACGCGTCGACCACGGCAGCCACCGGCTGCACCCGGCCACCGAGCCGGACCTGCTCGACGACGTACGCCGGCTGCTCGGCGACGACCTGCAGACCCGGCCGCGGCACGGTCGGCTGCGGCTCGGCGACCGCTGGCTCGGCTTCCCGCTCACGCCCGGCGATCTCGTCCGCAACCTGCCGCGGGGCTTCGTCGTACGCGCCGGCTTCGACGCCGTCACCGCGCCGCTGCGGCACGCTCGCGCGGACACCTACGCCGAGGTGCTGCGCGCGGGGCTCGGACCGGCGATGACGTCGAGGTTCTACGGGCCGTACGCGCGCAAGATCTGGGGGCTCGCGCCGGAGGAGATCTCCGGCGAGCAGGCACGCAAGCGGGTGCAGGCCGATTCAGCCGCCAAGCTGCTGCGACTCGTCGCGCGCGGCGCGAAGCGCGGCGCGGAGGGGCGGGGCCGCACGTTCTTCTATCCCCGCCGCGGCTTCGGCCAGATCGTCGAGGTCATCGCCGAAGCCGCAGCGCACGCCGGCGCCGAGCTGCGCACCGCTGTGAGTGCGACCGTCATCGCGTCGGGTGAGCGTCCGGTCGTGACGCTCGACGACGGCAGCACGGTCGAGGCTGGGCGGGTGCTGTCGACAGTCCCGATCACTGCGCTCGCATCGCTGGTCGAGGGCGCACCGACGGACGTCGCTGCGGCCGCGTCGTCGATGCGGTTCCGCGCGATGTGCCTCGTCTACGTCGTCCACGACGGCGGCCGCTGGACCGAGTACGACGCCCACTACCTGCCCGGACCGGAGACCCCGGTGACGCGGCTGTCCGAGCCGGCCAACTACCGCGTCAGCAGCGAGGACCCGGCCGACCGCACCGTGCTGTGCGCGGAGATCCCCTGCGACGTCGGCGACGCGGTGTGGTCGGCCACCGACGACGAGCTGGCCGCGATCGTCGAGGACGCACTGCGCCGCAGCGGGCTGCCGCCGGTGCGCCGTACCGCCGTCGAGGTACGACGGCTGCCGCGCGCCTACCCGGTGTACGCCGTCGGGTTCGAGCGCAGCTTCGCCACCCTCGACGCGTGGGCGCTGTCGGTGCCCGGGGTGACGACGCTGGGGCGGCTCGGGCTGTTCGCGCACGACAACACCCACCATGCGCTGGCGATGGCCCGCGACGCGGCTGCGGCGCTCACCGACGACGGGTGGGACGACGCGGC
>Ga0183260_10001350_pt1 | contig 20600 bp, 20 predicted proteins | sample AntDrymUQ4972206_2_FD_129768 | JGI IMG/M metagenome (GOLD analysis project Ga0183260, IMG submission 129768) | Polar desert sand microbial communities from Dry Valleys, Antarctica - metaG UQ497 (22.06) (version 2) (version 2) | ecosystem: Environmental > Terrestrial > Soil > Desert | place...
GCCGCGCTGGACGCGCAGGTCGCCACCGAAACTGTCGATGCCAACCGACATGATGAACCCGTGATCGCCGCCTGACGATCACGACGACCGCTACCGAAGTTCAACGGGAAGCGGGACAACCTCAAGAATATCGCGCACAGCGATTAGGCGACTACCTGCCGTTATCTGGGCCACCGCCGCGGTGGCGGTGCCGGCGCTCGCCGATCGGGGCGCTCTGGGAGACTCGGGCGGTGGCCCGTGCGGAGATCGTCGTCGACCTCGGCGCCATCCGGGACAACGTGGCCGCCCTCCGGGCGCGGGTCGACCGTTCGCTGATGGCCGTGGTCAAGGCGGACGGCTACGGCCACGGCCTGGTTCCCTCGGCGCGCGCGGCGCTGGACGGCGGCGCCGACATGCTGGGCGTCGCCGTCCTCGAGGAGGCACTGGCGCTGCGGGCCGCCGGGATCACCGCGCCGGTGCTGGCGTGGCTCGCCGTACCGGGAGAGGAGCTCACCGACGCGGTCCGGAAAGACGTCGACATCTCGGTCAACGCGCCCTGGGCGGTCACCGAGCTCCGGGCCGCCGCCCGGGCCGCCGGCCGGCCGGCCGCCGTGCACCTCAAGGTCGACAGCGGCCTGTCCCGCGGCGGCGCCACGATGGAGGACTGGCCGCAGCTGGTAGCCGCCGTCCTGGCCGGGGCGGCCGCGGGCGAACTGCGGCCGGCCGCCGTCTGGAGCCACTTCGCGTACGCCGACGCGCCCGGGCACCCCACTGTCGCCCACCAGCGCAAGCTGTTCACCGAGGCCGCCGACTGGGCGGAGACGCAGGGCCTGACCGGGGTCATCCGGCACCTGGCGAACTCCGCGGCCACCCTGACCTCACCGGAGGCCTGGCTGGACCTGGTCCGGCCCGGCGTCGCCTGCTACGGCCTGGACCCGCACGGCGGCGACCCAGCGGAGTACGGCCTGCGCCCGGCAATGACCGTCCGCGCGCAGGTCGCCCTGGTCAAGCGCGTCCCGGCCGGCAGCGGCGTGTCCTACGGCCACGAGTACACGACGACCCGGCCCACCGGGCTCGCGTTGGTCCCGATCGGGTACGCCGAAGGCATCCCGCGCAACGCGACCAACGTCGGCCCCGTCCAGGTGGCCGGACAACGCCGCCGGATCAGCGGCCGGGTCTGCATGGACCAGTTCGTCGTGGACGTCGGCGACGATGCAGTACATCCCGGTGACGAGGTGGTGCTCTGGGGGCCGGGTTCCGCGGGCGAGCCCACCGCGCAGGACTGGGCCGACGCTGTCGGCACCATCCACTACGAGCTGGTGACCCGTGTCGGCGGACGGCTGACCCGCCGGTACGTCGGCTGATGTCCGGTCGCCGCCAGTGGGGCATGGCCGCACTGGGCCTGCTCACGGCGGGTGCCGGCGCCGTGGTCGCCGTACAGCAGCGCCGGGTCGCCGCCGCGCGCCGCGCACCCGACGTGCGGGCCGGCACCGGCTTCGGCCGGCTGCCGGCCGACCGGACCTACCGCGTGCGCACGGACGACGGCCAGGCCCTGTACGTCGAAGAGGTTGGTCCGCTCGACGCACCGCTCGTGCTCGTGTTCGTACACGGCTTCACCCTCGCCCTGGGCAGCTGGCACTACCAACGGCTGGCCCTGGCCCGGCCGGATCGCCGGCTGGTGTTCGTGGACCTGCGCAGTCACGGCCGCAGCGAGCGGGCGCCATCGGAGTCGTGCGAGATCGACCAGCTCGGTCGCGACCTGATCTCCGTACTCGACACCGCCACCGGCGACCGCCCCGTGGTCCTGGTCGGGCACTCCATGGGGGGCATGTCGATCCTGGCCCTGGCCGAGCAGCGCCCGGAGCTGTTCGGACAGCAGGTCCGCGGGGTCGCCCTGCTGTCGACCAGCAGCGGCGGGCTGGCCGGGGTCGACCTCGGGCTGCCCAAGGCCTTGACGCCGCTGAAGCTCGTGGCCCTGCCGGTGCTCGCGCGCGGCATGCGGGCGCGGCCCAAGCTCGCCGAGCTGACGCGGCGGCTCGGCTCGGACCTGTCGTGGTGGCTCACGCGGTCCTACAGCTTCGGCGACCCGGACGTCAGCCCCGCGCTGGTCGACTATGTAGGCCGGCTGATCGCCGAGACGCCCGTGGAGGTGATCGCGGACTTCTTCGGCACCCTGATGGGCCACGACAAGGTGACCGCGCTGCCGGCCCTGCGCCGCGTGCCGACGTTGCTGGCCTGCGGCGAACAGGACCGGCTGACGCCGCTGTCGCACAGCCAGGCCATGGCCGAGGAGCTGCCCGACGCGGAGTTGCTGGTGGTTCCCGGCGCCGGGCACCTGGCCATGATGGAGCGTCCCGATCTGGTCGACGAGGCCCTGGAGGCACTGCTCACCCGCGCCTGCGGACACCACCGAGCGTGACCGAGCCGGTCGCCCGCCGCGCCGCGGCCTGTCCTTCCTGGCAGGCCCTGGCCGCCGCCGCGCACAGCTGCACGGTGTGCCCCGAGCTCGTGGCCAGCCGCAGCACCGTCGTGGTCGGTGACGCGCCGGCGAACAGCCGGGCGGTCCTCGTCGGCGAGGCGCCGGGCGCCGAGGAGGACCGCACCGGCCGCCCGTTCGTCGGACGGTCCGGACGGCTGCTCGACGACCTGCTCGCCGAGGCGGGGCTGGCTCGGCCCGACGTCGCCGTCCTCAACGTCGTGAAGTGCCGCCCGCCGGGCAACCGGACGCCGACCCGCGCCGAAGCCGCAGCCTGCGGCGGCTGGCTGGACCGCCAGCTGGAGCTGCTCGCACCGGAGGTCGTCTGCACGCTCGGCCTGTCGGCGATGCAGCGCTTCCTCGGCCGCAGGTCCACGCTGGCCGCCGCCCGCGGGCGACTGCACAGTGTGGATGGAAGGGACGTGCTGGCGACGTACCACCCCTCCGCGGCGCTGCGGTTCGGACCGGCCGGCGTACCGCGGGCCGCGTTGCGGGAGGACCTGCGCACGCTGGCCGCCCTGCTGGGCCGGGCGTGACTCTCCTGCTGCCCGAGGCAGTGGACACCCGCGCCCTCGGGACCCGGATCGGGGCGGCGGCGGTGCGTGGGGATCTCGTGCTGCTCACCGGCCCGCTTGGCGCGGGCAAGACCGTTCTCGCGCAGGGCATCGGGGCCGGCCTCGGGATCGAGCGGGGCATCGTCTCGCCGACGTTCGTGCTCGCGCGCGTGCACCGCGAGGGGCGGATCCCGTTCGTGCACGTGGACGCCTACCGGCTCGGTGGGCGGGCCGAACTGGACGACCTGGACCTGGACAGCGACCTCGCCCAGTCGGTCACCGTCGTCGAATGGGGGGCCGGCCTCGCCGAGCGGCTGGGCGCGGAGCACCTGCAGGTCGCGCTGCGGCGCGAACCGGGCAGCGACGTGCGTACCGCGACGCTCACGGCCAGCGGTCCCGGCTGGGCCGCCCGGCTGCCGACGCTCAGCCGGTGACCTGTAGCGAGCCCAGGATCTCCTCGCAGCCGGCCAGCAGCGCTTCCCGCTCGGCGGCCCACTGGCAGTTCACCTGCAACTCGGTGAAGCCGCGGAAGATGAAGTAGGTCTCGCTGAACAGCCCGGTCGCGTCGCTGCCCTGGTAGAAGAACGCCCGGGCGCCGTCCACCTCCTCGAGCACCGGCTCGGTGCTCTCGAACTCGAAGCCCTGCTCGCCGAGCTGGGTGATGATCGGAGCGAGCGCGTCGGCGACCGCCTGGTCGCTGAGGTCGTCGGAGTCGATGTTCAGGTCGTAGACGCTGAACACGACGACGTCGCGCTGGTTGAAGACCGCGCCCGTGGTGTACGACGCGCTGCTCCCCGCCGAGTTGTCGACATCGATCTCGTCCTGAGTGAAGCCCGTGGGCAAGGTGAAGCAGAACGGCTGCCCGGCCGGGGCGACCACGCCCTCGCCCTCGCAGGCCAACTCGCCGTCGTCGTCGGTCTGCTCGGTCGGCTGCGTGCTCTCGGTCGTCTCGGTCGGCTCGGTGGACTCGGTCGGCGTAGCGGAGGCGGTGCCCCGGGCGCCGACGTCGGCGGTCCCGGTGCCCTCGATGGTGCTCGCGCAGGCTCCGACGGTCAGCGTCGCCACGACGGCGGCGAGCAGGCAGCGCACACGTTGCACTGATCGCACGAGGGTCCTCCCGTGGGCTCGAAGGGTGGGGCGAGCACAGTCTGCCAGCCGTCGGGGTGCTGGGCCGGTCCGCAACCCACCTAGCCTCGTGAGCATGGGGCTGCGGCTTCGAGGATCTCGGCCGGTCCGGACAGACGCGGACTGCGGCGGCTGGCCGACGTGCCCTGTCGGAGTTCCCGTTGCAGCCCAACCGGGTGACCAGGTTGGCCCAGGGGTGGAACGCCACGTTCGGCGTCCTGGACACGCGCGGCGCGCGTTACGCGTTGCGCGTCCGCCGGCCGGGTGGTCCGACCGTGGACATGGTCCGCTCCGAGCTGACCTGGCTGGCCGCCCTGCGCCGCGACACCGACCTCGTAGTGCCCGAGCCGGTGCGCACCCGGAACGGCGACCTGCTCACCGTCGCGTCGGCCCCCGGGATGCCCGAGGCGCGGGTCTGCGACCTGCTGCGCTGGGTGGACGGCCGGTTCGTCGACGCCGCCCTGACCGCGGCCCACCTGCGCCGGGTGGGGGTGTTCGGCGCCCGGCTGCAGCAGCACGGGGCGGCGCGGGGCCCTCGAGCGGCCCAGGGTCACCGACGTCACGCGGCTCGCACCCAGCCTGCCGGACAACCTCGGGGTACGGCTCGCGGAGCACGCCGCCGGTCTGGTCACCGACGCGGACCCGGCCTGAGACGGGGGTGTCGTGCGGGCGGTGATCGAGCGGGCCCGCGCGGCCCGCGATGCTCTGCGGCCCGAGGACTTCGGCCTGCAGCACGCCGACCTGCACCAGGAGAACTACCTGTTCCGCGACGGCCGGACCGACGGCCAGTACGTCGGCGCCATCGACTTCGACGACTGCGGGCCCGGCGCGTACGTCTCCGACCTCGCGGTGACGTTGAGTGAGCTGCACGGTCGCCCGGACTATCCCGCGCAGCGCGACGCGCTGCTGACCGGCTACCGCGAGGTGCGCTCGCTGCCAGCGGCTCACGAACCGCACGTCGACGCGTTCGTCGCCTTCCGCTTCCTGCAGCTCATGCTCTGCCAGGTCGAACACCGCGCCGAGCCGATGTTCCGCGACGATTGGCACGAGGACGTCGCCGGCCTGCTGGGGCTGCTCGCGCGCCTTGTCCGTGGTTCGGGCTGATCCCGGGCTGCCCTTCCGAACGTCTTATAACGAGTATAGTTCCCGGTATGTACCCAGCTGCGGCGGACCTCTGATGAGCGTTCGGCACGCCCTCCTGGCGCTGTTGAGCGAAGGACCCAAGTACGGCTTGCAGCTGCGGCAGGAGTTCGAGGCCCGGACCGGCGAGGTGTGGCCGCTCAACGTCGGGCAGGTCTACATGACGTTGCAGCGCCTCGAGCGCGACGGTCTGGTCGAATCTGATGACGACGGCGAGGACGGTCCGCAGCGGGGATACCGGATCACCGACTCAGGCCACGCTCAGTTGACCACCTGGCTGGGGCCACCTCCCGATACCGGGGTGCCGCCGCGCGACGAGCTCGTCATCAAGGTGCTCGTCGCGTTACGTGTGCCGGGCGTCGACATGGTCGAGTTGGTCCAGGCCCATCGTCGGCGGTTGGTGGGGATGATGCAGTACTTCACCCACCTCAAGGAGGACGCCGGCGACAACGACCTCAGCTTCCTGGTCGTGGCCGACGCCGAGATCTACCGGCTGGACGCCGTGATCCGCTGGCTCGACTCGACCGAGGCTCGGTTGCGGGCGTCGCCGGTCGACAGCGCGTCGGCTCGCACCCCGCACGTGCTTCAGCGGCGGAACCGGGCGGGGGTCCGGCCGTGAGCCCCGTGTTGGAACTGCGGCAGGTGTCGAAGTCCTACGGCGAGGAGCGCACGCTCGTGCATGCCCTCCAGGGTGTCGACTTGGCTGTCGACATCGGTGAGCTGGTAGCGATCATGGGGCCGAGCGGGTCGGGCAAGAGCACGCTGTTGACGATCGCGGGGACGCTCGAGGACGCCACGTCAGGCGAGGTGCTGATCGGCGGAACCGACGTCTCGAGCATGTCGCGCAACGACCGCGCCCGGCTGCGTCGTCGCTCCGTCGGCTACGTCTTCCAGGCGTTCAACCTGCTGGCCGGCCTGACCGCCGCGGAGAACGTCTCGCTTCCGCTCGAGCTCGATGGCAACCCCGCCGGCACCGCCGGGGCGATCGCCCGTGAGACCCTTCACGAGCTGGGCCTGGGCGATCGCGCCGACCACTATCCCGACGAGCTGTCCGGCGGCGAGTCCCAGCGGGTCGCCATCGCTCGGGCGGTGGTGGGCAGCCGTCGTCTGCTGCTCGCCGATGAGCCCACCGGTGCGCTGGACACCGTCAACGGCGAGGCCGTGATGCGCCTGATGCGTTCGGCCTGCAAGCGGGGAGTCGCGGGGGTCGTCGTGACCCACGATGCGCAGTTGGCGTCCTGGGCTGATCGCGTTGTCTTCGTCCGTGACGGGCGGGTCGTCGACCAGACGGGATCCCCACCGCGTCGCACAGCGCTGCTCGCGCCCGGTGCTGAACGGTGAGCACGCTGCTCGAACCCGTGCGCACGGCCGATGCGCCTCCCGACGGGGGTGCCCCCGCGCGGCGGGCGATTGTCCGTTGGGCGTGGCGCTTGTTTCGCCGCGAGTGGCGAGGACAGGTCCTGGTGCTGGCGTTGCTCACCGTCGCCGTCGCCGCCGCGGTCGGCGGCTCGGCGGCCGCCTACAACTTGGCGCCGACCGAGGGCAACGCCGAGTTCGGGTCCGCCAGCCACGTCGTGGAGTTCGACGAACCCGATCCGCTGGCTCTGGGCGTCGACATTCCCGCCGCCAGGGAACGGTTCGGGACCGTCGACGTGATCAGCCGACGGTTCGGGTCGGTCCCGGGCCTGTTCGACCCGGTCGAGCTCCGAGGGCAGGACCCGGACGGGCCGTACGGCGCCCCCATGCTCGCGCTCGTCGGCGGCCGCTACCCGACTGCTGCCGGCGAGGTGGCCGTCACCGACGCCGTGGCGGCGACGTTCGACGTCGGCATCGGCGGCACCTTCCGCCTCGACGGCGCGGCGTGGACGGTTGTCGGCACGATGGAGAATCCCAGCGACTTCGACGACGAGTTCGCGCTGACGGCGTCGGCTGACGATGCTGCAACACCCCAGGCCGTGACCCTCCTCGTCGACGCCACCGACGAGGAGGTGGAGTCGTTCCGGGCACCCAGTGGCGCTGCGACGCTGACGGCGGCGCGCCCGATCCACGAGGGGGTCCTGGCCGCCGGAGGCGTGCTGGCCGCGGGCGTCGTCGTCCTGATTCTGGTCGGGCTCGTCGCCGCGGCCGGCTTCATCGTTCTCGCCCATCGCCGCCTCCGCCAGTTGGGCATGTTGGCGGCCATCGGGGCCACCCAGAAGCACCTCCGGCTCGTGCTGCTGGCCAACGGCGCGGTGATCGGAGCCATCGCGGCCGTGGTGGGAACCGCTTTCGCGCTCGGGGCCTGGCTGGCGGTAGCGACGAGCCTGGAGACGGTGGTCGGGCATCGGATAGCCCGCTTCGATGTGCCGTGGTGGCTGATCGGGGCCGGCCTCGTGCTCGCGCTCGTGACCGCCACCGCGGCGGCCTGGGCGCCGGCGCGGGCGGTAGCCCGCGTCGCGATCGTGACCGCGTTGTCAGGTCGGCCCCCCCAGCCACAGCAGGCGCACCGGTCGGCCGCCGTGGCGGGACTGCTCGTGATCGTCGGCGTCACTGCCCTCGCCCTCGCCGGCGATCCGCGCGCGGGTTGGATCGCCATCCTCCTGATCGTGGCGGGCACCACGGCGTTGATCGCCGGTGTTCTCTCCGTGAGCCCCCTAGCCATCCGGTCGCTGGCGTCCTTGTGCGCCACTAGGGCATCGGTCAGCGTCCGGGTGGCCCTCAGGGACCTGGCCCGATACCGGGCGCGGTCGGCGGCCGCCCTCGCGGCCATCAGCCTCGCTCTCGGGGTGGCGGCAGCCGTGGTCATCAGTGTCACCGCCGCCCTGTACACGAATGCTGCCGAAGGCAACCTGTCCAACATGCAGCTGCTGGTCAGGGTGGGTGAGATCCCGTCGCAGGGTGACGTGGCGCCCATTCCTGAGCGGAGTCCGGCTGAGGTGGACAGGCTCGACGCCGCGATCACCGAGATGGCGGCGCGGCTGACCGAGGCCAGCGTGACCGCGCTCGACGTCGCCGTCGCACCGGCGGAAGAGGGTTTCGGGGGTCTACCGGCCGTCGCGCTCACCGAGCGTGTCGAGCCGGGTGAGGAGACTTTTCGCATCCTGACCTTTCTCTACGTGGCCACCGCGGACATCCTGGAGCACTACGACGTCGAGCTAGGCACCGTCCCCCCGCAAGCCGAGATCCTCACCGTCGAGACCGGCGAGCTGTGGTTCCAGCCCGTGGAAGCCGAGGTCGTCGAAGGCGTGGAGCGGCTGACTCCCGGCTACTCGTCGTTGCCGGGCTCGTTCATCACCCCCGAAGCGCTCGACCGGCGGGGGTGGGAGGCCGGCCGGGCGGCCTGGCTGGTCGAGACGAGCGCGCCCATCACCGACGCGCAGTTCGCTGCGGCGCGCGAACTGGCCGCCAGCACGGGCGTGACGATCGAGATGCGACACGATCAGGCGAATCTGGCCCTGCTGCGATCAGGCGCGACCGCCGCCGGAGGCTTGGTGGCGCTGGGGATCATGGCCCTCACTGTCGGGCTGATCCGCAGCGAGGCCGGGGCCGATCTGCGGATCCTGACCGCCAGCGGAGCTACCAGCGGCAACCGCCGCATGATCACTGCCGCTACCGCCGGTGGGCTGGCCCTCCTGGGCGCACTGCTGGGCACCGGTGGCGCCTACCTCGGCCTGGGGACTGCGCATCTCGGCGACGTGGGCGCCCTGAGTCCGATCCCCGTCCTGCACCTGCTGGTCATCGCGGCCGGCGTACCGCTCGTCGCCGTCGTTGGCGGTTGGTTCCTCGCGGGCCGGGAACCTTCGTCGTTGGCGCGGCCGATCGACTGACAGCCCGGACGACGTGGACCGGCCCGCGGCGCCGCGATTAGCCTCGGCTCCGTGCTCATCCTCGCCCTCGACACCGCGACCGCCGGTGTCGTCGTCGGCGTGGTCGAGGTGGCCGCCGCCGTCCGGGTCCTGGCCGAACGTCGCACCAGCGGCGTCGCGAGGCACGGCGAGGCGCTGGCCCCGACGGTGGCCGCGGTGCTCGCCGAGGTGGGGCGGCGACCGGCCGACCTCGACGCGGTAGTTGTCGGCGTCGGCCCCGGCCCCTTCACCGGGCTGCGGATCGGGATGATCAGCGCGGCCGCCCTCGGTGATGCCGTCGACATCCCGGTGTACGGCGTGGGCTCGCTGGACGCCGTCGCGCTCGGGCTCGCCGACGCCGGCGGTACGACGTACGTCGTCACCGACGCGCGACGCCGCGAGGTCTACTGGGCGCGCTACACCGACGGCCGACGGGTCGACGGGCCGCACGTCGGGCCCGCCCAGGACGTCCGCGACGCGTTGGCCGACCGGCCGGCCGACCGCGTCGTGGGTGCCGGTGCGCTGCTGTACGACCTGCCCGGCGCCGTGGCGGCCGGGGCCACCGCGGCCGGGCTGCTGGCGGCCGCCGTACCCGAGCTCGGCCAGGGCCCGCCCGAGCCGCTCCGGGCGGCCTACCTCCGCCGACCCGACGCAAGCGAGCCGCGCCCCCGAGTTCCGGCGGTTCCCAGATGACCGGCCGCGCGCCGCTGACCACGGTCCGGCTGGAGCCGATGCGGGCCGAGCACCTGCCGGTGATCCTGGCGCTGGAAGAACAGCTCTTCGGTGGCGAGGCGTGGACCGAGGGCATGCTGCGCGACGAGCTGGCCGCGCCGGAGAGCCGGCACTACGTCGTCGCCCTGATCGAAGCCGAGATCGTCGGGTACGCCGGGCTGGTCAGCTACGACCACGAGGCGCACGTCACGACGATCGGCGTTGTCCCAGGTCACCGCTGTCGGGGCGTGGGTACGGCGATGCTGGCGGACCTGCTCAGCGCCGCCGGGGTGCGCCGGGTGCTGCTGGAGGTCGAGGCCGGCAACGCCGCGGCGCAACGGCTGTACGCCCGGAACGGGTTCACGCCGGTCGGCCTGCGTCGCCGGTACTACCGGTCCACGGGGGCGAACGCGGTGGTGATGGCCCGTGCCTGAACTGGTCCTCGGCATCGAGACCTCGTGCGACGAGACGGGGGTGGGCCTGGTCCGCGGAACCACCCTGCTCGCCGACGCCGTGGCGTCCAGCGTGGCCGAGCACGTCAGGTTCGGCGGCGTCGTACCCGAGGTGGCCGCCCGGGCGCACCTCGAGGCGCTCGTGCCGACCCTGCGCCGGGCGTTGGGCGAGGCCGGCATGCGGCGCAGCGACATAGACGCGATAGCGGTGACCGCGGGTCCCGGGCTGGCCGGGGCCCTGCTGGTCGGCACCTCGGCGGCCAAGGCCTACGCGCTGGCCTTGGACCGCCCGCTGTACGCCGTCAACCACCTGGCCGGTCACGTCGCGGTGGACACCGTCGAGCACGGGCTGCTCCCGACGCCGCTGGTCGCCCTGCTCGTCTCCGGCGGGCACACCTCGCTGCTGCTGGTCGACGACGTCGCGCACACGATCCGGACCCTGGGCGCGACCGTGGACGATGCGGCCGGCGAGGCGTTCGACAAGGTGGCCCGGCTGCTCGGCCTGCCCTACCCCGGCGGGCCGGTCATCGACCGGATCGCCGCCGACGGCGACCCGGCCGCGATCGCCTTTCCGCGGGGGATGACCGGCCCGCGCGACGCGCCGTACGACTTCTCCTTCTCCGGTCTGAAGACAGCGGTCGCGCGCTGGGTCGAGGCCTGCGAGGCGGCGGGTCGCCCGGTGCCGGTCGCCGACGTCGCGGCGTCGTTCCAGGAGGCCGTCGCCGACGTGCTGACGGCCAAGGCGATGCGGGCCTGCCGTGAACACGGTGTCGGTGACCTGCTCGTCGGCGGCGGCGTGGCGGCGAACTCCCGGCTGCGCACGCTGGCCGAGCAGCGCTGCGCCGCGGCCGGCCTCCGGCTCCGTGTGCCGCGACCCCGGCTGTGCACCGACAATGGAGCGATGATCGCCGCCCTCGGCGCGCGGGTCGTAGCCGCCGGTGTCACCCCTTCGGCCCTGGACTTCGCGACCGATCCCGGCCTGCCGGTCGAACGCGTCAGCCTGTGACCCGCTTGAGTGGCTGGCACTCTCCGGGCTAGAGTGCCAGTTGCACGGTGCCTCCGGACTGGCACCCGCGACGACAGCCCGGGCGCGCCGATCAAACCCGAGATTCGCACACCCCAGGAGGGGGACCAGCACGTGACGACCGCTACCAAGGTCAGCATCAAGCCGCTCGAGGACCGCGTCGTGGTTCAGGCCAACGAGGCCGAGACGACCACTGCGTCGGGTCTGGTGATTCCTGACACCGCCAAGGAGAAGCCTCAGGAGGGCACCGTCATCGCCGTCGGCCCCGGCCGCATCGACGACAAGGGCCAGCGCGTCCCGATGGACGTTAACCCCGGCGACACCGTGATCTACAGCAAGTACGGCGGCACCGAGGTCCGGTACGGCGGCGAGGACTACCTCGTCCTGTCCGCCCGCGACCTGCTCGCGGTGGTCGAGAAGTAACCACCGCACGCTTTTCCGCCCCGGTCACCCGGCGCGCGTTCGCGCGCGATCGGGCTGGCCGGGGCGGTCGCTGTCCTGCCGACCTGTCTGGAGACGCTGCACATGTCCAAGATCATCACGTTCAACGAGGAAGCCCGCCGGGCCATGGAGCGCGGCGTCGACAAGCTGGCCAACGCAGTCAAGATCACCCTCGGGCCGCGCGGCCGCAATGTCGTGCTCAGCTCGTCGTACGGCGCGCCGACCATCACCAACGACGGCGTCACGATCGCCCGGGACATCGACCTCCCGAACGCCGGGGAGAACCTCGGCGCCCAGCTGGCCAAGTCCGTGGCCACCAAGACCAACGACATCGCCGGTGACGGCACTACTACCGCCACCGTGCTCGCCCAGGCCATGGTGCGCGAGGGTCTGCGTAACGTCGCCGCGGGTGCCAACCCGACCTCGCTGGGCCGGGGCATCGCCGCGGCCGTCGACGCCGTCAACGCCGCCCTGGACGCGGCCGCCGTGCCCCTGGACACCAAGGACGACATCGCCCACGTGGCAGCCATCTCGGCCCAGGACCCGGCCATCGGCGAGCTCATCGCCGAGGCCATGGACAAGGTCGGCAAGGACGGCGTGATCACCGTCGAGGAGTCCAACACGCTGCAGACCGAACTCGTGCTCAGCGACGGCCTGCAGCTGACCCGCGGCTATCTCTCGCCGTACTTCGTCACCGACGCCGAGACGATGGAGACCGTCCTCACCGACGCCTACGTGCTGTTGCACCAGGACAAGATCTCCAGCCTGGCCATGCTCATGCCGCTGCTGGAGAAGGTCGTGCAGACCGGCAAGCCGCTGCTGGTCGTGGCCGAGGACGTCGAGGGCGAGGCGTTGTCCACGCTCGTCGTGAACGCGGTGCGCAAGACGTTCGCCGCGGTCGCAGTCAAGGCCCCGTTCTTCGGCGACCGGCGCAAGGCGTTCCTGGATGACCTGGCCACCGTCACCGGCGGCCAGGTGGTCGCCCCCGACCTCGGCCTGTCACTCGACACCGTCGGCCTGGAGGTCCTGGGCACCGTCCGCCGGGTCACCGTGACCAAGGACGAGACGACCCTCGTCGACGGCGGCGGCTCGTCCGACGCCATCGCGGCCCGGGTCGCGCAGTTGCGGGCCGAGATCGAGGCCACAGACTCGGACTGGGACCGGGACAAGCTTCAGGAGCGGCTGGCCAAGCTGGCCGGCGGCGTCGGCGTGATCAAGGTCGGCGCGGCCACCGAGGTGGAACTGAAGGAGCGCAAGCACCGGATGGAAGACGCCATCTCCGCGACCCGGGCGGCGGTCGAGGAGGGTGTCGTGCCCGGCGGCGGTTCGGCGCTCCTACACGCTGCGGCAGCGCTCGAGGACAACTGCGGGCTGAGTGGCGACGAGGCCACCGGCGTGGGCATCGTGCGGCGGGCGCTGGACGCCCCGGCGTACTGGATCGCGGCAAACGCCGGACTGGAAGGCTCAGTCGTGGTGGCCCGCGTCCGGGCGGCCGGGGTTGGCACCGGGTACGACGCCGCGACCGGGGAGTACGGCGACCTGGCCGCCCACGGGGTGATCGACCCGGTCAAGGTGACCAAGGCCGCCCTGACCAACGCGGCCTCGATCGCGGCCATGGTGTTGACGACGGAGAGCACGGTGACCGACAAGCCCGAGGCACCGAAGCCCGCCGCCAGTGGGCACGGCGGCCACGGGCACAGCCACTAGGTCACTTCCCAGGGGCTCCGCCCCCGGACCCCCGCTCCGGAGGGCGCTGCCCCCCGGAACCCCCCGCCGGGGGCTCCGCCCCCGGACCCCCGCTCCGGAGGGCGCTGCCCCCCGGAACCCCCCGCCGGGAGCTCCGCCCCCGGATCAGTGGGGCTCCCCCCGGACCCCCGCTCCGGAGGGCGGAGCCCCTGGGGAGTGACTCAGCCGACGGGCAGCACGATCCGATCCTCAGTGAGCACGCGGGAGCGCTCTTCCTCGCTCATCCCGCCCCAGACGCCGTAGGGCTCGTGCACCTGCAGTGCGTGTCGGCGGCACTCGTCCAGGACCGGACAGCGGGCACAGACCGCCTTGGCCGAGACCTGGCGTCGCCGACGGGCTGACCCGCGCTCGCCGTCAGGGTGGAAGAACAACAGGGTGTCGGCCCCCCTGCACGCTCCGTGCAGCTGCCAGTCCCACACCTCACTCACCGGTGTCGGCAGTCTCCGGACGTCGGCCATGACTTACCTCCTGCGCTGAAGCTGCCTGTCGTAGGCAAGATGTCCCAGCGGCGCGGAAATCAAACCTGGGGTCAACCGAGATTCAGCGCAATTCGGCGATATCGTCCGCGTACTGTCAGGGTGGAGTGCCCCGCCACCCCAGCGGTACGTCGATCGGGGCAGCGCGGTCCGATGGGCTCACTGGCTGTTACCGGGCAGACATGTGCTCCGCACGGCATGCGTTCGCCGTCGAGGGAGGTGACGCGGTGCCCAGGTTGCTGGTGTTCGACGAGCGCCGTCGGGTGCGCGAGCAGCTGCGGACGCTGCTGGCCGCGGTCCCGGGGGTCGACCAGGTCGAGACGGTCTCGAGTCCGGAGGAGCTGTTCGAGCGCTATCCGCACGAGCGTCCGGACGTCGTACTCATCGGTACCCAGCGCGCGGTGGCCGGTGGGGTCGAGACGTGTCGCCGATTGCTCGGCGTGGACCCGAGCGCGACAGTGCTCGTCATGGGGGCACCCGACGACGGGCCTACCATCGCCGCGGCGATCGCTGTCGGTGCCCGCGGGTATCTACGGTGGGACGCGACCCCGGTCGAGCTGGCGGTCGGCCTGGCCCAGTCGGCGCTGGACGGGGAGCTGCCCGGTCCGCGACCGCGGGCCAGCGTGCGCGCCCCGACGGTCCAACTCACCGAACGCGAGCTCCAGGTCCTCGTCGGGATGAGCCAGGGCAAGAGCAACTCCAGCATCGGCCGGGACCTGTACCTGTCCGAGGACACGGTCAAGACGCACGCCCGCCGACTGTTCAAGAAGCTGGCCGTCAGCGACCGTGCACAGTCCGTAGCTATCGGATTCCGGATGGGTCTGCTGACCTGACCGCTGCTGGCGGCGAAAATTCCTCGGGTCGGGTTGTGCCGTTTCAGTTGCACAAGTCACCTAGCTGCGCTTTAGTGATCTGTGGCCCCTCACGGGGTCGGCAGTAGCAACGGGGTCCGAGACTCCTGGGTTCTCCGCCGGCGCGGTCGTGTCGGTTCCAGCAGCTTCGCTTGAGCGAGGCACCAGAAAGGGTCAGGGATGGCACGAACGATGCATTCGCACAGCCGGGCCAAGCGGCTCGGGGCTGTGCTCGCGGCGGGCAGCACCGTGTTTGGGGTGGCTGTGATCGCGCCCGGCACCGCCAGCGCGTCCAGCCACCGGGAAGCGCCGATGATCCTCGGCGACCCCCAGCACGACGGCACGGACACCTACGCCTTCGTCAACCCCAACGACCCGGACAAGGTGACGCTCATCGCGAGCTGGAACCCGTTCGAGGAGCCCAACGGCGGTCCGAACTTCTACCCGTTCGCCGAGGGGTCGAAGTACTACATCAACATCGACAACGACGGCGACGGCCTGGCCGACCAGAAGTACCGCTGGACGTTCACGAACATCGACACCCGGGCCGACCTCCCGCGCACCCGGAACACCGACGAGGGCACGTTCCTCTACAACACCGGCCCGGTGACGTCATTCGACGACCCCGACCTGCGCTTCAAGCAGACCTACGACCTCGTCGAGGAGGTCAGCGGGACGGTGCTGGCCCGCGACGCCAAGGTCGCGCCGTCGAACGTCGGCGAGGCGTCCATGCCGGACTACCAGTCCCTGCGCGACGAGGCCATCACGCCCGTGCGCGTCGGACTCCGGCAGAACGGTCTGTCCTTCGCCGGCCAGGCCGATGACTCGTTCTTCCTCGACCTGCGCATCTTCGACCTGCTGTTCGGCGCCGACCTGTCCGAGGTCGGCCAGGACACGCTGGCCGGATACAACGTCAACTCGGTGGCCCTGACGCTGCCCGCCAGGAGCTTCGCGCTCCGGGGCAACGCGAACCGCAACCCGGTCATCGGCGTGTGGCAGACCACCGAGCGGCAGACCCTCAACCTGGAAACCGGCCAACCGGCAGGTGACTTCGTGCAGGTGTCCCGACTCGGCAACCCGCTGGTCAACGAGTTGTTCCTCCCGGCCAACCTCAAGGACGCCTTCAACGCCATCGTTCCGGCGCAGGACGCCACCGTTGCTGGTGGTCAGGTCCTGGAGCGGGTGCTCGACCCCGAGGTGCCGCGACTGATCGAAGCCATCTACGGCATCCCGGCTCCGGCCACTCCGCGGACGGACCTGGCCGAGATCTTCCTGACCGGTGTCACCACCGAGCTGGACGGCACGGGCCTGTTCGCGTCGTTGGGTGAGGCGGACGACATGGCGCCGATCCAGCTCGACCTCAACTCGCAGGCGATGAACGCCGATGTCAACCCGGCGGCGTTCGTGCCGTCGGAGATGCTGCGGCTGAACATGCGCATCCCGCCGTCGAGGAACCCGAACCGGCTCGGCGTGCTCGCCGGCGACCTGGCCGGCTACCCCAACGGCCGACGCCTGGCCGACGACGTCGCCGACATCACGATCCAGGTGGCAGAGGGCTTCTTCGTCGACGGTGACGGCGACGGCAGGCCCGACGGCATCGTCGAGGCCCTTGCCGCCGGGGATGCGGTGAACCAGAACGACGTGCAGTTCAGCAGCTCGTTCCCGTTCATCGCACTGCCGCAGAACGAGGGGGTCAACGTCACCTTCGACGGTGACGAGTACCCCGGCGGGTAGTCGCTAGCCCGGCACACCCTGACAGCGGATCAGCCCGGCCCCCACGGGGTCGGGCTGATCCGTTTCTGCTGTCCAGTGCCCTTGGGCGTCTAGTGCCCCCGGGCGGAACTCAGCTCTCGTCGGGCACGTCAGAAGCGCGCATGACGCCGTCGGCGTACCCCCTGGCGTACTCCCAGGTGACGTACTCGTGCGGGTCGGGCTCGAACGGGGGTTCGTGCACCCGCGTCGCGCCCTCGTCGAGCAGCTGACGCAGGTTGGCCTGCATGAGATCCCAGCCGACGTAGTGCGCCTCGCCGCAGTCCAGGCAGTCCACGACGACCCCGCGTACGCCGTTGTTCTCCAACAGCACCCGGAAGATCTCGAGGTCCTCGAGATCGTTCAGAGCATCCTCGCGTTCCTGCGGCGACAGCGGCTCGTCCACCTGCTCGTCGGCCAGCGCGTGCGCAGGGTCCATGGGGTCGTTCAGGAACGGGTCGCGCGGTTCGTCCATCACGTGTGCGGGCGATCCGCCAGGCGTGCAGTCACAAACTGCACGGTAGCGGGGGCGGCGTCATCCCGCCGGGTAAGTGGCCGGTGCCGGACACGGTCCGCCCACATGTCCATCGCCGGATCCGTCGTCCGGCGCGGCTAGACTTGGCGTTTCCCGACCGCGACCGAAAGGGGACCGGTGTCGGTCAGCCCGCCTGCCCACGAAGGTAACGACGGCAGCCGCACGGACGAAGGCTGGGGCGGCCCGGCCGGGGGGCTGCCGGCGAAGTTCGCCCGGCTCGGGTTGACCTTCGACGACGTTCTCCTGCTCCCCGCGGAGTCCGACGTGATCCCCAGTCAGGCCGACACGAGCACCAGACTGACCCGCTCGATCACGCTGCGTATCCCGCTGCTGTCCTCGGCGATGGACACAGTGACCGAGGGCCGGATGGCCATCGCGATGGCGCGCCAGGGTGGCATCGGCGTGCTGCACCGCAACCTGTCCGTCGAGGACCAGGCCGCCCAGGTCGACCTGGTCAAGCGTTCCGAGGCCGGCATGGTGACCAACCCGGTGACCTGCTCCGTCGAGGACACGCTGGCCCACGTCGACGAGCTGTGTGGCCGGTTCCGCATCTCCGGCGTACCGGTGGTCGACGGCGCCGGTGTGCTGGTCGGCATCGTCACCAACCGCGACATGCGCTTCGAGAGCGACCTGTCCCGTCCGGTCCGCGACGTGATGACGAGGATGCCGCTCGTCACCGCGGCGGTCGGCGTGTCGAGCGAGCAGGCGCTGGCCCTGCTGCGCCGGCACAAGGTGGAGAAGCTGCCGCTCGTCGACCCGTCCGGTCGGCTGCGCGGGCTGATCACGGTGAAGGACTTCGTCAAGAGCGAGACCTACCCGCTGGCCACCAAGGATGCCGACGGGCGGCTGATGGTCGGCGCCGCCGTCGGCGTCGGCGAGGACGGGTACAAGCGCTCGCGGTCGCTGATCGAGGCCGGCGTCGACGTCCTCATGGTCGACACCGCACACGGGCACTCTCGGGCGGTGCTGGACATGGTGGCCCGGCTCAAGGCCGACACCGCGGTCGACATCGTCGGCGGCAACGTTGCCACCCGGGCCGGGGCGCAGGCTCTGGTCGACGCCGGCGCGGACGGCATCAAGGTCGGTGTCGGGCCGGGTTCCATCTGCACTACCCGCGTGGTGGCCGGTGTCGGCGTACCGCAGGTCAGCGCGATCTACGAGGCGGCCTGCGCCGCCCACCCGGCCGGTGTCCCCGTCATCGGCGACGGTGGTCTGCAGTACTCGGGTGACATCGCCAAGGCGATCGCGGCCGGCGCGGACTCGGTCATGCTCGGCAGCCTGCTGGCCGGGGTCGAGGAGAGCCCGGGCGAGTTGGTGTTCATCAACGGCAAGCAGTTCAAGTCCTACCGCGGCATGGGTTCGCTGGCCGCGATGCAGTCCCGCGGCCGGGTCCGCTCGTTCTCCAAGGACCGGTACTTCCAGGACGACGTCTACAGCGACGACAAGCTGGTGCCCGAGGGGATCGAGGGGCAGGTCCCCTACCGCGGGCCGCTGTCAGGAGTCGCGCACCAGCTGATCGGCGGGCTGCGGGCGGCCATGGGGTACTGCGGGGCGCACACCGTCGCCGAACTGCGGGACACCGGCCAGCTCGTGCGCATCACCCCGGCCGGTCTCAAGGAGAGCCACCCGCACGACATCCAGATGACCCTCGAGGCGCCGAACTACTCGGCGCGCTGAGCGTGTCCGCCATGCGCGAACTGGCCGAGATCGGCCTGGGTCGGGCCGCTCGCCGAGGTTACGACCTGAGCGACATCGCCTTGGTCCCCTCACGGCGGACCCGGGACGTCGACGACGTGTCGACGGCCTGGCAGATCGACGCCTTCAGCTTCGACATCCCCTTGGTGGCCCAGCCCTCGGACGCCACGGTGAGCCCGGCGTCGGCGATCGAGGTGGGCCGGCTCGGCGGTCTCGGCGTCCTGAACGCCGAAGGGCTGTGGACCCGCTACGAGGATCCGCAGCCGCAGCTGCGACGCATCGCCGAGGCCTCGGCCGACCCGCGGGTGATCGCGCTACTGCAGGAGATCTACGCCGCCCCGGTCATCCCGGAGCTGATCACCGCCCGGATCAAGGAGATCTCGGCGGCCGGCGTCACGACGGCCGTGCGGGTGTCACCGCAACACACGCTGGCTCTGGCGCCGACCGTGCTCGCTGCCGGCGTCGACGTCCTGGTCATCCAGGGCACCATCGTCTCCGCGGAGCACGTCAGCACCAGCGGGGAGCCGCTGAACCTCAAGGAGTTCATCGCCGACCTCGACGTCCCGGTCATCGTCGGTGGCTGCGCGAATTATCAGACCGCGCTGCACCTGATGCGCACCGGCGCGGCCGGCATCATCATCGGCATCGGCGAGGACCGTTGGTCCACGGCCGACGACGTCCTGGGGATCCGGGTGCCGCTGGCCACGGCCATCGTCGATGCCTCCGCGGCGCGGCGGGACTACCTCGACGAGACCGGCGGGCGCTACGTCCACGTCATCGCCTCGGGCAACATCGTCAGCGGCGGCACCATCGCCAAGGCGCTGGCCTGTGGCGCAGATGCGGTCATGCTCGGGTTCCCGCTGCGCCGGGCCGAGCAGGCCCCGGGCGGGGGGGCGTGGTGGGACTCGGTCGCGGCCCATCCGAGGCTGCCGCGGGGCTTGGTCGCCGAGGCCCTCCCACCGGGCGGCTCCCTGGAGCAGGTGCTCTTCGGCCCGGCCGACGACGCCAACGGCGGGATGAACCTGTTCGGTGCGCTGAAGCGGGTCATGGCCAAGACCGGCTACATGGACCTCAAGGAGTTCCAGAAGGTCGAACTGGTTCTCGGCTGAGCCAGCCGAGGCCAGGTGTCGGGCGGACCGCCGTCGACGAGCATCCGCCAGGGCCGGCCGCCCTCGCGCAGGCACTCGACCAGCAGACAGTCCCCCAACCGCGCGGGCAACGCCTCGATCCGGATCGCGGTAGCCATCAGCCACGTCGTGTCCTACGCCCCGCGGGCGCACGTGGCCGAGGACCGGCCGCCCGACAGCCCGGTAACCCTGCGCCGCTCGCTCGTCGTGAGTGACCCGGCTTTCGAGACCGCCGCGCATCCCACGCTGGTCGAGCTGCCAGGCGCCAGGGTGGAGGCGGTGGCCGTCGGAGCCGCGCTGGGCGCCCCGGCCGACGACGTCCTGGTCGGTGCCGCGGCGACCGAGGCCGCCGTCGGCGCCCGGCTCGAGGACTGCGACGTGCTGCATCTGTCGACTCACGGCCGGCTGGACGAGCTCGCGCCGTTCGCGTCGTCGCTGGTGCTGGCCGGCCGCGACGAGCTGACGGTGGCCGACATCGCCGGCCTGCGGTTCGGCACCGACCTGGCCGTGCTGTCCGGCTGCGACACCGGCCGCGGCGCCGCGACCCTGGGCGGCGACCTGATCGGCCTGACCCGCTCTCTGCTGCGCAGCGGGGTGCGCCGCACGGTGGTGTCGTTGTGGCCGGTCGACGACGACGTCGCGCCGGTGCTGATGCAGGCGTTCTACACCAGCCTGGCCGCCGGCCGTCCCTGCGC
>Ga0183260_10001351_pt1 | contig 20600 bp, 15 predicted proteins | sample AntDrymUQ4972206_2_FD_129768 | JGI IMG/M metagenome (GOLD analysis project Ga0183260, IMG submission 129768) | Polar desert sand microbial communities from Dry Valleys, Antarctica - metaG UQ497 (22.06) (version 2) (version 2) | ecosystem: Environmental > Terrestrial > Soil > Desert | place...
ATCGAGCGCCTGCTCTCCGCCTCGGTGACCTGCCGGCTGCAGCGCAGATCGTTGTTCGCCTACCTGACCGACGTGCTCGGCACCAAGGCGCGCGGCGACCCCGTTCCGCTGCTCGTCTGAGGGAACTGAACGGTTACCGGTTTCGCACGATTTGCGGGGATTTTAGGGGCCCGCCGGGAGCCGAGGAGCTGTCCGTCTCTGCTAGACTCCGGCGAGCGGGGCGGACGGCCCCGACCCTGTCGCGAGTGCGTCGAGTCGGGGCCTTGTCATGCCAGGAGACGACGGAAGGGAAAGCTTGGCGAAGGAACCCGCGAGTGGAAGTGGACGTCCTACCTACGACGCCCGGGACATCACCGTTCTCGAGGGCCTTGAGGCCGTCCGCAAGCGCCCTGGGATGTACATCGGGTCGACAGGGACCCGCGGCCTCCACCACCTGATCTACGAGGTGATGGACAACTCGGTCGACGAGGCCCTCGCCGGCGAGTGCGACCACGTCGAGATCGAGATCCATCCCGACAACAGCGTCACGGTCACCGACAACGGGCGCGGGATCCCCGTCGGGATCCAGGAACAGGAGGGCCGACCGGCGGCGGAGGTCGTGCTCACGGTCCTCCACGCCGGGGGCAAGTTCGGCGACGGCGGCGGCTACAAGGTCTCAGGCGGGCTGCACGGCGTCGGCGTGTCGGTCGTCAACGCGCTCTCGGAGCAGCTCGACCTGACGATCTGGCGCGAGGGGTACGAGTGGACCCAGTCATATGAGCGAGGCAAGCCCAAGCAGGAGCTGAAGCGTGGCGGAGCGACCGACCGCCACGGGACAAGCATCACCTTCCTGCCGGACCTCGAGATCTTTGAGCTCGTCGACTACGACCGCACGGTGCTCGCGCAGCGCTTCAGGGAGATGGCGTTCCTGACTCGCGGGCTGGGGATCGACTTCGCCGACGAGCGCGGCGAGGGCTCGCGCGAGACGTTCAAGTACGACGGCGGGATCGTCGACTTCGTCAAGCACCTCCACACGCGCGGAACGCGCGAGCCGCTGCACAAGAAGGTCATCTACTTCGCCGACGAGACCGTCGTCGGCGAAGTCGAGGTGGCGATGCAGTGGAACAGCTCATACCAGGAGTCGCTGCTCTCCTTCGCCAACAACATCAACACCCACGAGGGTGGCTCGCATCTCTCGGGCTTCCGCTCGGCGTTGACGCGGACGCTGAACGCCTATGCGCGTCAGAAGGGGCTGCTCAAGGAGAAGGAGGAGAACCTCCAGGGGGAGGACGTTCGCGAGGGATTGACCGCGATCATCTCGGTGAAGGTCCAGTATCCGCAGTTCGAGGGGCAGACGAAGACAAAGCTCGGCAATCCGCCGGTCGAGGGCTTCGTGCAGGCGGCGGTCAACCGCGGACTCGCCGAGTTCCTCGAGGAGAACCCCGCCGACGCCCGCCAGATCATCACCAAGGCGGTCCAGGCCAGTCGCGCCCGCGAGGCGGCGCGCAAGGCGCGCGATCTGACCCGCCGCAAGTCAGCCCTCGAGAACTCGACGCTGCCCGGCAAGCTCGCCGACTGCACGGTGCGCGACCCCGCGCTGGCGGAGCTCTTCGTCGTCGAGGGCGACTCCGCCGGCGGATCCGCCAAGCAGGGGCGCGACCGGAACACGCAGGCGGTGCTGCCACTGCGCGGCAAGATCATCAACGCGGAGAAGAACCGCATCGACAAGGTTCTCTCGAACCAGGAGATCCAGGCGCTGATAACAGCGATCGGTGCGGGCATTCGCGACGACTTCGACATCGAGAAGGCGCGCTACCACAAGGTGATCCTGATGTGTGACGCCGACGTTGACGGCGCCCACATCCGCACGCTCGTCCTGACCTTTCTCTTTCGCGAGCTGCCCGACCTGATCGAGGCCGGCTACATCTACCTGGCGAAGGCGCCGCTGTACCGGGTCAAGGCTGGAAGTCGCGAGCTCTACATCGAGAAGGAGTCCGAGCTCGAGGAGTTCCTGCTGCGCGACAAGCTGGAGCGGCTGGAGGTCTTTGACCGCCCCGGGACGCAGTTCAAGCTCACGCACGCGCGCTGGCAGAAGTTCATGCGGCTGCTCAAGCAGTACGAGGGCTGGGCGTCCGCGCTGCGCGCGGCCTACGGCCATGACACGATCACGTTTCTTGAGGAGTCGCAGATCCTCGACGCCGGCCTCGTAGACGCCGACCAGGTCGTGGAGCTGCTGGGCAAGGACGACCCCGAGGGCGAGCCGTACGAGACGGAGCTGATCTCCGCCGACCCGGTCGAGCTGAGGGTGCGCGTCGTCGAGCGCAAGACGGGATCAGCGTTCACCCACGGTCTCGAGCGAGCGATGTTCAGCACCAGCGAGTACCGCAACTTTGCCCGCGTCCACGACGAGCTGCGCAAGCTCGCCGGCACGCCACCCTTCACGGTGAAGCTGGCGAAGAAGGAGGACTCGGCGCTGTCGTTCGAGGACCTGCGACGTGCGGTACTCGATGTCGCCAAGGAAGGCGTACAGCTGCAGCGATTCAAGGGGCTCGGCGAGATGAACCCGGAGCAGCTCTACGAGACCACGATGGACGCGAGCAAGCGCACTCTCCAGCAGGTGACCGTCGACGACGCAAGCGCCGCCGACGAGATCTTCTCGATGCTGATGGGGGACCAGGTGGCGCCGCGGCGCGCCTTCATCGAGACCTACGCTCGCGACGTCACCAACCTCGATGTCTGAGGCGCAGGCCTCGCTCCCGAGCTGATCGATGGCCTCGGTCGACCAGCTCAGCGGAGGTCACATAGAGCCGAGGGGGCTCGAGGAGGAGATGCGCTCCTCCTACATCGACTACGCGATGAGCGTGATCGTCGGGCGCGCCCTCCCCGACGTCAGGGATGGGCTGAAGCCCGTGCACCGCCGCGTGCTCTACGCGATGCACGAGGCAGGTCTTCAGCCCAACCGGCCCTACCGCAAGTGCGCGCGTGTCGTCGGCGAGGTGATGGGAGCCTTCCATCCACACGGTGACTCGGCGATCTACGACGCGCTCGTGCGACTCGCGCAGGACTTTGCTCAGCGCTACCCGCTGGTCGACGGCCAGGGCAACTTCGGCTCGATCGACAACGACCCCGCAGCGGCGATGCGCTACACGGAGGCGCGACTCGCCCGGGTCGCGACGGAGCTGCTGCGCGACATCGACGCCGACACCGTCGACTTCGGCCCGAACTACGACGAGTCGCGGATGGAGCCCCTGGTCCTCCCCGCGCGCTTCCCGAACCTGCTTGTAAACGGATCGTCGGGGATCGCGGTCGGGATGGCGACGAACATCCCGCCGCACAACCTGCGCGAGGCGATCGACGCAGTCGTCGCGCTGATCGACGATCCCGACCTCAGCTCGGGCGACCTGATGACGCACTTGAAGGGCCCCGACTTCCCCACCGGCGGGATCATCATCGGCCGACAGGGGATCAAGGAAGCGTACGAGACCGGCAGGGGGCGCGTAGTCATGCGCGCGCGGGCGCACATCGAGCCTCTGCGCCAGGGCAAGGAGGCGATCATCGTCACCGAGATGCCCTACCAGGTCACGAAGGGCGATGGCCGCAACGACGGCTCGGGCCTGATCAAGAGGATCGCCGAGGCTGTCCACGACCGCAAGATCGTCGAGATCTCTGACCTCCGCGACGAGTCGGACCGCTCCGGCATCCGGATCGTGATCGAGCTCAAGCGCGACGTGATCCCGAAGGTGGTGCTGAACAAGCTCTACAAGCACACGTCGATGCAGACGACGTTCGGGGTCAACATGGTCGCGCTCGTCGACGGCGTGCCGCGCACCCTCGACCTGCGCTCGATCGTCGAGAGCTACGTCCAGCACCAGCGCGAGGTCGTCGTCCGCCGGACCAAGCACGAGCTGCGACGGGCCGAGGCGCGCGCGCACATCCTCGAGGGACTCCTGATCGCGCTGGCAGACCTCGACGCGGTGATCGCGCTGATCCGCGGCTCGCGCGATCCCGACGTCGCGCGTGAGGGGCTGATCGAGCAGTTCGAGCTCTCACGCGCGCAGGCGCAGGCGATCCTCGACCTGCGCCTGCAGCGCCTGACGGCGCTCGAGGCCGGCAAGATCCGCGACGAGCACGCCGATCTCGTCGAGCGGATCAGGGAGCTGCGCGAGATCCTCGGCGACGAGTCGCGCGTACTCGGGCTGATCAAGGAGGAGCTCCACGAGGTCAGGGAGACCTACGGCGACGACCGCCGCACCGAGATCACCCACTCCGAGGATGACTTCGACGTCGAGGACCTGATCGCCGACCAGCAGATGGTCATCTCGATCACGCGCTCGGGCTACATCAAGTCGCTGCCGCTCGCGACCTACCGCCAGCAGAAGCGCGGCGGGATCGGCGTGATCGGGATGGACATGAAGGACGACGACTACATCAAGCACCTCTTCGTCTGTTCGACCCACGACTACCTGCTCTTCTTCACCAACCGCGGCAAGATCTACCGGCAACGGGTCTACGAGCTGCCGGAGGCCTCGCGCACCGCCAAGGGCCGCGCGCTCGTCAACGTGCTGCCGCTGCGCGACGGCGAGTACGTCAGCGCCGTGCTCTCGACGCGTGACTTCAGCGAGGGCAAGTACCTCGTCTTTGCGACCAGGCGCGGGATGGTCAAGAAGACGGCATTCCCGACCTACAACACCCCGATCAAGGCCGACGGCATCATCGCGATCAACCTGCGCGACGACGACGAGCTCGTGGAGGTACGGCTGACCAGCGGCAGCGACGACATCATCATGGTCTCGCGCTCGGGGCAGGCGGCGCGCTTCCACGAGTCAGATGTCCGCTCGATGGGCCGCGACACCAGCGGCGTGCGCGGAATGAACGTCGCGCGTGGGGACAACTGCGTGCTTTCGATGGATATCGCGCGCGACGAAACGCAGCTGCTCGTCGTGACCGAGAATGGCTACGGCAAACGCACCCCGATCGCCGACTACCCGGTCAAGGGACGCGGCTCGATGGGCGTCAAGACGATTCAGCTGACAGAGAGGAAGGGTGGGGTCGCCGGGGCACTGATCGTTCGCGATCACCAGGACCTGGTCTTCATCTCGCAGCAGGGAATGGTTCAGCGAACGGGCGCGAAGGGGATCTCCTGCTATGGCCGGGGCTCGCAGGGCGTGAGGGTCATGAACCTGCGCGAGGACGATCGCGTCAGCGCGGTCGCGCTCGTCGTCGAGGACGCCGCCGAGACGGCTGCGCACGTTGCCGAGGGGTCCGGCATCCGCGCCGGAGCACTGGCCGATGACACCGAGCCGGGCGCTGTGCCCGACGACGACGCTGCGCCCGACAACGACGCTGCGCCCGACGACGACGACGACGCTGCGGCGGCGGACGAGGATCCCCGGCCGTGACCGGTCTCTAGCGGGCTGGAGCCTCCGGCGGCGGTTGGGACTCAAGGTCCTCGACACGCCCCTCGAGCTCATCGATGCGCGCGGAGAGCTGCGCCAGGTCCTCGGTGTTGTCGTCCGCCAGCTTCGCGGCGGCTGAGAGATCTTTCTGGGAGGCCTTTACCCGCCGGTCGAGCTTCCGCACGTCATCGGCGGATGGCGCATCCTTAAGCTGCTGCTCGAGTTCGTCGAGGCGGTCCGCCAGCTTGCGCTCGACGACTGCGATTTGGGCGCCCTGACCGGCCTGGGGCTGGGTCGTCGGCGTCTCGGGCTGGTCGAGCAGAGCGATCACCGCGACGATCACCGCCGCGACGGCGAGGATGGCCGAGACAAGCAGCAGCCGGCGCAGATCGCGGACGTCCTCGCGCACCAGCGCCAACTCCGCCTCGACGACGCGAAACTCCTCGACCATCGCTGCGCCAGCGGTCGCTGCGGCGGGGGGCGGGCGGCCTGATGGCGGGATCGTCGACATCAGCGCGCCAGCTTAGACGGTGGGTCCGAGGACGCGGCCTCCGCCATCTACGCGACGCCGTACGATCCCAAGACGCGGAGCGTCTCGACGCGCCGCTGGAGGGCCTCGAGCCCGTCGGCGACCAGCGGGTCGTCTTGGGCGCCCTGCAGGTCGGCGAAGAACATGTAGTGCCCGAGGCCCAGGCGTCGCGGACGGGACTCGATCTTCGTCAGGTTGATGCCGCGATCGGCAAACTCACGCAAGACATCGACCAGGGCACCTGGCGCGTTGTCGTTGAATCCCCAGAAGACGATCGACGTCTTCGAGGCGCCCGCGGCCGCCTCGACGCTCGCTGGGGCGAGCCAGACGAATCGCGTTCGGTTGTCGGGGCGGTCCTCGACGCCCTCTGCGAGCACGCGGCACCCGTAGAGCTCGGCGGCCAGCCGCGACCCCAGCGCTGCCCAGCGCTGTTCGGTGTCGGCCACCGCCCGTACCGCCTCCGCGGTGGAGCCGGCCGATACGCGCTCTGCCGACGCGAGATTGTCTCGAAGGAAGCGCGCGCACTGGGCAGTTGCCTGCGGGTGCGAGATGACACGCTCGATATCGGCGAGCCGAAGCTCGCGCTTGGCGACCAGGCAGTGGCGGATCCGATGGACGACCTCGGCGGCGATGCGCACGTCCGTGGCGTCCGTGGCGAGCGCGTCGAGCGTTGCTGTCACTGAGCCTTCGAGCGAGTTCTCGATCGGCACGACGGCGCGGTCGACCTCACCCTCCTGGACGGCCATGACGGTCTCGTAGACCGTCGGGTACGACACGCGCTCGACGGCGACCGGCGCGGATGACAGCAACGCCTCCTCGGTAAAGGTCCCGGCCGGCCCGAGGAAAGCGACCCGCATCCCGATCAGGTCGCCGGCGCGCCAGCGGGCGCGAGGGCTGCCTCGATCGCCTCATACTCCTCGGGTGAGAGGTCGAGCTCGGACTGCCCATCGCGGACCTCTTTCATGTACACCCGTGCCGAGTCGCGATGGAGGATCGAGGACACGACGACGCCCGAGCGGCCCTCGTCGAGCAGCGCGACGGAGCTCGATTGCCGGCCCGACATCTCGCCGTAGGCGTCATAGCGCACGACAGCGTGGTGGGCGATCGAGCGCCCACCACGCTCCTCGTTGGCGATCGTTCGTTGCTCGAGCCGTGCCAGCGCTTCCTCGACCCAGTCGCGCAGCTCGCCGAACGCGTTCTCGAGTCGCTCGGCATGCGCGACGAGATCGCGCTTGTCATGACCGCCGATGACCGTTGTCTGACCAGCGCGCAACTTGCGCAGCCTGAAGGCAAGCAGGATCGCGAGGAGAAGGGTGACCAGCGCCAGCGCCGCCGCCGCCAGCGCGACGATCCCCGGCGCGGAGGTCAGATCGTCCATCGGTCGATCAGCTCTTGGTGAAGACGACTGGGAACGAGGCGCGGTTGTTGTCTGTCTTCTTCTCCCCGGGTACGGTGGCGACCTCGACACGAACCTTCGCCGCCTGCCCGGTCGTTGGGCTTGCGGCGAGAGGGATCGTCACGACCTTTGTCTCTCCGGGACCGATCGTCTTCAGCGTCACCTCGCGCTCGATCGCCTTGCCGGCGCCGCTTACGGCGACCTTGACAGCGACCGCCTGCTCGCTGTTCTCACCCTGGTTCTGAACCTGGACCTCGAAAGCAATGTCGGCCGCCGCCTTGATCTCGGTTGCACCCCCCTCGGAAAGCGCTTGACCCCCTGGTCGGACGGTCACGCCGGCAAGGCCGGTCCCATGGAGCCCTGCGGCCGTCCGCTTTGTCCCCGATCCTTCACGGATGCGGGCCATCCGGTCCTCGACCGTGCTCGGGCGCAGCCATTCGATGTCGGGCAGGAACCGGCTGCGTGGGACCTTGACCTCGTCGGCAAGCTCGGCATCGCGCAGAGCGCCTTCGAGGTTCGGGATCACGCGCTGCGAGTAGAGGACGTCGCTTGTCAGGAAGTACTGCATCTGTGCGGCCACGCGGCTACTGGCGTCGCCCCGGGTCTGGTCGCCGAGTGCCGCGGGAAGGTCGCGCGCGACCTTCGCGACACCGTCGGAACGGAGCTTCAGGACCTCGACCAAGAAGTCATGGCCGCGATCGAACTCGTCCGGGTGGCCGGTGTCCTCGGCACGCTGGAGCAGGTTGGCCGCCTGGACGCGGTAGCCGTTGACGGTATTTCCGAGCTGAACGGCGGTAGCCCCACCGGGGTCGGCCAAAAGCCCGAAAAGGGCCTCGCTCTGGTCGTCGGACTGGCGTGTAAGCGTCGCGACGTCGCTCACGTAGTCCTTGAATGAACGCTCCTTGCGCGCGTTGAGGCACCCGCGAACGCCGAAGACGAACCCGACGAGGATCAAGAGCCCGACCGCGCCCGCGATCAACCGTCGGACGACCAGTGTCTGATGATCCATGCCGCCGCCGCTGACGCCACCACCGCCGCTGACGCCACCACCGCCAGCACGGCGACGACGCGTGGGGGTCACGACTGTTCGCTCGTCACGTTCGTCAGGGAAGGACAAAACCACTCACTCCGGACCCTCTGGGGACTCGCACCCTAGCCGAAAAGATCATCCGAGAAGCAAGGCCACGGACGCCGTTGTCCCGGGCGCGCGGCAGGGAGGTGCCGATTCGAGGAGAACACGAAGCTGGATGCACTGGCCGATGAGCACCGACGAGCGCCGAGCCGCGCCGGACGCTTGCGCGCCCGAGCGTCTGCTCGGGCGCTACCGTCTCGAGCGAGAGCTTGGCAGCGGAGGACACGGAACTGTCTGGGTCGCGTACGACGAGACCCTCGCTCGCGAGGTGGCGGTGAAGGCGATCGTTCGTGAGCCCGGCGCCGGTCGATGGACCGGCGAGCGCGAGGCCCGCGTCGCGGCACGGCTGAACCACCCCGGCATAGTCGCGGTCTACGAGCTGTTCGGCGACGAGCACGCGGTGTACCTCGTGTCGGAGTTGGTTCGCGGTCGAACGCTCGCGGACCTCGAGCGCGCCGGCGCGCTCGCCGACCGCGACATCGCCGAGATTGGCGCGAGCCTCTGCGAGGCGCTCGCCCACGCCCATGCGCGTGGCGTGATCCACCGGGACGTAAAGCCAGAGAACGTGATCGTCGTGGACGACGATCGCATCGCCGCCAAGCTGACCGACTTCGGTGTCGCCCATCTCGTCGACGATGACTCGCTGACCCGGAACGGCGGCCTGGTCGGCACGCTCGCCTACATGGCGCCCGAGCAGGCGGAGGGGTCGGCGGTCGGTCCGGCCGCCGACGTCTACTCGCTTGCTCTGACGCTCTACGAGTGCTGGAGCGGCGACAATCCGCTCCGTACGGCCGCAGCGGCCGCCGGGCCGCCGCGCGCGCGCCTGCGGCGCCTCCCGCCCCTGCGCAGCCACCGTCGCGACCTGCCGCCCGAGCTCTGCGAGACGGTTGACTTGGCGCTTGACCGCAGACCCTCGAGGCGCCCTTCCTTGGCCGCCGTACGCGAGGTCCTCGACGACGTCGCAGACGACCTCTCGGCGGAGGGTGGACTCGCGGAGGGTGGACTCGCGGAGGCCGCCCCGGCCCGAGCCGAGTTCGATAGGCGGGCAGGCTGGCTTGCGACGGGCGACGGAGCGCGGTCGGCGCGTGCAGGCGCCGCCGTCCTCGCCTTCGCCGCCTGCGCTGGTGCACTCACACTCGTCGTTCCCTCGACCTCCGTCTCGCCGTTCGTACCGGCGGCGGCGGTGGCTCTGCTCGTTGCTGCAGCGCCCCGCGCGGGCTGGCTGGCCGCCGCTGCGGCACTGGTGACCTGGCTAGCCATCCCGGCGACCGGGCTGGCCGGGACCGCGCTTGTGCTCGGCGTAGCACTGGCCACGACACCGCTTCTGCTTGCGAGCGCGGCGGGGCTCTGGTCGGCGGCGGCGATCGCACCGCTTGCTGGCGCCGCCGGCCTCGCCTGTGCCTACATCGGCGTTGCCGGACTGGCGGCGACTGTCGTGCGGCGTGCGGCGCTCGGCGCTGCCGGCGCGATCTGGCTTGTCGCCTGCGAGCGTGTCAGCGGCAAGACTTTGCTGTTTGGGCGGCCGCCCGGTGCGGCCAGCGCGCAGGCATGGGAGCGATCCCCTGGGGCCGCCGCGCACGAGGTGCTATATCCGCTGGCGACTTCGGCGCGCCTGGCACCGCTCGCCGTCTGGGCGCTATTTGCGGCGATTCTGCCGATCTTCGTGCGCGGCAGAGCGCCCGCGGTCGACGTCGCGGGGGCCGCGATCTGGGCTGTCGGCTTGGTCGCGGCCCATCGTTGGCTCGCTAGCGTCGGCGGGTATCCCGACGCTCGTGGGATCGTCGCCGGCGCGATACTGGCCGCAACTGTCGCGCTGGCCGTTGCCCGTCGGAGGCGCCAGCGATCCTCGGCTGGGGCTGGCGGTCTTCCGTAGGATGCTCGTGAGATGAGCATGCTGCGCAACCTTGAGGCGAAGATCGAGGGGCTCGTCGAGGGGGCCTTCAGCCGCGCGTTCAAGTCGCGGGTCCAGCCGGTGGAGCTTGCCAGGAAGCTCGCGAAGGAGATGGACGAGAACAAGACGGTCTCGATCTCGCGGGTGTACGTGCCGAACCAGTACTGCGTCTTTCTCTCGACCACCGACCGCGAGCAGTTCTCGAGCTACGAGCCCGCGCTCAAGAAGGAGCTCTCGGATTACCTGCTCGAGTATGCGCGCGATGCGGGCTATGCCTTGATCACGCGACCGGCGATCGAGTTCGAGACGGACGAGCGACTGGGCCTCGGGGAGTTCGGCATCCAGGCCCGCCTGCTCCGGGAGCCGGGCGACGACGCGGATGAGGCGCCGCCGGGCGAGCTTGTTGAGGGCGACTTTGGCCACACGATGGTCTACTCACCCGAGCGCGAGGCCGCCAAACTGGAACGCGCTCACCCGCCAGCACCCGCCGACGGCCGCGCGCTTTTGATCGGCGCTGGGAAGCGGACGGTCCTCTCGGGCGAGCGAGTTCTCGCCGGACGCAGCCGCGACTGCGAGCTCGTGCTCGACGATCCCAACATCTCACGTCGCCACGCGGAGTTCCGCCGCGAGGGCGGTCGCTGGGTGGTGGCTGACCTCGGCTCCACGAATGGCATCAAGGTCAACGGCAAACGTGTCAGGCAGGCGACTCTTGAGCGCGGCGACGAGGTAGAGCTCGGCCTGTCAAGGCTGTCGTTCGAGATCGAGTGATCTGGTGGACGACTCAATCGCCGTAGCGCTCAAGTTCGGGTTCCTTGCCGTTCTGTACCTGTTCCTGGTCTGGGTAGCGCGCAGTGCCCTGAAGGATCTCCGACGGCACGCCGACACGGGCGTCCCGGGCGAGCACGCCCCCGCGCTCTCCTCGAGCGGCCGCTCGGCGGCTCGCTCCGAGGGCGATCTGCGCGCCGGAGTGACGCCGAGCCTCGTCGTTGTCGCCGCGCTCGGGCACGAGCCGGGAACGGCGTTTGAGATCGGCGGCGGCGCGACGCTCGGGCGCGTCGACGGCGCCGACATCAGGGTCGACGATCCATACGCTTCGTCCGCTCACGCGAGGATCTTCCGCCGCGAGTCGTTCATGTACATCGAGGACATGGGATCCACGAATGGGACCTACCTGAACGGCAGGCAGCTTCGCCGTCCCGAGCAGCTGAAGATGCACGACACGATTCGGATCGGCGACACCGAATACCGCTACCAGGAGTAGAGCCGTGGCGCTGCGGATCGTCGAGGCAGTCGGGCTCACCGACGTTGGTCGCCAGCGCAACACGAACGAGGACGCGTATCTCGATTCCGCGCCCGTCTTCGCGGTCGCCGATGGGATGGGCGGCGCCCGCGCGGGCGAGGTTGCCTCACGAATGGCGCTCGAGACCTTCGCGGCGGGTCGTGACCCGGCCGCGAGCCCGGAGCGCCAGCTTGCCGCGGTCGCGCATGCGGCCAACCAAAAGATCCACGAGCACGCGCAACGCGACCGGTCGCGCGCGGGGATGGGGACCACCCTCACCGCGGCGATCGTTGCTGGCAAGGAGGTCGCGCTGGCGCACGTCGGCGACAGCCGGGCGTATCGCCTCAGCGGCGGCCGCCTCGAGCGCTTGACGAACGATCATTCGCTCGTCGAGGAGCTCGTTCGCCAGGGTAGGCTGACACCGGCGGAGGCGGAGGTCCATCCGCAGCGGTCGGTCATCACGCGCGCGCTGGGTCCCGAGCCGGACGTCGAGGTCGAGACCTGCACATACCCCGGCCAGGCGGGGGACGTCTACCTCCTCTGCTCGGACGGGTTGACCGGGATGGTCGCGGACGACGAGCTGGCCGCAATCTTGCGCACCCGCTCCTCGTTGCCCCAGGCGGCGCGAGAGCTCGTCGACCTCGCGAACGCGAACGGCGGCAAGGACAACATCACGGTCGTCCTCTTCGAGCTCGCCGAGGACGCGGCCAGCTCAGCCGTCGAGGAGACAACGCGACCCGACGAGGACACGCTGCCAGGCTCCGACGGCGGCCTCGATGCCGCCGGGGTCAGAGCCGCGCTGGCAGCTGCGGACGAGCGTGATCGGACCGGCGAGCAACAGCCGCAGCAGCACGAGCGGACGTTCGTACGTAGCGCACCGGCGCGCACCTCCCCGCCAGAGCTCCGTCCGCGCCCGGTGAGCGACGCCCAAATGCCGCGTCGACGAGCACAGTTGAGCGCCTTCCTGGTCGCCCTCGCGCTCACCGCCGTGGTGGTCGGTGCCTACGTAGGCAGCCGACAGTTCTTCTTTGTCGGCGCCGACGAGCGCGGTCTCGTCGCCATCTACAGAGGACTGCCGTATGACCTGCCGTTTGGCCTCGAGCTCTATGCCAAGGAATACACGAGCTCCGTTCCTGCGGGCGCAATCCCGGCGCTGCGGCGCAGGCGGGTCCTCGACCATCAGCTGCGTCGGCGTGGCGACGCCGCTGACGTCGTGCGCCAGCTTGAGCTGAATCGTGGCCGCACATGATGCCAGCGCGCTGGCGCGAGCTCGTCGCGCTGTTGCCCGCGTCGCTGCTCGTCACAGCCGGCTTCACGGCCGTTCTCATCAGCCGCGCGACCGACGTTGAGACCGTAACCGTCGGCTACGGCGTCTTCTTTCTGGCCTGTTGCGTGTTCGCCCACCTGTTCATTCGAGCACGCCTCCCCGACGCGGACCCCTACCTGTTCCCGCTCACCGCGGTGCTCGCCGCCGTCGGCATGGTGGTGATCTACAGAATCGATGAGGAGTTCGCCCGCGAACAGGCGCAGTGGTTCGTCGTCGGTCTGCTGCTCTTCTGCGCGACGATCGTCTTCCTGCGCGACTACCGGGTACTCGAGCGTTACCGCTACACGATCGCCGCGGCGGGGCTCGCCCTGCTGGTGATGCCGCGGCTGCCGGTCATCGGCCAGCAGGTGAACGGCGCCTATCTGGCCGTGAAGATCGGCCCGATTCAGTTTCAACCGGCCGAGTTCGCCAAGCTCGGGATCATCATCTTTCTCGCCAGCTATCTCAACGACACGCGCGCGGTCCTCGTCCGCGGCCGGCTCACTCAGCTGAGCCTCAAGCACTTCGGACCGCTGCTGGTCGTCTGGGGTGCGGCGATGGTGATGCTCGTGGTGATCCGGGACCTGGGCAGCTCGCTGATGTTCTTCGGCGGGTTCCTCGCTCTCCTCTACGTCGCCACCGCGCGCGTCTCATTTGTCGCGATTGGCCTCGCGATGTTCCTCGGGGGAGCAACGTTCTTCGCCAATAACGTCAGCCACGTGGGCGAGCGCGTCTCGATCTGGCTTGACCCGTTTGCGCCCAGCGTCGTCGACAAGGCCGGATACCAGATCGCGCAATCGCTCTTCGCACAGGCCGATGGAGGGCTCTTTGGACGCGGCTTCGGCCAGGCTCTTCTCGAGCTGCCCGGCGCCGGGACGATCTTGCCCGCCCCCCACACCGACCTGATCTACGCGGTGATCGCCAATGAGTTGGGTCTCTTCGGCGCGGCGGCGCTGATCCTCGTGTACCTCCTGTTCGCCGCGCGGGGACTGAAGATCGCGCTGATCTCGGGCGAGGGCTTCTCGAAGCTGCTCGCCGCCGGTCTGACAGCCGTCTTCGCCCTGCAGGTGTTCGTGATCGTCGGCGGCGTGACACGTGTGATCCCGCTGACCGGCGTCACGTTGCCGTTCGTCTCCTACGGCGGCAGCTCGATCCTCGCCAACCTGGTTCTGCTCGCGCTGCTTCTGACGCTCTCGAACGAGGCCAGGCGTGAGCGCTGGATTGGGCACGGAGGCGTCGTGTGAACCGCCAGATCGCGCAGCTCTTCGGGCTCGTCATGGTGCTGTTCGCACTGCTCGTCGCGTTCACGTCCTACTGGGCGGTGTTCGAGGCCGACAGCCTGGGCAACCACCGCGCCAACCAACGGCCGCTGCTCGAGGAACAGCGCATCCCACGGGGCCTGATCCTCGCCCGCGACGGCACGGTCTTGGCGCGCAGTCGCGCAGAGGGCACGGGCTCGGCTCGGCGATTCGTGCGCAGCTACCCCGCCGGGCCGCTGTTCTCGCACGTCGTGGGGTACTCGTTCATCGATCGCGGCCGCGCCGGTCTCGAGCGCTCGCTCGACGACGCGCTGAGCGGCCGCGTGAACGAGTTCGCGTCCTTGATCGATCAGCTCCAGGGCAGCAGGCGCGAGGGCTACGACGTCCACACCACGCTCGATGTCGCGGCCCAGCGGACCGCTGTCCAGGCACTCGGGACTCAGGCCGGCTCGATCGTCGCGCTCGAGCCGGCTACGGGACGGATCCGCGTCATGGCGAGCTCGCCGGCCTTCGACCCAAACGACATCCCGAGCCTCTTCTCGCGGATAAACGCCGATCGTGCCTCGCCGGTCTTCAATCGCGCGACCCAGGCGCGCTACCCGCCGGGGTCCACCTTCAAGGTCGTGACCGCGACCGCCGCGCTCGACAGCGCGCGCTACACGCCCGACTCGATCGTCGATGGGCGCTCGCCAAAGACGATCGACGGCGTTCCGCTTGAGAACTTCGGCGGCGAGGACTACGGTCCGATCACGCTGACGACTGCGTTGACGAACTCGGTCAACACCGTCTGGGCTGAGGTTGGCGAGAAGCTCGGTAGGGAGACGCTGTTCAAGTACATGGAGCGCTTCGGCTTCGGCGCCGAGCCACCGGTCGACTACCCGACTGACCAGCTCACCCCGAGTGGGATATTCGACAGGCGCGGGCGGCTTCTCGGGGCCGGTGCCGGGGTCGATCTCGGCCGCGTCGCGATCGGGCAGGAGCGGCTTCAGGTCACGCCGCTCCAGATGGCGATGGTCGCGGGCGCGGTCGGTAACGGGGGCAGGCTGATGGAGCCCCGGTTGGTGGAGCGGGTCGTCGCCCGGGACGGCCGCGTCAAGGAACGCATCAAGCCGCAGCAGGCCGAGAAGGTGATGAGCCCGCGCACTGCCGCCGCGCTCGCGCAGATGATGAGCAAGGTCGTCCAGGAGGGATCCGGCACAGCTTCGGCCCTGAGCGGCATCGAGGTGGCCGGGAAGACCGGGACTGCCGAGGTCGACGGCGGCGCCGCGAACCAAGCGTGGTTCATCGCCTTTGCGCCCGTGACGAGCCCGCGGATAGCCGTCGCGGTGATGATCGAGCGCACGCAGGGCCAGGGCGGCACGGTCGCCGCACCGATCGCCAAGCGAATCCTCGAGCAGCTGCTCTCGCCGCGGGCCGGACGCTGATGCCCGAGGTGACCGACAACAGCCTGGTCGACCGGCGCTATCGGATCATCAACCGGATCGGATCGGGAGGTATGGCCGACGTCTACTCCGCGGCCGATACCCACCTCGACCGTGAGGTCGCCCTAAAGGTGCTGCACCGGCGTTTCGCGGAGGACCCCCAGTTCGTCGAGCGTTTTCGTCGCGAGGCGTCCGCCGCGGCCGCGCTGGCGCACCCCAATGTCGTCAACGTCTTCGATCGCGGCGAGCACGACGGCATCTACTACATCGCGATGGAGCGTCTCGACGGCCGGACGCTCAAGGATCTGATCGGTGACGAGGCGCCGCTCGACCAGTGCCGGGCGATCGATCTGGCAATCCAGATCCTCGAGGCGGCCGGATTCGCTCACGCGCGGGGAATCGTCCACCGGGACTTCAAGCCACACAACGTGATCGTCGCGGACGACGATCGTGCGAAGGTGACCGACTTCGGTATCGCTCGCGCCGGCGCATCCGAGATGACCGAGACGGGCTCGATTCTCGGAACGGCGCAGTACTTCTCTCCCGAGCAGGCACAGGGCCAGGGAGTCGGGCCGACCTCCGATCTCTACTCGATCGGAGTGATGATGTACGAGATGCTCGCCGCCAGGCCGCCGTTCGAGGGCGACAGTGCTGTGTCGATCGCCCTCAAGCACGTGAGCGAGGCACCGCCACCGCTTACCTCGCTGCGCCCGGACATCGACCTCGCACTCGAGGCAGCGGTCATGCGCGCGCTCGCGAAGGACCCGCAGGAGCGCTATCAGAGCGCGGAGGAGTTCATCGCCGTGCTGCGCGCGACGCGACGGGCGATGGCAAACGGTACCCCCCGCGGGCAGGAGACCGCCGCTTTCACCGCCGTTCCGGCCGCTCTGGCCGAGCCCGAGGATCCGTTCGCCGTCGCGGCGACGACCGGGATCGAGCCGGAGGAGCCGTACACGGCCGTGTCGCCGCCGATCCCGCCCGCGCAGCCTGCCTTCGCCACCTGGGAGCCGGCGCCCAGGGATCGGCGGTCGCGGACATGGCCGCTGGTGCTACTGGCGCTGCTGCTGGCGGCGTCCATCCTCGCGACCGTCTTCGCGCTCACGCGACCCGAGCAGGTACGGGTCCCGGACGTCGTCGACCGTCCGCTCGTCGAGGCGAGCGGCGCGCTCGAGCGTGCGGGCTTCGAGATCGACGTCAGACGCGTGAAGGACAGCGCCGACGTCGATCAGGTCGTCGATCAACGTCCCGGACCGGGCGCCGAGGCCGACAAGGGATCGGCGGTGACGCTCGACGTCTCAAACGGGCCGGGACAGGTCGCCGTGCCGTCGGTCGACGGGCGCGAGAAGGATCGTGCGCGCAAGGAGCTCAGGGAGGCGGGCTTCAAGGTCAGCGTCGAGGAGGAGGGCTCGGACCGCGTCGATAAGGGGATCACCGTCCGCACGCTCCCCCCGGGCGGCACGCTCGCGCAGGCCGGGTCGACGATCAGGCTGCTGGTCAGCTCGGGCCCCGAGAAGGCCGAGCTACCCGACGTGGTCGGTCGGACGCGCAGCTCCGCCGAGGCGCTGCTCGAGGCGGCGGGATTCAAGACGATCGCCGACGAGGAGGACTCCGACCGACCCGAGGACGAGGTCACGGCGCAAGATCCGGCTGCCGGGACGCAGCTGGAGAAGGGCTCCGCGGTGACGATCAAGGTGTCGAACGGGCGGAAGGTGGCCGTTCCCGACGTGACCGGGATCCCTGAGGCCGACGCACGCAGCGAGCTTGAGGGCCTCGGCCTCGCCGTCGACGCTCGTCCCTTCGCGGTCCAATCGGAGGCGGAGAACGGAATCGTGGTCCAACAGCGGCCAAGCGCAGGGCGGGAGCGCGTGCAGGGGAGCACCGTCGTCATCTTCGTCGGTCGTTTCCAGACCGCCCCTCCGCCGCCATGAGGGTCGCCGTGCTCGCGGGAGGGCGCTCGAGCGAGCACGACGTCTCGCTCGCCTCCGCCGCTGCCGTCGAGGCCGGCCTCGTGCAAGCCGGTCACGAGCCGCTCAGCGTTGTGATCGACCGCACTGGCCATTGGTCGTGCCGCGGCGAGGCGGTGGCGATCGAGCCAGCAGGGGGAGTTCTCGGCGCCGACGTCGTGTTCCCGGTGTTGCATGGGCCCTTCGGAGAGGACGGAACGATCCAGGGGTTGCTCGAGATCGCCGACGTCGCCTACGTCGGTGCCGGTGTGCTCGCATCGGCCGTGTCGATGAACAAGGTCATGTTCAAGGATCTGATGGCTCGCGCGGACGTTCCGCAGGTCGAGTACCAGGCGTTGCGCGCGGGCGATGAGCAATCGCAGCTCGCTCGCCTCGGCCTGCCTGTCTTCGTGAAGCCCGCCCATCTGGGTTCGTCGGTGGGCATCTCGAAGGTCAGCACGAGCGATCAGCTCGCCCCCGCGCTCGCGACGGCGTTTGCTCACGATCCGCTGGTGATCGTCGAGGCGATCGCTCGTGGAATGGAGGTTGAGTGCTCGGTGATCGGAAACGCCAGTCCCACCGCCTCGCAGCCGGGTGAGATCGTCGTGCGCGGCGAGTGGTACGACTTCGAGACCAAGTACGCCACCGCTGGTATGGACCTGATCGTGCCGGCCCGCCTGCCTGCCGCCACGCGCGAGCAGCTGCGCTCGCTCGCCGCCGACGTCTTTGCCCGCGTCGGGTGCGCGGGGTTGGCGCGCGTCGATTTCTTCGTCGAGGATCCGGACGGCTCGCCGCGAGTGCTTGTCAACGAGCTGAACACGATGCCTGGCTTCACGCCGACAAGCGTCTTCGCAAAGCTCTTCGCTGCCTCCGGCCTCGAGTATCCCGCGCTGCTTGACCGGCTGCTCGCGCTCGCGCTTGACCACCACCAGGAGAAGCAGCACTACCTCTTCTGAATCAGCTGGCGCAGCGGCGCCGGCTGCCTTGCTCGGCTGGCTAGCGCAGCAGCGTCAGCTCGGCAATCGACGCTTTCCCACCCGCGGGAAGCTTGACGATCCAGAGCAGGTAGTAGCGAAAGGGACGCCCGGCGCTGTCGAGCGAGATCCGCCCCGTCTCCCCGATCGTGGTGGTACCGCCGATCCGCGTCCAGCCGTCGATCGTGGCGGGCACCGAGTCGGACGCGTAGACCTGAGCGTCCCAGCCCGGGAAGCGCGTCACGACGTCCAGGCGGCTGGCGGCGACGGCTGCGTCCGCCTCGACGTACAGCCCGACGCCGGGCTTCTTGCCGAGCCCGCCCCCGGCGCTGTAGTTCTCGGTGTCCCAGAACGTCGTCGGGTTGCCGTCGATCGCGTTGCGCACGTCCTCGCCGTGCTCGTTGCCGTCCCCCGCCGGTGGTGGGTCGTAGTCGTTGACGGCATCGCTCGCAAGCCTCACCGCTGCCAGCCTGCCGCTCCCCTTCGGCGCCACGCCGCCGGTTGTCCCTTCGCGGGCGCGGCTGACTCCCCACCAGACAACGGCGCCGACGAGCGCGACGGCGAGCAGAGACAGGCCGAGCACGCGCCCCGGGCGGCGCAGCCGCAGCGGCACCGCATCGGCGGTGGCGCCCGGCAGGGCGCGCAGCACCGCCGTCGCCTCGCCGGTCGCCTCACCGGCGCGCGCAACCTCGATCACAAGTGCCTGCTCGAGGTCAGCGAGCATCTCCGTGGCGGTCGCGTAACGGTTCTCGCGCTCCTTTGCCGTCGCCCGCTCGACGACCGCACCAAGCGCCGCGGACAGATCAGGACGGGAAAGCCGGACATCGGGCATCGGCTCGCGCACGTGCTTCATCGCCACGGCCACCGGCGTCTCGGCCTTGTAGGGAACCTCTCCGGTGAGCATCTCGTAGAGGCAGACGCCGAGCGAGTAGAGATCGGACTGCTCGTTGACAGGCTCTCCGAGCGCCTGCTCGGGCGAGACGTAGTCGGTCGTCCCGAGCACGCGGCCGTCAGCCGTCAGGCCCTCGTTCTCGAGCGAGCGGACGATCCCAAAGTCGGTCACCTTCGCCCGCCCGTGGCAGTCGATCAGCACGTTCTGCGGTTTGACGTCGCGATGGACGAGCCGCGCCGCGTGGGCCGCGTCGAGGGCGCGGCCGATCTCAACCGCGTAGGCGACGGCCTCGGCGCCGGAGAGCCGGCCAACGCGGCGAATCCGCTCCTTGAGCGTCTCGCCCTCGACGTACTCCAAGACGATGTAGGGGTTGCCCGCGTCCTCGCCGGCGTCGATCACGGTCACGACGTGTGGGTGGGAGAGGCGGGCGACCGCGCGAGCCTCGCGGTGGAAGCGCTCAAGCTGGTCGGGGTCCGACGACATGTCGCTGTGGAGCAGCTTGATCGCGACGAGACGCTCGAGCGTCTCGTCGAAGGCTCGGTAGACGGTTGACATGCCACCTGAGCCGACCCGTTCCTCGAGCCGGAACCTGCCGCTGAGGTGGGTGCCGATCACAGTCATCTATTTTGGTTGGTTCGAATGTCCGTTGAGGTCCGCTACTACACCGACCCCGGTTGCTCTTGGTCCTGGAGCAGCGAGCCGGTCATCCGCAGGCTAATGGTGGAGTTCGGCGACAGCCTGTCGTGGACCTACGTGATGGGCGGACTCGCCCGCGACTACACGAAGGATCACGAGGATCCTGACGCTGGCATCGGCGCCGGGCGCGGCGGCTATCTGGGTCTCGTCGCGGATTGGCTCGACGTCGCCGATGAGGGCCGGATGCCGATCGATCCCCGCCTCTGGGTCGACTCGCCGATCGCCTCGACCTACCCGGCCTGCATGGCGGTGAAGGCCGCCGCCGAACAGGCGGATGACGGTGGCTACAGATATCTCCGCCGCCTGCGCGAGGGGCTGATGTGCTTTCGGCGCAAGCTCGACACCACCGAGGCGCTCGTCGAGGAGGCGCGCGCGGCGAAGCTGTCAGTCGAGCGCTTCCGTGTCGACCTCGGGTCGCATGCGATCGTCGAGGCGTTCGGCGCCGATCTCGAGGAGGTCCGCGCGGTGCCCGACGAAGCGCGCGCCGACGGGCAGGTGAAGGCGACC
>Ga0183260_10001352_pt1 | contig 20585 bp, 27 predicted proteins | sample AntDrymUQ4972206_2_FD_129768 | JGI IMG/M metagenome (GOLD analysis project Ga0183260, IMG submission 129768) | Polar desert sand microbial communities from Dry Valleys, Antarctica - metaG UQ497 (22.06) (version 2) (version 2) | ecosystem: Environmental > Terrestrial > Soil > Desert | place...
AGCCGCGACGGGTGCGAGCTCCCGCCTCCGGGCTCGGTGAGGAAGGCCACGAGGCGGCGCGCCTCGCGCTCCTCGAGGGCGAGCGCGGCGACGGCACGCTCAGCGTCCCAGATGCTCAGCCGGACATGCCGCGTGTCACGGAGGTAGCGGGAGACACGCAGACCTCTCGGCTCGTGCTCGAGCAGAGGGTGGCCTCGAAAGTGCTCGACGATCTTCGACCGCTGCGGAGCCGCGCACCAGGGACAGAAGCGAAACGCGCCGTCGAGCTCGGTCGCACTGGCTGCACTGCATCGCCCCTCCCCGGAGGTCGGTCGATGATCGGGACAGTACAGAACTGCGTCCAGCCGGTCGAATGCCGGCGCAGGTCATCTCGTTGTCGAGGGAGACCACCAACGCATCCCCGGTTCGGCGGAAGCACCATCACGCCGTGCTGTTCTTTGCCGCCCTTCGCTCGATGTCGAGACCCATCCGGTCGCGTTAGTAGAGTCACGCACCCCATGGCACGCCGGACACAAAGCGCTCTCTACTCAGAGATCGACCTTGAACTCTCGTGGTCCGAGGAGGCGTTGCCGCAAGTCCAGCGCACGAAGCACGTCCATAGCCTGCATCCGTATCTCGGGAAGTACGTCCCGCAGCTCGTGGAGGTCTTCCTCAAACGATACTTCCGCCCCGGAGACCTGATCTACGATCCGTTCGTCGGCTCAGGCACGACGCTCGTCGAGGCCAACGTGTTCGGGGCCGTCGGAGTTGGATGTGACATCTCTGCGTTCAACTGTCTACTCACAAGAGTCAAGACTGCTCGCTACTCCCTCGGCGAACTCGAACTAGCGCTCCGCGGTGCGCTGGAGTCAGCACGACGGGCAACATCGGATGTACCGGAGCCTGCGAGCGAATGGCTCGAGACCTGGTACGCCCCTCAAGCACTGCGTGAGCTTCTCGCCTACCGATCTGCTGCGTTCGCGCTTCCTGAGCCACACACCGATGTTGCCAAGGTCATCCTTGCCCGGTCTGCACGATCGGCAAGACGTACTACGCACTTCGATCTGGACTTTCCTCGTCGACCGACGACCGCCCCCTACTACTGTCACAAGCACAAGCGGACGTGCAGGCCCGTAGAGGAGGCCGCCAAGTTCCTCAAGCGATACACGGATGACACGATTCGCAGAATTAGGGCGTTCGCACCTCTACGGACCGATTGCGACGTCGTCGTGCTGCATGACGACTCGCGCGGCGTTGGGCTTCCGGGCGAGGTCGATGGGGTTATCACGTCGCCCCCGTATCCCGGACTTATCGACTACCACGAGCAGCACCGCTATGCATACGAGCTACTCGGGCTGGTCGACCGACGGGTGGAGGAGATCGGGTCAGCGACTGCCGGACGCGGGCGGTCGGCTCTGGGTGAGTACGTCGGATCGATGAGCGCGGTGTTTACCAATGCACGCAGGCAGCTCGCGGCCGACGGGCACGTCCTAATCGTGGTCAACGACTCCCATGACTTGTACCCACGGATCTTGAGCAACGCCGGACTAGGCTTGGAGGATCGGATCACACGCCATGTCAACCGCCGGACGGGGCGTCGCGCGGGGGAGTACTTCGAGGACGTTCTCGTCTGTTGCGCTCGACCGAGCTTGGCTTGATCGACGCTGAGACGGAGGAGCGAGTACGCGAGCTGCTCCGAGGGTTCATGCGCACGTGGATCGCACGGCAGCACGCGGAGCTGGCCCAGATAATCGAGCAAGGTGTCTCGCCGTCGGGCATCTTCGCCCCCTTCCACGAAGCACTTGTCCCAGGCATCCGAGGTCTGGGGGAGCGAGGTTTCTCGACCGCCCTAGGGAACCTCCACGAGAGAATCGGCCTCGTGATAGCCGACCACGTTCACGAGTCTGCTGCCCGAGCTCACGACGTGACTGGCGATCTCCCCGTCCTTGCTCGTGAGTTCATTACTCAGCGCGTTGCGCAGCTCCAAGCGGGCCAGGCGGATCCAGATCACCTCTTCGAGCGGACTCAGTTGCTCGCCGCATTCGGTGCAGAGGTTGTCCAAACAGTCCGGATCGATCTTTACGTGAGGACTCACTCAGGTGAGGATCACTACTTCGAGATCAAGAGCGCGAAGCCGAACAAAGGTCAGTGCATTGAGATGAAGGAAAGGCTGTTGACGGCTTTCGCGATGAAGCGGGATCCAGCAGTCCGCATATGGTGGGGCGTTCCATACAACCCGTACGGCACCGCAGCTGCCTATGCCCACCCCTATCCGCTTCGGTATTTCGACTTCGTCGACGACGTCAAGCTCGGAGCGGACTTCTGGAACTTCGCTGGAGACGATCCTGGAACGTACGACCTTCTGCTCGATCTCTATCGTGAGGTGGGATCTGAGTTCACGGACGCCTTGGACGAACTTCGGGCAGCTCTCGCCGGGCGGGCTGTATAGCTTCACCTCTGTGTCCAGGCTGCGCCACGCCGGAAGCACCAGCCGTCGCCGCCCAACCCAGGCGTGTTCTCCAGGGACACGAAGCCCGTTACTTTGATCCACGCTAGATGAGGCGCGACGAACAGCGCTACGACTCCTGCTGCCCCTAGGAGCGAAGCCTGATTGTTTGTCATTGCCTGATCCTAAGCCGCTCTGGTGACATGTCGAGCGTGCGCCGCGGCCTAGGAGGGATTGGCGAAATGCTTGCGGCGCGGCGCTATCGTCTGGGACGTGAGCGCGACTGAAAATCGCACCGAGCCGAAACTGCGCGGGGCGACTGAGCACGAGGAGAACGCAGTTCGGATCGTGCGAAGCGTCGCGTCCCCTGAGCTACTTCCCCCCGAATGGCAGAACCATCCCCATCCGATGGGAGGCTATTGCTACGTAGCCTCGGAGGCGCTTTACTACCTCCTGGGCGGCAGCGCAGCGGGGCTTACTGTGAAGCGCGCGCCGTGTGAGGGCGGCGAGCATTGGTGGCTGGAGGGCCGGGACGACAAACTGATCGACGCGACCGCCGATCAATTCGAGGACGATTTCGCCTACAGCGAAGGTGTCGCGTCCAAGTTCCTCACGTCGGAGCCGTCGCCGCGTGCTGTGAAGATCATCTTGCGTGTTGGCGCGGCTGGACTGACGCTTTAGGCGGCGAGCGGTACGATTCTCGCCTTGGCGAGTGCCAAGGCGAGACGCCCGAGCATCGTCAGGTCGGCGTGAAGCCGTACCCGCTCGATCCCACGGACGCGGAGGAACGCGGGGCCGTAGCTGTGCTTCAAGTGGCCGAACTTGCGCTCGACAGCGACGCCGCGACGGTAGAGCGCCACCACTCGTCCGACGCACACCGGTCGGGGTGAGCAGGAGAGCGAGGCGTGTACACGCACCGGTACACGCACGCCACGCACCAGCGAGGCATCCGCGACACGTCCGCCGGACCGTGCTAGGCGCGTGAAAATGCCTGCTTAGAAGCCGTAAAGCCCGCGTTTGCAGGCTTTCCGGTGTGATGCGAGAGAAGCCCTGGAAGGCCCATACGGGATTCGAACCCGTGCCGCCGCCGTGAGAGGGCGGTGTCCTAGGCCACTAGACGAATGGGCCGTGGCGACGACGGAGTGTAGCGAAGCCCCTCGGGCGCTCCGGACGGGTGAGCGCCGCTCTGCGGGGCCCTGATTCAGGCGCTCGGCGAGGGCGTCGGCGCGAGCGGCGGGTCGGGCTCGCGCGCGTCGATTCGCTCCTCGAACCGGCGGCGGATCTCCTCGCCCGTCGCAAGGAGGTCGTAGCGTGCGCGGCGGGGTGGCAGCTTGACGACGCGAACCGACTGGTCGCGATCGCCGTGGCAGCGCGCGTAGGCGGCCGCTTCGTCGAGTGGCCTCAGGCGGTCGTGCTTCCGCCGGAACGGCACAGTGTCCTCCTACCAGCCTCGATGGCGCGTGGGAACCCGGCCCGGCGGCCGGGTCCCGCACTTTGCGCACGAATCCTGACGCAGCTCAGCTCCATGGCTTGCAGGACCACGGGCTCCAGTCGCGACCGGAGAGGACGAAGTACCGGTAGGCGGCCTTCGCCTGGACGAGCGCACTCGCGCCGTGGCCGAACGTGGCCCGCTCGTGCGAGCCCATCTGGAAGATGCCGAGGTACTGGCCGTTCTGCGCCGTCGTGCTGTAGCCCGACTCGCAGCGGGCGACCTGTAACGCCTGATCGCAGTAGGAGCCGAAGACGTGGCAGATCGCCTTCGCGGGCGAACGCTCGACCGAGGCGAGGAAACGACGCTGCTCCGAAGCGCGCTGGCGTCGAACGAGCTCCATACGCAGACGTGCCGCCTTGGCCTTCGTCGTCGCGAGCCCGCGGCGGGCGCTGCCGAGCCGCAGCGCTGCCTCGTTCGCGAACCGTGGGTCGCGTAGGAGCCAGCGGTGATTCTCGAAGAAGCGGATCACGGTCGTGTGCTTGCGCATCTTCTGCACGTGGTGGGCGAGCTGGGCACCCGGATTGGCCGTCGTGCCGGCGTGCGCGACGATGGGCGTCGCACAGAGAACGAGGGCGCACAGGCCCAGGACAAGGGCTTTCAGGACATGACCTCCGCGTTGCTGGCAAGGAGTCGGCGCGCGCCGCAGTGGGCTCCCCTCAGAGCCCTGCGCAAGCCGTTTGGTGAATGCGTTCGAGGCTACCCGGGGCGCACAAACCCGCGGGGGATCGCTTACGAAAGCTTCACATCGCCTGTTACAAGCGTTTACTGGTGGGAGAACGAGAAACGCCCCGCAGACGGGGCGTTTCGAGGCTGCGGGACAGGGACTCGAACCCCAACTTCCGGAGCCAGAATCCGGCGTCCTACCATTAGACTATCCCGCAGAGCTCGCGGCAAAGTGTAGCGCGGGTGAGGTGGGTGCCAGCGCTGAGAGAGCCGGGCCGTGGACGACAAGATCAGCCTCACCGAGAAGCTCGCCGCGTTCTCCGACCACTTCAGCCCGAAGACGATCGGCCACCTGAACGACTACAAGCTCCTGCTCGTGAAGGTGAAGGGCGAGTTCGTCTGGCACCGGCACGAGAAGACGGACGACTTCTTCCTCGTGCTCGACGGGAAGCTCACGATCCAGCTCAGAGACCGCAACGTGGAGCTCTCGGCAGGCGAGCTCTACGTCGTGCCACGCGGCGTCGAGCACTGCCCGAGAGCCGACGAGGAGGCACACGTGCTGCTCATCGAGCCGGTCGGCACCGCGAACACCGGCGACGCCGGTGGCCCGATGACGGCACCGGACGAGTCGCTCTGATCAGATCTCGAGGCGGTACTCCGGGACGAGGCGTTTCTCGTCGTCGGTGTCGATGTGCGCGATCACCTCGACGTGCGGCTCGAGGCCCGAGCCGCGCAGCTTCGCCTTCAGGAGTCCGTCCACCTGGAAGAGCCCCGAGGAATTGTTCATCACGATCTCGATCCGCACGGGCTTCACCTCGCCGTCGACGATCAGCACCTCCTCGACCGCGGCGGCCGAGAGCGAGTGCATCGAGACCTGGCCCTTCTCGAACGGGATCCGCGAACGTCCCTTGGCCATGTCGAGCGCGTCGCCGACGCGCAGGATGCCCGCCTCGAGCGAGAGCGGCTCGCCGTCGGCGCGGTGACTCGTGATCGCCTGGAGGACCTCGCTCACGATGACCGTGCGGTCGGGCTCGTCGTAGATGCCGTCGAGGAGCTCGCGCAGCTTCGGCTCGGCGAGAAAGAGGCTCCAGTCCTCGTGTCCGCGCCGGTGGACGCTCATGCCGACACAGTGGGTCAGCGCGGCGAGCACGACGACGACCTCGGAGTCCTCGTTCGTCATCCCGTAGTCCCGAACGACGGACGGCTCGATCCCGTGCTTCGTCAGGCGGCGGAGGAGCTTGAGCGCGATGTTGGCGACGATCTGGATGTGCACCCAGGAGTGGTCGTTGATCTCGAGACGCACGACGGCATTCACGTTCGAGACGTGCCACCAGCCCTTGAGCTGAGGGTCGGCGTTCGCCCGCTCGATCACCCGGCGGAGCTTGCGGTTTCCCCGATCCGGGACGCGGATCCGCATGTGCTCGACCGCCTCGGCCGGGGTGAGACGAGCCTCGCGGACGGCATCTGCCGAGGCGGGCTCCTCGATCCTCGCCTCTGTCTCGGGGTCGAGCTTCACGCCTCGACGGGCACCGCGGCCTCGTTATGGGCCTCGCGGAGCCGGAAGAACATGATCGCGATCGCAATCGCACCGAACGGTGCGACGACCGCCTGGGCGATCGTGCTCCCGATGAAGATCTCGAGGAACTCGGGGAGAGCCGAGAACGCCGCCTGGAGGAGCGCGCTCGCGACACCCGAGAGGAGCCCGGTGATGATCACCACGAAGAAGACCGTCCAGCCGTGGCCGCGCACGAGCTCGCGCGACCGACCGAACGCCTCGAACACCGGTCGCTTCTCGATCACCACAACGGGTGCGATTACCGCCCACAGCGTGAGCAGGATCAAGCCGGGGACGATCAACAGCAGGAGCCCGAGAGCGATTCCCAGTCCGGCGAGGAGCCCCGCCCCGAGGAGCGGCAGGATCGAGGGGGCGACGCGGGCGAAGATCTCGCCCATGGACGAGTCGAACGTGCCGTCGCGGGCGTCCTGCACCGCGTAGACGAAGGCACCCTGGAGCCAGGTGGCGCCGATCACGGCCGTCGCGAGACCGAGGATCGCGAGGGCGATCGCGGCGCCGTTGTTGTCCGACGAGATCGCAGCCACCACGAGCGCGTAGAGAAGGTTGATCGCTGCAAAGACGACGAGGGCGATGAGGAAGAATCGGAGAAAGAACCGCGTGAAGAGCGTCCACGCCTCGTCGAGAACGCTGCCGATGGTCACCGGGCGGATCCTACGTCATGCGATCCGGGCGAGCTCACGGCGGATGTGCGTCAGCGCCTTGCCAAGCCTGGCGCGATTCGCCGGATCGTTGAGCCACCCGCTTGCGCCCGACGGGTGGGGAAGCGGAATCGCGATCGCATCGGCAAGCGCGAAGCTCTTGCCGACCGCACTCGTCAGGCGATCGACACCGAGAAGGACTCGGGCCGGGACGAGGCCGAGCGTGACGACGAGATCGGGGTCGAGGAGTCGGAGCTCGGCCTCCCTCCACGGTGCGCAGAGGCGCTCTTCGACTGCGGTTGCGCGACGGTCGCCGCGTCCGCTCGGGCTCGGCTCGGGGAAGCAGCGCGTCACGGACGCGCAGTAGAACTGCTCGAAGAACGTCTCCTCGTCCATCTGCAGCCAGCGACGGAGCGTTCGGCCCGTGCGACCCTGCCACGGCCGGCCCCGCTCGGCCTCGATGCGACCCGGGGCAAGTCCGAAGAGGTATGCGCGCTGTCCTTGCCTGCCGCCGACGACCGGTCGCGGATCGATTGGATATCCGGCCTCGAGACACAGCCGGCACAGGCGATTGCGGAGCTGCAGCCCGCGGATCGTCGTCATGCGGTTCACCGGTCGGCGCGGACGACGACGAACCACGTCCCCGCATGCAGGCACTCGCCGCCGCCGAGCTCCGCGAGAAGCCCTGCGGGTCTGAAGTACCGCTTGAACACCTCCCAGCTCGAGCCGTCTTCGAGGACTCGCGGTTGCCAGAGCTCGTCGACGTCGGACGCGGCGCGCGATGCATCAACGAGCACGAGCTCGGGCGCGACTCGGCGTGCCTCGCGCAGGAAAACCGATCGTTGCGCACGATCGAGATGGCCGTAGAAGTGACCACTCAGCACGCGCTTGAAGGCATCGTCCGGGAACGGCAGTGCGAGGCCGTCGCCTTCGATCAGCCGAGCACTCGGGAGGCGCTCCCGCGCCAGGGCGAGCATCCGGCTGCTCGCATCGAGCCCGGTCACGGCTCCGGGGAGGTGCTCGGTCAGGAAGCCGGTGCCACATGCGACGTCGAGCGTCGTCGCGGGCGCGAGCGACGCCAGCGTGCGGATCACGGTGTCGAGCTCCGCGGCGAAGCCCTCCCGCTCGCGGTCCGTGAAGAGTCCACGGCCCAAGTACCAGTCGTCGTACTCCGGCGCGCGGCGATCGTAGTACGCGGGAGCGGTTGGCTCGCGCATCGCCCGTAGGGTAGGCGGGTGCCGGTGCTGGAGTCGGTTCCGAACGTCTCGGAGGGTCGCGAGCTGGCGGTCGTCGAGAGGATCGGCGCCGCGTTCGCGACTGCGGGTGTGTCGCGCCTGGACACGCACGTGGATCGGGATCACCACCGATCGGTGTTCACGCTCATAGGACCTGTGAGCGCGCTCGTCGACGCTCTCGTGGCGGGTATCGGCCGGGCGGCAAGAGAGATCGACCTCGAGCGGCACGCCGGTGTTCATCCGCGCGTGGGAGCCGCCGACGTCGTTCCCATCGTTCCCCTGCGGACGGACGATCTACCGACGGCCCATTCCGCCGCGCTCGCGGTTGCGCGCCGCGTCGGTGACGAGCTCGAGCTGCCCGTGTTCCTCTACGGCGCGCTCGCCGGTGGGGTGCGGCCGGCGTTCTACCGACGCGGCGGAGTCGTCGAGCTCGCGCGCCGGGTGTCGACCGGCGAGCTCGTCCCGGCGCACGGCCCAGCGACGGTGGGACCCCATGCAGGCGCGGTCCTCGTCGGCGTACGTCAGCCGCTCGTCGCCTACAACCTCGTCGTGGGTGGCGGAGTCGCGGCCGCGCGCGAGATCGCAGCCGCCGTCCGTGAGTCGTCGGGTGGTCTGCCCGGCGTCCAGGCGCTAGGGCTCGGCCTTCCCGACGGACGCGCGCAGGTCTCGACGAACGTCGTCGACCTCGACGCGACGCCCCCGCACGTGCTCACCGAGCGGATCGCGAGCGAGGCGGCGAGACGATGTGTCGAGGTGGGAGCGGGGGAGCTCGTCGGGCTCCTCTTCGCGAGCGTGGTCGAACGAGCGGCGCGCGCGGCCGGCGACGCGCATCCGCTCGCGGACGACGGACTCCCGACCGAGGGAGCACTCGAGCTGACCGCTGCGGCGCTTCGCCTCGAGCAGCTCGAGTCCAACCGGGTGCTGGAATGGCATCTCGCGCGGCTCGGGCAACCGTGACGAAGTCGGCACGAAGGTGGCACACAGTCGGCGCTGGTCTCGCGATAGCGTGACTTCAGGGCGTCTCGCTCCCCCGTGCCGGGGGTGCGGCCTGGACGCTCGATCTGCGGCTGCCCGCTGTTCGGCGCGTCTGTCGGGGAGGTACGCGAGAGGAACCGGTCGGGTGCGGGGGAGCGACCACGGGGGGCAGGCTGTGGAGACCGAGAACGGACTCGCCCGAGCGCGAACCCGACCGGCGCTGGCGTCGCCGACCAGCCCACTAGACTCGCGCCATGCCGGCCGCGGTCGAGCTGACGGGCGACGACCTCACGATCTCCGATGTCTGGGACGTCGCCGTCGACGGACGACCCGTCGTCCTCGGACCGCGAGGGCGCGAACGGACGCTCGCTGCGCGTGCCCTCCTCGAGCGGAGCGTCGGGGAGCACACCTACGGCGTCAATACGGGGTTCGGGCGTTTCGTCTCCGAGTCCATCCCGCCGGAGGAAGCAGCGGAGCTCCAGCTCCGACTGCTCCGCAGCCACGCGTGCGGCGTCGGTGAGCCCTATCCCGACGAGGTCGTGCGAGCGGCGATGCTGCTACGGGCAAACGCGCTCGCGAAGGGGTACTCCGGGATCCGCCTCACGACCCTCGAGCTGCTGCTGGCTGTGCTCGGGGCCGGCATCGTGCCAGCTGTTCCGGCCCGCGGCTCGGTCGGTGCCAGCGGCGATCTCGCTCCGCTCGCGCATCTCGCGCTCCCGCTCGTCGGCGAGGGGCGCGCCGCGATCGACGGCCGCGATCTCCCGGGCGTGGAGGCGCTCGCAGCAGCGGGTCTCCAGCCCGTCGTGCTCGAGGCGAAGGAGGGCCTCTCGCTCATAAACGGGACGCAGTTCATGACCGCCATGGCCTCACTGGCGCTCGTCCGCGCGCAACGGCTCGCCCGTGCCGCCGACATCGCGGGTGCGATGTCGGTCGAGGCGCTCCGGGCGACCCCGGCGAGCTTCCACCCCGCGATCCACGCTGCACGTCCGCACGCCGGCCAAACGGCGAGCGCTAAGGGCCTGCGGATGCTGCTCGCCGACTCCGAGATCGTGGAGTCCCACCGCTGGTGCGACAAGGTGCAGGACGCCTACTCGCTCCGCTGCGCGCCCCAGGTGCACGGAGCGAGCCGCGATCTGATCGATTTCGTCGAGCGATCCGTCACCGTGGAGCTCAATGCCGCGACCGACAACCCCCTCGTCCTGGTCGACGAGGATCTGATCGTCTCCAACGGCAACTTCCACGGTCAGCCGATCGCGATCGGTCTCGATTGTCTTACGATCGCGTGCGCGGAGCTCGCATCGATCAGCGAGCGGCGCACCGAGCGGATGGTCAACCCGGGTCTCTCCGACGGCCTGCCGCCGTTCCTCGTTGCTCGCGAGGAGGGGCTCAACTCCGGATTCATGATCCCGCAGTACGTCGCCGCCGCCCTTGTCTCCGAGAACAAGTCGCTCTCGCATCCGGCCTCGGTCGACTCGATCCCGACGAGCGCCGGTCAGGAGGATCATGTCTCGATGGGGAACGCGGCCGGGCTCAAGGCCATGCAGGTCGTCGCGAACACGGAGCACGTGCTCGCGATCGAGCTCCTCGCCGGTGCGCAGGCGATCGAGTTTCTGACCCCGCTCCAGCCCGGAGTCGGTGTGCGAGCCGCGCGGGACTTCGTGCGAACCGTGTCGGATCGCGTCGCTGAGGATCGGTCGCTGAGCGACGACATCGAGCGGGTCGCCGCGACCGTGCGCGACGGCAGCCTGCTCAGCGCCGTCACCGGCGCGCTCGGTGAGACGCTGCCGTGAGCGACCTTCCCGCGCCGCGTCTCCCCTACCGAGCATCGGCGATCTTGCATGCGGTGCTGGGAGCGTTCATCCTCATCGTCGCCTGGCTCACGCAGGGGAACATCCCGAAGGCGCTCGCGGTTGCGATCGGGTACTTCGTCGTGGCCACGGGGTGGAGCTGGTTCCAGCTGCGGCGAAGGGAGCAGCGAGAGCGGCAGGATTCCACCGGGGACGGTGGCCGCGGAACGTGAGCGAGCGTTTGATCGAACAGCTCGTCGGGGATCTCTCGTCGGTGCGCGCGCCGCGCGGCGCGACGCTCAACGCCCGCTCGTGGCAGACCGAGGCGCCACTCCGGATGCTGCTCAACAACCTCGATCCGGATGTAGCGGAGCATCCGACCGAGCTCGTCGTCTACGGCGGCTCCGGGAAGGCGGCGCGATCGCACGACGCGTTGCGCGAGATCGTCCGGGCGCTCCTGCGGCTCCGGGACGACGAGACGCTGCTCGTCCAGTCCGGGAAGCCGGTGGGCATCTTCCGGACGCACGTGGCTGCGCCGCGTGTGCTCATCGCGAACTCGCTGCTCGTACCCGCCTGGGCGAGCTGGGACGAGTTTCGCCGCCTCGAGGCGGAAGGGCTGACCATGTTCGGCCAGATGACCGCCGGCTCGTGGATCTACATCGGGACGCAGGGGATCCTTCAGGGCACCTATCAGACGTTCTGCGCGGCGGCGGAGACGCACTTCGGCACACCACGTCTCGAGGGAAGAACGGTTCTCACGTCGGGCCTGGGGGGCATGGGTGGAGCCCAACCGCTCGCCGCCACCATGGCCGGCGCGGCGACGCTTTGCATCGAGGTCGACCAGCGGTCGATCGACCGGCGTCTCGAGACGCGCTATCTAGACGAGCAGGCCGAGACGCTCGACGATGCGCTCGAGCGCGTGCGCGCGGCCGCCCACGCCCGTCGGCCGCTCTCGGTCGGTCTCCTCGCGAACGCGGCGGACGTGCTCCCGGAGCTCGCCGCACGCGGGGAGACGTTCGACCTGGTCACCGACCAGACGGCTGCCCACGACCCGCTCACGGGGTACGTCCCGGCCGAGGTGCCGTTCGAGGAGGCGGCCGCGCTCCGCGCCCGCGACCCAGCGGAGTACCTCAGGCTCGCCTCGGCGTCGATCGTGGCGCACGTCGGGGCGATGATCGAGTTCGTCCGACTGGGGTGCTACGTTTTCGACTATGGCAACAACCTGCGAGGTGAGGCCTATCGAGCCGGGCTGAGTGACGCGTTCACATACCCGGGCTTCGTCCCGGCCTATATCCGACCGCTGTTCTGTCGTGGGATCGGGCCGTTCCGCTGGGCCGCGCTCTCCGGCGACGAGGCGGACATTGCGACGATCGATCGGGAGCTTCGAGCTCTGTTCCCCGACGACGAGCTGCTCCAGCGCTGGCTCGCGCTCGCAGCGGAGCGGGTGGCGTTCCAGGGGCTGCCGGCTCGCATCTGCTGGCTGGGCTACGGCGACCGTGCGCGCGCCGGGCTCGCGATCAACGCCCTCGTGCGCGACGGCGCCGTGTCGGCACCGGTGGTGATCGGGAGGGATCACCTTGACTCCGGCTCCGTGGCGTCGCCGTATCGGGAGACCGAGGCCATGCGGGATGGCTCCGACGCGATCGCCGACTGGCCGATCCTCAACGCGCTTCTCAACACGGCGGCAGGCGCGACCTGGGTCAGCGTCCATCACGGTGGCGGCGTCGGGATCGGGAACTCGATCCACGCCGGAATGGTCGTCGTCGCAGACGGCACGAGCGAGGCCGACGAGCGACTCGCACGCGTCCTCGCGGCCGACCCCGGCACCGGTGTGATGCGCCACGCCGACGCGGGGTACGACGAGGCGATCGACGCGGCACGGATCGGTGGTCTCGACCTCCCCGGCATCACCACCTGATGCCCGTCACGCTCGCCGGTCGGGGATGACGCAGCTCCTGATCCGCGACCTCGCGCAGGTCGTCACGCCGAGCACCGGGCAGGCGCCGCTCCGCGGAAGGGACCTCGGCCGCGTCGAGGTCGTCGAGAATGCGTATGTCCTCCTTGACGGCGATCGCATCGTGTCCGTGGGGCCGATGACCGCCCTCGGTGCGTTGACCGGTTCGCGGGAAGAACTCGACGGCCGTGGCCTCAGTGCGATCCCCGGTCTCGTCGACTGCCACACGCACCCGGCGTTTGCCGGCGACCGCGTCCACGAGTTCGCGTTGCGCGCCGGAGGCGCCACGTACGACGAGCTTCTCGCGGCCGGCGGAGGCATCCTCTCGACGACGCGAGCCACGCGTGCCGCGGGACAAATGGCGCTCGATGCGTTCGTCGCACGGCATCGCGACGCCATGATCGCGCACGGCACGACGACGTTCGAGGGGAAGAGCGGTTACGGCCTCGATCGCGAGACCGAGGTGGCCCAGCTCGCCGCGATTCGCGACGCCGGTGGGATCCCGACGTGGCTCGGCGCCCATGCGGTGCCGCCCGAGCAGCCGGGCGCGGACGCCTACGTCGACTGGGCGATCCGCGAAGTCCTCCCCGAGGCGGCGGCGATCGCGGTCGCGGCGGACGTCTTCGTCGAGCGCGGAACCTTTGACACCGCGCAGGCGCGGCGGTACCTCGAGGCATGTCGCCAGCGTGGCCTCGCGCTGCGGCTGCACGGCGACCAGCTCTCGGAGATGGGTGCCGTGCCACTCGCGGTCGAGTTGCGCGCTCGATCGATCGACCACCTCGAGTCGACCGGAGCCGACGGCGTCGCGATGCTCGCGGCGAGCGGCGTCGTCGCGGTGCTGCTGCCGATCGCCGCCCTCTACCTCGGCCGACCGATGCCGCCGGCGCGAGCGCTGGTCGACGCGGGCGCGGCGATCGCCCTCGCGACCGACTTCAATCCCGGGAGCGCGTACTGCGAGAGCCTCCCGGTTGTCTGCACGCTCGCATGCACCCAACTCGGCCTCACGCCTGAGGAGGCCCTCGCCGCCTGCACGGTCAATGCAGCCCACGTGCTCGGCCTCGATGATCGAGGACGACTTGCGCCGGGTCTCCGCGCCGACGTCGTGCTGCTCGATGCCACCGACTGGCGCCACCTCGCCTATCACCTCGCCGGCGATGTCGTCCACACCGTGATCCAGGGAGGGCAGGTCGTCCGCGGCCCGGCATAATCGAGGCGTGGCAAACCAGAAGCAGCGGCGCAGGCGCGCCAAGGAGAAACGGCACCAGTACGACGTCGTCGAGATCGACGGTGAAGGAAACGAGACAGTCCTCACCGCCAGCGAGCTCCGCGCGGAGCCGACCGCCCGCCCGGCGAAGCAGTCTGGCACGCGCGTCGCGACGACCAAGCCGCCGCGCGGCACACCACAGCCACCCACCTGGACGCGGGTTCTCAAGCGGGCGGGGATCTTCGCCCCGATCTTCCTTGCCACGGTGCTGCTGCTCGGCGGCGACCGCATGACCTTCGCGGGCGCGGTGGTGCAGACCGCGTTCCTCCTTGCGATCTTCGTCCCGTTCAGTTACTTCATGGACCGCATGGTCTGGCGCTCGCACGAGAAGCGCCTCGCGAAAGGATCGACCCGATGACGAAGGTGTTGTGGAGAGGACGTCTCGCCCAGACCGCCGCGCGCTACGGCGAGCATGCTCCGATGGCGACCGTCTGCTGCAACGCCTGCCGCTCGTGCACGACCACGAACATCCTGACACTCACGGCGGGTGCAGGTCTCGGAGCGCTCTACGCTTCAGGGCGCGTCGCGCGGCGGCTCGTCCGGCGCTGATCGCTACGAGTCGCCCAGGCCCCCGGGGTAGTGCCCCGGCCCGGGCCACGGCGCCAGGATGAGCAGGAGACGCCCACCAGTCGCGCTCGCGATGGCGTGACGCTCCCGCGGATCGAAGGTGACGAGCGTGCCGGGACGCCCGCTGACGCGGTCGTCACCGGAGACGATCTCCACCTCACCCTCGACGACGACCACCCAGGCACGTTCCCGCACCTGGTGATCCCGCAGCTCCTGGCCGGGCTCGAGCCTGATCGCGATCGCCCGGGTGCCGTCGTCGGTCATCAGCACCGTCGGGTCGACCGTCCCGCCGGGTGCGTCGATCTCCATCAGGTTCCACGTCTTCACGCGTGTCACGCTATCGCGTCGACCCGCCTGGCGCGGCCCGATCCCGGCCGTACACTCGCGGCGTGGCGCCCGTCGTCGACCAGCTCACGCTCGGCCCGCTCGGGACGAACTGCTTCGTCGTTCGCGCCGAGCGGGCGGCCACGGAAGCGCTCGTCGTCGATCCGAGCGGCACGGCGACGGAGATCCGTCTCGCGCTCGCGTCGCGCGGCACGCGCTGCGTGGCGATCCTCGTCACCCACTCGCATTTCGACCACGTACTCGGGCTCGCAGAGCTTGCCGAGGGGACGGGCGCACCCGTTCACGGACCACGCGCCGAGCTCGCCGTCCTCGAGAACCCCGCCGGCTTCGCTCCTGCCGGTATCACCCTCCGTCCCTGGACGCCCGACGTTCTCCTCGACGGCGGCGAGAGCCTCGAGCTCGCCGGTGTCTCGCTCGACGTCGTCGCCGTCCCGGGGCACTCGCCGGGTCATCTCGCGTACGCCGCGGACGGCGTGTTGCTCTCAGGGGATGTGCTCTTCGCGGGCTCGGTCGGCCGTTTCGATCTTCCGGGGGGTGACTGGCCGACATTGCAGGAGTCGTTGCGCCTGCTCGTCGAGCGCTTTCCACCCGAGACGATCGTGTACCCGGGCCACGGCCCGCCGACGACGCTGGCCGAGGAGCTCGCGCGCAACCCGTACCTCGTCGACCTCCGGCTCGAGCGGAGCGAGTCCGCCGGATGAGCAGCAGACCCCGCCGCATCGAGCGGCCGCGTGGCACCCACGATGTCGTGCCGTCCGAGATGCCGCGCTGGAACGCCGTGATCGCGGAGATCGAGCGGCTCTGCGCGCTCTACGGCTACCGGCGGATCGTGACGCCCGTCTTCGAGGACACGGCGCTCTTCCTCCGCACCTCGGGCGAGGGCTCCGATGTCGTGCAGAAGGAGACGTACACCTTCGCCGACCGCTCCGATCGCTCGCTCACGTTACGACCGGAGGGCACCGCGCCGATCTGCCGCGCCTACCTCGAGCACGGGATGCAGCGCGACCCGCAGCCCGTGAAGCTCTTCACCGTCGCGCCGATGTATCGCTACGGCGCGCCGGGCCGGGGAAGGTACCGGGAGCACTGGCAAGCCTCGGTTGAGGCCCTCGGGAGCGATGATCCGTCGCTCGACGCGGAGTTGATCCAGCTCTACGAGACGCTCCTCGCCCGCCTCGGGGTGACGCGCTACCAGCTCCGGCTGAACTCGATCGGCTGCCGTGCCTGCCGGCCGGCGTATCTCGAGACCCTCCGCGCGTGGCTCGCCGCAAACGAGCAGCGCCTCGACGACGAGACCCGGTCGAAGGTCGCAACGAGCCCGCTGCGCGTGTTCGACAACTACGACGCCAAGCCCAGGGCCGTGCAGGAGGCGCTCGACGAGGCACCGACGATCGGCGAGTCGCTCTGTGCCGCGTGCCGCGAGCACTTCGGGCGCGTGCGCGCGGATCTCGACGCGACCGGGGTCGGCTACGAGCTCGTTCCGACCCTCGTGCGTGGGCTCGACTACTACACCCGGACGACGTTCGAGTTCCTCGGCCCGCTCGAGAACCAGAACTCGACCATCACCGGAGGCGGTCGGTACGACTACCTGATCGAGGAGATCGGCGGACCGCCGACACCAGGCATCGGCTTCGGCGCGGGGATCGAGCGGCTCCTGATCGCCATGGAAGAGGAAGGGCTGACACCGCCGGTCATGCCCGGGATCGACGTCTTCATCGCGCTCGAGGACGGCGTGCCCCGGCCGCTCGTCGCCTCCTGGCTCGCCGCGCTCCGGCGGGCGGGGATCGCCGCCGAGACCGACTACGCCGCTCGCTCGATGAAGGGTCAGCTCACCCAGGCGCGCCGGCTCGGTGCGGCACGGACGGTCGTCGTCGGCACCGAGAGCGCCACGCTCCGCACCCCCGGCGAGGCCGACCGGACGGTCGCCCACGACGACGTGGTCTCTAGGCTCTCGAGGTGAGCTGGCGCGATCTTATGTGCGGCGAGCCGCGACCCGATCACGTCGGCCGCACGCTGACGCTCGCGGGCTGGGCGGCCCGTCGACGCGACCACGGGGGGCTCGTATTCGTCGATCTCCGCGACCGGAGCGGGATCACCCAGCTCGTCGTCAACCCCGAGCGGGCGCCCGAGGCCGCGAAGCTCGCGGGCGAGATCCGGAACGAGTTCGTGCTCCAGGCACGAGGGGAGGTCGTCGCCCGTTCCCCCGAGACCGTGAACGATCGCATGCCCACGGGTGAGGTCGAGCTCGCCGTCGACGAGCTCACGGTCGTCTCGCGCTCGACGCCGCTTCCGTTCCAGCTCGACGAGGAGAACGTGGACGAGACCCTGCGGCTGCGCTATCGCTGGCTCGATCTCCGTCGCGAGAAGCTCCAGCGGAACCTGCGGCTGCGGGCACAGATGGTCGGGATCATCCGCCGCCAGATGGAGGCCGCCGGATTCCTCGACATCCAGACGCCGATCCTCTACAAGTCGACACCCGAGGGAGCGCGTGACTTCGTCGTCCCGAGCCGGCTCCACAAAGGGAGGTTCTTCGCGCTGCCGCAGAGCCCGCAGATCCTCAAGCAGTTGACGATGATCGCGGGCTTCGACCGCTACTACCAGATCGCCGTCTGCTTCAGGGACGAAGACCTCCGCGCCGATCGCGTCCAGGAGATCACCCAGCTCGACATGGAGACGAGCTTCCCCGACAAGGACGAGCTCTTCCGGCTCATGGAGGAGATGTTCGCCGCGATCTGGCGCGAATGCCTCGGGATCGAGATCCCGACTCCGTGGCCGCGGATGACATACGCCGAGTCCGACCGCCGTTACGGGACGGACAAGCCCGATACGCGATTCGCGCTCGAGTTGGAGGACGTCACCGAGGTGACGAGGGGCTCCGAGTTCGCGGTGTTCGCAAACGCCGAGACTGTTCGAGCCTTGCGTGTGCCGCGGACGTTCTCGCGCGCGGAGCTCGCCACGCTCGAGGAGCTCGCCAAGGAGCGTGGAGCCAAGGGTCTTGCCTATCTCACCCGCGACGAGAGGGGCGAGCTGCGCTCGCCGATCGCAAAATTCCTCTCGGAGCGGGAGCTTGAAACGCTCTCGCCCGGGCCGAACGAGACGCTGCTCTTCGCCGCCGACGACTGGGCGCTGACCTCGAGGGTGCTCGGCCAGCTGCGGCTCCAGCTCGGGCGCGAGCTGGGCTTGATCGACGACTCCGCGTTTACCTTCCTCTGGGTGACGGACTTCCCGATGTTCGAGTGGGATGCCGACGAAGAGCGCTGGTCTGCCGTCCATCACCCGTTCACGCGCCCCACCGACGACTGGCGCGACCGCTTCCACGACGAGCCACGGGAAGCCCTCGCCAACGCGTACGACATCATCGTGAATGGCAACGAGCTCGGCGGCGGGTCGTTCCGTATCCACGAACCCGACCTGCAGGCGCGCGTCTTCGACCTGCTCGCTTTGACCGAGACGCAGCAGCGAGCGCAGTTCGGCTTCCTGCTCGACGCTCTCGCGATGGGTGCGCCGCCGCACGGTGGGATCGCGCTCGGTATCGACCGGATGACCATGGTGCTCGCGGGCGAGCCCAACCTCCGGGACGTCATTGCGTTCCCGAAGAACCAGGCGGGCCTCGATCCCATGTCGGGCGCACCGACGGCGATCACACCGGTGCAGCTCGACGAGCTGGGGCTCAGCGTCGTCGCCGAGGAGACCGAGTGAGCGCGCGGGTGGCTCAACGGCTCCTGGCGCTCGGCGCGACGGCGCTCCTCGCGGGTCTCGCGGCGATCGCGGTCGTCGAGCAGCGGCAGGCCGACCCGGCGCAGCCGACCCGGAGCGCGATCGCGGCGGGGGGCGGCTGGTACGAGGCGCTCGCGGCTCCGCGACCACCGCTCGAGGACGCGGAGCGGACGACCTGCGGACTTGTCCTCACCGGGCGCTCTCTCGGCGTGACGCATCCCGTGCTTCCCTGTGGGGCGAAGCTCCTCGTGCGATACGGCGGCGACACCGTCCTGACGGAGGTGATCGACAACGAGCTCGTCGCCTCGGGCCGCCAGTTCGAGCTGACCCCCGAGCTGGCGAGGCTCGTCGGACTCGACGGGACGCAGGAGGTCGAATGGCGGTACGCCGCGTCGCAATGAGCGCGGCGGCGCGCAGTACACTCGGAGTGCACGACGCTGTGCGTGACCTCGGGCTCTCGACGTGAACCAACGATCACACGAAGGGAGCCCGCGTCCGGCCGACGGTGTCACCGGAAGCCGGCAGGGCACCCACCTGGAGAAGCGGGTTCGCTTTTCCGGGCCCGGGGTCACGCAGAGCGTCGAGTCCTTCGGGACGGCGTGATCGAGGGCCTCGATCACGTGCAGGTTGCCGCGCCCACGGGCTGCGAGGCGGCGGCACGCGGCTTCTACGGCGTCCTCCTCGGGCTCGAGGAGCTCGAGAAGCCGGCGCTTCTCGCCGCGCGTGGCGGAGTGTGGTTCCGGGCGGGACAGCAGGCGATGCACGTCGGCGTCTCAGCCGAGTTCGTGCCTGCGACGAAAGCGCACCCCGCGCTCCGGGTCTCGTCGGTCGACGAGCTCGAGCGCCTCGCCGAGCGGCTCCGCGAGGCGCGGTACGAGGTCGCCTGGGCCGACGCCACAGAGATCCCTGGTACGACGCGCTGCTACGTCGACGACCCGTGGGGCAACCGGATCGAGCTCGTCGCCTGACCCGTCCGGGCTCTCCGACGATGCTCCTCGCTTCCGGTCGCGGCTCGGAGATCTACGCTCTCGACGGTGGTCGCGTCCTTCGTCGGTTCAAGGCCGGTGGGGATCCTCATCGCGAGGCGGAGGTCATGCGGTACGCGCGGAGCCGCGGCTTTCCGGTGCCGCAGGTCTTGGACGTCATGGACGATGCCCTCGTCCTCGAGCGGATTCCCGGCCCGACGATGGGCGCCCTTCTGCGACGATGGCCGTGGCTCCTCCCGGCGCAGGCGGCCGAGCTCGCTCGGCTTCACCGTCTCCTGCACACGATCGGGGCTCCGCCCGGATCACCCGTTGCCGGCCCGGGCGATCGGCTCGTCCATCTCGATCTGCACCCCGAGAACGTCCTCGTCACGTCAGCCGGGCCGGTCGTGATCGATTGGACGAACGCCGCCATGGCCGATGGGGCGCTGGACGTCGCGCTGACGTGGGTCGTCCTCGCGACGAGCGGCGGCACGGGCGGCTCGCTCTTCTGCCGCTTCTTCCTGCGTCATTTCGAGCGCGGGAGTCTGGTCGGCGCCCTGCCGCGGGCCGCGGCGTTCCGGCTTGCCGACCGCAACGTCACCGACGGCGAGCGCGACCGCGTGCGCCGGCTGCTCGAGCGCTACTGCGCGCCCGACTAGCGTGCTGATCCTGGCGCGCAAGAAAGCGAGTAGCGCAAGGACGCAGGGAGGAGTGTGGGTCGAGACTCGAGTCTGACCTCACGCTGATTCTTTCCTCTTGGTCCGCTGAGGACGCGGCCGGGCGCCGCTGGAGCCGCCGTGGCGCGCGTGAGCTTCCGGACGGAGCACGACGGGCGGGCGTCCAGCGGACGCCGGATCGACCTGTCGGACGCCGGCACGAAGTCGGCACAGAGGCGGCACACCTCCGTCACGCTTCGACCGCTAGCGTGACAACAGGGACACGGGAGTGCCCCTGGGGGCGGTTGGGCGAGCTTCTAGGCGAGGCG
>Ga0183260_10001353_pt1 | contig 20568 bp, 12 predicted proteins | sample AntDrymUQ4972206_2_FD_129768 | JGI IMG/M metagenome (GOLD analysis project Ga0183260, IMG submission 129768) | Polar desert sand microbial communities from Dry Valleys, Antarctica - metaG UQ497 (22.06) (version 2) (version 2) | ecosystem: Environmental > Terrestrial > Soil > Desert | place...
ACCGCGAAACGGTACTGACCCGAACCCACCCGAAACACCAGGCTGTCTTCTCGTCGGCCGAGTGGCTCGACGCCCTCGGCGTGCTCAGCCGGGCCCGCGCCTTCGGTAACCGTCGCGCCCTCGCCGACCGGCACCCACACCTCGGCCGACGCGTTGGCCGGCACCCGCGCCTCGATCACCAGCCCATCGTCAGAGGTTGTCCAACTGCATCCGACGGAGCCGTAGATCGACTCGTAGGTCGTCGTGGCCCAAGTGATATCGCCACCGGGTCGAGGTCGGATGTTGATTGTCGACGCCGCGGCGTGGTCCACGGCGACGCCGCCGAGCGTTTCGTAGATCCACTCGCCGACCGCGCCGAAGGCGTAGTGGTTGAACGAGTTCATCCCCGAAGCCTCGAAGCCGTTCTCCTCGGTCCAGCCGTTCCACCGCTCCCAGATCGTCGTGGCCCCGTGGCGGATCGAGTACCCCCACGAGGGAAAGGTCTCGTTGAGCAGGAGGCCGTACGCGACGTCGAGTTCGCCCGCTTCGGTGAGGGCGGGGAGCAGGTGGGCGATCCCCATGAACCCGGTGGACAGGTGCCCGTCGCGCTCCTTGATGTCGGCCACGAGGTTGGCCGCCGCCTTCGCCCGCAGCGCCGGTTCCAGTAGACCGAAGCGCAGGGCGAGCGCGTAAATGGTCTGCGTCCCACTCTCGATCGTGCCGTCGTCGTGCACATGCGCGGCGCAGAACGCCCGGCGAATTTTTTCCGCCAGATCGGCGTAGCGGTGGGCGTCATCGGTTCGTCCGAGCAACTCGGCCGCCCGGGCCAGGAGCGCGGTGCTGTTGGCCCACCAGGCGGTGGCGGCCGCGTCCTTCGACGTGTCGGCGTCGATCGCCACCCAGTCGCCCCAGTCCATGCCCCGCACGTTTTGCCAGAGGAGATCCGGGTTGCGGCGGTGGAGGTAGTCGATCCACGCCGCCATCGACTCGAAGTGCTCTTCGAGCAGACCCAGGTCTCCGTAGCGGCGGTAGAGCGCCCACGGGACGAGAACGCCGGCGTCGCCCCACGCCGGCGCGGCCGAAGCGTTGCCCCGGCCGAACCGGGGGCACACGTCGGGATAGGCGCCGTTCTCGAGTTGCGCGTCGCGGACGTCCTTCAGCCATTTGGTGAAGAAGGCGGCGACGTCCATGTTCAACGTGGCCGTGGCCGCGAAGATCTGCGCGTCGCCCATCCAGCCCAGTCGCTCGTCGCGTTGCGGGCAGTCGGTGGGCACCTCGAGGAAGTTGCCCCGTTGTCCCCAGTTGATGTTGCTGTAGAGCTGGTTCACCAACGGGTTCGAGCACTCGAACGTGCCCGATCGCGGCGCGGCCGAGTGGGCGACGATGCCCGTCACCGCGTCGAGCGTCGGCTCACCAGGGAAACCGGTCAGCTCGACGTAACGGAAGCCGTGGAAGGTGAAGCGCGGTTCCCAGATTTCCTCGGTGCCGCCGGCCAACGTGTAGCGGTCGATGTTGCCCGCACCCCGCAGGTTCTCGGTGTACATGGTGCCGTCCGGTTTGAGCATTTCCGCATGGCGGATGGTGACGGTCTTGCCCGCCTCGCCTCTGACCCGCAGGCGGCACCACCCGACCATGTTCTGACCCAAATCGAACACCCAGGTGTCAGGAGCGGGCGAAGCGAGGCTGCGCGGGACTAGCTCCTCCATGGCCTGGACCGGCTGCGAGCAGCTGGCGGCTAGGCGCCCGACAGGCCCACCGCCGGGAAACGCCGGGTCCCATTCGTGGTCGTCGAAGCCGGGCATCGACCAGCCGTGCAGCTCGAGCCGGGCGTCATAGGTCTCGCCCTGCTGAAGATCGTTCGACAGGATCGGCCCTGGAGCGGCGCGCCACGCGGATGGCGACACGACCAACGACGCGTCGGTCTTGTCGATGGTCCAGCCGGTCTTGGTCGGAATGGTCCGCCGGGTGCCGTCGGACAGCTCGACCTCGATCTGGGCCAGCAGCTCCGTCCACGAACCCCACTGCTCGCGCTTGCCCATGCCGATGTCACCGGCGTACCAGCCGTCGCCCAGGATCACGCCGACCGCGTTCGCGCCGGGCCGGACCGAGGCGGTGATGTCGTAGACCTGGTACTGCACGCGCTTGTCGTAATCGGTCCAGCCCGGCCGGAAGCAGCCGTCGCTCACCTTGGCGCCGTTGCAGTGCAACTCGTAGAGCCCGAGCGCCGTCACATACGCCCGGCCCCGCACGACGGGCACGTCGGGCAACTCGAAGCTGGCGCGGAGGTAGCGGGCCAGCGCGTAGCCGTCCTCGCCTGGCTTGGGTCGGATGACGGTCAACCAGTCGGCCGCCCAATCCTCGGGAGCCAGCAACCCCATCTCCCACAGCGCGGGAGCGCTCCACCGCGACTCTTCGCCGGCGTCGTCCCAAACCTTGACCTTCCAGTGGCAGGCCTGGCGTGACGCCAGGGGCGGCCCGTCGTAGGCAACAAGCGCGGTCGCCGCGCTTTTGACCCGCCCCGAGTCCCACACGTCGCCCTCGTCGGCCGCTAGTCGCTCAATGCTCGACGCCACCAGCAGCCGGTACGCGGCCTGGCTCGTGCCCCGGCGAGCAGACTCCAGCACCCACGTGAGCCGGGGAGAACCGACATCGATCCCGAGGGGGTCGACCAAGTGTTCACAGCGCAGCGCGCCGACGGCAAGTTCGCTCATGTAGCGCCCCGTCCAATAGGTTCGGGTAAGATTTGTTACGAACATAGCTGACCGCCCATAACCCGGCGGCCAACCGCCCACTCCAGGAGCACATCTGTGCAACCACTTCGCGACGCCACCGATGCCCGCCACGACGGAGCGGCGCTGCGTGAACTGCTCGATCAGGACAGTTACGTTTTCCTGCCCGGCCTGATCGACCGCGCCACGGTGGCTGAGGTGCGAGCGGCGATCCTCGGGGTGCTCGAAACGCAGGGGTGGCTGCGCGCCGGCGAGCCGCTCGACGCGGCCGTCCCCAGCGAGAAAGCCGAGCCCGAACGCTCAGGAAGCGACAACTTCCTGGCCGCCTACGCCGGCATCCAGAGCATCCAGTCATTCCACGAACTGGCGATCCAACCCGCCCTGATCGATGTGCTCTCGCGGATTTTCGACACGCCGGTCCTCACCCATCCGATGAAGATCGCCCGCCTGGGCGTGCCGACCCCGGAACTATGGACCACGCCGACGCACCAAGACTTCCAGATCATCCAGGGCACAGCTGACTTTGTGACCGCGTGGGTGCCGCTGTGCGATTGCACCGAGGAACTGGGCGGGCTCCGGGTCCTGCGGGGGTCGCACCGCACCGGGGCGCGGCCTGTTTTCGCCGCGGCCGGAGTGGGCGGTGTCGGGGTGGCCGAATCGCCCGTGGACCAGGGCTGGGCGTCGGCCGACTTCCAGATGGGCGACGTGCTGATCTTCCACAGCCTCACCGCGCACGGCGCGCTGCCGAACCGCACGGAGCGGATCCGGCTGAGCGGCGACTTCCGCTACCAAAGCGTTGGATCGCCGCTGCGCGAAGCCATGCTGAACCCGCATTACCACCCGTTGATACCGGACTACGACGTGCTGGCCCGCGACTGGACCTCGCGTCGCTCCATCGAGGTGCCACCCGACACGGTCGTCGTGCCCAACACCGAGACGGCCGAGGACGATTCCGCCCTCGTCACCCTCGACCAGAGAGGACGCTGATGCGCAGCACCGCTACCACCGAGGAGATCGCGTCGTATCAGGAGAACGGCTTCGTGGTCATCCACGATTTCCTCACCGCCGACGAGCTTGAGCTTTGGCGCGAAGCGGTCGACGAGGCCGTCGCCGACCGGGGAAGGCTTCTTATCCCCGGGGTCGAACCCGAGGAGGCGGACGCGGAGAAGACGTACTACCAGCGGGTGTTCACGCAGCGGGTGAACCTGTGGCAGACCAACGACAAGATCAAAGGGCTCGTGGCCGACGAGCGTCTCGGGCAACTGGCGACCGAGCTGGCTGAGGTCGATGGAATGCGCCTGTATCACGACCAGGCGCTGATCAAGGAGCCGTGGGGCAACCCCACCGCCTTTCATCTCGACGTGCCCTACTGGGCCTTCACCTCGGCCGACTCGCTGTCGGTGTGGGTCGCCCTCGATGACGCCACGATGCAGAACGGCGCGCTGATGTTCGTTCCGGGGAGCCACAAGGCGAAACGGTTCGACAACTGCGGCATCGGCCCGTCGCTCGGCGCGTTGTTCGACGTGTACCCGGAGTGGAAGGACGTCACGCCCGTGGCCTGCCCCGTGCGGGCCGGAAGCTGCACGTTCCACAACGGCCTCACCGGCCACGGTGCGGGCGCGAACATGACGCCCGGGCGGCGTCGGGCGATGACGGCCGGGTACATGCCCGACGGCAGCACGTTCAATGGCAACCCCAATATCTACCGGCCCGAGCAGCTGGCCGAGATGGCGGTGGGTGATGTGCTCGACGACGACGCCCAGAACCCGTTGGTGTACTCGAGAGCCGCCGTCGCCGCGAGCTGAGCGCACGGGGAAGCGCGAGGCGAGAGTCAGGCGACGACGGGTCGGAGCAGGGCCCGCTGGTGGAGGTCGGCGAGGCGACGGCGCGTGGCCGACGGAGTGCGCGTCACCTCGTGCCAGGTGAAGCGGCCGACCAGCCACCCCGTCGCAGCCGTGACCGCGGTCTGTCGGCTCGCGTCATAGACGGGTTGGCCCCGATGGCGTTGTCCGTCGAGCTCGATGAAGATCCCCAGCGACGGCCACGCCAAATCGACGCGGGCGACGAAGGTGCCGTGCTCGGTGTACACCTCGACCTGGCGCTCTGGCGCCGGCAGTCCGGGGACAGCGCGTGCGAGCTGCACCATCAGCGACTCGAGGAGACTCTCTGTTGGGGGGACGTGTATGCCGCCGCGGGCTCGCAACACCCGACGTACCCGAACGGCTTGCCGTTTCTTGGAGCTGGTCATCGAGGCGACATCAGTGGCTGTTACATGGCCCTTCCGCAACCCAGATTCGAGCGCGTGTTCCCACGTTGTGTCGTCGAGGCAACCCGCCAGCGTCCAGAGCGTCGTCGGCCCATCAGTACACAGGACCTGCGCCGCGGTGATCGCCCGAGGGAGCTCACGAACCCGCCGGACGCCCCGGCGGGCACTGCTCCCCCCGGCAGGAACCAGCACGTGCGGGCCGTCGTCGAGCTCGACGCTGTCCAAGCCCAACAGCACGCCGGCAAATCGACCGAAGCCGATTCCACCAGTGAGCAGCGCCGTCGCCCGTGCGACATCGAGATCAGTGGGCGGCTCGGCACCCTCGCCATAGACGCCCTTGACAACCAACCGCCAACGGCCCTCCCGTTCGCCCCACCGGATCTTGCCTCGAGTCAGGCCAGCGTCGTGCAGCTGTTCCGTCGTGCGCAGCAGGCGCATCGGAGTACCCCGTCCCAAACTTGAGCGGCAACGGCTGCAATCCGTCTTCGATCACGACCGTTACCGCACACTCAGCGCACGGGGAAGCGCGAGGACCTGTCCGGCACCCTACAGAGGGGGTATGACAGCGGACTCGGCGCGCCACCCCGGGCCCGGCTCGGGTTCGGTATTCTCGTGAAGAAACCACGGATCGATAGGGGTGCACGATCGCCAAGCTGCGCGGGCTGACCAAGGGGGGCGGATCGGACTCGGCGCTGGCCCGGCTCATCGAAAAGCTGCACCTCACGATGGCGGGCGCCATCATCATTGTCGTCGCGGTCATCAGCTGGTTCATCGCTCGCCAGCTCGGCTCGAGGACGCTGTTCCTCATGGTCTACGCCGGCGTGCTCGTTCTCGGCGTTTCGTGGTTCGTCGCCCGTCGGCGCCTCTCCATCGAGGTCGACCGGTCCGCCTTGCCCGTGCGCATGCGTGAAGGCCAGTCGGCCGAGGTCACGATGAAGATCAAGGCCAACCGTCGGGCCACCACGCTGATCGTGAACGAGGCCCTCCACCCGGCGCTCGGCAAGACCGTCCGCATCCCGGTGGCGTCGATTGGCGCAGGCGAGGAGATCGAGCACACGTACACGTTCTCTCCTTCGCGACGGGGCATCTACGACGTCGGCCCGACGACGGCGACGTGGAGCGACCCGTTCGGGCTCACGGTGCAGGAGCAGGAGTTGGCCGGCACGACCAGCCTCATCGTGCACCCGTCGACCGAGATGGTCCGTGACCGGGTGCTGACTCGCATGTGGGAGGACCCGCCGATCCGCCCCCCTTCGTCGAAGCCGTGGCCGACGGGGTTCGAGTTTTATGGCATGCGCGACTACGTGCGAGGCGACGACCTGCGCCGGGTGGTGTGGTCGGCGGTGGCCAAGACGGGCCGCATGCTCGTACGGGAGTCCGAGCAGGGCATCACCGACCGGGTGTCGATCGTGGTCGACACCTGCAACGAGTGGCAGAAGCCCGGCGACCCGAGCGACACGTTCGAGACCGCGATCCGGGTGGCGGCGTCAATCGGTGTTCGCCATATCAAAGACGGCTTCTCCGTCACCCTCAGCACGAACGAGCGCCGTTTGTCCGAGAACCTCCGGGGACCAAGGGCCCGGTATCTGCTGCTCGACGAGCTAGCCAAGATCGACATGTCCAAAACGTCCCTCAGCGCCATCGGCCCCTTCCTGGTCACCGACGCTCGGCGCGGGGCCCACTTCGTGCTCGTCACCCCCCATCTCGACAAGGAGATGGGTAACCGACTGCGGATGGTGCTCCAGAAGGGGGCGTCGGTCGTGATCGTCAAAATCGTGTGGGACGAGTCGGACCCGCAGTCGCTGGCCCGAGCGGCCAGCTTGGGCTGCCAGGTGGTTCAGGTGCCGCTGCAAAGCTCGATCGAGGCGGCGTTCGTCCACCAGGTCGGCGCCGGGATGCGTCGGTAAGGGTCGGCGCTACCTACGTTCTCCGGAACGGAAGGTAACCTAACGAACGTGCTGACCCCCTTGCAGGTTCAACGCTTCGAAACGTTCGGCTACCTCGTGCTCCCCCAACTACTGGGCGACGACATCGGCTGGATCACCGAGGAGTTTCACGCCGTCTTCGCCGAGAGCAGTCTCGAACACGACGGCACCAAACGAACGGCGATCGTGCCCTTCGTCGATCAGCGCGAACGGCTGGCGGCACTGGTCGATCACGATGCCATCGAGGGCGTGCTCGGCCCGTTGCTGGGCGATGACTTCACCTACTGCGGCAGCGACGGCAACTTCTACTCAGGCGACACCGGCTGGCACGCCGATGGCAACCACAGCATCGGGAAGTACCTGAAGATCGCCATCTACCTCGACCCCGTCGACGGCGACTCCGGCGCGCTTCGGGTGATCCCGGGCAGCCACCGGGCCGCGGCGCTGAACGGCGGGTGGGCGGCCCGCGATGCGGGTCGCTCCGTTGACCTGTGGGGCATCGAGATGCGCGACGTCCCGTCGGTAACGCTGCGGTCCGAACCGGGCGACGTGGTGGTGTTCAACCACAACATCATGCACGCGTCGTTCGGCGGCTCGACCGCCCGGCGCATGTTCACCCTCAACTGTGTCGCCCGAGTCAACACCGCGGCCGAGGTGCGCGAACTTCGGGAATACATCACCGTGCACCGCCACTTCGGGCTCACCCGCATGCACGGGCCGCTGATGCGCGACACCGGATCCCCGCGCCGTCAACGTCACCTGGAGCAGGCCATCGAGCACGAGGACGCCTTGCTCCCCGACGCGATGACACAAGCCCAAGAGCCAGCGTCGCAAACCCAAGCGATGTGAGGGCTTAGCGCACCGAGTACGAGGTGGAGGCCGAGCCCGTGCCGCCGTCCTTGTCGGTGACCGCGACCACGACCGTGAAGGTGTCCTTTGTGACGTACAGGTGCGTCAGACCGGTACACGTGGAACCGGACACGACGCCGGGCTTCGGCCCGGTCCCGTCGCCGTAGTCCACCGTGCACGAGTACGGCCCGTCGCCGACGCCGGGGTCGGTGAAGCTCGCCGTCGCGGTGGCCCGCTTGCGGCTCGCGTCAGTACTGACAACTGGCGTTGCGACCGTTGGCGCCACGTTCGTCACCGCTTGCAGGGCCGAGCCCTGCGCGGTGGCGCCCGCTCGGTCGGTGACCACGACGGTCACGGTGTAGGAGCCGTTATCCACGTAGGTGTGGGTGGCGCCGGAACACGACCCGCCGGACACGGTACCGGGCTGAGGACCGGAGCCGTCGCCGTAATCGACCGTGCATGTGTTCGGCAGGGCGCCGCCGAAGATCGGTGCCGAGGCGGTGACGGCCGAGCCCTCGGTTGAGGGGTTGGGAGACGCAACGACGGGCCCGAGTGCGACCTGGCGCACGATATCGACCGTGGCCCGGGCCAGCCACCCGCCCCAGCCGTCGGTCGGGAAGCTGTCTCCGATGCGCACGTAGACGGTGCGCCCTCCGCCGCGCGCCGCGTTCAGATCGATGGTGCGCACCGCGCGGTTGCTGAGGTTGCGGATCTCGCGGGTCTCGCGGAGCTGCGTCGTGTAGCTCTGATTGTCGGTCGACGTTTCCACCAGGAATTGATTGCCGATGTCCAGCTTGATGGCGCCGGCCGTCACGTCGGCCGGCAGGTCGAAGCGATAGGTGGCTTTGGCCAGGCCGTCGGTGAAGCGGGCGTTGCCGTCGCCCACCTTGCCGTTGAGCTGCGAGTCACCGGCGTCGAACAACCACGGCCGTTCCGCGCTGGTGTTGGGGATGAAGGTGATCAATTTGTCGAACACACGGGCCAAGCCCGCTCCGACGACCGGCAAGCCCGAGCCTCCGACCACGCTGGCGAAGGCCTGCACCGGGAATGTCCCGGTGGCGCCGCCGCGGGCGGCGCTGACGGTGACGGGAACAGTGGTAGTGGCGCCCGGGGCCAGCGCGGTGAGACGCACCGAGGCGGGCTCAACGCCAAGTCCGCCGCCCGCTGCCATGTCCACGTCGACGTCAACCGGGGTGGCACCGTCATTGTGGACGGTGACCGTGACCGGCTTGGACTCACCGGTGTAGACGAGCGCGTCGGTGACCTTGACGGCGAGGGGCGAGGTGGCGGCGCCGTCACCCACGAAGGTGGTGACCGAGTTGGCCGGCAGGGTGGCGTTGAGGGCGCCGCCCGTCGTGTCGATGGGTGCGCCCGCGGCCAGGTTCTGCGTGGCCGAGGTGGTGTAGGGCACGACGTTCGGCGCGGCGAAGCCGTTCAGGCGCAGGCTGACCGGTTGCGCTGAGGCGGTGGCGTTGACGGCTACGGCGGCAAAGCGCCCGGTGGCCGGGTCGCGGAAGGCGGTGACCGGGGTATCGCCGCCGGTCGCGCCGATGCGCTTCCAGCCCGGCCGCACGAACCTCGACCAGTTGCCCATCGTCCAGAGCCGTTTGTTGGCGGTGTAGGTGTACTTGAAGTTGGCCGGGTCGGTGCGGTCGACGTGGATGCCGATGAGACCTTCCTCGGTCTTGTCGGTGTCGCCCACGCCCGTGTTGAGCCACCACTGGTTGAACAGGCTCACTTCGGGGCCGGTCAGGAAGTCGTGGGTGCGCTTGGCCCACAGGAGTCCGTTGTCGATGCTCGGATCATCGGACGTGAGGCCCAGCCGGGAGTACTCGGTCTGCCACACAGTCTTGCCCATGGCCTGGGAACGCGGGAACGGCTTGGGGTTGCTGTCGCGGCCGTAGCCGTGAGCAGCCACGATGTCGACGCGTTCGTGCGCCGACGGCAGCAAGGGATTGGGCGGATCGTTGAGCGACGGGACGGCGAAGTCCTCGGCCCAGAAGCTGGTCTCGGGGATGATGTACTTGGACTTGACGCCCATCTCTTTCCAGATCGGGGCAACGTAGTTACGGGTGAAGTCGCGGAACTGCTGGCCGGTCCATTGCGAGGAGTCGTAGTTCGTGGCCGCGTCGGGCTCGTTGGCCGGTGAGATTGCGTAGATGTCGAGGCCGAACCGGCTCTTGTACTGGAGCGAATACTCGGCCAGGTACTTGGCGAAGTTGGGATAGAAGTGGGGCCAGACGGAACCGCCCCCCGCGGTGGAGTTGTTGGTCTTCATCCAGCGGGGCGGGCTCCACACCGTGCTCATGAACCGGATGTCTTGTTCGATGAGCTTGGCCTGCTGCATCAGCCAGATCTGGTCTTTGTCGCCCTCGAAGTTGTAGATGCCGGGAAACCCCTCGATGTTGGGCAGAAGGTTGCGGATCATCGACAGACCGGCGCCCTCGGTGGTAGAGAACAGGAGGTCGAGCACCCGGCTGCGATCGGGCTCGGGCATGGCCATGATGATTCCGGCCTGGCCGAACGAGCCCGACGCACCGAAGCCGTCCATGGTCTGGCGCACCTCGTTCCAATCGATGGTGCCCGTGATCGGCTCTACCGTGGCCGAGCGTGCCGGTGCTGCAACAAGCAGCCCCGCCACGGTGAGAAAGACCAGCGCCACGGCCACCGCCCGGCCAATACCCGACCGAGCCCGCGTGGATGCAGATGCCGTCATTGAAAAGGTTCCTCCCTGGACGCGGCCCAGCGGACCTGCGCCTTCCGGACTTATGGTACCGAACAAACGGGGGCGGGTGGTATCGCCCCCGCGAGGAAGTCCGTCAGCCGCTCGTGGCAGACCAGCCAGTCGCCCGGATGGAAATCGAAGCCATGGCCACGGCCTTCGAAGACCACCAGCTCGTTGACGACCCCGGCATCGTCGAGCTGGATATGGAACGCGTCGATCGCATCAAGTGGTGTCAGCCCGTCGATGTCGCCCGTCAGGGTCAGGATAGGAGGCGCACCACCGGCCACGTGGGCGATGGGGGACGCGGCCAGCTGGTCGGCTTCGGTCCCACCGGGCAGGAGGGCGTCGATGGCGCCGACCAGACCTTCGGTCCGGGCCAGGGCCCTTAGGTCCACGGCCGGGTACCACAGCACCGCGGCCTGGACCGCGCTCGAATGGTCACCGTGGCCGCCGTCGCCCTCGAGCAGCCCGGGCGTGAGAGCGGCCATGGCGGCCAGGTGTCCGCCGGCTGACCCGCCCGCCACCACGATGCGGTCGGGATCGAGACCGAGTTCGTCGGCCGAGGCGCGCATCCAGCGGATGGCGCACTTCACATCCTCGATGGCGGCCGGCCAGGGTGCCTCCCCGGTGAGTCGGTAAGAGATGGTCGCCGCCACCCAGCCAAGTGACGCCATCTGGCGGACGTCGCGGGCATGAATCGCAGGCGTGAACGCCGCCCAGCCACCGCCGTGCACGAACACGATGCCGGGCCGACGCTCAGATGTGTCGCGCCGCGGTTGAACCCACAGCTCGAGGGGTCGACCGTCGGCCCCGGCCGTTCCGTAACGCTCGACCCGCATGGGTGCAGCTCCTGCCGGCGGCACGGGCGATGACAACACGTCGAGCACGAGAGCCGCCTCGACGCCCGCGACGAACTCGTCCGCAGTGGGCCCCGGGCCTCGTTCAATCGATCGACTCATGGCACTATTGTAATGAATGATGACGAACGTGGCCGCGGGGCCGCTGGCTTTCGCGCCGGGTCGGTGGCGGGCTTCGTGGATCTGGGCCGACGATGCGCACCTGCCCAAGACCGTGCGCCGCCACGTCGCGATGCGCACGACCTTCGACCAGCCGGCCCCGGCCCTGAACGACACGCCGGAGCGGGCGAGGGTGCGCACCCGGATGTGTGCTGATTCGGGGTATGCGTTGTGGGTCAACGGCCGGGAGGTGGCGCGAGGTCCGGTGCGCATCAATCCCCGACGGCGGCGTTATGACACCCTCGATCTTGGTTCCCATCTTGTGACGGGAACCAACACCATCGCAGTCTTGACGTGCTTCTACGGCGTCGCCAATGCGTGGTGGATGCCAGCCCCGACCGAGCACTCCAAGATCGACTCGGGGGGTTTCGTGCTCGAAGCCGAACTGGGCGACGGCCGCTGGCTGACAACCGACGGGACGTGGCGGGCACGGCTACTCGACGGGTGGTCGAGCACCGCCGGTGACGGCACGTCGGGTCGCGGTCAGGAGTTGGCCGATCTGGCTTCGTTGCCCGACGGGTGGCACGCCGGCGGTTTCGACGACACGGGCTGGGCGCAGGCCGAGGTGCTTTCGGCCCTGGGCCTGGGCGAGCCGGGTCGGCCCGAGCCGCCCAGCTATCCCCATGGCCCGCTGGAGGGTCGACCGATCGGCTGGCCCACCGTGGTCCGCGCCGCGCTCGAGCCTGGCGCGGGCGGCACGTTTCTCGCCGGGCGGGTGGTGGCCGGCACTGTCGAACTCGATGTCGAAGGACCAGCGGAAACCGAGATCACCTTCCGCACAGCCGAGCACGTCGCTCCTGACGGCTCGTTCCTACCGGGGCAAGAAGTGCTGGGCGCGAACGTCGTCCTCGACGGGACCCGACGGACGTTCGAGACCTTTGACACCTACGGCCTGACGGGCCTGCGAGTCGTGGCGCCCGACGGCGTCACCGTTCACTCCGCCGCCGTGCAGGAACGGCTGTACCCGGTTGAGGGCGACGCGTTCTTTGAGTGCTCCGATGAGAACCTCAACCGGATCTGGGCCGTCGGGCGGCGCACGGTGACGCTGTGCTCGTTCGATGCCTATGTCGATTGCCCGACCCGCGAGCAGCGGGCCTGGACGGGCGACGCGGTCGTGCACCAGATGGTCGACCTAACGACCAACACCGATTGGCGCCTCGCCCGCTGGCACCCGCTACTGACCGCGGGCCCACGGCCCGACGGCATGCTGCCCATGGCGGTGGCGGGCGACGTCGAAGTCATCGACGTGACCGTGATCCCCGACTGGGCGTTGCACTGGATCCACTCCGTCGCCAACCTGTGGCGCTACGTGGGCGACGCCGAAGAGATCCGTCGCCTTCTGCCGGTCGCCGAGGGCGTGCTGCGCTGGTTCGACCCGTTCGTCAACGCCGACGGACTTCTCACCGACGTCATCGGATGGGTGCTCATCGACTGGGCGGCGGTGTGCACCGAAGGTGTCAGCGCGGCGCTCAACGGGCTGTGGGGACGGGCGTTGCTCGAATTCGCGGCGATGGCCGCGTGGCTAGGCGATCAGGGGCGCGAACGCTGGGCGCTCGACACGCACGCCAGGCTCGCTCGCGGCTTCGAGCAGCTCTGGGATGTCGAGCGCGGTCGCTATGTCGACAGCCTGGTCGACGGCATCCGACGACCGATGGCCTCTCAGCACGCCCAGGCCGCGGCCATCGTGGGCGGGCTCGCGCCCGACGAACGCCACGGCCGCCTCATCGAAGTTCTCACCGACGAATCGAACCTGTTGCACGCGGCGTTCGGCATCGACGAGGAGGCCAAACCGAACCGGGGTGGCGATCCCGGCGGGGCCTACATGTACGGCGCCCAGCCTGAGCCGTGGTGGGACGTCGAGCGCCATGTCGTGCGGGCGCAACCGTTCTTCCGCTACGTCGTCCACGACGCCATCGTCCAAGCGGGCCGGCCCGACCTCGTGGCCGGGCTGTGCCGCGACTGGAACATCGCGCTGGAACGCTGCGACACGAGTTGGACCGAGACGTGGTACGGCGGCACCGTCAGTCACGGCTGGTCCTCGACGCCGACCCGCGACCTCATGATCCACGTCCTCGGCGTTGAACCAGCCGAACCCGGCTTCGCCATCGCCAACGTCAACCCAAACCTCGGCGACCTCGCGTGGGCCCGCGGCGCCGTGCCCTGCCCCGCCGGCCTCATCCGCGTCGACGTCGACCACGATCAACTCGGCGTCGACAGCCCCATCCCGTTCGTCCACGCCGGCATCCGACATCCCGCCGGGCAACACCGGATCACCCTGGCCCGGCCCCCATCGACGGAGACCACAACGTGACCGACTTCGCTCCCGAGACCTGCCACCGCGCCCTGCTCGACGCCGCGCCGCTCGAGCTGGCCTACGCCAAACACCGGGTCGGGCCCTTCGAGGCGTGGCGCGACAGCCTCGACAGCACGCTGCGCCGGCTGCTCGGGACGCCGCCCGAGCTGGTGCCACTCGACGTGGCCCGGGCCGAGGACCTGATGCCCGTCGCCGACGACTTCCGCGACATCCGGTTCACCTTCCGCTCCGAGGCGCACGCCGACGTGCCATGCCACCTGCTGTTGCCGAAGACGGGCGACGGCCCCTTCCCGGTCGTCATCTGCCTGCAAGGCCATACCTCGGGGATGCACCTCTCTATGGGGCGCGCGCTCGAGGAAGCGGACTGGCCGATGCTGAAAGGCGGACGTGATTTCGGGCGCCAGGCGGTGCGCGAGGGCTTTGCCGCCCTCGTCATCGAGCAACGCTGTTTCGGCGAACGGTCCGACCGCCGGCCCAAGCACCTCCATGCCTTCCCCGACCGATGCCACCACGCGTCGATGACGGCAATGCTGCTCGGTCGCACCATGCTCGGCGAGCGTTCGTGGGACGTATCGCGTGCCATCGACGCGCTCGAGAGCGGCGCGTTTCCCGAGGTCGACACGAGCCGGCTTGCGTGCATGGGCAACTCGGGGGGCGGCGCCATCACGCTGTTCGCCTCGTGCCTCGATCCGCGCATCACCGCGCTCATGCCGTCGTGCTACGTCTGCACCTTCCGCGACTCGCTCGCCAGCATCGACCACTGCGCCGACAACTACATCCCCGGCGTGCTCAATCACTTCGAGATGGCCGACCTGGCCGGGCTGCTCGCCCCCCGGCCCATGGTGGTCGTGGCCGGCCGCCACGACCAGTGGTTCCCGATCGCGGCAACCGAGCGAAGCTTCGCGGCGATGCAGGAGATCTACGCCGACCGCGGCGCGGGCGGCAAGCTCCGACTCGTGGTGGGTGAGCAGGGTCATCAGTTCTATCCCGAGCAAGCCTGGCCCGAGTTCCGCGATGTGACGGGCTGGTGATACATGACCTGTCACAGGCATTCGCTCCTGGCCGGTGGCGGGCGTCGTGGATCTGGGCCGACGACGCCCACCTGCCCGAGGTGGCGCGGCGCTTCGTGGCGCTGCGCACGACCGTCGAGTGCTCGGCACCGCCCGACTCGGCGCCCGCGCGCATGTTCGCCGATTCGGCGTACGCGCTGTGGGTCAACGGGGTGGACGTGGCCCGGGGTCCGGTACGCATCAACCCGCGACGGAGCCGCTTCGACACCATCGACCTCGGCCCCCATCTGGTGCCGGGAACCAACACGATCGCGGTGTTGGCCTGCTTCTACGCGGTGCCGACCGCCTGGTGGATGCCGGCGCCGACAGCGTGGTGGGTGCCGGCCACCGACCAACCCAAGATCGATTCGGGTGGCTTCGTGCTCGAAGCCGACCTCGGCGATGACGGCTGGCTCGTAACCGACGCGAGCTGGCGGGCCCGTCTCCTCGAAGGCTGGTCGGCCACCGAGGCCAAAGAGTTGACGGACCGGGGCCGCGAGCTGGCCGACCTGCGCTCGCTGCCCGACGGTTGGCAGGCACCCGGTTTCGACGACTCGCGCTGGGCCGGCGCCGAGGTGCTGTCGGGCTCAAGCTTGGGCGAGCCCGGTCGACAGGAACCGCCGAGCTACCCGCGTGGTCCGATGGAGCCCCGCCCCATCGGCTGGCCCACCATCGTTTCGACGGTTCTCGACGCGGGCGAGGGGGAAGCGTTTGTCGCCGGGCGGGTGGTGGCCGGCACCGTCGAACTCGACCTGGAAGGACCCGCCGGCTCCGAGGTGGCCTTCCATGCCACGGAGTTCGTCGCCGACGACGGCACGATTCCCGGCGATTTGCAAGGCGCGACTCTGGTGCTCGACGGGACACGACGAACGTACGAGACCTTCGACACCTACGGCCTGGCCGGCCTGCGCGTCGACGCGCCCGACGGCGTCACTCTGCATTCCGTCACCGTCCACGAACGGTTATATCCGGTTGTCGGCGACGCGTTCTTCGAGTGCTCCGACGAAACGCTGAACCAGATCTGGGCCGTCGGGCGGCGCACCGTAAGCCTGTGCTCCTTCGACGCGTACCTCGACTGCCCCACCCGCGAGCAGCGGGCCTGGACGGGCGACTCGGTCGTGCACCAAATGGTCGACCTCACGACCAATACCGATTGGCGCCTGGCCCGCTGGCATCCGCTGCTCACCGCCAACCCCCGAGCCGACGGCATGCTGCCGATGGCCGTGGCCGGCGACGTCGAAGTCGTCGACATCGCCGTGATCCCCGACTGGGCGCTGCACTGGATCCACTCTGTCGCCAACCTGTGGCGCTACGTGGGCGACGCCGAAGAGATCCGCCGCCTCATGCCCGTTGCCGAAGGCGTGCTGCGCTGGTTCGACCCATTCGTCAACGTCGAAGGACTCCTTGCCGACGTCATCGGCTTCGTGATCATCGACTGGGCGTCGGTGCACACCGAAGGTGTGAGCGGCGCCCTCAACGGGCTGTGGGGACGGGCCTTGCTCGAATTCGCGGCCATGTCCGCCTGGCTCGGTGACCACGGCCGCGAACGCTGGGCCCTCGCCACCCACGCCCGGCTCGCGCACGGCTTCGAGCAGCTTTGGGACACCGAGCGCGGCCGCTACATCGACAGCCTCGTCGCCGGTGTCCAGCGGGCCATGGCTTCACAACACACGCAGGCCGCGGCCATCGTCGGTGGGCTGGCGCCGACCGACCGTCACGCCCGCCTCGTCGATGTCCTCACCGATGAGTCGAGCCTGGTTTATGAGAAGAGCGGCCTGACGCCCCAGCAGATGACGCCCAACCGGGGCGGAGGGCCCTATGCGGAGAGTGGGCCTGAGCCGTGGTGGGACGTCGACCGCGAGGTGGTCAGGGCGCAACCGTTCTTTCGTTACGTCGTGCACGACGCCATCGCTCAAACGGGCCGGGCCGACCTCATCGCCGGGCTGTGCCGCGACTGGAGCATCGCGCTGGAACGCTGCGACACCAGCTGGACCGAGGTGTGGGACGGCGGCACCGTCAGCCACGGATGGTCATCCACCCCGACCCGCGACCTCATGATCCATGTCCTCGGCGTGGAACCGGCCGAACCCGGCTTCGCCATCGCCAAGGTCAACCCCAATCTCGGCGACCTCGCCTGGGCCCGCGGCGCGGTGCCCTGCCCCGCCGGCCTCATCCGCATCGAGGTCGACCACGACGAACTACGCGTCGACTGCCCCATCCCGTTCCTCCACGCCGGCACGCACCACCCCGCCGGGCAACACCGCATCAGCCTCGACCCGATCGGATAGGCGCATCCAACCGATTCCGTGACTGCGGCCTTGCCAACGAACTCGGCGTCCCTGCGACGACCGTGGAGTCGAGCACGCGATGGGCGAGTGATCGGCGTCGAAGTGAAGGCGGGCGAGACGGTCCGAGCCGAGGACGGGCGACACCTCCGTCACCTCCAGGAGCGCGTCGGCGACCGATTCCACCTCGGCGTAGTCCTGCACGCGGGCGCCACCGTCGCCCGGCTCGGCCCGGCTCTGGGCGCTCCCGATCGACACGGTCTGGCGCGGAGTCAATCCGAGCTGAGTTTGAAGCGAGTGGGGACTTGACCGCTCCCGGCTCAGCGGCAGAATAGGTCGGGGAAGTCGGGGGTGCCCGTCGGCACAGGCCGCGCCGGCAACGCTGGCCGACGAACACCGCATCCCGGGCTGTCGAATCTCAACGGCCTCTTGGAGGCGGCTCCTTGCAGGCCTGCGGCAAGCCGCATTCGCGCGGCCCTGCTGTCTTCAGAGCTGAACCATGGGCGCGATTACGGATGATGTTTCACCGCGCGCGACGAACGATGGCCCGCTCGATCCAGCGAGCGACGAACGCAAGCGGCGCGAGATAGAGGGGGTAGAAATAGAGGCCAATTCCAGCCATGTCGTCGTCCAACGTATAGATCGCTCGCAGCAGGAGGACCGTTGCCACAAGGTACGCGGCCGCCAGCGCCAACCGGGCCTGCACTGTAGAACCTCGCAGGTAGCAGGCAAGGGGCGATGACCACAACGCCGAAACGAAGACTTCCGAGGGCAAGCCGGCATGATGCACGTTCGCGGACTGCTGGATGCGTTGTGCCCCCAGGGTCAGTAGGAATGCGAGAACCACCAGCGACACGTTGGTCACGTTCCATGGCCGAGTGCGGCGCCGCCGCGGTCCGCCTAGAACCCCCGGCAACTGGCCTGATCTGCGTGTGCGATTTCCGAAAACTCCGCCGCCCCCGGCAACGATGCCCATCAACGTCAACGGCACCATCAAGGGCACCCAACAGGTCAACGCGTGCGGCACGCAGCTCCAAGGTTGGGAGGTCAGCCTCACCGGCACGATCACCGGGCCGGACAAGAACCTGACGCTCACCGCCACCTTCGTAGTCGCTCCCCAGATGGGGGGCGTCATCATCGCCGACTCCGTGACCCAGCAGGGCACCGACGAGGGCAAGCCGGTCTTCACCCAGGTCTCGTCCGTTCTGAATACACCGACGCCGAAGCCGCTGCCCCGGTAAGGCCCCGGTAAGGGGCGCTCCACTACCCGCGTCGCTCAACGGAGCAGCATTTGGTAGAATGGGTGACGAACTCTCTTGTGAGAGTGCTGCGCGAACCTGGGAGGCTCGAATGACGATAAGGACGCGTGGTCGGACGGTGCTTGTCGTCCTTCTCGTCGGGGTGCTCTTCATCGGCGGGCAGGCATCGCTCGTGCCCGCGCGATCGGCCGAGACGGCGGTTTCCGCCAGCTCCACGACCAGCGGGACGGTCGACTGGAACGACGTCCGCCAGGAGATCGACGGGTTCGGTGGATCGGGTGCGTTCAACCAAGCGGGCCGGCTGATGGCGTTCCCGCCGGCCGATCGGCGTCACATCCTCGACCTGCTTTTCTGCAAGGAGCAGATCCCGGTGGCGTCGGCTCCCCCCGGTACCGACGGCCTCCCCGTGTGTCAGTCGCCCGGGATCGGCGCCTCCATGGTCCGCAACCAGATCAAGGCCTGCGGGGTACCGGGATACTTCTGCTGGAAGGACCAGGACGTTGATCAGGTCTGGCTCATGCGCGAGGCGCGGGCTCGGGGGACGACCCGATTCTTCAGCACCGCGTGGTCGGCCCCCGGGTACATGAAGACCAATGGCACGTACAACAACGGGGGCGAGGTCAAGCCCGAGATGTACACCCTCTATGCCAACTACCTGGCCGAGTACGTAGCCCAGATGAAGAACGACAAGGGGCTCGACATCGAGGCCGTGTCGGTCACCAACGAGCCCGAGGTCACCGTCGGCTACGACTCCATGAGATGGACCGGCGAGCAGCTCCGGACCTTCATCCGCGACGCCCTCCGGCCGGTCTTCGCGCTGCGGGGCACCCCGTCCAAGGTGATCGTGCCCGAGAGCGTGGGGTGGTACGAGTCCAAGGCACTCCCCACGCTGAACGACCCGGTAGCCGAACCGAGGCTCGACATCGTCGCCGCCCACGGCTACGACAGCTTTGACCCACAACCCTTCGCCAAGGCGCGTGAGAAGGGCAAGCGGGTGTGGCAGACCGAGGACTCGGACCTGGGCGCCAACGATCCGGGCATCGCCAACGCGGTGGGCTGGGCGAGCAAGATCCACCGCTATCTCACCCAGGCCGAGGTCAACGCCTGGAGCTACTGGTGGTTCGTCACCGAAACCGCAAACGGCCAGTCCCTCATCAACCTGGACGTGGCCAACAAGACCTATCTGGTCAACAAACGGATGTACGCCATGGGCAACTTCAGCCGCTTCGTTCGCCCCGGCTGGAAGCGCATCGGCGTCACCGCCCCCTCGCCGAACACCACCCTCGTGTCATCGTTCAAGGACCCGGCCACGGGGGAGTTCGCCGTGGTCGCCGTGAACAACTCGTCGGCGGCCCAGCCGCTCGAACTCGGCTTGAACGGTTTCCGCTCCGACAGTGTCGTGCCTTACACCACCTCCGGTACCCAGGATCTTCAGGCCGGCGCTCCAATCTCCACCTCTTCCGGACAGCTCGTCACGACACTGCCGGCGAAGAGCGTGACCACCTTCGTCGGTCGTGGCGCGAGCACCTCTCCGCTGAACCTCAAGGTCAGCGACGGCGTGGTCTGGAGCGGTCTGGCGGGCTCGACCGAGCTCACCGTCGAGAACGTCAGCGGCGCGCCCGTGTCGGCCACAGTGATCCCCACCGGCTCCGCGGGGCTGCTGGTGGCACCGGCCCAGATCGATGTGACGCTGGCGCCAGGCGAATCGAGGAAGTTTCCGGCCACGCTGACGGTGGGCGATACGACGGCGACCGTCGCCGAATATCGGCTCGACGTCGCCGCGCAAGTCCGCGACGATCCGGCGACGACGGTGCGAGCCCGCAGCCTCGTGCGCTACTTCACCAGCGTCGTCGACTTCTGTCCCAACACCGCGCTCGAGAAGGTATGGATGCGTGAAGGCGACTCGGCCGTGCTCCCCCAGTGGGTTCTGCCCGGGTGCTTGGGCAACCCGCGCTTCGCCGACGGCTCCGCCAAGGCCCTCTACCGCTTCGAGCTCCCGGCCGACACGGTTGGTGGAACCCTGACCCTCGACATCGGCAACCAGTTCTTGGTCGAGACGTCGACCGACCTCGCGACCTGGCGCACGGTTCTGAACGAGACCGACACGACCGACAACGCTCGCACCCTCAAGAACAGGGCGAAGCGCGCCTTGGACCTGAACGAGCTCCGATC
>Ga0183260_10001354_pt1 | contig 20563 bp, 12 predicted proteins | sample AntDrymUQ4972206_2_FD_129768 | JGI IMG/M metagenome (GOLD analysis project Ga0183260, IMG submission 129768) | Polar desert sand microbial communities from Dry Valleys, Antarctica - metaG UQ497 (22.06) (version 2) (version 2) | ecosystem: Environmental > Terrestrial > Soil > Desert | place...
ACGCCGGTTCGCAGCGATCTGGCCGGCGCCTCGCTCTACCGCGGCCATGCGCGACCGCCCAATGTCATTAACCACGCGCGGTGTCAATTCGTCAGTGACGGCGACTTGCACCACGGGCTGCTAGGGTCCGCTCCGGGCCCCGACGGCCGGTGAGTTACCGGTGCGGATCGGGGCCCACGACGATCTGAACGCGGGCCCCACCGTCGTCCGAGTCGATGACGAGGTCCCCTCCGAGCTCGGCGACGCGCTCCTTCAACGTCCGGGGCCCGAGCTGCATCCGGATGAGCGATGCCAGGTCGTGGCGCCCGCTGAAGCTGGCAAATCCACGCCCGCTGTAGCTCACGCGGAGGGAAAACGTGTCGGCACTCGCGAGCTCGAGCGCCACGTGCACTTCCGTCGCCCCGCCATGACGGATGGCGTTCACGACCGATTCCTCCGCCATTCGGCAGATCTCGTGAGCGAAACGGCGTGACACCTGCGGCACGTCACGCGCGAGGTCGCAACGGACGTGAACTTCCCATTCACGTCCGACGCGGGTCACGACCTCTCGCAGACGGGCACCTGGATCCACGTGCGTCTGTTCCGCCAGGCGCCCCGGGCGCAAGTCGTCCAGAAGCTCCCGCAGGCGCCGCTGCTCCGCAACGATTGTGTTCTCCAGCAGTTCCAGACGCGGTCCCGCGTCACCGGATCCTTCGCGGACAAGGGTGCGGAGCCGTCCGGCCTGAAGCCCCACGGCTGTGAGTGATTGCAGGACCCCGTCGTGCAGTTCGCGCGCGAGCCGAAGCCGTTCCTGGCCCGCCGCCGACTCCCGCAACTGCATGATGAGCGCCTGTTGCTCGAGGGCGCCGGCAACCAGCCGTCCGACGATGTCGCCGAGGAGGAGATCGTCGATGGACAGCGATGTGCGGTCGAGTGCGAAGAGGCGGCCGTCGATGGCATCGGTCGCAATGCGGAGCGCAAGAACGCTCTTCACCCCATAGCGCTCGCAGAAGGTCCGGTCCAGGGGCCGGTCCCGCATGGAATCGAACCCGCCCGGGACTCGATAGACGACAAACGACGAGCGTGCCGACGCATCGTCACAGAAGAAGCTCGAGCGGCTGAGGCGCTCTTCAACGAGCGTTCCGAATACGTCCGGCCGTTCCCGTGACAGATTGAAACGCTCCCCTTCATGCACCGCGATCCGCAGTGACGGCTCCTCTTCCTGCTGCCAGGTCAGGATGAGCCGGGGTACCCGGAGAATCGCGGCAGCGTGCGTGAGCACGTCGCGGACCGCGGCGGACTCTTCAGCCGGCAGCCGGCGTGGCCATGCGGCCAGGCTGGCGATCTCGTTCTGCAGGCGACGCTGGTACATCCCGAAGTAGGCCAGCAGCAGCGTGATGACCCCCAGCTGCGTGCACCTCGTAATGAACCGCGCCCGATCGAACGGCTCCTCCGGGAGCAGAACGGCGGACCCGGTAAACACCACGATCACGTAAGCCGCCAGCGCGGCGGCTCCGGTCAGGAGTGCCCCGCGACCGTGCCACCGCAACGCACCGCAGACTGTCGCGAAGATGAAGTAGATGAAGAACGGGCTGGTCGGACCCTCCGTCAGGTACATGACCACGGAAAAGAGGACCAGATCCGCGACGTGTGTGATCAGCGGCAGGTAGCGGGGCGTGGTGCGTCTGGTCCAGGCAAGGAGGGCGATCACGCCGGCATAGGTCAGGTAGACCATTGCGAGGCGCTCCAGAACATGGGCGTATCGCGCCGGGTCGACTGGATCGACCTCGAGGGCGATGAGGAGAAACACCGCCAGAAGGAAGCGCCCTGAGGTGATAACGCGTTCGGTGCGATGCGGGCGCAGGTTGTCGGAGTGGTCGAGCATCACGGCCCGCACAACTGTACTCTGGACACACCTCCCCGCCGCTTCTCGCGTGATCCATATCCCGATCCGCGCACGGGATACGAACCTGAGTGCGGCAGGAACTGCGACATCAAGTCGTCAGGCACTGTGCGGGAACTGCGATGCGCTACATGTCAGCGCCATAAACGAAAACAATCCTCTGGGGAACGCTCCGTGCAGCGACGTGCGCCTGGGGCTCGACTGGGCAGGCGCGATGGTAGGATTCCCTCGTGGGAGGAGGTGACAACGTGAACCCTGCGCAGTCGCCGTCCGTGAAGTTCACGTACGACGATTTCCTCAACTTTCCAGACGATGGGAGGCGGCACGAGATCATCGATGGGGAGCACGTCGTGACGCCCTCGCCCAATACAAAGCACCAGAGCGTGTCGATGAATCTGAGCGTCGCGATCCGCAACTACCTGGGGCAGCATCCGGTCGGCGCCGTGTTTGCCGCCCCGCTCGACGTCGTCTTTTCGGACCTGGACGTGGTCGAGCCGGATCTGATTTACATCTCCCGTGAACGAGCGGGGGTGCTCACGGAGCAGCACGTCCGCGGCGCACCGGATCTGGTCGTCGAGATCCTGTCGCCGGGCACCCGCAGGACCGACGAGATCACGAAGCGGAAGCTGTACGAGCGGTTTGGCGTAGCGGAATACTGGGTCGTCGACCCGGAGTTGGACGCGGTCAAAATCTACCGGCGGACGGCGGAGGGTTTCACGCGCGTCGGGGAACTGACCGCGGAAGGGGGTGACGCCCTCACGACGCCGCTGCTCCCGGGCTTCTCCATTACGCTTGCCGCGGTCTTCGCGCCACCCCTGTAAAGGGTCCGCCGAGGAGGTTCCCCTCGCACCCCTTCCCCCGCCAGGGCGTGGCGGCTTCAAAGACCTCTCGACGCCGCGCGCGGCGAATCCCTATGGGGGCATCGCCTCGACCCCTTCAGGCCGGCAGGCCGCGCATGTGTTCCAACGCCTTTGCCCGCTGGCATCCTCAACCTGAATGTCGATCCCTGGGATCCGAGGTGATTACCGCGGGCAAATGAGGGCGTTCCCACCAGCTCAGATCAACTCGAGCCCCGGAATATCCCTGAAGTCTCTCGGGTTCAGGGTCCAGAGCGACGCCTCCTGCGCCAGCGCACACGCGGCAATGGCAATATCAATCGAACGCTGCCGCGGCCGGCCAAGGCGCCGGTAGATGTCGGCGGCGAGAAGCGCCTCGCGTGTGCCGAACGCGATGGCCTCCTCGCGAGGAAACAGCAGTTCCTGGTAGGCCAGTTCCTGTTCGAGCCGTGGCCCGCGCCACCACTCGAACAGCACCAACGTGCTGACCCCCAGCCGGAGCCCTTCGTTCAGCAGCGCCCTCATCACAGGCGCAGCCGCGCGATCCCCAGTCAGTGCGGCTACGAGGGCCGACGTGTCGAGATGGATCATCCCCTCGGCTCACCAGCCGGATGCTGTCGTCCTCCATGCCGCCTGGCTCGGCGGATCTCGCGAATCTCCATCTCCACCGCCCCGGCCGGCCGAGTCGGGGGCTCCTTCATCAGGGCATCGACAATCTTCACCATCTGCCGGCGTTCCGCGTCCGTCAACCGTCCGGCGCGAGCGGCGTACTCTGCGACGGCCTCGCGAACGACAAGGCTCTGCGACTTACCGAGACGCTCAGCGGTCCTCTTCAGGATTCGGAAGGTCTCCTCATCCACGCTGAACGTCGCCTTTACCATACCGACACCATACCACGGTGGTATTTCGCCTGCGCCATGGTCCACTGACGTGCCGTTCGACGGTCCCGACCTCCTGCTTCATCCCCGGTTGATTTACGGCGGCCGGTCACCTGTTCCCGCGGACACTGGCGATTTGCCGCCTTTTGACTCTCTCTCAGCGGAGGGTCCGCTCCTCTCCATACCCCTCAGGTATAGGCCCCGTATTCCTCTGGACATAGACCGCCTACGCCTGAGCTGCATAGCGAAATGTGGCCTTTGGCATATGGTTCAGGTCGCTCGTAACCTCTACCATTCTCTCACCGCTCCACGTAGGCGTCCACCGCACCGCGAGCCTGATCGCGTGCGGATGTGATTACTCCTGTGGCGCGCCTTCGACCGAACTCCCCCCGGCGAAGCGAGCTTCACCAATTCGGTCCACGAGCACTTTCAGAGGAGACGGGCAGTTATGTCCAAGCGGATTATCGGAGCTGGCGTCGCGGTTCTCATGATTATGGGGGTCTTCACCGGCCTGATGGGCCAGGCGCCTGTAGATGGCGGGACCTGGGCACCCGGAGGGGTGATGGTGGCGGGCGCCCGCGATGGAGCGTCCCCCGTGCTCCTCGACGCTGGCCGCGTATTGGTCCTTGGAGGCCGTAACGCGGACGGTGCCATAGCATCCGCCGAGATCTACGCCAATGGTGAGTGGTCCCAGGCGCCAGGCGTGATGGAGGTCTGGGGGCACACAGCCACGCCTCTCCTCGACGGCCGAGTGCTCATTGCCGGCGGTGAAACCGCCAGCGGGCTTTCAGCTTTGCTCGATATCTTCGACCCGGCGGACCAGAGCCTGACCCCCGCTGGCGCGCTGTGGAGCGTCCGCAGAGGACATGCCGCGACACGCCTGGCCGATGGCCGCGTATTGATTGCCGGCGGTTTCGATGGACAGCAGGTAGTAACGTCCGCTGAAATTTTCGACCCGAGAGACGGGTCCGTCTACTCTGCTCCATTCTCACTCTCGGTTGCGAGGGCGGGCCTGACCGCAACGACCCTGCTCGATGGCCGAGTGTTGCTGGCCGGCGGTAATGATGGTGAGAACGATCTAGCGCTGGTGGAAATCGTCGATGTCTCCACCGGGGTGGTGTCCCTCCGTGCGATGGGCACTGCGCGCCGCGACCATTCGGCCGTCCTGCTGCCCAACAACAACTCCGTCCTGCTCACCGGCGGCGTGTCACCTGACGGCGTGCTTCGGTCTGCCGAACTGTACATACCGTGGTTGGACCAGTTCCGTGCAACGGGCTCGATGGTTCAGCCTCGTCATCTTGGTACGTTGGCGGCGTTGTCGGCGGAGAGTTACGGCTCTGCCGCCGCGCTCGATGGCCTGGTGATAGCTGCTGGAGGCGCGGAAGTGCCCGCGTCCGAGTTGTTTCGCTTTGCGATGGTCAAGGCGGATAAGGACGACTACTTGCCCGGCGAGAAGGTTTACATCTCCGGTAGCGGCTGGCAACCGAACGAGGAGATTGCATTGACGCTGCGCGAGGTGCCGTCCGAGCACTCTGCACGTGCGTTTATGGTGACGGCTGATGGGTCTGGCCGCCTGGACAATGTATTTCTGTTCGACGTCGAGGACCACCACCTCGGCGTGCGGTTCTACTTGACCGCGCGTGGTGCCGTCTCACAGGCGCAAACGACCTTTACAGATGGAACGATTATCCTCAACCCAACACTGGGTGTTGTTGGCACCAGCGTGGGTGTCAGCGGTGGTAGCTGGGGCTCCAGCGCCAGTGTGAAAGTTCGGTGGGGCGGTTCTTCTGGCGAGGTTGTCGCTGAGTGTACCGCGCATGCTAACGGCAATCTGGGCGCCGGGGGGAACACGTGCTCGTTTCCCGTGCCAGCCACAGCCGCACCTGGCGACCACACCGTTTACGCCAGCAGTGGTCCCGCCAACACCGGGGTAGCGACGTTCACGGTCCTCGGACCGCCTGTGCGCCTGGCGATCACCGTCAACGGGGGGTTGCCTCCAACGTCGGGAACGAACTTTTCTGTTCTGCTACGCTCGGTTGATGCCCTGGGCAAGGATAGCCCAGTCAGCACGACTACGGAAGTCACTCTCAGCCTAAAGACCGGCACCGGCACGCTGGCCGGGACACTCACCGGGACCATCTCGAGCGGTTCGAGCACGGGGACAATCAGCGGCGTGAACTACAACAAAGCCGAGCAGGGTGTTGTTATAACAGCCAGGCGCACATCGACGAACGATTGGGACGGCAACAGCGCTGAATTCACGGTCAACAACCCATCGCCAACCTTGACGGGCATCTCGACTGGCAGCGGCGCGCGCGGCGAAACTCTGAGTGTCGGCTTCACCGGCACGAATTTCCTGTCCGGCGTGAGTTCCGTCAACGTCGGTGCGGGAATCACGGTGAACTCGGCGACAGTGAACAGCGCGACATCCCTCACGGCGAGCATCACCATCGACGCGAACACGACAACGGGGACGCGATCGTTCTCTGTGACGAACCCCGGCCCTGGAGGTGGGACCTCCACGACGCAGGCGTTCACTGTGGGCCTGCGGGGCGCCACCACGACGGTGAGCTGCTTCCCCAATCCGGTAGGCACGAATCAGACGACGACGTGCACGGCAACAGTCACTGATACGAGTAGCGGTCTGAAGATCACGCCGACGGGCACGGTGGGCAGCTGGACCAGTGACAGGAACGGGACGTTCGCCCCTACCAGCTGCATTCTCAGCGGGACAGGGGATTCAGCAAGCTGCGCGGTGTCCTACACGCCGACGCAGGGAAACACACACAACGTCGAAGCCATATATTCAGGTGATTCCAACCACAGCACGAGCAAGAACAGTCCCAAGCTGGCGCTGGTTACGAACAGCCTGCCGGCGACCACGCTGGCCGTCGAGCCCGCGTCGGGCACGGTCGGCGGAACCGTGACGCTGTCGGCAACCCTGAGGAACGCCAGCACAAATGCTGTCATCAGCGGGAAAACGGTCAGCTTCAGGCTCAACGGGACGAGCGTTGGGACAGCCCCTACGAACGGATCCGGTGTGGCCTCTCTGAGTGGGGTCAGCCTTGCTGGCATTCCCGAGGGCACTTACCCGAATGCCCTAGCTGCGACTTTCAACGGTGACGGCAGTTTCAACGGCAGCACCGGCTTCAACACCCTGGCGGTCCAGTCGGCCGTATCGAACCAGACGATCTCGGTCACCACGCCCGCACCCGCCGGCGCCGCCCACGCCGGGACGTTCACCGTCGCGGCAGCGGCAAGCTCTGGACTCCCGGTGTCGATCACCACAAGCGGGGTGTGTTCTGGCTCGGGCAGTGGCTCGGCGACGATTACGATGACGAGCGGCACTGGCCCCTGCACGGTGCAGTTCAACCAGGCCGGGAACTCGAGCTTCAATGCTGCGCCCGAGGTGACCTCGGTCACCACAGCGCAGACGGCGACCCAGGCAATCACGTTCGACGTGCTGGCGGGCAAGACGTTTGGGGACGCGCCGTTCGGCGTGAGTGCAGCGGCGAGCTCGGGACTCCCGGTGAGCTTCAGCATCGTGTCGGGTCCGGCAACCGTGAGCGGTGACACGGTGACGCTCACCGGTGCTGGCAGCGTGACGGTGCGGGCGGCGCAGGCGGGCAACGGCGACTACGCGGCGGCGGCGGATGTCGATCGGTCCTTCGCGGTGGCGAAGGCCGGCCAGACGATCACCTTTGACGTGCTGGCGGGCAAGACCTACGGCGACGCGCCGTTCGGCGTGAGTGCAGCGGCGAGCTCGGGGCTCCCGGTGAGCTTCAGCATCGTGGCGGGTCCCGCGACGGTGAGCGGTGACATGGTGACGATCACCGGCGCCGGCAGCGTGACCGTGCGGGCCGCGCAGGGGGGCAACGGCGACCACGAGGCGGCGGCGGATGTGGACCGGACGTTCGCGATTGCAAAGGCGGCGGCGGTCGTGGCGGTCAACGGCACCACGGTGACGTATGACGGCAGCGCGCACGGGGCGAGCGGGTCGGCGACGGGGGTGAACGGGGAGGATCTGGCGAGCCTGTTGAATCTGGGTGACGGCTTCACGAATGCGCCGGGCGGGACGGCGAGCTGGAGCTTCGCGGGGAACACGAACTACGCGGCGCAGAGCGGGACGGCAGCCATCGTCATCAACAAGGCGGCGGCCAACGTCACGGTCACCGGCTACGAGGGCATCTACGACGGGAGCGCGCACGGCGCCAGCGGGTCGGCGACCGGCGTGACCGGGGAGGATCTGGCGAGCCTGTTGAACCTGGGTGACGGCTTCACGAATGCCCCGGGCGGGACGGCGAGCTGGAGCTTCGCGGGGAACACGAACTACGCGGCGCAGAGCGGGACGGCAGCCATCGTCATCAACAAGGCGACGGCGGTCGTGGCGGTCAACGGCACCACGGTGACGTATGACGGCAATGCTCACGGGGCGACGGGCACGGCGACCGGCGTGAACAACGAGACGCTGGCGGGGCTAGACCTGGGGGCAAGCTTCACGAGCGTCCCGGGCGGCACGGCCAACTGGGTCTTCACGGATGTGACGGGCAACTACAACGGCGCAACCGGGTCGGTGGCCATCACCATCAACCGGCGCCCGGTGACCGGCACCTTCACCGTCGGGAGCAAGATCTACGACGGCACGAACGCGGCCACTATCGACGCTGGCAGCCTGGACCTGGCGAACGTGGTCGATGACGACGGACGTGACGATGTGAACCTGGTGGCTGGCAGCGCAACCTTCGCCAGCAGGAACGCCGGAACGCATGCGGTGAGCGGGTCGGGCTTCAGCCTGGCCGGGGACGATGCCCTTAATTACAGCCTCACCTCGGTGAGTGCCCCAGACGCGACAATCACGACGCGTGCACTCGCGGTGACTGCCACCGGCGGCACCAAAGTCTACGACGGGAACACCAGCGCCACGGTCATGCTCGCGGACGACCGGATCGATGGCGACGTGCTGAACGTCGGCTCCACGGCCGAGTTCGTGAACAAGAACGTTGGCAACGGAAAGACTATCAACGTGACCGGCATCTCGTTGACGGGCACCGACGGGCTCAACTACACGCCGAACGCCAGCACGACCACGACGGCGAACATCACTCCACGCGCCCTGGTCGTCAGTGCGACCGGCGTGGACAAGATCTACGACGGCACGACGGCTGCCACAGTGAGGCTGTCGGACAATCGGGTGGTTGGCGACGTGCTGACGACCGGCTACGCGAGCGCGACCTTCGCTGACAAGAAGGCGGGCACGTGGACGGTTACGGTGAGCGGCATCTCCGTCACAGGTACGGATGTGACCAACTACACCTACAACCCGAGCACCACCACGACGGCGACTATCCTCAAGAAGGGCGTTACCGTCAAGGCCGACGCCAAGGTCAAGGTGTTTGGTGCGGCAGACCCAACCCTGACCTACCAGCTCACTGATGGTGGATTGGTGAGCGGCGAGCAGTTCACGGGAACCCTCGCCCGTGTCGCTGGAGAGGCCGTGGGAAGCTACGAAATACAGAAGGGCGGGCTCGAAGCGGGTGACAACTACGCTCTCACGTATCTTCCGAATCACCTCACCATTGGCGCATGGAGCGTTCGAGGCTTCCATGCCCCGATTGGGATGACGAACTCCTTCATGCTCGCCCCTGGGGGGACAGCGCCACTGGCGAACAGCAATACGGTCTGGCAGGTCGCCAAGGGTGGCTCTACGATTCCGCTCAAGTTCAACGTCTTCGCTGACGGAATCGAGAAGAAGAGCCCCGGTGATGTGAAGGACTTCATGGCCGTCCCCCTGGCCGCCTGCACAACGGGCGGGGTGAACGACACCATTGACGAACTCACGTCTTTGAGCATCGGCACAGGGCTGCAATACGACGGAGAGCAGTTCCACCAGAACTGGAAGACCCCGACTGTTTCCAAGGACTCGTGCTATCGGGTGGTCGTCACGATGAAGGACAACTCCACCATTCACACATTCGTCAAGCTGCGGAAGTAGACCCCACACCCGGAGCGAGCACGCTCGCCCGGGAATCTGAAAGGAATGCGAGGGCTCCGGAATGGTTCCGGAGCCCTTCGTCTTTCCCCTCCAATCGAAGCCACCGAACTCCCCGAAAAATCGGCAACGTTCATGCACTCACCCGCACGTGGCGGACGCTCCGGGTGGGGGAGAACGAACGAATTCCCGGCGAATCGGCGCAACCCCTCCCCTTACACCACCGGCCGCGCAAACAAGTCCTGTAATTCGCAGACTTTCTTGCGCGAGCCGCCACAGAACGGCCAATCCGCCGTACGGTTCGACGCCGCGCCTCGGGGCACACGTACAGGAACACGTCGGCGGGGACCCCATCCCGGTGGGAGAGATCAAACAATGATGCTGAGTGCTGTGCTCGACGAGGCCCCTCCTCTCAACACGATGGCCGACACCATCCGCATCGTCATTGCCGACGATCATCCGCTCGTGCTCGACGGGCTCTACGGACTGCTCCAGGGGCACCCGGAGTTCTCCGTTGTCGAACGCTGCTCCTCGGGCACCCAGGCGATCGCTGCCGCTCGCAAGCACCGCCCGGACATCATGCTCCTTGACCTCCACATGCCCGACATTGACGGGCTGGCGGTTGTCAGCAGCCTGCACGATCTCACCCCCGCCCCGAAGATCGTCCTCCTCACTGCCCAAATCCACGAGGATCAGCTCATCGAAAGCCTCCAGCTTGGCGTTCGCGGCGTCGTTCTCAAGGAGATGGCCACGACGCTGCTCGTGCAGTGTCTACACCGCGTCCAGTCCGGTGGCCAGTGGCTCGAGAAGGAGTCCGCCAGCCGCGCCATGACAAAGCTGATCCGCCGCGAAGCCAAGGCCCGCGAGCTGGCCACGCTCCTCACGCCTCGCGAGATGGAGGTCGCCAGGCTCGTCGCCCGAGACTGCACTAATAAGGAGATCGCGGCCCAGCTCTTCATCGCCGAAGGCACGGTGAAGATCCACCTCCACAACATCTACGAGAAGATCAATGTCGGCCGGCGCGCCGAGCTCGTGCGCTTTGCGCAGGAATACGGTCTCGTCTGACTGGCGACTGGCGACTGGTAACGAATCCTTCGCCAGCTCTTCGTCGTCCTAAGTCATACCTGCCGGGCCGAGCCAGAGGGTGCCCCCCGGGTGTTTGCCCCACCTGAGCGCCCGATCCAAACCGGCGCCGGCAGGGTCTCCGCGAAAGTGGATCCCGGGAACGGGGGGGACGTCTAACCCTAGTAGAGAGCGCATTTAGCCGCGGAAACGATTGGCGCGGTGCTCGCATTGCCGTATAATCCCATGCAGGCGACGCCCACCCCTGACGATAGGTACACCGGATGTTCGAACGCTACACGGAACGAGCGCGGCGCGTCCTGTTCTTCGCGCGCTATGAAGCGAGCCAGCTCGGCAGTATCTCCATCGAGACGGAGCATCTGCTGCTCGGGCTGATCCGCGAAGGGAAGGGACTCACCAGCCGCATTTTTGCCCGCTCTCACCTCTCCCTCGAGAGCATCCGCAAGGAGATCGAGGGACGTACGGTCTTTCGCGAGAAGGTTGCGACTTCGGTCGAGATCCCTTTCAGCGCGGAAACAAAGCGTGTGCTGCAGTTTGCCGCGGAAGAGGCGGACCGCCTGCTCCACAACTACATCGGGACGGAACACCTGCTGCTCGGGATTCTCCGCGAGGAGCGCTCGGTGGCCGCCACGATCCTGATGGAAAAAGGAATGCGCCTGAACAACGTCCGCGAGGACATCGTGGCGCTCCTCAACGAAAAAACGACGCTCACGCGGGTGAAGGAAACGCCGCTGCTCGCCGAGTTCTCGCGGGACCTGACGGAGGCCGCGATGAAGAACCAGCTGGACCCGCTCGTCGGGCGCCACCTGGAAGTCGAACGCGTCCAGCAGGTGCTCTGCCGCCGGACCAAGAACAACGCCGTCCTCATCGGTGAGCCCGGCGTCGGCAAGACCGCCATCGTCGAGGGGCTGGCCCAGAAGGTCGTCTTCGGCGACGTGCCGCACTTCCTCGCCGACAAGCGGCTGCTGGCGCTCGACATCTCGCTGATCGTCGCGGGCACGAAGTATCGCGGGCAGTTCGAAGAGCGCCTCAAGGCGATCATGAAGGAGCTGACCGAGAACCCGAACATCATTGTCTTCATCGACGAACTTCATACGCTCGTCGGCGCGGGCTCGGCCGAAGGTTCGCTCGACGCAGCCAATATCCTGAAGCCGGCGCTCTCCCGCGGGGAAATTCGCTGCATCGGCGCGACGACCCCTGCCGAGTACCGGAAGTACATCGAGAAGGATCGCTCTTTGGAGCGGCGCTTCCAGGCCGTGAAGGTCGATCCGCCATCCGAGAAGGAGACGATCGAGGTCCTCATGGGCGTGAAGGACCGATACGAGTCCTTCCATCACGTCGAGTACACCGGCGAAGCCATTGAAGCGGCTGTGTATCAGTCGAGCCGGTACATCACCGATCGGTTCCTGCCGGACAAGGCGATCGACCTGGTGGACGAGGCAGGCGCGCGGGCAAAGTTGCGCGAAGCGGGCTACAGCGAGGAGTTCGGCGAGATCAACCGCAGCATTCGTGTCGCGGTCGAGCAGATGGAGACCGCGGTTTCGGAGAAGAACTTCGAGAAGGCGCAGTTCTATCGCGAGCAGGAAGTACAGGCACGCGAGAACCTGCAGTTTGTCCGCGAGCGGTTCGACGTGAAGTCCAACTCACGCCGGGTCGTGGTCGGGAAGGCGGAGATCGACGAGGTCGTCTCGAAGTGGACGGGCGTCCCGCTGACATCGATCAATCAGGACGAAGGGGACAAGCTCCTCCGGATGGAGCAGGAGCTTCACAGGCGCGTGATCTCGCAGGAGGCGGCTATCTCCGCGATTTCGCGTGCGATCCGTCGCTCGCGCGCCGGGCTGAAGAACCCGAACCGGCCGGTCGGCAGCTTCGTCTTCCTCGGGCCCACCGGCGTCGGCAAGACAGAACTGGCGCGGGCGCTCGCCAATTTCCTGTTCGGCAGCGATCACGCGCTCATCCGCTTCGACATGTCGGAGTACATGGAGAAGCATTCGGTCTCCAAGCTGATCGGCTCCCCCCCGGGGTACGTCGGTCACGAGGAAGGGGGGCAGCTCACCGAGAAGGTGAAGCGGAACCCGTACTCGGTCGTGCTGCTGGACGAGATCGAGAAGGCGCACCCGGACCTCTTCAACATCCTGCTGCAGGTGTTCGAAGACGGCCACCTGACCGACGGCCTCGGCAACCGGGTGAACTTCAAGAACACCATCATCATCATGACGTCGAACATCGGCGCACGCTTCATCCAGAAGAAGGCGTCGCTCGGGTTCCAGTCGACCGATGCCACCGTCGTGAGCCGCAGCGTGAACGACATGGTGCTCGGGGAAGTGCGGAAGACCTTCAATCCGGAGTTCATCAACCGCATCGACGAGATGATCGTCTTCGAGGCGCTCTCGGACGACGACCTCCGGACGATCACGCGCCTGCTCGTGAATCAGGTGAACGACAACCTGGTGGACCGCAAGATCCACCTGGACATCTCCACGGATGTGGTGGACTGGATCATCGAGCAGACCTGCAAGGACCGTTCGTACGGTGCGCGGCCCCTCCGCCGCGCGATCCAGCGCTACATCGAGGATCCGTTGTCCGAAGAGCTCATCCGCGGACGGCTCAAGGGTGGCGAGATCGAGGTGTATCTGGAGGCCGGCGTGCTGGCCTATCGCACGGCAGGCGAGACCGAAGGCCGTCCGCTGGCCGGAGGCGTCTAAGATACAGTAGAATCATCGCTTGGCCACCGCACGGACGGGCTGTCCGTGCGGATGGCCAGGCCCTTTCATCCGATGCTGGGGCCGTTGAACCCGGTATTGCGCTCCAGAACTATGCGATTGCTCGTCTCGTTCCTCGTGGCCATGGCGGCTGCGACCGGAGCCGGTGCGCAAACACCTCCTCCGGCTGCCCCCCCCGATGCGGGCGCGCCCGTTTCGCTCCCCGCCACCATCTGCGGCCTCACCGTCCCCGCTCCAGCGCGGCTTCCTCCGGCCGAAGGGGGTCCGTTCACCTACGCGATTCTGCCGTGCTTCGAGCGGCAGGGAGGCGTCTCGGTGATAGACGCGCAGACCTACGTCTTCTACATGGAGATGCGCGCCCGCGTCAGCGCCCCGTCCGAGAACCGCTGGCTCCCGTTCAATGACGATGTGGAGGCCGCTGTGCTGGCGGACTTCAAGCGGCTCTGGGCCACAGGCTTCCTCGACGACCTCAGAATCGAGACCGTTGACGTCAGGTTCGAGAACGGCGCCCTCGGCAAGGTGATCGTCTACAACATGGAGGAGCGCCAGCGGGTCCGCATCGTCGACTACCCGGGGTCCGAGAAGGTGGACCAGTCCAAGATCGAAGAGGCGCTGCGCGACCGCGGGATCCAGATGCGGCTCGACAGCTTCATCGATCCGGGAACGGTGCGGCGGGTCGCCGGGGTCGTGCGCGAGCTCTACGCCGAGAAGGGTTACATGTTCGCGGAGGTCAAGCCCGAGATCCGGGAGGTGTCGGGGGGGCCGAAGACCGTGCATTTGAGCTTCCATGTCACGGAGGGGCCGAAGGTCCGGATCCGGGACATCGAGTTCATGGGTAACGAGAAGGTGAGCGATCGGGCGCTCACGCGCAGGATCAAAGAGAACAAGCCCCGGGGGCTGCTCGGCTTCATCACGGGCGGCGGCACGTTCCGCGAAGACAAGTTCGGCGAGGACGCCGACAAGATCGTCGAATACTATCGCGACCGGGGTTACATCACCGCCCAGGTGGGGCAGCCGGACCTGCAGGTGCTCGAGGACGACAAGGACGGCAGGAACCGCTGGATCCAGCTGCGCGTTCCAATTACCGAGGGCAATCAGTACCGCATCGGGGAGTTCAGCGTCGACGGCAACGAGGTCGTCAAGGACGAGCAACTCGTATCCCTTTTCAAGGTGAAGCAGGGGGACGTCTACAGCGAGAAGGAAATCCGGAAGGGGCTGGACAAGGCACGCGAAGTCTACGGCGCGGGCGGGTACTACGAGTTCGTCGGGTTTCCCGACCTGAAGCCGCGCGACATGCCGGCGATGGAGAACGGAGCGGACGGTCCTCCGCGTCCGGGCCCCTCGGCAGGGGCGGCGAACGGAACGCCCATGGTCGATGTCGTCCTGCGCGTCACCGAGGGGGCGCAGTACTTCGTCAATCGCATCACGTTCACCGGCAACACGACAACCCGCGACAACGTAATCCGGCGTGAGATGCGCCTCGTCGAGGCGGGCGTGTTCAACACGGAAGCGCTGAAGTACAGCATCCGCCGCCTGAATCAGCTTGGCTACTTCAAGAACCTTGAAGGCGATGCCATTTCGGTCGAGAAGACCCCCGGCGCCGACAACAAGATCGATCTGTCCTTGAAGTTCGAGGAACAGAACCGGAACCAGCTGACATTTGGCGCTGGCGTCTCGCAGTTCGACGGGTTCTTCGGGCAGCTCGCCTTCCAGACCTCGAACTTCCTCGGTCGCGGGGAGACCTTCACCATCTCGGCCCAGCAGGGGAACCGCGCGCGGAACTACCAGCTGGCGTTCACCGAGCCGTTCCTCTTCGACCGCCCGATGACGGCCGGGTTGGATCTGTTCATTCGCGAAATCCGGTTCATCGGCCAGTTCACGCAGGCCTCCTCCGGCGGCAACCTGGTCTACGGCTTCCAGACCGGTGATTTCTCCCGGATGTTCGTGAACTACAGCTACGAGCAGGTCAAGGTGAAGGACCTGAACCCGTTGTACACGGACCTCGGAGCAAGCAATCCCTTCCTGCAGGATTCACTGCTCATCGGGCAGGGGGGGCGCCGCACGATCAGCAAGGTGGCGCCGAGCTGGGTGTTCAACACGGTCGATCAGCCGATCTTCCCCACCAGCGGCACGCGCTATACCTTCTCCCTCGAGTTCGCCGGGGTGGGCGGCAATACCAACTTCATCAACCCGCGTCTGGAGGGAATCTGGTACATCCCTCTCAACCGGCGGACCTCCCTCGGGTTCCGGGCGCAGGGGGAGTACATCACCCCGTACGGCAGCACGGTGACTCTGCCCATCTTCGAGAAACTGTACCAGGGCGGGGAATACAGCATCCGCGGCTTCGACATCCGGACGGTCGGCCCGCGTGATGCGGCCACGGGGCTCGTGCTCGGCGGCAACAAGAGCCTGCTGTTCAACGCCGAGTACCTGATCACCATCGCGGGGCCGGTGCGGCTGGTCCTGTTCGCAGACGCCGGCCAGGTGCGGGACCGCGGCGAGACATTCGCGTGGCAGGAGGATGTCATCCAGAACACGGCCGCCGGACGGCTGCGTGGCGACATCTTCGACCCGTTCTACGTGTTCAACCCGATCGGGCACGAGATCGACGTGACATCGGAGACCGTCGGCCGCGCGAGCGCATTCAAGTCGTCGCTCGGCGCGGAGGTGCGGTTCTTCATGCCCGTGCTGAATGTGCCGTTCAGGTTGATTTTCGCCATGAACCCGAACCGGCACGGTGTGTTCGACAACAATTTGCAGCCGGAGAAGCAGTTCAAGTTCCGGTTCGCGGTGGGAACGACATTCTGACGAGTTGCCAGTTAGCAGTTGCCAGTTGCCAGTTGCCAGTCAACGGTTGCCGGTTGTTGCGTTGCCGGTCAGCAGCTGGCGATTCAGAGACATCGGAACTGGCATCTGGTTTCTGGAGACCGGCTACTGGTCACTGGTAACCGGCAAATTACTTCGAAAGGGATTGACTACATGAGAGTGCTGAAGATGACGAGCGTGGTGACGGGAGCCCTTGGAGTATGGCTCGTGGCGGGTCAGGCGTGGGCGCAGACGCCCCCTGCCGGCGGCGCTGCGCAAACGCCTCCCGCAACGCCCCCCGCGACCGCCGCCCCTGCGGCGCAGGCGCCGCGCCCATTCCCGGAGGGCGCAAAGATCGCGTTCATCAGCCTCCAGTTCGTCGCGTCGACCTCCGAACAGGGAAAGACGGCCACGGCACGCATCCAGGAGTTCACCAAGAAGAAGCAGGCGGAGCTGGGGGAGAAGCAGAAGGCTGTCGAGGCGCTGCGCAGCAAGCTCCTGCAGGGTGGCGGCGTGATGAGCGATCAGGCGCGGGCGCAGATGGAGAAGGAGGTCGAGAAGCTGGGGCGCGAGCTGCAGTTCGCGCAGCAGGATGCGCAGAGCGAGCAGCAGGAGCTGACAAACGAACTGCAGAACGAGTTCCAGACGAAGCTCGTGCCGGTCATCGATGCGGTCGCCAAGGAGCGGGGCCTGCACGCGGTGCTGAGCGCCGAGGAGCTCGTCTGGGCGGATACCGGCCTCGACCTCTCCGCAGAGATAATCAAGCGCCTGGACGCGGCAAGCAAGACACCGGCAGCGCCGGCCAAGAAGTAGGGCCGGCTCCGTACCCGTGTCCGTCAATATCCCGCAGGTCCTCGACCGCCTCTGCTATCGCTATCCGTCACCGCTCGTGGATGCGGTGATGGAGCTCGAGCCGGGGCGGCGCATCGTGGCCGTGAAGAACGTCACGGTCAACGAGGACTTCTTTCAGGGGCATTTCCCTGGCGCGCCGTTGATGCCCGGTGTGCTGATGATCGAGACGTTCGCGCAGGTCGCCACGCTTCTCCTGATGCACGGCGCCGAGGGAAGTGCGGCCGCCTTCCTGCGCGGGGTCGACAACGCGAAGTTCCGCCTGCCGGTCGTCCCGGGCGACCGCCTGCGCCTGGAGGTCACCCTCGGGCCCAGGCGCACGCACCTGGCCCGGGCGCACGCCACGGCCTATCTCGCCGACCGCGTGGTGGCCGAAGCGGAGCTGATTCTGGGTCTCGCCGGGATCGCCGCCGATCACCGCGCCGGCGTCACGATTCACCCCACGGCGATCGTCCACCCGGATGCGAAACTGGGCGCAGGCACCGTTGTGGGTCCGTATGCCACCATCGGGGAGCACGTCAGCATCGGGCGCGACTGCCGGATCGGCGCGTCGGCTGTGATCGACGGATGGACGGAGATCGGCGATGCGACCGAGATCTTCCCCATGGCGTCGGTCGGGCTGATCCCGCAGGACCTGAAGTTCGGCGGGGAACGCACCCGGCTCGTGATCGGCCGCCGGAACATCGTCCGGGAGTTTGCCACGATCCATCGTGGCACCGCCGGTGGCGGAGGCGTGACGAGCATCGGCGATCACAACCTGTTCATGGCGTACGCGCACATCGCACACGACTGCCATGTCGGAAACGAGACCATCTTCGGCAACGGTGCGACCCTGGCGGGGCACGTCGTGGTCGAGGATTACGCCAACGTCGGCGCGTTCTCAGGCGTCCATCAGTTCTGCCGGGTCGGGCAGCATGCCTTCATCGGCGGCTACTCCGTCGTCACCAAGGATGCCCTGCCGTTCGCGAAGACGGTTGGCAACCGCGCGCGCATCTACGGGCTCAACACAATCGGGCTCGTGCGCCGGAAGTTTTCGGCGGATGCCATCGCCAAGCTGCGCCGCGCGTACCGCCACCTGCTGCACTCGAACACCAGCCGGGCACTCGCGAAGATCGAACGCGATCCCACGCTCCGCTGCGACGAGGTGCAGTACGTTGTCGATTTCATCCGCACGTCCAGCCGCGGTGTCGGACTGCGGCGGCCCAGCCGCCGACTCGAAGAGGTCAGAGACGAATAGAGGTCGCGCCGGGGACCGCTCCGGACGCCCGTACAGGAATTGAAGAGATGTTCCGATTGCTGAAGATACGCCTCCTTCCCGTGCTGTTCCTCGCGTGCGGACTCACGGCATGCGATGACGCGACCCCCACCGCGCCGACACGGCCCGATCCGGTGACGACTCCGTTCTCGGGAACCGTGACGCAGAACGGCGCAGCCACTCACACCCTGACGACCACTACCGGGGGTCTGGTGACCGCTACCCTGACAAACGTCGGGGGACCGGGGGGGCAGGTGATCGGGTTCAGCCTGGGGAACGTGATCGGCTCCGCCTGCAGCGTGGTGCTCGCGAACGACACTGCGACCGCGGGGACCGTCCTTTCGGGCACCCTGAGCGGCACCACGAACCTCTGTGTCCGGATGTACGATGCCGGCACGCTGCCAGGTGGAACGGTCGTCAGCTACACCGTCGAGGTCGTGCATCCGTAGGGCGCAGCCGGCATAGTCATTGGCCCGCATTGGCATCATTGCCGGCAACGGCAGGTTTCCCTTCCTTGCGCTGCAGGGGGCCCGCGACCTTGGCCACGACGTCACGGTCGTGGCAATCAAGGAGGAGGCGTCCCCCCAGCTCGAGGATGTGACGCGGGAGACCGGAGCCGATCTGCACTGGATCTCCCTCGGGCAGCTGGGGCGCTGCATCAAGCTCCTGAAGGCTGCCGGAGTGTCCCGGGCGGTGATGGCCGGCCAGGTGAAGCACGTCAGGATTTTCTCCGGCCTCATCCCCGACCTTACCCTCCTCTCGGTGCTCAGGCGTCTGAAGTCCCGGAACACGGATGCGCTCATTTCCGCCGTGGCCGACGTGCTGCGTGACGAAGGGATCGATCTGCTCGATTCGACGGCGTTCCTCTCTCCGCTGCTCGCCCGTGAGGGCGTGCTCAGTGCGCGCGCCCCGAGCGAGGACGAGACCAATGACTTCGAGTTCGGCTACCGGATGGCCGACACCATCGCGGGTCTCGACATCGGCCAGACCATCGCGGTGAAGGACAGGGCGGTCGTTGCCGTGGAAGCGATGGAAGGCACCGACGAAGTGATCGCCAGGGCCGGAAAGCTCGCCGGGCCGGGTGTCCGCATCGTCAAGGTAGCGAAGCCGAATCAGGACATGCGTTTCGACGTGCCGGTCGTCGGCCTCGCGACGATTACCGCGATGCGCAGGAGCGGTGCGTCGGCACTCACGATGGACGCCGGCCGGACGCTGGTGCTCGACGGCGACGGGGTGTTCGCATCGGCGAACGAGGCGTCAATCGCGATTGTCGGGCGGCGCACGACCGGGGCGAGCCGTGCCTGAGGCGCTTCGCGTTGCCGTCATCGGCGTCGGCCACCTGGGGCGCCATCACGTCAGGCTGCTCTCTGCGATGGAGGGAGTGCGGCTGTCGGCCGTCGTCGACACGATCGCGGAACGCGCGGCCGAGGCAGCAGCAGCGTGGCCGGCGCGGGCGCTTCAGGATTACCGCGAGCTGTTCGGGGAGGTGGACGCGGTGGTCGTGGCGGTTCCCACGGACGTTCACAGCGAGATCGCCGTGCCGTTTCTGGAGCGCGGCATCCCCGTGCTCGTCGAGAAGCCGATGTCCCGTTCGGTGGAGGACGCCGACCGCATGCTCGCCAGCGCACGTGCCGGAGGGGCGCTGCTGGCCGTCGGCCATACGGAGCGGCACAATCCAGCGATCCGGGCGGCCATGCGGCTTGTCAAGGGACCACGATTCATCGAGGTGCACCGGCTCAGCGCCTTTCCGGATCGGAGCCTCGATATCGACGTGGTGTTCGACCTGATGATCCACGACCTCGACGTGATCCTGGCCATGAGCGTCGGCGAGGTCGCGTCAATTGAAGCCGTTGGCGTCCCGGTTCTCACATCGCGGTACGACATCGCCAATGTGCGCCTGCGGTTTTCCTCCGGCTGTATCGCCAACATCACCGCCAGCCGCATCAGCAAGGATCGGGTCCGGAAGATTCGATTCTTCCAGCCCGACTCGTATGTCTCGGTCGACTACGCGTCGCAGGAAGTGGAAGGCTGGCGCCTCGTGCGGGGGGGGGAGCGGCCGGGCATCGAGGGTGGAGCAATCCCGGTGGAAAAGGACGAGCCGCTGAGACTCGAGCTGGCGGACTTCGTCAGGGCCGTCCGGGATCGATCCGCCCCGCTCGTAGACGGCGATGCCGGCCGTCGTGCGCTGGTGCTCGCGGCAGAGATTGCTGAGAGAATGGAATCGGTGGTCTAAGTGATCAACGCCCAACGCCCAACGCCCAAC
>Ga0183260_10001355_pt1 | contig 20557 bp, 19 predicted proteins | sample AntDrymUQ4972206_2_FD_129768 | JGI IMG/M metagenome (GOLD analysis project Ga0183260, IMG submission 129768) | Polar desert sand microbial communities from Dry Valleys, Antarctica - metaG UQ497 (22.06) (version 2) (version 2) | ecosystem: Environmental > Terrestrial > Soil > Desert | place...
CCGCAGCTCGCGCCGGCTGGTCTCGTTGGCGCTGACCACGACGATCGTGCCCTGCACCCGCTGCGAGATGGCCACGGCATCGGTGACCGGCAGCACCGGCGGGCAGTCGATCAGCAGCACATCGCACTGGGTCTGCAGGACGGTGATGATGTTGGCGGCCCGCTCGGAGAGCAGGAGCTCGGACGGGTTCGTGGGTACCGGGCCCGAGGCCACCATCTTCAGGTTGGGGATCCCCGGCACCTGCTGCACCACGTCCTGCAGCGGGTCGAGGCCGAGAAGGACCGACGTGAAACCCTTCTCGTTCGAGAGCCCGAAGAACTCGTGCAGGCGCGGCCGGCGCAGGTCGCAGCACATGGCGATGACCCGGGTGCCGGCCTGGGCCAGGGTGACGGCCAGGTTGGCCGTCGTGGTGCTCTTGCCCTCGCCCTGCAGCGGGCTTGTGACCTGGATCGAGCGCATCTGCCGGTCGAGCCCCAGGAACAGGACGCTGGTGCGCAGGGCCCGGTAGGCCTCGGCGGCGACGCGCTCCTCCTTGGTGGCGTCGCGGAGGAGGGCGATGGCCCGGTCCTTCCAGTGGTCCACCTCGGGGATGAGGCCGAGGACCGGGAGCCCGCCCGAGGCGGCCTCGACGTCCTCCTTGCTCCTCAGGTCGTCGTCGAGCTGGTCGAGGAGGAAGACGAGGCCCATCCCGAGGAGCAGGCCGAGCAGCAGGCCCAGGCCGCTGTTGCGGAGGGGCTTGGGCGAGATCGGGTTCTCCGGCAGCGTGGCCTGCTCGACCAGCTGGGCTCCCCCCGTCTTCTGGGCCGAGTCGACCTGGAGCTGGTCCAGCTTCTGCTTGAACGTGAGCCGCAGCCCGTCGACCGACACGCGCTGGGCCCTGAGGGCGATGAGCTCGGGGCTGGGCTGGGCCCTGGGGTCCCGGGCCAGGCGGGCCGCGTCCTGCGCGGTGAGCTCGGCGATCTTGGCGTCGAGGCCGTCCAGCTGGGCCTGGATCTCCTGCACCTTGGCATCGACCTGCTTCGACGCGGCCAGGACGTCGTCGACGGCCTGGGTCCGCCGGAAGTCGATGTAGGCGACGGTGTAGCCGTTGGCCGCCTTGCGGGCCAGCTCCTTGTCGGTGCTGGACACGCCCGCCGTCAGGATGTTCGTCCCGCTCTCCTGGCCCCCGTGGACCTTCGGCACCTTGCGCCCGAGCTGGGAGGTGACGACGTCCTCGATGGGCTGGCTCTCCAGCACCTTGATCTCGGTCTTGACGTTCCGGTCCTGGCTGGCCGAGTCGACGCCCGTGCTGTTCTTGAACAGGTCCTCGGTGGGCTTCTGCTGGACCAGCAGCGACGCCTTGGCCTGGTACACGGGCGTCTGCAGCTTGCTGGCCCCGAAGGCAGTACCGCCGGCCAGGACGACGCAGGCCAACACGAGCCAGCGGCGGCTCCAGACCAACCGGACCAGGCGCCGGTAGTCCAGGTCGTCGGCGCCCGTCTTGACCTCGTCCATCGTTGACAACCCTCCAAGCCGTTCCTTGACCCGTCAAGTCTGGCCTGCCGGGGGTGCCATCGGGTCGCCAGGGCCCGGCCGGCCCCGCCGCTCTGCTAGTCAAGGGGCGTGACGGCACCGACCACCACGGCCCCGATGCCCTGGCCGTCGGCCCGAACCCTGGCCGCGTCGGCGGCGCTGGCGGTCGCCGTCATGGGCCGGGGCGACCTGCTGCTGTTGGGCGTCCTGCTGGCGGTGGCGCTCGTTGATCGTCGCTCGTCGGTCGCCGCACTCCTCGCTGCGGCCGCGGTGTCCACCCGCTGGGGCACCACGTCGGCCGAGACCATCACGGGTGCGACCTCGACCCTGGGAACGGCCGTGCGGGTCGGGCCGCCGCTGGCGGCCGCCGCCCTCGGCCTGGCCGCGGCGGCGCTGCTCCTCTCCGGTCTGGGCGTTCCCCGACTGCCCCGCCTGGCCGCGGGCGTCGCCGCGGGCACCGTGGTCGGAGGACCGATCGCGGCGTCCACCGTGGGCGCAGTGGTGTTCGGCCTGCTGGCGGTGGTGGCCGGTGGCGCCCTCGGCGTCCTCCTCCCCCGCCTGGTGGCCGAACCCTCGGAGCGGCTCCGAGGCGTCGCACCGGTCCTCGGCGCCGTCGCCCTGGCGTTGGCGGCCCTGTGGTGACGGGGGTTCGGGCGGCCCGCCGACGTGGCACGCCGCGGTCGCTCCCGTGGTGATGTCAGGGCGTCCCGCCGAGGAGCGCGGCGGGACGTCCAGGGGCCGGGTGGGGGAGCCGGCGCCCCGGCCCTCGACGGCGGTCCGCCCGGGACGGCAGGTGTTTGCGGGCCGGAGCGAGGACGGGTGGTGGGCGTGGGCCTGCGGGGCGCTGGCCCTGGTGGCCGTGGCGGCCGCGGCCCTGGGGCCGCTGGCCCACGCGGCCGCAGCCGTGGTGGTGGGCGCGGCCGTGGTGTCGGCTTCCGCCCGCCCCCGGGGGGTGACGGCCCTGGCCTCGTTGGGGGCTCTTGCGGGTATCACCATCGCGGCGTTGGCCGAGCGGCCGGCCCCGTTGGCCGGCGTGGCGGTGGCGGCCGCCGCCGCCCAGCTGGCCCTGAGCCCCCGGGGCCGGCTCCGGCTGGTGGCGGCTGGTCTCCTGGTGGCAACGGTGGCCGGGGCGCTGGCCCTGCGCTCGGCCGAGCCCTCCGCCATCGGCGGCCCGGTCGAGGGAACCGCCGCCTTCATCCTGGTCCTGGCCGCCCTGGCCGCCGCCGCCCTGACCCTGCCCGCCCACGGCGGGGCCCCGGCGCGGCCGACGGCGGCGGCGGCGACCGCCGCCCTGGCCGTCTCCGCCCTCGGGGTGGTCGGCGCCGGCGCCGGGGCTGCTGCCGCCGCCCTCGTCCTCGCCGTCCTCCTGGGCCTCGACGGCCGGCCGGCAGCCGCTCTGGTGGCCGCCGCCGTGGCCTGTGCGGCCACCCCTGCTCTCCTCGCCGCCCCGTTGGCGCTGGCCGCCGCCGCCGTGGTCGCCGCCCTGGCCGTGCCGTGGCCCGGCCGACCGGGGTCCGACGGCCAGGACGGTGCTGCCCTCCCGGAACGCCGGCCTCCGCCGGCCTGGGGGCTCTCGGCCCAGCGGGCGAGCCAGGCCGACGACGCCCCCGGCGATGGGTCCGACGAGGCCCGGCACGACGACCCCCGCCACGACGGTGCCCGCCACGACGACGCCCGGCACGACGACGCCCGGCACGACGACACGGGCGAGCAGCACGAGGGTCGGGCCGGCGTCCCGGCGTGGGCCGTGGCCCTGGCCGCGGTGCCAGCCATCGCCGCCGCCCTCGACGCCGCCGCCGGCCGGTCGCCGGCGGCGGTCCTGGCCGTGGCCGCCCTCGTCGCGGCCGTGGCCCTGCCGGTGCTCCGCCAGACGGAGGCACAGGACGGCGGCCACGTCCTCGTGCCCGCCGACGCCGTGCCCGCCATCGTCCTGGCCGGCGCTCTGCTGGTCCTCCCCGGCCGGGTCGGCTGGATCGGGGGTGCCCTGCCCCACTGGCCCGTGGGGGTCGGGTTCGCCGCCATCGGCGCGGCGGTCGCCCTCCTCCCGGTCGGCCGGCCCCGGCAGGCCGCGACCCGTTCGGGCGCTGTCCCCGCCCCCTCCGCCGGCGATCTCGAACGAGAACCCGCCCCGAGCCTGGGATCGACGATGGGAGCTGGCAATGTCCCGCCGGAGCCGGAGCGGCGCCGGTCCCGCCGCCGGGCCCGCAGAGACCGGTAGCGCTCAGCCGTCGCCGGTACGAGGGGGCTGGGGTAGCCTCCTCGGCACCGCCGGCAGCCCACCACGGGCACTGGACGGGCGAGGAGAGCGACATGGGCAAGCCCACGGTCCCTGGGGTGCGGTCCCGCAAGGCGTCACGCGGCAACGGTGCCCCGCTGGTGATGATCACGGCCTACGACGCACCCGGCGCCCGCACCGCCGATGCCGCCGGCGTCGACCTGCTCCTGGTCGGCGACAGCGTGGCCATGGTGGTGCTCGGCCACGACGACACCATGTCGGTCACCGTCGATGAGCTGGCCCACCACACCCGGGCCGTGCGGCGGGCGTCGCCCCAGGCGCTGGTGCTGGCCGACCTGCCCTGGCTCAGCTACCACGTGTCGGTCGAGGACACCGTCCGCAACGCCGCCGTGCTCATCCGGGCGGGCGCCCAGGCCGTCAAGCTCGAGGGCGGGGCCAAGCGGGCCCGCATGGTCGAGGCGCTCGTCGACGCCGAGATCCCGGTGATGGGCCACGTCGGGCTCACACCCCAGTCGATGCACGCCATGGGCGGGTTCCGGGTCCAGGCCAAGACGGCAGACGCCGCCCGGGCCCTGATCGACGACGCCCGCGCCGTCGAGGCCGCCGGCGCCTTCGCCGTGGTGGTGGAGGGGGTGCCCGACGTGGTCGGGCGGCTCGTCACCGAGGCGCTGGCTGTCCCCACCATCGGCATCGGGGCCGGCCCGTGGTGCGACGGGCAGGTGCTCGTGTACCACGACGTCCTGGGCCTCGAGGACCGGGTGGTGCCGACGTTCGTCCGCCGCTACGCCGACCTGAAGCGCCAGGGGGTCGAGGCGCTCGCCGCCTTTGCCGCCGACGTCCGCTCCGGTCGCTTCCCCGACGCCTCCGAGAGCTACCACCTCAAGCCCGAGGAGGCCGCCGCCCTCGGCCTCGACCCGGCGACCGGCGCCCCCGCCGTCCCCGAGGTCGTGGCCGGCCTCTACGCCTGAGCGCCCGGCCTGAGCGCTCCGCCCTCTCCCGGTCGGGGCCGGGGCCGGCCTTGCCTAGCCTGGCGCGCACCATGCAATCCGAGATGAGCCCCGCTGGCCGCGCCCGGGCTGGTCGGCAGGAGACCCTGGAGGCCCTGCGGGCGCTGAAGCGGCGCACGGCCGACCTCGCCTCCACCCACCTCGAGGCCCTCGATCTGTTCTACCTCGCCCACGACGTCGACTCGCTCAGCCGTCTGGCCGACGGTCCCGTCAGCGTCGGCGGCTTCGCCGCCGTGATGCCCCCTCCGGGTCAGCGACGGGACGGGAGCACCCGGGCCAGCCTGGCCAGCACGGCCGCCTGCGTGCGCTCGCTGCTGGTGTGCCCCACGGTCAAGCCGGGGCACGCCGACTTCACCGGCCTGCTCAAGAACGTGCTCGAGCGCTACGAGAGCGGCCAGCTCAGCACCTACGGCCTCGAGCACCTCAACCCGTTCACGATCGGTCAGCTGCTGCCCGTCCTGCGCGACGTCGTGGGCCCCACGCCCGAGCCCGCCGTCGAGGCGCTCATCAACGACGCGGCGGGCCGCCTGCACCATGAGCTGAACCAGGACGGGGTGGCCATGCCGGCCAAGACCAGCCCCCACGCCGACCAGCAGCGCTTCCTCCCGCACGGCTACCTGACCTACGGCGCCCTGGTCGCCCTGGCGGCGTGGGGCCAGCACGAAAACGATCTCGTGACGCCCAGCCTGCGGTGGTCGGAGACCGAGCTGTACCGCCAGATCGCCCTGTTCCACAGCGGCCACGACGAGCGCAGCGACGCCTACCAGCTGGGCTACAACCTCCTCGTGCAGTACCGGTTCAACCGGTACCGCCTGGGGGACAGCCTGGTCGAGTCGGGCCTGCGGACGCTGTTCACGGCCCAGCTCGACCGCGGGGTGTGGGAGAAGCGCGATCCGCTGTTCCGCTACGGCGACCACGGCGAGGCCTACTGCTTCTCGTTCGAGTTGCTGTCGTCGGTGGTCCGCGAGCTGCGCGACGACTGGTCGCTGCTCGTGCCCTGGGAGGAGCACCTGTCGCGGGCGGTGGAGTGGGCAGCCCGAAACGCGTCTCGTCGCCACGGGCTGCCGCTGTGGCGGTCGGCCCACCTGGTCGAGAACACCACGCCCCAGTCGTGGGCCACCGCTGAGGTGTACTCGTTCCTCCAGCTCTACTCGGCGTACCTCTCGTGGCGCATCCAGACGATCGTGCGCGAGGACTTCCGCAGCCGCGCCGCACCGCCGCCCAACCCGTCCACCTTCGACGATCTCTACCAGCCGGAGATCCGCAGCCCGCACGAGGAGCCGGTGCTGCTGGGCCAGCTCCTGCGGGACCGGCTGCTCGAGCCCTTGCGCCTTCCTGGCGAGCCGACCTCCTACTCGCTGGTGCGCAGCGCCAACCCTCGGGGCAAGGCCCGCTCGGGCATCCTGTACGGCCCGCCGGGCACGGGCAAGACCACCTACGTGCGCAAGATCGCCGAGTACCTCGGCTGGCCGATGGTCGTCCTCGACCCCAGCGACTTCGCAGAGGAGGGGCTGCCGCTCATCGCTACGGTGGCCAGCAGGGTGTTCTCAGAGCTCCTCGAGCTCGAGGACACCGTGATCCTCTTCGATGAGATGGAGGCCCTCATGCACAGCCGCAGCGACGCCGGCGGCAGCTTCGAGCAGAAGTTCCTGACCACGAGCCTCCTGCCGAAGCTGCAGGGCCTGGCCGACCAGGCATCCTGTCTGTTCTTCGTGGCCACCAACCACCTGGAGACCGTCGACCCGGCCGTCCAGCGCCCCGGGCGGTTCGACTTCCGGCTGCAGATCATGCCGCCCTCCTACGAGGAGAAGCTCCGCCAGGCCCGGGACTGCCTGGGGCCCGAGCTGTTCGGGTCGGTCGAGGCCGACCTGCGGCGCCACCCCTACCGGGACAACATCCGGCTCGCCTCCCGCAACGAGATGCGCTCGCTGTGCGACGACCTCCAGCGCCGCCCCGATCGGATCGAGGAGATCCTGAGCCACTTCAGGGCGGAGCTGCTGGACGACGAGGGCTTCCGGGAGGAGACCGGCAGCGGCCTCAGGGGCTGAGGGGGGTCACTCGAGCTCGGCCGGCGGGGTCTCGACGATCTCCACGGGCACGGTGGTCGGGTCCGCCTGCCCGGGTACCGAGAAGGAGAACGTGGCGGGCACCACGGTCGAACCAGGCGACGCCGGGGCGACATCGCCCGCTCGGGGCTCGATGTAGGCGCGCAGCGTGGGGCCGCCGTCGTCGGCGGAGCCGATGCCGAGTGCGTGGGCGCCGAGCTGCTGGCGCAGCGCGGCGGCATGGTGACGCAGGTGGGCGCGCAGCCAGGCCCGCACCTCGTCCCGGTCATCCACGACGGCTACTGCAGGTCAGGCTTCAGGCCGAGCACGTCGGCGATGCTCTTGCCCTCGCTCCGAGGCCGGAGGGCGCTCATGGTCTTCGCGGCGGCCTTCAACGAGGGACTGCCCTTGGCGGCGACGAGGTTCGCCAGCTTGTCGAGGCGCTCGAGGTCCTGCTTCATGAGCATCCGCGTGATCACGTCGTCGGTGGTGGTCGCCCCCGCCACGATCGGGCGCAGCGCGGCGATCGTCGCCCTCCTGACGTCGCCGTCCTTGGCCACGAGGGTGAGCAGCTCGGCCCGGTTGGCGTCGACAAACCGAGTGACGACCTTGCCCTTGGTGCTCTCGAACAGGCGGCTCTGGAGGTCGCGGGAGATGCCGGCGTGCAGGCGGGCCGATCCGGCCGTCAGCCGCTCCCGGCGGGTGAAGCCGGTCAGCGGAGACGGCAGCCGTCGGGCGGCCAGGGCCGAGAGCGTCCGCAGCCGCGCTTCGGACTCCTCGCTGACCTCGCCCTCCGATTCGGCTTCGAACAACGAGTCGAGGAACGCCGCGAAGGCGCCGGCGCACAGGGTCGTCAGGTTCAGCTGGCTGAAGACGTTCTGGATCTTGCAGGCGACACCGCCGGTGCCGCCGCCCGCGAAGTGCAGCCCGACGACCGGCTTTATGTCCGAGGACCCCGAGGTCGGCGTCTGGGAGAAGACGAGCGAGCCAGAGTCGCCGGCGTTCGACCAGTCGGCGCTGGGTGAGATGGCGTCGATGTAGATGCAGTCGGCGAAGGAGAGGCCGTCGACGGAGCCCGACCAGTCGACATCGTCGACCTCGCCGAAGGTGTGGTCGGTGGTCTGGCCCATCTTCTCGACCTCCATGTCGAGCGTCGCCACCTCGATCGCGTAGACGGCAGGGCCGATGTCGAGCACCGTCAGGTCGTAGGTGTCGGCGCTGTCAGGATCCCCGATGGCGCAGTCAACGGTGTTGGTGCCTTCGGTGCTGCGAGCGATCCGACGCTTGACGTCGCCGATCTTGTCCGCCGGCAGCGAGCCGCCATCGTTGGGGCTCGGCTGGAGGATGTCCGTGCCGGCCGATGCGCCGATGACGTGGTCGTTGGACAACATCACGATGGTGTCGTCGGACTGGTCCCACACCCACCCACCGAGCGTGCCGCCGGCGGTCGCGATGCCGAAGCTGGCGCCGCCCGGCACCGGCCGCAGGCGTGACTCAGGGTCCTGCTCGAAGTGCAACGGCGGCGTCTCGATGACATCGGTGACGAGCGCCACGTCGCGGCCCAGCTTGCGGGAGAAGAACGGGATCTTCTCGGGCACCCGGGCCGAGGTCCCGACATCGTGCAGCGGGAGCTTCCGCGACACGTAGACCCGCAGCGCCAGCTCGTTCGTCTTCTTGCCCTTGACGACCTTGCGCCCGATGCCGACGCCGTGCGCCCCCAGCTGCGTCACGGACCGCAGCCCGCTCAGCGCAAGGTACTCACGCAGCAGCGGGTAGTTCTGCTGGTTCTTGAGTTTGCTGGCACCAGCCATGGAAGCCGCCTCTCTGTGAAGGTCCACCCCCAGGAGGACCGTGGGCGAATGCTGCCATAGGGTTCATCCCCGCACAAGGGCGCGTCCCGAGGCTGTCACCCTCGGGTCGCGCCGAGGTTTGCTCGAGGACGATCCGCTCTACCCGGGCCGACGCACCTGGTCGCCGGTCGAGGTGGCACAGTGCCCGGCGTAGAAGGTGTCGCGGAGGAACCACCCGGCCACCCGGAGAGGGAGCGGCCGGCCTTCGAGGTTCTGGTAGGCGATGACCCGGTTGAGCGCCCCCTCGAGCTCGAAGACGTTGCCGTCCACCTGGGTGGCGATGAGCTCGAGCACCTCAGCGGACGGCTGCACCGCCGCTCCCGCCGACAACGTGCACAGGATGGCGAGGCGGGTCTCGAAGTCGGGGGCCTGCACCTGGGTGACTGCCCCGGCCGCGAAGCGGGTGGTGAGGCGGCCCATCAGCTTTGGGAGGAGCAGAGGGTGGATGTCGCTCGCGAGCACGATCCGGGTGTTCCACTGCATGAGGCCGTTGATGGTGTGGAAGAGCTCCTCCTGGGTGTGCTCCCTCCCGGCCAGGAACTGCAGGTCGTCGATGAGCAGCACGTCGACCCGCTGGTAGCGCCGCCGGAACTCGTCGCCGGTGCTGGTGCGGACCATCTTGACGAAGTCGTTCAGGAACCTCTCCATCGTGAGGTAGGTGACGTGGCTGGCCGGGAGCCGAGCCAGGACGTGGTTTCCGATGGCGTGCAGCAGGTGGGTCTTCCCAAGGCCGCTGCGCCCGTGGATGAAGAGCGGGTTGTGGCTCGTGGCCGGGGCGTTGGCGGCGGCCCATGCGGCCGCGTGGGCGCAGCTGTGGTCCTTGCCGACGACGAAGGTCTCGAAGGTGAAATCGGGGTTCAGCAGCATGTGGACGGGCGCACGCGGTTCTTCGGGTGGAGACGATGGGATTCGAACCCACGACCCCCGCCTTGCAAAGGCGGTGCTCTAGCCAGCTGAGCTACGTCCCCGGGCTCCGCCAGCGTAGGTGCATGCCGGTCGCCGGATGGGTGCCCTTCCTCGGAGACCTCCGGGTTTGGCCCACCGACGTTCTCGGCAACCATGCAGGGGTGGACGCCATCACACTCCTGAAGCAGGACCACAAGACGGTCAACGCTCTGTTCCGCACGTTCGAGAAGCTCGGCGACGGGGCGACGGTGTCCAAGCGGAACGTGGTCGACCAGATCATCGCCGAGCTCTCCGTGCACGCGGCGATCGAGGAGCAGGTCTTCTACCCCGCGGTGAAGGGGATCTCCGACGACCTCAAGGAGCACGTCCTCGAGAGCCTCGAGGAGCACCACATCGTCAAGTGGGTGCTCTCGGAGCTCGAGAGCCTCGATTCCGAGGCTGAGCGATTCGACGCCAAGGTGACGGTCCTGATCGAGAACGTCCGCCACCACGTGAAGGAGGAGGAGACAGAGTTCTTCCCCCTGGTCCGCGAGGCCCTGGGGCGCAAGGTGCTCGGCGAGATCGGCGACGTGATGGAGAAGGCGAAGAAGACCGCTCCGAAGCGTCCCCGTCCCAAGGCCCCCGACGAGCCCCCCGGCAACGTCGTGTCCGGCCTCGTCGCCGGCGTCATCGACCGGGCGCACGCCGCCGGCAAGGGCGCGGCCCAGGACGTGAAGCGCAACGTCAAGAGCAAGGCCAGGGCCGTCCGTTCCTGAGCGCCGCCCGGCTGGGCGCCGTTTGACCGGGCGCCGTTTGACCGGGCGCCGTTTGACCGGGCGCCGTTTGACCGGGCGCCGTTTGACCGGGACGGGGACCGGCTAGGCCAGCCGGGTGCTCGTCCTCTCGGCCGCCGCCGCCTTCACCCTTCTCTTGGGCGTCAGCGTGGCGGTGATCGCGCTCCGGTGGCCGCGGGCGGACCTCGCCGCACCCTCGGGCCGGGCGGTGGCCGTCGAGGTGGCTGAGCATCCCGAGGCGGCCGCCGATGCCCGCCGGGCCCTGGGGACCGGTGGGACCACGGTCCTGGGCCTCAGCGCCGCCGTGGTGGCCGTGGTGGCCGCCGGCCTCGTGGTCGGCGTGCTGGTCTTCCTGGTGCGCAGCCGGAGCGGCTCGGCCGGGATCGACCTCAGGGCGGCCCGGTGGGCGGCCGACAACGCCACCCCGACCTCGACGGCGGTGCTGCGGGTGGTCACCTACCTGGGCGCCTCCGTCTTCGTCCTGCCCCTCGTGGTGGCCCTGGGCGTCGTCGAGGCCCGCCGGGTGCCGAACCGGTCGATCCCCGCCTTCCTGCTGCTCGTCGCCGGCGGCGAGCTGCTGCTGGCCAACGTCATCAAGCTGCTCGTCGACCGGGTGCGTCCCGACATCGATCAGCTGGCCGCTTCCTCCGGGCCGTCGTTCCCCTCAGGCCACACCACCACGGCGGCGGCCGCCTTTGCAGCCCTGGCGCTCCTCCTCGGGCGCCGCCGGAGCCCGATGGCCCGGGTGGCCCTGGCCTCCGCGGCCGCTGCTCTCACCGGACTGGTGGCCTGCACCAGGGTGCTGCTCGGCGTCCACTGGACCACCGACGTGATGGCCGGCGCCGCCCTCGGCTGGGGCTGGGCCGCCCTCTGCTCGATCGCCTTTGGCGGCCGCCTGCTCCGCTTCGGGGCACCGGTGGAGCAGGCAGTCACACCGGCGGCTTGGGGGGAGATCGGGCGCCTCGAGCCCGGACGCCTGCCCGCGTCGAACGCCGCCGCCGGATCAGGTGCCGACGCGCTCGGTCGGGGCCGGAGCGCCGCCGTCGTGGTGCAGGGACGGGGCGGCCTCCACCAGGCGACGGGCGGTGGGGCTCTGCGGGACCGTCGACACCAGCCGTGACGGCCCCTCCTCCACGACCCGGCCAGCATCCAGCACGACGATCCGGTCGGTGACCTTGCGGACCAGGGCGATGTCGTGCGAGACGATGATCAGCCCCAGGCCCATCTCGCTCTGACGCTCGCGCAGCACGACCAGCAGGCGGGCCTGCTCCGAGGCGTCCAGCATGCTGGTGGGCTCGTCGGCCACCAGCAGCTTGGGGCGGACGATCAGGGCGCGGGCCAGGGCGATCCGCTGCAGCTGCCCGCCGGACAGCTGGTGGGTGCGGGCGTGGAGGAAGCTGCCGGACCCGGGCAGTCCCGACGCTCTCCAGCATCTCGGCGACGGCTGCCGCGGGGTCACGGTCGTCGGATGAGGCCCCCACGTCGAGCGGCTCGCGGACCAGCTCGGCCACCGTCAGCCGCGGGGACAGGGCGTCCCACGGGTCCTGCATCACCAGCTGGATGCGCCTGCGGGTCTGGCGCGAGGCGCGCCCACGAGACCGTCAGCGGGATGTCACCCAGGTGCACCGAGCCGGCGTCGGCCGCCAGGTACCCCGTCAGGATGCGGGCCAGGGTCGACTTGCCGCTGCCCGACGGTCCGACGATGCCAACGGCCTCGGCCTCCTGGAGCCGCAGCGACACCCCTCGCAGGGCATGGACCTGGGCGGCCTTGCGGCCCAGCGTCTTGTGGAGGCCCTCGGCCTTGAGCAAGTCTTCAGGCCACCGAAGTGGCAGGCGACCAGTCGGCCCCGGCGAAGGCGCCAGCGGCGGGTTGTCGTGCCGGCACTGGTCCTCCGCCTGCGTGCAGCGGTCGAGGAAGGGGCAGCCCGGGGGGAGGAGGCGCGGGTCGGGCCGGCTGGCCCCGCACGGGGCGCAGGTCCTTGGTGGTGGTCATCGCCGGGAAGGCGGCGACAAGGCCCGCGGTGTACGGGTGGGCGGGCTCGTCGAGCACCAGCCTGCTGGCGCCGACCTCCGTGAGAGACGACCAGCAGGGCGATCGAGCGCCTGTCGGCCAGCTCGCGGATGCGCTCCACCAGCTCCAGGCGGGTGACGGGGTCGAGACCGGCGGTGGGCTCGTCGAGCACCAGCAGGTCGGGGTCGAGGATGAGCGCCATCGCCAGGATCGCCCGGCGGCGCTCGCCCCCTGACAGCTCGTGGGGGAAGCGCTCGAGGAGGACCGGATCGAGGAGGACCTCCTCGGCGGCGGCCGCCGCCCTCCTGCGGGCCTCGGCGGCCCCCAGGCCCAGGCGCTCGCGCAGGGGCTCGGCCACCTGGGCCCCCACGGTGACGACCGGGTTGAACGGGGCCCCCTGCAGGGCCACCGCCACCCGCGCCCAACGCACCGCCCGCAGCCGCTCAGGCGAGGCCCCCAGCAGGTCCACGCCGTCGAGGCGGACGCGGCCGCTGGCCACCGGCGGCTGCAGCAGGCCGGCCATGCACAGGGCCAGGGTCGACTTGCCCGACCCCGTCTCGCCCACCGCGGCGAGCGTCTCCCCGCGGTCGAGTTCAGGCTGACGCCCCGGAGGGCATCGACCTCGCCGTCGTAGCGCACGGTCAGGTCCCTCGACCTCCAACAGCACGGCTAGAGGCCCGCGCCCTGAGGATGTGGTCCGGCCGCCGGTGCGTGACGAGGAGCGGAAGGTCCTCCCACGTCGACGCCACGATCGGGAGCCTACGGTCGTTCAGGAGTCCTGCGAAGGGCCGGCCTCCGGGCCTCGACTCGTCGGGTTCACCGGTCCCGCCGGCGGGTAATCCCGCGGGCATGGGAAACCCTGTGGTGAAGCGCGCAGAGCCGGTCGGCGTCGGCGCCGACCACCGCTGGGCCTGGCAGCGGGACGAGCGGGAGGACGAGGTCGCCGACCGGGCCGGCGACGGCAACGGGACCGCCAGGGGCCGGGCCCGGCCCCGCGACGACGGCGAGGCCAAGGCCGGCTCCTCGGGAGCAGGGTCCCGAGCGGTCGACCCGAGGGAGGCGGCGAGGGCCGAGGGCGCGGCCCATGGCCGCTTCGCCACCTCGCCGACCCAGCTGCCCAAGGCGGGCTGGAAGGACGTGGTTCGTCGGACCCTGCAGGAGGTGAAGGCCGACAACGTCCCGATCACCGCCGCCGGCGTGGCCTTCTACGGGATGCTGGCGCTCGTCCCGGCCATGGTGGCCATCGTGTCGGTGTACGGGCTGGTGGTCTCGCCGGAGGAGTCGGCCAAGCAGGTCGAGGGCTTCACCCGTGCCCTTCCCGGCGAAGCGGCCCGGCTGCTGGTCGACCAGCTCAAGTCGATCACCGGTGCCGACTCGGGCGGGCTCGGCATCAAGCTGGCCGTGTCGCTGGCCGGCCTGCTGTGGTCGGCCTCGAGCGGCACCACGGCCCTGATCCGCGGGCTCGGCATCGCCTACGACGAGCCCGAGGGTCGAGGGTTCGTCAAGCTGCGGTCGCGAGCCCTCCTCCTCACCGTGGTGGCCGTGATCGGTGCCGTCGTCGTCCTCGGCCTCACCGTGGTCCTGCCGGCCATCCTCGACGCCGCCGGCCTGGGCTCGACCGGCAAGACCGTCGGGCTGGTGCTCCGCTGGCCGATCCTCGGCGTGCTCTTCATCCTCGGCCTGTCGGCCGTGTACCGCTACGGCCCCGACCGCGACAAGCCCAAGTGGCGCTGGGTGTCCGTGGGCTCGCTGGTGGCCACGGTCCTGTGGGTCATCGGCACCGGCCTGTTCGGGTTCTACGCCAGCCGCTTCGGCAGCTACAACGAGACCTACGGCACGCTCGCCGGCGCCGTCGTCCTCCTGCTGTGGCTCTACCTCACCTCCCTCGTCATCCTCGTGGGCGCCGAGCTCAACTCCGAGCTGGAGCGCCAGACCCTCGAGGACTCGACCGTCGGCGCGCCCCGGAGCCTGGGCGAGCGCCAGGCCAGCAGCGCCGACACGGTGGGCGAGGCGGCCCCGGCCCGGCGCTGAGGGCTCCGTCAGGCGGGGGTGGGAGCCTCGGACGGGGCGTGACCGTCGTTCGGTGACCGGTCGCCGGGCTCGTCGGGGGGGTCCGGCTCCGGGTCGGGGTCCTTCGGCTCCTGGGCCCGGAGGGCGCCGGCGACGGCGACGAGGACGGCGGCGACCGGGACGGCGATGAACGTGCCGGCGATGCCGGCCAGGGTGGCGCCGGTGGCGATCGACAGGAGGATCACCAGCGGGTGCAGCTGCATCGAGCGGCCGTAGACGAAGGGCGCCAGCAGGTCGTTGTCGAGCTGCTGCACGACGAGGGCCACGACGGCGATGACCAGCGCCTCCTTCGGGCCGGTGGTGACCAGCGTGACGAGCGTCGCCACCGAGCCGCTGATGACGGCCCCCACGACCGGGACGAAGGCGCCGACGAAGGTGAGGAGCAGCAGCGGGATGGCGAGGCGGCCCCCGACGGCCACGATGGCGATTGCGATGATCGTCCCCTCCAGCGCCCCGAGGGCGGCGGCGCCGCGCAGGTAGCCGCCGAGCGCCCGTCGGGCGGCCCGGCCGGCCCGCTTGGCCCGGTCGCGGTGAGCCTCGGGCAGTCGCCGCAGCGCCGCCCGCTCGAGCGCGGGGCCGTCCTTCACCAGGAAGAACGAGGTGACGAGGGCCAGGAGGGTGCCGGCCAGCACCTCGACCAGGGCCACGGCCGGCGCGATGAGGCCGGGCCCCGCCGAGCGCAGTGACTCGCCGGCCCGTTGGCGGAACTGGTCGATCTGCGCCTGCTCGAGGCCGAGCGGCCCCGTCACCAGCCACCGCTGGACGTCGTCGAAGCCCTTGCTGAGCGTCGGCCCCAGCTCCTTCACCTCGTCAGCCAACGGCTGGGCCACCAGCGTGCCGATGCCGGCGAGCACGGCGAAGAACCCGAGGAACGTGAGGGCGGCGGCCACCCCGCCCGGCAGCCCGCGCTGCTCGAGGAGGCGGGCCGGGGGCCGGAGGGCGGTGGCCAGCAGGAGGGCGGCGAAGAGGGGCAGCACGACGACGCGCAGCCGGGCCAGCAGGAGGACGGTGGCGAGGACGGCGGCGCCGACGACGAGGAGGCGCCAGGACCAGGCCGCGGCGGTGTCGAGGGATCGGGGTGGGGAGGCCACGACGGCAGCCCTACCCTGCGCCGAGGCGAACCGATCGAACCTGGGCGGGCGGCGGCAGCAGCCGATGTCAGACAGGCGGACCGAGGCCCTCATCGTTCCCGAACACGTGCCTCTTCGGGCGCTGATCTCTCCGGGCGAGCATGGCCACCATGCACAACACCAGCAGGTTCCTGCGCCACCACCTCGGGGCGTTGCTCGTGGCGACCGCAGCGGTCGCCGTCGGCGGTGGCAGCCTGGCCCTGGCCCAGAGCGGCGCGCCATCGGCCACCGGCGGTCACGCCGAGCCCGCGCCGGTCACCACCGACGCCGACCACCAAGCCGCGGCCGCCGGGCCGGCGGTCACCCCGGAGGCCGGCCACGACGCCGGTGCCGCCACGAGGGGACGGGACCGGGGAGCCGCTGACCCGGCCCGGCGGGCCTGGGCCCTCCGGTACGGGGTGGACCGGGCGGTCATGTCCCGCCTGGCGCCCGTGGCGGAGGCCTCGCCCGAGGAGCTGGCGGCAGCATCCGACCTGCTAGGGCGGACCGTGGCCGCCACCGCCCGCTACGCCGACCCGGAGGTGGCAGAGGCGGCGGGGTTCGACGTGCAGGCCAGCCTGGCCAGGAAGGACAAGAAGATGGGCCGGCGGCAGGCGCACCGGATGACCGAGGCCGACCCCGGACCGGCCATGACCAGCGGCAGGATGCCGATGCTGCACGTGGGGAATGGGGCCAACAAGCGCGACGGCAGGGTCCTGGATCCCTCCGCCCCCGAGACCCTCATGTACGCCGACCAGGGCCAGGGCGACTGGAAGCTGGTGGGCGTCATGTACGCCGCCAACGAGTCGTACCCCGAGGCCCCGCCCGACCCCGGCGGCCCCATCACCCGGTGGCACCACCACAGCAAGGACGGCGCCGGCCAGCGGCTCATGATGCACCTGTTCTTCGTCCCTGACGGCGATCTGGCCCGCGCCTACGCGACGACCATGAGGCGCTGACGTGGCCGCAGCAGCCCGCTCGGCCTTGGCCCCACGCCGCAGCCCGTGGCGGTGGGCCCTGGCCGGAGCCGCGCTGGCCGCTGCGGCGGGACACGTCCCGGTCATCGGGCCGCATCTCGAGGAGGCCCCGTACCTGGTGGTGCTGTTCGTCCTGCTCACCTGGGCGTACCTGTTCCTCGCCGCCGCCTCGGTGAGTCGTGACGACGACGTCGTCTATGGCCTCGCCATCGTCACCGGTGGGCTGGCCATCGCCGGGTACGCGGCGACCCGCCTGGTGGCCTTCCCGCAGCTGGACCACGACGTGGGCCGCTGGCTCGACCCGTTCGGTCTCGTGTGCGTCAGCGCCGAAGCCGCCATGGTCATCGCCGCCGTCAAGGGCCTCCGCCAGCCGGCCACGCCTCGGCACGAGCGAGCGGCGAGCATCGACCGGCCCGGAGGCCAGCTGTGCACGGGGCCACCTCCGTCACGGGCGCTGGTGCCGAGCCCGCTGCGCCTCGATGCCGGGTGGGGCACGCGGTCGAGGGCCGGGTGACGGTTCGTCAGCGGCCGTCGTCGACGAGGGCGAGGGCGGGGGCGGCCGGCTCGACGGCGGGGGCCGGTGGCGGGGGCGTGGGCGCCGGCCGGCTGCGGCGGCCGGTGGCGGCGTAGGTGACCAGGAAGGCGGCGGTCCCCACGAGGACGATGGTGGCGCCCGACGACACGTCGGCGAAGTAGCTGGCGTACATCCCGATCCCGCCGGCCAACGACCCGATGAGCGTCGAGAGCCACAGCATCGTGCTGAACGAGCTGGTGAGCATCCTGGCGACGACAGCGGGGATGACGAGCGTCGCGGCGATGAGCGTGACGCCCAGGACGTTCATGCAGGCGAGGATGGCGGCGGCCAGCAGCACCAGGAGCAGCGTCTCGGCCTGTCGGGTGCTGACCCCCGAGGCCTGGGCCACCTCCGGGTCGAAGGTGGTGAACAGCAGGGCCCGGTAGCTCAGGAACACGGCGACGCCGACGAGGACGCAGGTCCCGACGACGACCAGCACGTCGGTGGCCGAGACACCCAGGATCGAGCCGAAGAGCAGGGCGTCGGTGCTCTTGCCCGACTGCGGGAGGCGGTTCTTGAGGGCGATGCCGAGGGCGAACGAGGCGGTGGTGATGACCCCGATGGCGGCGTCGGCCCCGATGACCCGCCGGCGGGTGACCCGACCGACGGCCAGCGCCGAGGCCAGGCCCCAGGCGCCCGCGGCCACGAAGTAGTTCACGCCCGCCACCGCCCCGAGGGCGGCGCCGCCGAAGATGGCGTGCGACAGGCCGTGGCCGATGTAGCTCATCGACTTGAGGGTGACGTAGACGCCCAGCAGCCCGCACAGCCCCCCGGCCAGCACGGCCACCACGATCCCGTTGCGGACGAACTCGTAGCGGAACGGCTCGAGCAGGTCGGCGGCCAGCAGGGCGGCGGGCATGCTCACGCCGACCCCCGGTGAGGCACGGGGCGGCCGGAGCGCGAGGTGCCGCAGTCGACGACCAGGGGCAGGCCCATGTGGTCGAGCACCTCCATCGGCGCCCCGAAGGTGCGCTCGAGGACAGCCGGGGTCAGGACGTCCTGGGGGTGCCCGCGGGCCAGGACGGTGCGGTTCAGGCAGATCAGGTCGGGGAGGTGGGCGGCCATCCCGTTGAGGTCGTGGGTGGTGAGCAGCACCGTCGTGCCGTCGCCGTGCAGCTCGGCCAGCAGGTGGAGGATCTCGTGGCGGGTGCGGACGTCGACGCCGGAGGTGGGCTCGTCGAGCAGCAGCAGGGACGGCGAGTCGAGCAGGGCCCGGGCCAGGAACACCCGCTGCTGCTGGCCGCCCGACAGGTCCCGGATGTGCCGCCGGGCGAGCCCGCCGATGCCCAGGCGCTCGAGCAGGGCCGCCACGTCCCGGCGTTCGCCGGCCGATGCCCACGGGAGCAGGCGGCCCTGACGGGCCATCACCACGACCTGCTCGACCGTCACCGGGAACGACCAGCTGACCGAGTCGACCTGGGGCACGTAGCCGATGCGCAGGCCGGGGCCGCGGCTGACCGAGCCGCACGACGGCGGCACCGTCCCGAGGATCCCCTTCAGCAGGGTGGTCTTGCCCGAGCCGGACGGTCCGACCACGCCGACGAGCTCGCCGGGCTGCAGGACCAGGTCGAGGTCGACGACCACCGGGCTCCGGCCGTAGGCGAACGTGGCCCGCTCGAGCCGGACGAGGGCCGGCCCGGTGTGGCGGTCACCCTGCTTCTGCCGGGAGAAGCGGTGCGCCCGGCGAGACCTGCTCCCGACAGAAGCGGGGGGTGCCGGGTGTCGGGGGCCGCTCACTGCTGGTACGTCGCCTCGGCCGGGGAGACGTCGCTGACGTCGAGCGCCTCGAGCGCAGCCGGGTCGCCGCCCAGGCTGCGGACCATGGTGACGAAGTCGAGCTGCAGGAGCCCGAGGAGGCTGTGCCGTGGGTCGCCGGGCCTCCCGGGAAGGTCGTCGTCGCGCAGCTCGTCGACGTAGCGGACCCCCGCCTCGGTGCCGATGCGCTCGAGCACCGGGCTCGGGAACACCTCGGACCCGAAGATGGCCGGCACGCCCTCGGCCCGCACCTGGTCGATCAGCCCGGCCACCTCGCGAGGCGTCGGGTCCTCGAGGTCCGAGACCTGGATGGCGCCGATCACCGCCCAGCCGTACTCCCGGGCGAAGTAGGCGTAGGCGTCGTGGTAGGTGAGGAGCTTGCGGCGCTCGGCGGGCAGGGTGGCCGTGGCGGCCCGCAGGGCGACGTCGAGGGCGTCGACCTTGGCGGTGTAGGCGGCGGTGTGCTCCTGGTAGGTGGCAGCGCCGACGGGGTCGATCCTGGTCATGGTGTCGCGCACGATCTCGGCGTAGCGGCGGACCATCGGCGGGTTGGTCCACAGGTGGGGGTTGGGCTTGCCCCCCGCCCTCGGGAAGGAGAAGTCGTAGATCTCCTCGGCCGGGGCCAGGGTGAGGCCGCCGAGCTCCACCGTCTCGGCACCGGGCCGGCGGCTGCGGGTGGCCAGGTCCCTGGTCGGGTCCTCCAGCTGGAGGCCGTTCAGGAACACGACATCGGCGTCGGCGAGCACCCTGGCCGCGCTCGGCGGTGGCTCGAAGGTGTGGGAGTCGGCGCCCTCCGGCACGATCCCGGTGACCGTGGCCCGGTCCCCGACGACGTTGGCGATGATCGACGTCAGCGGCGAGACGGTGGTGACCACCCGGACGCGCCCGTCGCCGGAGGAGGCGCTCCCACCGTCCTCGGCGCCGCACCCTGCGCTGACGGCGAGGAGCGGGAGCAGGAGCAGCGGGAGCCGCCGGAGGGATGCCACGCAGCCGGAAGGTTATTGCCACCAGGTCGCAACTAGGTAGCCCCCCAAGCTGGTTACTGGTGCTGCGGCGTCGGAGGGTGCAGGAGCCCCAGCGCGGTGGCGAGCCCGAAGGCGGCCACCAGGCCGGCCGCCAGGGCCACGGGCACGACGAGGGGACCGTCGGGGGCGGTGAGGAACGAGGCGGCCACCGCGGCGGTGGCCCCGACCGGGGCGGCGACCACGGCGCCGGCCCGCCAGGCGAGCACCGAGACGAGGCACAGCCCCGACAGCACCAGCAGCATCGTCGTCACCGCCCACCTCCTTCTCGAGTCGCCGTATCACTCGGCAGGCTTCCTGCTGATCTGACGCCTTCAACGTCAGTTTGGTTCCGGATTCTTCCCACCGCCTCAGAATTTTCAGCACGGGTGTCGCGCTGGGGTGTCGGCGTGGTGGGAGCGTGGGACCGTGCGCCTCGAAGCGGTGGAGCTGCGGCGGGTGCGCCTGCCCCTCGTGCGGCCCTTCGTCAGCGCCGCGGGGTCGTCAGACAGCCGTTCCTCCCTGGTGGTGCGGCTCCTGACGGACGGGCCCGACGGCTGGGGCGAGTGCGTCGCCCTGGACGAGCCGCTCTACACCGCCGAGTACGTCGACTCCGCCCACCACGTGACGCGCCACCACCTGGTGCCCCGGCTGCTGGCGGCCCCCGAGGTGGGCGGTGCCGACGTCGCCCGGCTGCTGGGAGCGGTGCAGGGCCACCCCATGGCCAAGGC